>RCMY010000974.1_pt1 | contig 28609 bp, 33 predicted proteins | sample 2041341 | NCBI WGS metagenome assembly RCMY01 (sample SAMN09708234, study PRJNA481090) | Marine sediment metagenome, whole genome shotgun sequencing project.
GCCGGATGCTGGCGGAAGCGCTGAAAGCGGAAGCTGATGCGTTCGTCGCCAGTTTTGCCCATGAACAACTGGAGGATGGCCGTCAGCGGTTTGTGCGGCATGGATTTGGCCCTGAACGGCAGATCCAGACGGGGATTGGTGCTCTGGATGTCCAGCGGTCCAAGGTGCGCGACCGGATGGGACCCTCCGATCCAGCATCAAAGATCCGTTTTACACCGAACATACTTCCGAAATGGGCGCGCCGCAGGGTGAGTTTGGATGCATTACTGCCGGTGCTTTATCTGAAGGGCATTTCGACGGGTGATTTCCAGGAAGCGCTGTCCGCCATCATGGGCCCCGACGCGCCGAACCTTTCGCCAAGCGTCATATCGCGACTGACAGCTGGATGGCAGGCACAATATGACACCAGGATCCGGCGAGATCTGTCTGCCCGTCACTATGTCTACATCTGGGCCCCCTCTCATCGAAACTGCGTTTCGACTGCCGGGCAATGGACGGCGTCTATCTTCAGGCCCGGATGGAGGAAAACGCCGAATGTATGCTGGTGATTATCCGCTGCCCGGCAGGCGATTGCGCAGCAATCTGCCGAGAGGGGGCGCGACACCGGAGGGCAAGAAAGAACTGATCGGCTTTCAGGTCGGCCTGCGGGAGAGCACACAGAGCTGGCATGAGTTGCTGACCGACATCAAAGGCCGCGGGTTGTCCGTCCCACCGGAAATTGCGGTTGGTCCCTCTCATGCATGCTGCGCATGCACTGCCGGGCAATGGACGGTGCCATGGGGTTTTGGAACGCGCTGGACAGGGCGTTTCCAGGCACAAAGCACCAACGGTGTTGCCCTCTCAGCGATGCAGGCATCGCCTGCCGGGTAACAGGTGCATAAGGTGAAGAATGTGCTGAACTGTTTTCCCAAGCAGATGGACCCGGCAGTGAAATCAGATCTGGACGATATTCAGCACGCCGGGACGCGCAAAGAAGCCGAAGCGGCGCTGACAGTTTTCTCCGAAAAGTATGGCGTTCAAATACCCAAAGGGCGTTGTCTGCCTGACAAAAGACAAGGAGGCGATGCTCGCATTCTTCGACTTCCCGGCAGAACATTGGGGCCATTTGCGCACGTCGAACCCGATTGAAAGCGTCTTCGCGACTGTTCGGCACCGAACGGTGCGCACCAAAGGCGCGCTGTCACAAAAGACCGCAAAGCTGATGGTTTTCACCCTCATTCAGGCCGCATCAAAGAAATGGCTGCGTCTCAAGGGCAGAAACCAGTTGCCAAAAGTCATCGAAGGAATCAAATTCAACGACGGTGTCGAAGTGACCGACGACACCGAAAACCGCGCCGCATGCGCGTCACCCAAATTCAAGCATAGCTCCGCACGCCTCTTGATCAACAGCAGCTTTTATCGGGAGGTTCCAATGACTGGACCGCGCAAGAGCCGTCGTGAACCTGAAATATACAATCGGCCGCTTGGGCGTCCTGCGGCCCTCAGTCGGGCAGGGCGGCATAGTTTCAAAATCGCTGCTGCTTTAACGAGTAGAGCACCTTCGCGGAGAAAGCATCATTGCAGCTCTGTCTGTGGAACGTGCTCGTGAAATCACCGAGCAACCCAGATCCAATTCACGACGAAGAGCTTGGAGCGCTGATATGCGACTGCCTCGACTTGCTCTTGTCGACGCTTCCACCGCAACAGGCAAACGCTGTTCGCGCCATCGATTTGGAAGGGGCGGTGCCCAAATCGGTTGCTGACAAACATGGACTGAGCCTGAACGAGGTGACCATGCATCTTGCCCTCGGGCGGCAAGGCCTGAAGGATCGGATTGGCGAGATGCACATGATTTGCCCACAGCACGGCATTGCGGGCTGCGGCTGCCAGTTAAACGGCGATGCAAAAACCTGAGTTGCTTGCTGTCTGTAATGCTGGGCCGCCCGGCGCGTCTTAACTCTATAGAAGTCAATTCCTGATGGAGGATATGAACATGTGCGCGAAGGCGAACACACAAACCGCAATACCTGAACAGAAACAAAGTGGCTGTTGCTGCGGGTCGGCCGTGGATGCGCCGAAAAGTACCGCCGTTGAAACTCGCAAACCCGCTGTGGCAGAGGGGCAGGGTTCTTCGGTTAAGGAGAATGCTGATGTTCGATCCAAAGGTTGCTGTGGCGGGCATTGATCCGTCTAAGCTCGAGCATTTGCACAGGGCTATGAGATTCAAGGAGACCCAACATGACACTTATTCCGTTTACCCTCGCATTTGGCATGTCCCTCTTTCTTGCAGGCTGGGCCGCTCAACGGCGGGCTGAGATCACAGCTTTGGCGAGAGTTATGTGCCCACACAGAAATCCTACAAGCAGATCAAAGGACCTATTCTGATGTTCAGAGAAATCACGGCCGCAACCTCGGCGTTGCTGATGACGACCGCCATAGCGGTCGCTCAGCCCAGGCCCGTATTTTATGCGGTGGATGCGGAGGTGGGGAACGTATCGGAACTGTCGCTGAAAGATGTCTCTGTTTGGCGCAGATTTCCCGAAGGTGGCGAATTGCATGGGATGCCAATATTCGGCCGGGATATAGATGGATCAAACCATGAATGAATCGTTTAACCATGCTGGAGCCTGGGGCATCACACTAATCGTTATCGTCTTGGTATCTTGGTTCTTCTATCGTTACTTCGCGCCGAAGAACTGGCGGGAATGGGTCGGCGCCGGGGTGGTTCAGGCCTTTATCATCGCGCTTTATGCGGAAATGTACGGCTTTCCGCTCACTATCTATCTGTTGGTGCGTTTCTTCGGTTTGGACAGCGAATATGTCAGCGCCAGTCTTTGGTCGACCCTGGTAGGGTTCGGCGAAACCGGCATGCTAATCTCAATGCTGCTAGGCTATGCGCTCGGCTTTATCGGGATAGGCCTCTTTATTCAGGGGTGGCGTCAGGTCCACAAGGCACGAGGCGAAAACCGTCTGGTGACAGACGGTTTGTATGCGTATGTGCGGCATCCGCAGTATACAGGGCTGTTTATTGCTCTGTTCGGAGAAGGCGTGGTGCATTGGCCGACGCTTTTCTCGGTCGGCTTTTTTCCGGTGATCGTGCTTGTCTACACATGGCTGGCTCTGCGTGAGGAACAGCAGGTACTCAAGCAGTTCGGCGAAGCCTACCGCGCCTATCAGCGGCAGGTGCCAATGTTCATCCCTCGTTGGGGCTGCTGGCGTCAACTCGCGGCCGCTTCGCGAGACAGCAGTGATGACGAGGCAGCGTGAAGCACTATCTCATGCAGTACGCTCATTGATTGGACGGTTTGACAACCTATCCGCTGGTTTATGAGTGGGATGAGCAATATCCTTTAGATCCCTTCAGGTAGTACGTCTATTCCTAAACAGCTCCAGCTTGAGTTTGTGCCAGTCCCTCAGTGCCTGCAAGGGCATCTTGCTGCCCAAGGCTGATTGTGGAAGCTGCTGATTATAGGAATGCGCCGTTTCCATCCCTTTGATATTGCGGATTTCGCCAGTGTGTGAGATTTGGGATTTTGCCATTGCTGATTTGAGGGGGTTCCTATGGCGGATGATGGTGAAGTTTTTGGTGGGGATTACCGTCGCACGCGCGCTTGGCAACCGGTGTTGGCCGGATGATGTGAAGGCGTGGATTGTGGCGGAGAGTTTTCAGCCTGGTGCGCGGGTTGTTGATGTCGCGCGGCGCGACGAACTCCTCCCGCATCAGCTTTCAGTATGGCGGCGTCTGGCGCGTCAGGGTCTGCTTGTTCTGCCTACCGAGATGATGGAACGGCGGTTTGCTGAAGCAGTTCCGGGTTTTGTGCCGATTGCGGTCGAGACAGAGGGTCCGCCACTGACCGGGCGCTCCGAAGCCGGTGATGGCAGCATCGTTATCCGGCTGGGCGAGGATGTCGTGATGCATGTGCCCGAAGATGCCGTGGTGGAACGGGTGGCCGCGCTGGTGCGCGCGCTGCGGGACGACCGATGATTGTCGCGGGCCAGCGGCTGCCGATCGTGATCGCCACGCGCCCTGTAGATTTCCTGCGCGGCCAAACTGAAAAGCCACTATGAGGAGCCGCTCGCGGTCATGCTTGTCATTTCGCTTTCCCCAATCGGACATGTCTTGTCGAAGAAAACAGGTAAAAATTCAAACTGTGTAGAGCAAAGCCCATGTTTCTCACAGTGGACTTGTCCCGCTTTCGTGCCGCTCCAAGTGCTCGTTTAGGCCACCTTGCGTTCGAATACGACCGTGTTTTTCCAGCCCAATGCTGAATGGCGGCGTCGCGGATTTTAAAAACCATTAATGTATTCGAAGATCGCCATCTCAGCCTGCCTGCGGGTTCCCCATGACCGCCGCCAGATCAGCTCGGCCTTGATGGTCTTGAATAACGTTTCTACGGCGGCATTATCGTAACAATTACCTTTGCCACTCATTGATACGCTGAAGCCGTGCTGGCGCAGGATCTTCTGGTAATCGTGCGAACAGAGTATTGGGCTGCCGCGGTCCGAATGATGGATGCAGCCCTTGGGCGGTGCCCGGAATGCGATGGCCATCTTAAACGCCCTGACCGCCACCAGGCCGCGCTTCATGCGGTTGCTGACAGCCCAACCGATCACACGACGGGAATGCAGGTCCAAGATTACAGCCAGATAGAGCCACCCCTCACGAGTCCAGATATAGCTAATGTCACCTGCCCATTTCTGGTTTGGCCCCTCTGCCTTGAAGTCCCGGTTCAGCAGGTTTGGCGCGATGTTGAACTTGTGGTCACTGTCCGTCGTCACCTTATGCTTGCGGGTCCGCACGACGGATATGCCCGCCGAGGCGGCGTCACCACTCTCAAGTGCGCATCAGCCCATGCGCCACGTTTATTAACGGCGTCAGTCCGTCCCAATAAGCGATCGGCAACTGCCCTCCAGACCTCGACGATAGCACAGGCTGTTCCTACCAAGCACAGGCGGGCTGCGACCCGGGACGGTTTTTTTAAGATGTCTCTCTCCTCCTTGAGAATGCGGTTCTCGCGTCAAAGCCGGTCATCCTCTTGGAGGAGACTCAAATCCTCCTTCAACACCAGTCGGTGGCCCGGTGTGAGGCGATCCATTTGTTCAGCGTCGACATGCCAACGCCAGGATCATCAGCAACCTGCCTGCGCGTCAGCCCGCTGGTCTGCGCGATCCGCACCGCATCTTTGCGGAATTCATCCGTCCGTTTTCGTCCCATAGTTCATCTCCTTTGGGGCAACTATTGTTATCAAAGGAGCGGAACAAAACCGCGACAGATCCATTGGGCTTATTCGTGCCGTTGCGACGCCTTGCGACTCTAGGTGAAATACTGGCCAGCAGCGGGCGCCAGGCGCCCGCGATTTCGGATATCAACCCGGCAGCAAACCCGCCAAAAGCCCCATGCCGAGCGTCACAACCGCAGTCACGCCGATGACTGCAATGAGCGCGGGGTGCGACGATTTATCGAAACGCTCCCCGCCGTCCGGTGCAGGCTGATACATCGGCACCACGATCCGCAAATAAACACCGAGTGCCAGCACCGAGTTGAGGATGCCGATCACTGCAAGCCAGAGATAACCTGCGTCAATGGCCGCTCCGAACAGGTAAACCTTACCGACGAACCCAAAAAGCGGCGGGATGCCAGTCAATGACAGCAAAAAAACCACCATCGCCACCCCTGCCGCCGGGCGTCGCCGCCCGAACCCGCGGATATCGTCAAGGCTCCGCCCGGCCAACAGAATGATGGCAAAAGCACCGAGGTTCATCGCCACATAGGCGGCGCCCAGAACGATCAGCCCGGGTATCGCAAATTGGCTGGTACCGAGCGCAACAATGCCCATCAGAAAATAGCCTGATTGCGCGATCGAGGAATAGGCGATCAACCGCACCAGATTGGTCTGTACCAGCGCCGTCAGAGAGCCGTAGGTCATGGTCACCGCCGAGATCATCGCGATCACCAGGGGCCAACGGCTCTCAGTCGGCAGATCGCGCAACACCTGCGCGAACGCAAAAAGTGCCGCAATTTTGGTGATGACCGACAGATAGGCGGCCACGGAAACGGGAGCGCCATCATAGGCATCGGGCGCCCAAAAGTGGAATGGCACCAGTGACGCCTTGTAGCCGAGGCCCACGATCACTGCGGTCAACCCCGCGATGGCGATCAGGGGCTTGCCCTCCAGTGCTCCGAGGTTTGAGAACAGAGTCGATCCCGCGCCGCCGAACCAAAAGGTCAGCCCGTAAATCATCACTGATCCGGTCACCGCGCCGAAGACAAGGTATTTCATCCCTGCCTCGGTCGCGGCGTCGTCGCGCGGATAGGCCACAAGCGCAAACGACCCCAACCCGGTCAGCACCACGCCCAACACGAGCAGCATCATGTCGCCACTGCCCGCCAGCATCAACGCGCCCAGCGTGACGAGGCAGAGAAGCGAATAGACGCTGCCTTCACGCTGCTGTCCCGCGATTTCTGCCCGCGCCAGCAACAACGCCAATGCCGTTCCGGGCAGCAATATCAGCTTGGCCCAGCCGCTGAGCAGGTCGATCCGGTAGGTGCCGTCAAAAACGGTAGTGTCGACCGTCAGCAGTGGCAGCGTGGCCAGGGTCGCCACCGCCAGCCCGACCAGCCCGAACCACAGCGCCAGCCGTGCCATCCGCACCATTTCGGCAATGAGCATAGCCACGACCGCCAGCGACAGCAGGATCTCGGGGAACAGAAAGGACAGATCTCGGCCCATCAGAACGACAGACTCGCCATGGTGGTGTGGATCATGTTCAACAGCCACGACGGTGCGACGCCGATAAGGACTGTCAGGAACAACAGCGGCACGATCACCAGCATCTCGCGCCGGTCAAGATCGGGCATTGCAGTCCATTTCTCGTTCACCTCGCCTAAAAATACCGCCGCTATAGCACGCAAGTACAGCCCTGCGGTCACCACGATGGCGACAATCGCCACCACTGCCCAGGGCTGGGCGTCGAGGGTTGCGAGGAAGATCTGAAACTCCGCCGGGAAATGCGCCAGACCCGGCAGGCCAAGTGAGGCGAAGGCCGACACAACGAAGGCCCAGCCAAGCCACGGCACACGGCTCAGCAATCCGCCGAAATCACCCATGTCGCGGATGTGGGCGCGGTCTTGCAACATGCCCACAAGAAAGAACAGCGCCCCAGTGACCAGCCCGTGGCTGATCATCTGCAGGGCTGCGCCATCCAGCGCGACTACCCGGATCGCCGGATCGCTCGCAAGTGCCGCCACAGCCACGCCCATTACCACATAGCCCATGTGGTTCACCGACGTATAGGCGATCATCTTCTTCAGATCGCTTTGCGCAAGCGCTGCAAACGCACCGTAGAGCGCGCTGAACACCCCGAAGGCAAGGATCACAACACCCGCCCGCGTGAACGCTTCGGGCGTCATTTGCAGCGCAAACCGCACGAGACCATAGGTCCCGAATTTCAGCATCACACCAGCCAGGATTACGCTACCCGCCGTAGGCGCCTGGACATGTGCGGCAGGCAGCCAAGTGTGTACCGGAAAGGCCGGGATCTTGACCGCGAAGGTAAACAGCATCGCAATCAACGCCAGCATCGCGCCCAAACCGGCAAGCGGAGGGGCGTCGATCCAGGCCCGCATGTCGAAAGTGCCGCTGCTGAGATAAAGTCCGAGAATGGCAAGCAATAAAGGCAGTGAGCCGAGCAGCGTGTAGAGAAAGAACATCAGCGCCGCGCGCTGCCGGTCTTCATAGCCCCATCCCGCGATCATGAAATACATGCCAACCAGCGAAACCTCGAAGAAGACGTAGAAGAGCAGCCCGTCGAGGGCCATGAAACTGCCGAGCGAGGCGGTTTCCAACATCAGCATCAGTACGACGTAGCTTGGCGCACGTTCGCTGATCCGCGCCGAATAGATTGCCGACAGCAGGAACAGCAGTGACGTGAGCAGCACCAGCGGCAGGCTGAGCCCGTCCAGCCCCAGACGGTAGGCGGCACCGATGGCCGGGATCCAGGCGATTTCCTCTACCTGCGCGAAGCCGCCCGGCACGATTCCGCGCGACCAGATTGCAAGCGTGATCAAAAAGACCAGACCCGTCACCGTGATCGAAAGACCGTGCGCTATCCGGGCCGATCGGTCTGGCAACGCTAACAACGCCAGCCCGCCCAAAATCGGCAGGAAGGTGGCAAGGGTCAGTAGCGGCATTGGGGTGTCTCCTCAGGAATAAAGCGGTGCGATCAGCAGCATGACGACGATCAGCGCAATGCCGATCACCGTCAGCGCCAATTCCCGATGGATAAGGCCGCTTTGCAGGCGGCGAGCACGGGTACCGGCTGCTGTTATCCGCCGCACAAGGCCGAAGATTGCGACGTCGATGCGGTTTGTGTCCATGGACCTTGTGCCTCGGCCCAGCCGTAGCGATTGCTGGCCGATCCATATCGAGAACCCAAAAAGTTGACCGTCGCCCCGGTCCACAAGGCGCGCGGCGCCAAGGCCCAGATTGCGGATCAGCCCGATCTGCGCGGCCAGCAGCCGCTGCTCGAACGCCTCGCAGGCGGCGGCAATCGACAGGGAGGGGCGGAGGATGAATCCGTCCATTCCTCCTGCGACAGTGAAGCCGTTTTGCGCAGGCGCCAGTAGCGGGCCGAGCAGCCGCGCAGGTGCAACACGCCAGCCAAGCGCCAGCCCGCCAAGACCCACAGCCAGCCCCATTGCAGGCACGATCCAGCCGGTCTTTTCGATCTCGGCCCCCAGCACATGTTCAAGCGCGCCGAAGCTGAGACCAAGCCCGGCGGCCAACGCCACCAGAACGCCCATGCCGATGGCCATGAACGGTACCGGAGTACGTGCGGGACCAGCCTCGCCAGTCCAAAGCACATTCAGCGCCCGGCCCATATAGGTCCCGGTCAGCACTGAACCGGCCAACGCCAGCGGCAAAAGCCACGGTGCGGCGGTGCTTGCAAGTGCCGCGGCGATGATTGCATCCTTGGAAAAGAAAGCCGCCAGGGGCGGGATGCCCGCCAGCGCCAGCGCGGCGATGGCGAAGCCCGCAAAGATGCCGGGACGCGCCCGACCGGCACCCGCCAGCGTATCCAGCCCGGTCCCCTCACGGTCGTGCTGAAACACACCTGCGCCCAGAAAAAGAGAGCTCTTGATTGCTGCATGGGCAATCAGGTGCAGCAGTGCTGCGATCGGCACGCCAGCACCGATCGCCACAAGCATCAGCCCGTATTGGCTTGAGGTGGATGCCGCCAGCAGCCGCTTCAGATCACGTTCTGCCAGTGCAATCAGCCCGGTAATGACCGCGGTGATGCCACCAACGATACCAATGGCCACCAGCGCACCGCCGGGCAGCATGGGCGCCGTGCGGATCAACAGAATCGCCCCCGCGGCCACCAAAGTGGCCGAGTGCAGGAGTGCCGACACCGGCGTCGGACCAGCCATCGCGCGTTGTAGCCAGTCCTGTAGCGGTACTTGGGCCGACTTGCCCATTGCTGCGACCAGCAAAAGCAACCCGGCGATCAGCGCAGGTGTGCCCGTCGTCGCGAGCGTGCCGGAAATCTCTGACGTTCCTGCCACGCCGATGAGCAGGAAGGCGCCAAGGTACAGCCCCAAATCGGCGCTGCGTGTATAAAGGAAAGCCCGGGTTGCGGCGCTGGCCACATCCATGCGTCCATGCCAAAAGCCGATCAGCAGGTAGCTGGCGAAGCCGATCATTTCCCAAGCGGCCAGCAGCATGATCCAGTCACCCGCCAGCACCAACCCCTGCATCGCGGTCACGAACAGCAACAGGATACCGAAAAAGCGCGCTTTTTCAGGGTCTCTTGCCATGTAACCCGTTGCATAGGTTAAAACGAAGCCTGCGACTGTGGACACGACCAGAACCAGCACTGCCGTTAACGGCGTCGCCATCAGCCGCAACGGCATGTCGGGCAGGCCCGGCAACACTGCCTGCACTGTGCCGTCGGACGCCGCGATGAATAATCCCACAGCGCCGATCAGGCCCAGAACGGCACCGGCCAGCGCCAGCGCTTCGGGCGCGCGGCGTAGCGCGAGGATTGTCAGGCCTGACAGCAGCGGCGCCAACAGCGTGAGAGCCAGAAAACTCACCCCTTCAACTCGCGCGCTTCTTCCATCTCGACCGACCCGCGTGAGCGGAACCGGGCGATGGCGATGCCAAAACCCACCGTCATCTCGACCGCCATCACCGCCATGATGATCAGCACGAACATCTGCGCCGCCGGTTCCTCAGGGTGCAGATAGCGCCAGAAAGCCACTAGGTTGACCAGTGCGGCCGCAAGGATCAGCTCCACTCCCATGATGATCATCACCAGATTGGTCTGGCTCAATGCGCCATAAAGCCCGGTGCCGAACATCGCCGCGCCTGCGGTCAGCGCAATCATCAACTCAAGAATCATTTCGGCTGTTCCTTCGCCGGAGCAATTGCGACCATCGTCGCCGCCACCATCGCCGTCAGGATCGTCAGACCGACGGATTGGAAGATGAGCATCGAACGGCCCAGCAACTCGCGCCCCAGATCTGCGGTCTGCTGCGCCGCACCCGGGATGTCGGTCCCTATCGGGCCCCAGTCGGCCAGCCAGATAACCGCCAGCGCCGCAGCAAGACCAATGCCCCCGGCCCAGAGCGACAACCGCTTTTGATGCGTCATATCCATCGCGCCCATGCCGCCCGGGTCCATCATGAACATCACCATGAAGATCGCCATAACGCTCATCTCGGTGGCCATCATCATGATTTGCAGGACGCCCAGAAACTCGGCCTGCATGACCAAAAACATCAACCCCACGGCGGTCTGCGAGAACAAAAGTGCGAGCGCAGAGCGCACCATCGAATGGGTGCGGAACACGACGACGCTGAACCAAACCGCAGCGCCACCGAAGAATACAAGAAAGATCATCGGTACGGTCATATCGGAACCACTAAAGCAATGACGCCAACAAGGAAGATGTTTGTCAGGGCCAGAGGGATACCGAGCTTCCAACTCAGTTCCAGATAACGCGCTTCGCGGACCCGTGGCACCAGCCGCCCGGCGCTGACCATAACGCCTGCGACTATCAGAATCTTGACCCCGCTCCACGCCCAAGCTGGCAACCATGGGCCAAGCCAGCCGCCGAGGTAAAAGGTCACGGTCGCACCCGCCAGCGCCAGGATCACGACCATGCGCGCCAGACGCAGAACGGCAAGACGTACGCCAGTGTATTCGGCGTCGATTCCGCCAGCCAGATCGCCTGGTGCAGTGGGCAGGTCCAGTGGAGGCAACCAACACAGACCCATCGCAGCGGCGATGAACAGCCCGAAGCCCAATGGCTGATAGGCGATGTTCCAGAGAGCGGATTGGGAGTTGACGATGTCCACGGATGAGAGCGATTCCGCCCGCAGCGCCACGGCGGTGATCGGCATCACGATAAGCATCGCATAGGCCACGAACTGCCCCAGAAACCGCCAACCGCCAATCATACCGTAAGCGCCGTTCGGACCCCATCCGGCCATGATCAGCGCCACCAGCACGTAGGCCAGCGCCGCGTTCAGAAACAGCGCGCCGGTCGCCAGATCCGTGACAATGAGCCCCGGTGCCAGCGGAATGACCGCCACCGCCAAAAGCCCTGCCACCAACAAGAGCATCGGCCCGACCTCAAAAAACAGCCGGTCAGGCTTGCGCGCCAGCAGCGATTCACGTCCCAGAAGCGCGAGCGCCGAGATTGCCGGGCGCGCGAACTGCAACCGCCCATGTACTGCCCAGCCTTCCAGCACCGTGATCAGATATGCACCTGCCGCGAGCGACAATAGCACAGTCAATACTGTCAAACCGTCACCTCCCAAGGGCTCATGTCCAGCGATCCGATACCGGTCAGCGCGTCGCCCAGTTCCTGCCCGTTCGCAACGGTCGCGATCAAAGCGACATGCGCCGCCGTCGGCGTACTCATATCGGCAGCCGTAACCTTGCCTTGGTGCAATGTCAGGCTTAGTCGGGCTGCGCCGCGTGGCGTTTCGACCACGGCTTCGCCGGTACCTGATACCGTGCCGAGGATCTGCGGTTCTGGCAGCGCAATCGCGCCCGCACGTGAGATTAAGTCAAGACTCTGGGAAATTTCGCCGCAGCGTAGCGCCAGCCGCGCAAGCGCATCACCACCCGTCGCTGTCAGAACGGCAAAGCCGAGTTCGGCATAAATCGGATCATCGCTGCGCGCGTCGCGGGCGATGCCGCCCGCCCGCGCGACCAGGCCGGGCAGGGTATCGCCGCCCACCAATCGGCCAATCCCCTTCAGCCTGGAATTCAGCAACGGGGTGCGTTGAACCCGTGTCAGAAATGCGGTGATCTTTGTGGTCAGTGCAGCCATTTCGATGACCGTCGCGTCACGCAGTTTCAGTTGCAATGCCGTCGCGTGGTTCTCAAGCCAAGCAAAGCCAGACTGTGCTCCGAACTCGGCCAGCCAGCCGAGGTGACTGGCCAGTCTCTCGCGCTCGACTGCGGCAATGCGGGCGCGGGCGACGTCGGATGCCACGCTTTGCCCCGCAGCCTGCTCCAGCGCCAGACAAACCAGCAGACGATAGCTCACCGGACTGAGGAGAGATAACGCGGCGAGGTGGTCGGCAAAGGCGTCGGGTAGGGTCGCGTCGTCGTGGAGTAGTTCGCGCGGACCCACTGCGCTGTCGGCTCGGATGCTCGCGACTGCGTCGCCGTCCAGTGTCAGGTCCAGCCGCAACCCACCGGGTAGCCCAGGGAAGAACGGTCCGAAGGGGACGTCGATCCACTCCATCTTCAGGCCGTCGCTGCTGGCCGGCATGTCACGGGTGAGATCCGCCATCGACATGAAATGCGCCTCGACACCTTCTATAGTCTCACCATTTCCATGTGCGCCATGATCGTCCTGGTCGTCACCCTTGCTCTCGTGCCCTTTGCCGTGGGCTTCATGGTCGTGCCCGGAATGTTCCGCTGCGTCTTCGGCGGGCACCAGAAACATGCCGCATTTGGGGCAGGAGCCGGGTTCATCGCTGACCACTTCGGGGTGCATCGGGCAGGTGTATTGCATGGAGGCTTCGGCGGCCGCGTGCTTTCCGTGACCGTGCCCCGCACCCTGTCGGCCTTTGGCGTGATCGTGGCGTGCGACCATCGTCTTGGCCGGGGTCTCGTCCGGTATCTTGTGCTCCTCTTCGGACATGACATGGCCTGCATGCGGTGACGCGGCGGATTCGCGCGGTACCAGGGTCATGCCGCATTTTGGGCAGTTGCCGGGTTCGTCCGCCACCACTTCGGGATGCATCGGGCAGGTGTATTGGGTGCGGGTCTGCAGCGCCGGGGCGTCGAAATCGTCCACTTCGGACTGGAAGGACCCCATCGCAATGATCCGGCGTAGATCGGCCATTGCCGCGACCAGACCGGCTTGCGTCAACGGCCCGGTCGCGTCGGCATCAGGCAGCGGTGCCAGATCACCGGCACCCAAAGCCAGAATGACCCGTGGGCGCGGCATCTGCCCATAGGCGACGCTGGCGGCATCCGCCAGACCGGCAGGCAGGGGGGCGATGATGACAAGGACATTGGCATGGCGCGGCGTCGCGCTCAGGTGCAGCCCAGCCCCGCCAAGGTCTAGCCCAGCCGCCCGTGCCACATCCGAGCCCGGAACCACGAACCCGCGAATGTCGCGCGACATGGCTGCCGCAACAAGCCGCTGCAACACGGTCATCGTCCCCTGACGCGCACCGATCATTCCTGCCGCCTCAAAGCGCCCTGGCTCCAGCCGTAAAGCAGGCCGAGAAACAGAATGGCGAGGAACACGCCCATGTCCAAAAGCGCCACCAGCCCTTCCTCGCGGTAGATAACCGCCCAAGGATACATGAAGGCCATTTCCATATCAAAAGCTAGAAACAACAAGGCATAGCCGTAGTATTTGGCGTGATACCGCACCCAGACCGGATCGCGCGACAGCGATCCGGCGGTAGCAGGCACATCCTTGCCCGGCTCACAGCGTGTTCGACCGATTGCACGGGCAAGGGCATAGAGGCAAAGGACGAAACCGACCGCGCCAAGCGTCAGGCCGAACAAAACCGCATATTGGGCAAGTGCGCTCATTCCTTGTTCTGTCCTTTCAACGTGTCTTGCAGGTGCCCAGTGTCGGCACGCGGATTAGGGCAACGGTGGATATTAAGACGGATCCTGGAACATTACATTACTGTCAAACGCACTTTCACTGTATCGCGACAGGAAAATCGTGAATTGAAGCCCTGTTTACTGCGAATTGAGCTATTCGGCAGAACCATGGGCATCTAGGCCAGACCAATGAAACCATTCATTTCACGAAGTCCGGGCTGCCCTACCGCGAGCCTAAGGTAGATAATCAGGTAAATCTGCCAGAATCGGCCAAAATCGACATATTGTACCCCTGATGGCCAAACCAGAAATTGGTCGTCAAGTTTTTGATAAAGCGAAGAACCGCAGCCCAATGTCCAATGAACGAACCAACCACGATTGCGATCGGGCTAAAAAGCAGGATGTTAACATCCAATCGCTGGAACTTCGGGTCGCGCCTCTCGCTCCCTTCCAAGGTGTTCGCGGCGCAGATCGCCTTGAGATGAAATCCCGCAACGCATTCTCGGCGTCCTCCGGGCGCGCGAGACGATGACGGAAGAATTCCCGCCGACATTCGACGAGCTGGCGATCATTGGTGGTATCCCGATTTTGCGGGGTGGTCGCGGATGATCGATAGTGTGACGTTGTAAACATCGCGGAGACACCAGAGTGCAAAAAATGGCAGAACTCTGGTGTCGGGGACGCCACGGAGCGCCGACAAGCACCAGTTAGGCGCGCGCGGAGCAGCGTGGTGGGCGGAACTGGCTATGGGCTTGTCGCGTGCCTGCATCACCCCATGATCACCGGCGTCGTTGTCGCCTGCTTGTTTAACGAAATCAGCATATTCCGCCCTCGTCCCGAAGCTCGCGCAGGATAGATCTTGCCGAAAAGGGCAGAGGGGCGAAGGTCGATATGAACGTCGACGATGGACGACTCAACTTTGCTCAAAGAAGGCGTCGAGGCAAGCCGCACATAGGCCGGTCACCAATTCGCTGTTCATCCAGGCTTAATCCCGGAGCATAATCTCGCGCCGGCAAAGGGCCGTCTAGACCATCATCACCGCCTCGGCCGCTGAGGCGAGGTACACTGCGGGCGTCATCGCAATGCAGCTGCTTCGGTGATTGGGCCCAGCATTGCTCAAACACCGGAAGCCCAGACATGAACTTGACTGGGATGCCGGTCGGCATGCTTTTTTTCTAAAGCGGCTTCCATCGCAAGTAGGATAAACTAGATCCAAGCGGGCGGGTCACAAAGTCGACCCTGTCGAACGCAGATCGTAGGTGACGAGAAGCGGATGAAATAAGGTCGCCCACATGGCAACCGTCGGACTGCCGCGATGCCCTCGGATAAAAGGATCAATCCGATCACTGACTTTGAGGAAGATCGACAGTCGCCTCTCATGCTTCTTGGGCTTCCGCCCGTTTTCGGCGGCGTTCCATTATAGGAACCGAGAGTTGGCCTTCTCGCTGCTAAGGAATGCCGTGCGATTTCAGCGGTGCAGCATGGCATTCGTTGCGCGACGCACCTACTGCACGCCCACGCCGCCGACGTTGCAGACGACGTTCGGGAAGGATACATGCAAGCTATGAGCCTATTCAGCGAAGAACAAGGCGGATCCGTACGCGGTGGCACGCCGCCAAGTACGCAAGCCGACGCCTCGCTCTGCGTTCCGGAACTCCGCGAGGGCCGGGGCGCGTTCCGGCTTTTCGTAGAAGGCGACGCACTTTTCGACGCAATGATTGCGGCGATCGAAAACGCCAGGCGCGACATCCGCATGGAATCCTATATATTTGCGGCCGATGAGGTCGGTGCGCGCTTCGTGACCGCGCTCGCGGCCAAAGCTCGCGCCGGACTTGACGTGCGGCTGCAACTTGACGCGTTCGGTGCCGACCAGCGGAGCTTTCAGAACCTCCGGCGCGAGCTCGAAGGCAGCGGGGTCCAGTTCCGCTGGTTCAGGCCGTTTCGCGCCCTGTACCCGCTGCAATACCTCCAGCGCAACCACCGCAAGCTACTGGTCGTGGATGACGGGAAGGCGTTTCTGGGTGGCTTCAACATCTGCCGTCTGAACTCGCGTCGGCTGCATGGAGAGACGCGTCAGCGCGACACTCATGTGCGCGTATCGGGTCCTCTCGCAACGCTTGCAATCGGACATTTTGACCGCCTCTGGCACGATACACAGCAGCTCCCGGCAAGCGACATTCCCGAAGACCCCAAAAATATGGAGGCGTTGCTGGTACCGAGCTACTCTCGCCACTGCCAACACCGCCTCGCGTGTCTACACGCCGGATTGATCGCGAAGTCAAAGGCTCACGTCTATATGACGTCGCCCTATTTCGGGCCGGGAATCATGGTTGACCAAGCGCTCCAAACCGCCGCGATGCGCGGCGTGGACGTGCGGCTGTTAGTGCCCCGCAGGGGTGATCCGCTGGTAGCAGGCTGGGCGACGAAGGCGGCCTATGCGCTGCTACTGACTGCGGGGGTGCGGATTTATGAGTATTTGCCACGCCAGTTGCACGCCAAGACCTCTGTCATCGACGCGACCTGGTCGATCATCGGCTCCGCGAACCTCGATTACCTGAGCCTGTTCGTCAACCAGGAACTCGTCTTGCTCGCCCGCGATCAAACCCTATCCGAGCAACTGCAGGCCCAATACATGGACGACCTCGTAGAGGCAGAGGAAATCACCCTTTCCATCTGGCGCCGACGTGGCTGGCGTGCGCGCAGCCTCGAAGCGATTGGCTGGACGGCCCGACAGCTGCTGTAAGCGGCATCGCCAGCCCGTGACCGGCATACGATTCATCGATAACACCGGACCAGTTTTGATCGAGGCTGTTGCGCCAGTCCTGCCCCGAGCTCGCTTCGAAATTCCGCCACTCCATTTTGAGTGCCAATGCGAAGGCTTCCGGCGACACGTCTCCAGACTTGTTCATCCGCTCAATCTGGCCAGCGACACGCATTCATGACCCACGCAGTTCGACGGCGCTCGCGCAGCTCTTCGCCAGATCGCGATTCGGCTCTTCGGAGCCGGGGGCAGTTGCCCAGCCAGCCTCCATCACGGCATCCCGGCGCTTGCAACTGGACATCTCGCATATCGCGACGAGATTCGCGGTGAGGTCGGTATGAGTCCGGGACATTTCGAGGCACACGGGAAGCAGCGCCGGCAACACGCCGTCATGGGCCATGACGTTGGCCATCCTGTCGGTTCCTCCGCTGGTTACCCAGCCACCCCGAAAAATTCGGCGACGCCAACGAAAATCGCACCAATCACGACCCCGTAGATGCCAAGCTTGAGCCATTCGGGAGTATTCAATTCGAATCCTCCAGCGGTGAAAGTGCCGCTTCGCTTGCTTCTGTGTCATTTGTGATCGCACTGTCGCGACCGAATGCCGCTTCTATGTCTTTCTCGGCGATCTGACGCATTCCCGTCCGGTCTGGGCGGCCGCCGGTTCGGTAAAACATCAGATACATCGCCGTTCGTCGATAAGCCCCAAAGCACACTCCCTGCAGAAGTTATTCCCCGACGATGACGTCGTAGTCACCCGCAGGAAGTTCGCCCAGAACCCGATCAGATCTTCACTGCGCGCAACCAGTGGCCGTCCGGGCGACGTCAACTTCTTCCGTCCCACCCGATCCGAGCGTTGTCTCTTCATCGTCATCCCAACCTCTTGCGTCGGAGTGTTGCGACGACCGGTTGAGATTGCCCCAGAAGCTTTGATTTGTGTCCAATCCGCAAAGGCGCCACGATGCGCATCCACCGCTCGCGTCTGACGTACCCCGGCCAACATCGTTTGTCGCAAAGCGAACCGCTGTCGCAACGCGCTTTCCAATGGCGCCGTGACCATTGAAGGCGATTCCCATGCTGGCCGGGGGTGTCATCGGATGGTTCTTATTTGTTGTCGCAGCAGCAACTACCTGACTTTGCGACAGGCGCTTTGACGGGCGCCTGGCGCTCAGACCGGACATCAGCAAAGCGGGTCGCTTTGGGTCCGCCGCAGCACCCTCCGGCTTTGGGGGCTTCGGTTGGGGATTGATCGGGGCGGGTCGTTATCTGGTTCATTTGAGCCTCTTTGCGTTAATGGTTCGTAGTGTAGACGCCGACCGGGGCGTTGCGTTACCGCGAAAGGGCGACTCATCGCGTTTCAGGAAATTGGAACTGGCTGAGTAGTCCGCTATACCGTTTCAAACCCCGTAGCCGTAGGCCCAAGATGGCATGCGACCCAATTGCATGTCGATTTCGCGCACGCCGGACACGTTTTCGACAGCGACGCGAATGGCGTTTTCCTCGAAACTGCTATCCACCACACCCCAGACAGAATCACGGCCGCCGTCCACTGTGAAATTGACCAGGTTGACCGTGATACCGGGTACCTCTTCCAACGCGGTCTCGATGCGAGTGCGTAGGTCACGGTCGCGTTGGGAAGGCTCGGGCAACACCCCATCCCCGATTGCAGAGAGCGCGTGCAGCAGGTTTGAGCGGCTTACGATACCCACGATTTCGTCATCACGCGTCACCGGAACCCGCTTGATCCGGTGCCTTTCGAGCAGCCGTGCGATGGCACCAACGAAGGTGTCCTCGTCGACGCTGATCACGTCGCGTGTCATCACGTCCGAAACCTTATGGCTGCGCGCCTTCACGAAATCTTGTGCCGACTCTCCGGTGCCTTTGAACAGATCGAGCCACCAGGATCGGCGGGGGCCATCCTCGTCACGGATGCGCCGCATCAGATCGCCTTCGCTGATCAGTCCGGCAAGCTTGCCGTCGGCATCGGTAACCGGCAGCGCGCTGACATGATGCGCCAGCATTAGTTCGGTCGCCTCGGCAACCGTCGCGCTCTGCGGGAGCGAGATGACCGTCGCGGTCATGATGTCCTTTGCTTTCATGAAATCCTCCTAACTCTTCCTGGGGTTCAGTAAATCTACACAAGCTCAGAAAGTCGTAACAGCCCCCGACCTCTCCCACGTCGGAGCCGTCTTGGCCGACGGGAACGTAGTCCAAGTGAGTGCAAAACGCGATCACGATAAACCACTCGCCGACTTAATCTGCAGACCTGTTCACATCAAGCACTGGCATATTCTGACTGTCGTTGAGATCTTTATCCGTGTCATCATTTGGATCGACAAGGTCATAAATCAGCGTTGCGCGTGCCTTTGGGGTCGTCATGGCGAGCAGTGCCCGATGGCGGCACATGCCGCAACAACTCCCGCCGAGGCCTTTTCGTAATAGAGGAACTCGCGGCCTTCGGCTTTGTCGATTTCGTGAGTTCTCCTCTGCGCCGGACATCTTGCTCTCCATAACTTGTTGCGCGCCAGTTTCGGCGGCACCATCCGTCACGTCACTATCAGCACCCATCATCAGCCTTGATCAACGACCTTCGTTGCGTATCTCTAAATCCTAGCGTTCTTCTTCCACAACAGGGCGCGGTATCTCGGCAGCTACGAGCAAAGCCACCAGTTCGGCGGCCAAGTCCCGACGGAATCCGGCGAGGAGATAGGCGCAGTCCTTCGGTCCGAGGCCCAGAATCTTTGCGGCCTCAACCAGACTCTGGCCCTGTTCTTCAATCCGGCGAAACAGGTCCCGCGACATTGGCGCATCGGCGAGGCGGGGATGCGCCGCACACGCGCAACTCATCCGGTGAACGAGACTGAACAATTCTGTAGCGGCCGCAAAGCGCTCTTGCGTTTCCGGATCCGACTTGGGCGCATTTTGAAACATCGGCTCGGTGTCTCCCTTTAGAACACCCAGGCTAGGGCATCCTCATGGAACGTAGACGCTTCTTGGTGACACCTGTTACAGGCAAAGAAATAGCGCGCGCTCAGGTGGATGCCTCCTCTGGCGCGCAGTGCGTTTTGGCCTCGGTGCTTTCGCACCCGCTCGGCGGACAGTGGCAATCGTCCCATCCGGTCTTGCAGCACTTGCCGCAATGATCCGTCAGTGCATCACGCAGTGCCGCGCGCGCGCGATGCAGGCGCACGCCAAGCGCATTTCGGGTCAAGCCCAAGTCGTCGGCAACCGAAGCGTGGTCTTCTTCACCGAAATCAATCCGGCGGATCAGGTCAGCATCAGCGTGGCGCAGCGCGGGTATCAGGCCGCTCACACACAGGCAAAACTGCGCCATCTGATTGGGGACATCACCAGACCAGTCCTCTGGTTCCCGGCCATAAGCCTCGCTCAGACGCCCACGCCTTGCCGATTTGCGGAAATGATCGTTCATCGTCGATCGCAAGATCGCGTAAAGCCAAGCATCCATCCGCTCCACATCCCGCAACTGGTCCTTACGCGTCAGCACGCGAATGCAGAACTCTTGCAGGACATCTTCGGCATCGGCCCGGTTGCCCAGCCGCCGCACCAAAAAACCCAGAAAGGCCTGTCGTCCTTCGGATAGCGCTGTTTCAGCGGCGTTGACGTTATCCTGCGCCTCGTTTTGCAGTTTTTCGGTCATGATTGGCTCACCCTTCCAACAATACGTATGGTCGCTTGCTACGAAAACAATGTCGGACAGTCGTGCGCACATTGTGATTGTACCATGATGTGGATCGGGCCCAATGTGCCAAGTCCCGCAAGCAGTCAAAAACATATGATAAAGGCAAAGCGCAGGTAGAGGGAGTCCGTGACCGCTATCGAAACGAGGATCAGCGCGATACGGTCCAAGTTCAGCCGAACAGCAAAGGCCCGACGCCCCTGTAGTAAACGCCGTAACAATAACGCTAAGTGCGCGTCTATTCCTACGCGCGGCCTTTGCAACTAGAAATTTGCGAAATCAAACCAAGCAACGCTGAGATAATGAAAGAAACTTGTCGCGACCAGTCACCTCTTGGTAACGCTTTTGCCGATAAAGACGTATGACATTCCACTCAGGCCCAAATCTGGGCAACCAGGGTATCGAATCCGCAACATGACAGTTTTCAATGTGTCCAAGATTCTTGCAGTGATGCTGCTCTGGGCGGCGTGCTATCCACTTCTGACGATTGGTATTGTCCTCGCACCACATCTGAGTTTTGCTACACTGCGCGCGGTTATCGCCGGTTTGGTTTTGGTCGGGCTGGCCTGTGCGCTACGCCGCCCGTTTCCTCGCGGTGTTGGGGTTTGGTTAATCTTGATGGTCATGGGAATCGGGGGTACGAGCCTCGGCTTTTTGGGCATGTTCCACGCGGCGGAATTCGTGTCGCCCGGAATTGCCACGGTCGTTGCAAACATGCAGCCGCTGCTGGCGGCGGGACTGGGCGGTGCCATATTGGGTGAACGTCTGAGCCGACGGGGCAAAGCAGGGCTTTTCATTGGCTTTCTGGGGATTGTCGTCATTGCAGCCCCACAGCTTTTTTCCAGCGGCCGGGACAGTTACTTCATTGGCATCGCGTATATCGTTCTTGCGGCACTTGGAGTCACTGTCAGCAATGTGATGATCAAAAAGATCACTGGCCGGGTTGATCTGTTCATGGCATTGGGTTTGCAGTTTTTGATCGGGAGCATACCGCTGGCCCTCGCAGCGGGCATCATGGAGAACCCTGCGACAATCCAGTGGTCGCTCACCTTCATCGCGGTCTTGCTTATGCTCGCCCTGTTCGGGTCGGCGCTGGTTTACATACTTTGGATGTCGGTCTTGAACGTAGTGTCGCTCAATCAGGCCAATGCGTTCAGCTTCCTTATCCCAGTCTTTGGCCTCACGATGGGAGTGGTGTTTTACGACGAAACTCTGGGGCTGCTGAAACTCCTCGGAATTTTGTTTGCGATTATTGGCGTCGTTCTTGTGACCGGAAGAGGAGCGGCGCAGGAGGCAGAGCGCAGCCAAGGCGACGCGCCCGACTGTCCGATCCTGGAGAATCTGTTCGAAGCGCACTGAGTTTCACGCTCCAAACTGCGGGGATCAAAGCTCTTGGCAAGAAATGTGAGGCTCAGCGGATCTTTGCCACAGCTTTGCGGTCGATTGCTGGTTCCTGATTTTGCTCAATGGCCCGGAGATAGTCAAAGAAGTGACGCCTTCGGAAACGCATGTCGTCGGCTGCAACGGCCATCAGAGTGACACTGAACGCGCCGTCGCCGTGACAGCCGCTACGCAAAAAGCATCGGGCACTCCCGGGCGCATTTGTTGCGCAGGATGATATAGATCAGGTGCAGCGTCCCCAGACCCGCCAGCAGGCAGAAGAACGAGATATAGGCATAGCGCAGCAGAAGGATATCGACGACCACGACGGCAATGATCGTGCCGCCGAAATATCGCATGTGCAGATAGCGCGACATCAGCGGCGGCGCGATGATCAGGAACAGATAGATCACATAGGTCATCCAGCGCGGCATCAGATAGTCCAGCAGCATCGTTCCTTCATAGGCGAGCGAATCCTGATTGACGCTGACCTCGATCCAATCGGGATTGATCACATGTGGCACATAAAGCAGCAGTCCGAACGCGATCCCCGATTGCCGCGAATGTCAGGAACAGTTTCTTGCGCGGGCTATCAGGCGGTTCCAGCACATAGACGGATATGGGAATCCAGATTGGCCGCATGAACCAAGTGAAAAAGATGAAACCCATCGCCCCCCAAAGTACGGTGAAAGGATCGCCTCCGTTGACGCCAACCCAGACGTTGCCTTCCATGAATTGTTGAAGACCTGCAAAGAGCGGCATCAGGGCGACGGGCAGATATCGCATGTTAATCTGTGTGGCTTTCCAAGTGGCGAATGTGCCGCCTCCGACAAGAAAGACGCTGGCGGCAAAGCTTACTTCTGCTGAGAGGCACATGCTTTGAATTATCCTTCAAACTGCGATTGTCACGGGCAGTTTAGCGCAGGTTGAGTTGCGTACCGGAATTACATCAGATCCTAAACGATCCAAGCGTAGCTTGGTATCCGGTCAAAATTGATCGAAACCTCGCCGAGCCCATCGATGTTATCGAGCGCCACGCGTGCGGCGTCTTCCTCGGCGTCCGATCCGACAAGGCCCCAGACATCCACGCGACCGCCCTCTACGACGACGTTGAGTTGCACAGGAGTCAGCCCCGGGACTTGCGCCAGTGCCGCCAGAACAATCTCGCGTTTTTCGCGGTCGCTGGTTGACGTTTTAAGAGTCACGATGGGCGCTGTCGCAAGCGCCTGCATCAGGTTGGCCCGACTGACGATGCCGACCATTCGGCCGTCTTCGACAACAGGAACGCGTTTGATCCGCTTTTCTTCGAGCAATCGCGCAATGTCTGCGACCGCCGTGTCGGGGGCTACGACGTTGATGTCACGGGTCATGACATCCTTCGCGCGGCGACCACGCATCGCGATGAAGTCCGTCACCGTGTCGTTGGACCCCGAAAACAGTGAAAGCCACCACGACTTGTTGGTCTTTCCAGACCCTTCGACCCGGCGCATCAAATCGCCTTCGCTGACAAGCCCGATGATGGCTCCATCATTGTCCAGGATCGGCACTGCACTTATGTGATTTTTCATCATAAGTGCGGTCACTTCCTCCACTGTAGTATCAGCAGCGGCTGAAATTACATTTTTCGTCATGATGTCCTGAGCTTGCAATCTGTTCTCCTTATCTACGGGATGTGCTCGGCAGGGTGTCGACAACATCCCGGGCGCCGTGGGCTCAGTCGTGGGCACCTTCCGCTTCGGTTTCGTGGTGCTCCATCATCTCTTTCACATCGTCCGGGATCTCGGCACCCGTGAACTGAGACTGTTCTTTCGGATCGTGGACGAACGCGATGATATGTGCCAGTTCCTGACCTGAAATTTGGATCACGTCGCCCAACTCTTCGCGCTGCAATGTCACCATCATTTCAGCACCGCGCCACATGTTGGCGGCAAAGTCGAAGGGATTCATCGGCAGATCCATGTTTTCGGCGTCCAGCGACCGGGCATCCTGACCGCCAATTCCGTTCACTGAATGGCAGACGACACATCCCTTCGAGGCGAACAGCTGTCGGCCTTTGGCGGCATCCATCTGCGGCATCATGAGCCCGGTGGCCATCATCCCGCCCGACATTTCCATTGAATGAGAGTCGGCCTCAGTCGAGGCGCCGATCAACATAAATGCTGTTGCCATAACTGCCACGCTAAGGGTCGCCGCTCTATATCTGAGAATTTCCATCGTTTTTTCCTTTCGTTCTGAGGGGGTCTTTTTGTGCGTTCAGTTCTTTCCTGACACCGCCTTTTCACCTGCCCGGGTTCCGTTCTGAAATTTGTGTGCCTGCATCCCCGTTCATGATTTCGACTGAGTCCTGCAATCGTCCGATACCCGCCAAACCACCCGACGCGGCAAAAGCTGCTGCTGCCTCCAGTTTCGGGGCCATCGAACCCGCGGGCGCATCGAATTGCAGAGCGTCTTGCGGTGACAGCCATGATAGTTTCGTCGCCTTGTCCGATCCAAAATCGCGGTAGACGGCGTCAACGTCGGTCAGCAAGAGCAGCGCATCGGCGCCCAGTTCCTGCGCCAGCAGGGCGCTGGCAGAGTCCTTGTCGATAACGGCTTCGACGCCGGTCAGACTGCCGTCCTTGCCGCGCAGGACAGGGATGCCGCCGCCGCCGGTGCAGATCACGATGACGTTTTGGTCCAGCAGCAATTTCAGCACACGGATATCGGGGATCTCGACCGGCTTGGGCGAGGGCACAACGCGGCGCCACTTGTCACCATCCGCGGCAATGGCCCAGCCTGCCGCCTTGGCGCGGGCCTCAGCCTCGGCGCGCTCATAGACCGGGCCGATGAACTTGGTCGGGGTCTGGAACGCCGGATCGCGCGCATCCACTATCACCTGCGTCAGCAGCGTGGCGACGGTGCGGGAATGGTCCAGCGCATTCTCCAGCTCCTGCTCGATCATGTAACCGATCATCCCGCCCGTCTCGGCGCCCAGAACGTCCAGCGGATAGGCCTCGTCGGGCTTATACGATGCACCTTGCAGCGCCAGCAGCCCGACCTGCGGACCGTTGCCGTGGGTGATGACCAGATCATGACCGGCGCGCACCAGTTCGGCCAGCGCGGCGGCCGCTGTCCTGGCGTTGGTGCGCTGGTTTTCCGCCGTTAAAGGCTGGCCACGCTCCAGCAGGGCATTGCCCCCAAGGGCTGCGACGACGAGCATGCCCTAGCCCCCCAACGTGGCGACGAGGACCGCCTTGATCGTGTGTATCCGGTTTTCCGCCTGATCAAGGACGATGGAGGCGGGGCTTTCGAACACCTCCTCGGTGACTTCCATGCAATCAAGGCCGAACTGCTTCTTGATGTCCTTGCCCACGTCGGTGTCCGTGTTGTGGAATGCGGGCAGGCAGTGCATGAATTTTGCGCGCGGGTTGTGCGTCTTTTGCATGATGTCCGCGTTGACCTGATAGGGCCTCAGCAGGTCGATCCGCTCGGCCCATTTATCCTTGCTTTCGCCCATCGACACCCAGACGTCGGTATAGACGAAATCGACATCCTTGACTGCCTCGTCCACGTTTTCGGTGATCTTTATGCGCGCGCCGGTTTCCTTGGCGACCTGATGCGCCTCGTCCTGAATCGACTGCTCGGGCCACAGCGATCTGGGCGCACACAAACGCACATCCATCCCCATCTTGGCCCCGCCGATCAGTAGACTGTCGCCTATGTTGTTGCCCGCATCGCCCATGAAACAATAAGCGACCTCGCGCAGCGGTTTTTCCGCGTGCTCCTGCATGGTCAGGAAGTCGGCCAGGATCTGCGTCGGATGAAATTCGTCCGTCAGGCCGTTATAGACCGGCACACCGGACCAGTCGGCCAGTTCCTGCACAATCTTCTGGCCAAAGCCGCGATATTCAATCGCGTCATAGACCCGGCCCAGCACGCGGGCGGTGTCCTTGACCGTTTCCTTGGTGCCGATATGGGTGCCCGAGGGACCAAGGTAGGTGACTGTCGCGCCCTGATCATGCGCCGCCACCTCAAAGCCGACGCGCGTGCGCGTGCTGTTCTTCTCAAAGATCAGCGCAATCTCCTTGCCCTTCAGCGTTTCCACTTCAGTTCCGGCGTATTTCGCCGCCTTGAGGTCTGCCGACAGCTTGAGCAAGAAGCCGATCTCGGCGGGGGTAAAGTCGCGCAGTGTCAGGAAGCTGCGGTTTTTCAGATTGAAGGCCATTGGATTAACTCCTTTTTAAACCGCGTCACGGATGGTCGGGCAGGACATGCAGCGGCTGCCGCCCCGGCCCCGGCCTAGCTCGGCGCCGGGCATTTCGATCACTTCGATGCCCTCGGCGCGCAGCGCGGCGTTGGTGTCGTCGTTGCGATCGTAGCCCATGACGACGCCGGGGCGCAGCGCCAGCACGTTGTTGCCGTCATTCCACTGCTCGCGGGCCTGCTCGAAAGGATCACTGCCGCCGGTGGGGATGACGTTCAGCTTCTTGAAGCCCATGACATCAGCCACGACATCGAAAATCGGGCGCTTGTCGTGGCGCATGTCCAGCGGCTTGGGTCCCTCGGCCGGGTGCAAATCATAGCAGGTCATCTCGTCAGCGACCTCCTTGAAACTGGTCACGACATTACTACCGCAGAAGGTAAATACAGTGTCCAGATGCATGGCTGCACGGGATTTTGGCATCTCACAGGCGATGACGCGCGTTGCGCGCCCGTCATTGAACAGCGATTCAGCCAACAGCCCGACGCCCTGGGGGGATGTCCGCTCGCCCATACCGATCAGCACGACGCCGTTGCCCACCGGCATCACGTCGCCGCCCTCGACGGTTGCCAGCCCATGATCGGCCAGCGGATCGCCCCAGATCACGTCGACCTTGCCGGCGAATTTCGGATGGAACCGATAGATCGCGGCGGTCAGCAGCGTCTCGGGGCGTCGGGCCTGCCAATGCATCGGATTCAGCGTCACGCCACCATAGATCCACGCCGAATTGTCGCGGGTGAACAGAAAGTTCGGCAAGGGAGGCAGGATGAATCCGTGATGGCCCAGATAGGCGCCAAACATGCTGCCGGCATCAAAGGGCAGATCGGCAACCGTCAGCCCGCCGATCAGGTATTCCGACAGCTTTGATCCCGGCAACGCATCCATCCACTCACGCAGCTCCCGCCGCATGCCAACGCCGACATGAATGGCTGCAACGCGCGCATCCAGCACCCATTTGCGCGCCTCGGGGATGTCGAGCGTTTCAGCCAGCATGGCGCCGGTTTCCAGCACGTCGACACCTTCAGCGCGCATCTGGTTGGCAAATTCGTCATGGTCCTTTCGCGCCTGCTTGACCCAGAATACATCGTCGAACAACAGTTCTTGGCAATTGTCGGGCGTCAGGCGGCGATGCGCCAATCCGGGGCGACAGACGATGACCTGCCGCAACGTGCCGGTTTCCGAATGAACGCCAAGCTTATGATCGGACATAATTTTTCCTTCTCTCAGTGAATGGCGGCGACACTGATCGCCACCGTGATCAGGATGATGAGCAGGACCAGCAACGGCCAGATGAAGGCCAGCCAGCGGTCATAGGACACCCGGCCAATCGCCAGTCCGCCGATCACCACTGCAAAGGTTGGGTTGATCAGGTTCACAAGGCCGCTGGCCGACTGATAGGCCGTGACCACCAGATCGCGGCCGACATTGGCAAAATCGGCCAAGGGCGCGAGGATGGGCATCGACAGCACGGCAAGGCCCGACGACGACGGTACGAGGAAACTCATCCCCGCCTCGATCCAGAACATCAGGTTAATGAAGGCCAGCTCGCCCAATCCGGCCAATGTCTGCTCGGCGCTGTGCAGGATCGTGTCGGCGATCAGGCCCTGCTCCATGATGACAACTATGCCGCGCGCCAGCCCGATGACCAGCGCAACGCCCAGAAGGTCGCGCGCGCCATCGACGAAACTGCCGGTCAGCTTTTTCTCGCCTAACCGCCCAATGATGCCGATGACGATGGCGGCGCCAAGGAACAGCGCCCCCATGCGGGCCATCCACCAATCCTGCGTGGCGACGCCCCAGATCATCACGGCAAAGGTCAGCGCAAAGACCACCAGCACCAGTTTCTGCGTGCCAGACAGAACATCATCGGCCTCGCCTTCCTTGCCGGCCTGAAGAAACAGGCGTTTATGCGCCTCAGCCTGATGCGCCACGACCGAGCGCGACGGATCTGCTTTGACCCGGCTGGCATAGCGCATGACGAAAGCGGCGCAGATGGCAAGGCCCGCGATCAGGATAATCAGCCGCAGCATGATGCCGTCGGTGAAAGGAATGCCTGCGGCATCGGACGCTATGACGGTGGCAAATGGGTTGATGGTCGAGCCCAGCACACCGATGCCGGCGCCGATCAGGATCACCGCGACGCCTGTGACGGCGTCATATCCGGCGGCGATCATCACCGGGATGAGGATCGCATAGAAGGCCAGTGTTTCCTCGGCCATGCCATAGGTTGTCCCGCCCAGCGCGAACACCGCCATCAGGATCGGGATCATCCATATCTCGCGTCCCTTCATGCGGGTCATCGCCGCGCGGATTCCGGTATCGACAGCGCCCGTGGCGTTCACGACGCCCAGAAAACCGCCCAGAAACAGCACGAACAGCGCCACGTCGATGGCGTTGGCAGCATAGCTGTCCGGATTGTAGAACCCGGCGATGGGCGCCAGCATGACATCGACGAAACC
>RCMY010000896.1_pt1 | contig 28554 bp, 32 predicted proteins | sample 2041341 | NCBI WGS metagenome assembly RCMY01 (sample SAMN09708234, study PRJNA481090) | Marine sediment metagenome, whole genome shotgun sequencing project.
AGCGGGCAGACGGCGTCGACCACGTAGCTGCCGCGAGCTCGGGCGGCAGCGACGACCTCGGGTGCGGACCCGTGGGCGGACAGCATGATCGGGCGGCCTTCGGGCACCTCGTCGATGTGGTCGACGAAGATCACGCCCTGAGCCTCGAACCGATCGACCACGAGCTTGTTGTGGACGATCTCGTGGTAGCAGTACACCGGAGGGTCGAACGCTCGAACCATCCAGGACAGCGCTTTGATCGCCATCTCCACACCGGCGCAGAACCCGCGGGGAGCACACAGCAAGACTCGGTCAACGCTCATGACAGCCGAGCGTAGTTGCTCGACACGAGCGACCGGTGCCTGGGGTCACGGGCGAAGGGCGAGGCCATCAGGGCGCCACTGGTGGCCGGCGAGTACGAACTGGTTCACCGTGCAGTGGCGTTCGAGGAAGCCGGCCTCGCAGTACGCGAGATAGAAGCGCCACAGGCGGATGAAACGGTCGTCGAGGCCGAGGGCTCGTACCTCGTCGAGGCGATCTTCGAACTCGCTGCGCCAGCGACGGAGCGTCTCGGCATAGTGGGCGCCGAGGTCCTCGACGTCGATCATCTGGAGCCGGGTGGCGGATGAGATCGACCGGTTGATCGCTCCGATCGACGGAAGGAACCCGCCGGGGAAGATGAAGCGACGGATGTAATCCTCGGTGTTCTTCGTGCGCTCGTAGCGTCGGTCTGGCACACAGATCGCCTGGAGTCCGACGAGTCCGGCGGGGGCGAGACAACGCTCGATGGTGCTGAAGAACTGGTCGTAGTCGCGCCAGTCGACGGCCTCGATCATCTCGATCGACACGATGCGGTCATAGGTGCCGGTGAGGTCACGCCAGTCTGCGTCGAGCTGGGTGACCTTGTCGTCGTGGCCCGCATCATCGACACGGCGTTGGGCTTCGGCCAGCTGTTCCTCGGAGATCGTGGTGGTGGTGATGTCGCACCCGATGCGCTCGGAGGTCCGAAGCGCCATGCCACCCCAGCCCGTCCCGATCTCGAGGAGACGGTGATCGGGGACCAGCCCGAGCTTGTCGATCAAGCGGTCGTACTTCGCCCGACTCGCTGCTGCCAGCGGGATGTCGGGATGCGAGAAGACAGCGGAGGAGTAGGTGAGCGTCTCGTCGAGGAAGATCGAGAAGAAGTCGTTGCCAACGTCGTAGTGGCTGGCGATGTCTTCCTTGTTGCGGTGGCGATTGCGGCGAGGGAGCACCGATCGCACCGGGTCGGTCAGCCATCCGGTGGCGCTGTGGAACCGGTTCCGATACTCATCCAGCGCGTCGACGTTGCCGATGATGACGCGGACCACCGACACCGGGTCGTCGGAGTGCCACCAACCCTCGATGAAGCCTCGTCCGAGTCCGATCGACCCTTCCGAGATCAGGCTGCTCCAGGCGCGATCGTCGCGGATCTCGATCTCGGCGCTGAGGCCGCCGCCCGGACCGAACCGGTGGACGCCCTCACGGTCGATGACCGTCAGTCGGCCGGAACCCATGCGTTCCATGAGGCCGTGCACGAACTTCCGGGCGATGCGATCGAACCCGGGGATCCTGCGTTGCTGGTCGGCCAACTCAAGCAGGCGTTCCGGTCGGACGACCGTGAGCTCGGGGCGTTCGGTCGTCGGTTTCACCGATGCGGTCATGAGCAGGATTCCTTTGCGTGTTCACCGGAATGTTTGGGGTCGAGACCCGACGCAGCCTCATCGGACGGGGCCGACGAGCGTTTGGGATGAGCCACGAAGGGGACTCGTTTCGACAGAAGCCGAGCGGCCTGGCGGTGGATGCCACCGCTGACTCGGTAGGTCGAGAGCGGGGCCGAGCGCAGGCTGCGTCCGAGCGAGCGGCGAGTGGCCGGCGTGCGCTCGAGCTCGAGCGAGGTGTCGAGGGCCAGGCGGTCGTCATCGTGGGCGATGAGCTGGAGGTCGATGCGGATGTCGCCGTCTTCCTCGTCGCCGACGGGGTCAGGGTCGAACGATTCGACACCGAGGAGGTAGTCGAAGTCCTCGCCGAAGAACGGGGACACATGGAGTTCTTTGCTGAATCGTGCGGTGCGCATGGTCCGCTTGCCGTGCCCTGAGGGCCGATCGATCAAACGCGGACCCTCACCATCTGGCCCGGGGGAGTCGAGTGCAACCGCATAGCGATGGCGTTCGTGCCAGGGCGTGTTGGTGACTTCGAGGACTGCTCCGACGGGATCTGGATCGTCACCATCCCACGCCAAGAAAATCGTGATGGGGTTGAACAACCATCCGAAGTGGCGAATCTGGGTGAGCATGCGAATGGGCCCGTCAGGGCGCCGGCCAAGTGGCTTCTCCAGGTCATCCCGAACGAGCAACCCGAGTGGAGCGGTCCGCTCGTCGCCGTAGTCGGCCCGGTCGAATCGCACGGGGGCCGGGTGGCTCGAGGAATAGAGCCGGTGATGTCGGCAGAGATCGTTCGGATGGTCGGGATCGATCCAGACCATCGACATGGGGTAGTCGAATTCGTGCCGTGCCGGTTCGGTACGGCGATGACGGATGGTGCCAGAACACACCGAGGACACGCCGGGAGTCATGAGGTGGCTCCGAGAGCTCGAGCGACCAGCAGGCCCGAGGCGATGCCGTCTTCGTGGAAGCCGAATCCCCAGTAGGCACCGCAGAAGTGGGTGTGGTCTACGCCGCTGATCTCGTCGTGTCTCGCCTGGGCATCGATGGCCGGCTGGTCGAACACCGGATGGGCGTACTCGACGGACAGGATGACGGCATCCGGATCGATCCGGTCGGTCGCGTTGAGGCTCACGAGATACCGACGGGACCCCGGCAGTCGCTGGAGCGTGGTGAGATCGTAGGTGACCGCAGCAGCCGTCGGATCGCCCGTATTGCATTCGTAGTTCCACGCGGCCCAGGCCAGCTCCGACGGGGGGAGCAGCGAGGTGTCGGTGTGCAGCGTCGCCCGGTTCGGTTGGTAGCGGATGGCACCGAGGACCTCTTTCTCGGCCGGACTGGCGTCGCTCAGCATCGCCAGGGCTTGGTCGCTGTGACAGGCCATGATCACTTCGTCGAAGTGATCGATCGAGCCATTCGAGACGATCTCGACGTTTCCGCCGGCGGTCGTCCGGCACACCCGGTCGACCGGTGATGACAGTCGGATCTCACCGGGGAAACGTTCGGCGATCGCCTGGACGTAGGTTCGCGAGCCGCCGACCACGGTGCGCCACTGGGGGCGGTCGCCGACACCGAGGAGTCCGTGGTTCGACAAGAACGACAGGAGGCTCGCGGCGGGAAACTCGTCGAACGTGGTCGGGTCGGCCGACCAGACGGCCGCTCCCATCGGGATCAGGTGGAGATCGACGAAGCTCGGGTTGTAGGAGCCCTCTTCGAGGAATTCGGCGAGGCTCAGGTCGTTACGGCCACTCTCGAGATAGCGGTTCGCGTTGCGGTAGAACCGCACGATGTCGATCAGCATTCGCCACATCGTGGGCCTGAACAGGTTCTTCGGGTCGGCGAACAGGGTTCGGAGGTTCGTGGCTCGATAGTGGAAGCCGCTGTCTCGGTCGGCGACAGCGAAGCTCATCTCGGTGTCTTGGACAGGCACATCGAGTTCTTCGAACAGTGCGACCAGCGAGGGATAGTTGCGGTCGTTGTGGACGATGAATCCGGTGTCGACGCCGATCGGGCCGGCCGAGGGATCCTCCACCGTCACCGTGTTGGCGTGGCCGCCCAGGCGGTTGGCCGCCTCGTAGATCACGACCTCGTTGTGCGGGTTCTTGGCCAACACGTGAGCGGCGCTCAGACCGGCGATGCCGCTTCCGATGACGGCAATTCTCATGGGTGTCTCTTGATGCTCCACACCACTTCTTCGGAGCCGAGCCCATTCTGGATGGCTCTGCCTAGACTTTTCGGATGATCTCCCAGTCCGCTCAGCTGCCGCGCGTCCTTGCGGTGACCCCCGACTCACCCGCCGACACCGCGGGTGTGATCGCTGGCGACCTGCTGCTCAGCGTCAACGGTGAGGTCCCACGAGACGTCATCCAGTACCGGATGCTGGTGGACGAGCCCGAAGTCAGCCTCGAGATCGACCGGGGTGGAATGTCTCGACAGATCGACATCGAGAAGGGCGACGGCGAACTGCTCGGAATCGAGGTGCAGTCGTCGTTGTTCGACCAGGTCCGCACCTGCGACAACCACTGCACGTTCTGCTTCATCTACCAACTGCCCCCCGGCATGCGCAAGAGCCTCTACCTCAAAGACGACGACTTCCGCCTGTCGTTCCTCTACGGGAACTTCACCACGCTGACCCGTTTCACCGAGGCCGACCTCGAGCGAGTGATCACCGAAGGACTCTCCCCGCTGTATGTGAGCATTCACAGCACCGAGGGCGACGTCCGCACCTCACTGCTGCGGAACAAGCGCGGCGCCACCAGCCTTCGATGGCTGCGAGCACTGCTCGATCACGGTGTCGACGTGCACGGCCAAGTCGTGGTCTGCCCCGGCATCAACGACGCCGAACAGCTCGAGCGGACCCTCGCCGGCGTGCTCGACGACTACAGCGAGCTTGCGTCGCTGGCGATCGTGCCGCTCGGCATCAGCGACCACTCCAACGAACCCACGATGCGGTCCCACACCGTCGACGAAGCAATCACGGTGATCGAACTGGTCGAGCAGTGGCAGAAGATCTACCTCGAGCTTCTCGGGCATCGGCTCGTGTTCGCCGCCGACGAGTACTACCTGCTCGCCGGGCGGCCGTTCCCCGATGCCGAGACCTACGAAGGGTTCGCCATGCACGAAGACGGCATCGGTATGGCTCGCACCTTCGAAATGGAGTTCCGTGGCCAGACCGACGAAGCGACCGGCACGAAGTCGGGCTTCTTCGCCTGGGTCGAGGGTGCTCCGGCCGAGGGCTATCGGGCGCCTCGTCTTGCCGCCTCGAAGACCGACGAGTCGGGCGCAGCCATCGTGCAGCTCCTGCCCAGAGCCACCGCTCCCATCGCCCTGCTCACCAGTCATTACGGGGCAAAGATTCTCGAACCGTTGCTTGCCGAGCTCGATCGACCCGACCTTCGCATCGTCGAGGTCGAGAACCGATTCTTCGGCGGCAACATCGGCGTCGCCGGGCTCATGGTCGGCGAAGACGTCGCCCGAGTCCTCGCCGAACAACCAGCCGGGCATCGGTATCTCCTCCCCGATGTCTGCCTTTCCGGCAGCATGTTCCTCGATGGCACCAGCCTCGACGATCTGCCACGACCAGTCGAAGTGGTGCCAACAGATGGCATCGCTCTCCGTCGAGCTCTCGGGCTCGACACCACAGAAGCGAGATCGGCATGACCGAATCAACTCCCGGTACGTCCACCAATCCCACCACACCCATCGTTGCGATCGTGGGCCGGCCGAACGTCGGCAAATCCACCCTGCTCAACCGCATCATCGGACGCCGTGAGGCCATCGTCGAAGAGAAGCCGGGTGTCACCCGAGACCGCAAGATGGTCGATGCCGAGTGGCAGGGCACCCACTTCCGTCTGGTCGACACCGGCGGTTGGATGGCAGCGGGCACCGAGATCGACATGAAGGTCTCCCGACAGTCCGAGATGGCGATCGCCGAATCCGACGCTCTGTTGTTCGTCGTCGACGCCTCGATCGGCATCTCCGAAGAAGACGCGCAGATGGCCCGGTCGATTCGCGGCTACGACAAGCCCGTGTTCGTCGTCGCCAACAAGATCGACGATGCCAAGCACTCCGACCAGGTCTGGGAGCTCGTCCGTCTCGGCCTCGGCAACCCGTTCGGTATCAGTGCGCTGCACGGACGCGGTGTCGGCGACCTGCTCGACGATCTCGTCGCGGCGTTGCCCGAGCAGGCCGAGGAGCCAGACGCCGACGACGCACCAGAAGAAGAGCGAATCTTCTCGATCGTGCTCGTCGGGCGTCCGAACGTCGGCAAGTCGACCCTGTTCAACCGTCTCATCGGTGAGGACCGCTCGGTCGTGCATGACATGGCCGGGACCACCCGAGACACCGTGGACACCGTGGTCGAGACCACGAGTGGGCCCATCCGATTCCTCGACACCGCCGGGATGCGGCGACGCAGCCGAATCGACGAGAACACCGAGTACTACTCCACCATTCGTGCCCTGCACTCGGTCGACACCGCCGATGTCGCGCTCCTGTTGATCGACTCCACCGAGGGGATCACCAGCCAAGACCAGCGTCTCGCCGAGCGCGTCGATGGGGCTGGCTGTCCGATCGTGATCGTGCTCAACAAGTGGGACCTCCTCGACACCGAAGGCCGCGAGAAGATCGCCGATCAAATCGATCGGAAGCTGAACTTCCTGCCGAACGTTGCCGTGCACCGCATCTCCGCCTTGTCGGGCTCGGGAACCCACAAGCTGCTCCCGTCGCTCGACCTGGCGCTCGACGCCTATTCGACCCGTATCCCGACCCGCAAGGTCAACGACGTCATTCGTCGGGCGCAGCAGTCGACCCCCGCCCCTCACGGTGCCCGGGTGCTCTATGCGACCCAGGGCGCAACCGATCCGCCAACCTTCACCTTGTTCGCCAACCGCGACATCGCCCAGTCGTACCTGCGCTATCTCGAGCGCAGTCTTCGTGAGGCCTTCGATCTTGGATCCACCCCGATCAAGATGCGCGTGCGGCGTCGGAGTGAATAATCGAGTCACCGGCCGAAGGGAGAGGATTCCCAGCTCAGGTCGGTCGGTCGTCGCATCCAGCGGTGACTCGGGCGTGACCAGAACATGAACAACTCCGGCCACGTCGGCTCCAGGAGGTAGTCTCGTCTCATGGAACGCCTCGTGCCAGCGATCGCCGCTGCGATCTGTGTTGCCGCGACCGTGTTCTGGATTCGCCAGACGATCGTGCAACGTCAGTTGGCAACACGGCTGTCGACCGAACAGATCGATCCTGATCTGTGGCGTCTCGCCGATGCCGACTACCGCCGAGATTTCCTCTCAGCGGTCGCTGCGTTCACCTCGGCGGTCGTCCTGATCGTACTGACGGTGGTGTCGGTTCGCAGAGGACTGGCGCTCACCTCGTTTGCGCTGGCCATGCCCTCGGTCATCACCCTGTATCGCCGGCCCAGGCTCGAAGAGATCGCCCGGGTGGCAGCTGGCCGTTCCGAGGTCGAAAAGCGAGCTCGGGAAGTCTTGACGCAGGAAGAACTGGCGCCGCTGCAGTGGGCTGCCCGGCTGGCGCCGTCCACCCTTCCTCAGCTCAAGGGTTTCGAGATCGGTTCGCACTACCAGGCCTCGAGCGGCGCCATGGCCGGCGACTTCTACGACGTCTTCAGGGTCGACAAGCACCGGGTTGCCGCCGTCATCGGCGACGTGACCGGGCACGGCATCGAACCGTCGATCACGGCGCTCCAGGCCAAATACCTCCTTCGAGCGTTCCTCCTCCAGTACCGGGATCCGGGACAGGCCGTCGAGGAACTGAACGCCCAGATGTCGGTGCTCGAGCGAGGCGAAGAGTTCATCTCGCTCATCGTGATGGTCTTCGACAACGACGCCGAGACCCTTCGTTATTCATCGGCCGGTCACCCGGCGGCCTTCGTCTGGCACGGCTCGGAAGTGCGGCCGCTCGGCGCCACCGGACCATTGCTCATGCTCGACCCCAAGGCGCTCTATCACTCTCGTGAGATCGCCTGGACCAGCGACGATGTTGCGGTCATGTACACCGATGGACTGGCCGAAGCACGCAACGGAGATGCGCTGTTCGGTGAAGAGGGCGTGGCCAGTATGATCCGCCGGGACCCGACGGCCTCACCTGACGTGCTCACCAAGGTGCTGGTCGAAGCGGCCCGAGACTTCTCGGGCGGTCCGATCAACGACGATGTTGCGGTACTGGTCCTTCGACGAGTCTGAAAGCAACGGACAATCCATGCCTTGGTGTGACGCGTGTGACGAGTACAGGGCGCCAAATGCTCTGACCGAGAGCGGTGAATGTGCGGAGTGCTCAGGCAAGGTCGATACGTCAGACTTGAAGCATCCGCCGTCGACGAAGGCCCCCTGGCACTTCTGGTTGATGGTGATCGCACTGGTGATCTACCTCGGGTGGCGGTTGATCCAGTTCGCAATCTGGCTCATCCAGAAAATCTGACCGAAGTTGGTCTGCGAGTCGGTGGGGAGGACCCCCGATCGCGGTAGCATCGCTCCCGCCACGGGCTGTGGCGCAGCTTGGTTAGCGCGCCTGACTGGGGGTCAGGAGGTCGGGAGTTCGAATCTCCCCAGCCCGACGGTAAAATAGCAGGTCAGAGCCGGTCCTCAGGGGCCGGCTCTCCTCGTCTTCGCCCCTAGGTGGACAACGAGGTGGACAATGGGGCCGCTCGGCACAAGCTTCTGGAGGCGCAGAACCACAACCGCCGCCGACAGCCCTGCTCAGCCGATTGAACTCCATCGAGTACGAAACCACCATGACCGCACCGGCTACAATCGTAGTCTGACCAACCTGTCACCCACTCGTGCGGCAGACCCCTCGCATACCGGACCGAGCAGTCGCAGTCGCATGATTCGGTGCATCAGATCCTTGACCTTGGCGCAGGGTGTTTCGGTCAACGGTGATATCTGGCAGCGCTCCCGAGCGAGGCCGAATATACCGTCAGAGGAGCGCTGTTCTGGCCGATACTGGACGTATGTCTGCACCGGGAAGGTCCACGGCTCGTGGCCGTGATGGGTTGCGTGTCTTCGGAGAGGTGGCGCTTGTGAGCGGTCAGCACGTTCGTCGGGAGGACCTCGATGGTCCTGCCTGCGCGCCGGGGGTAGGGCAGCTGTGATGGTGGTGCGCCTGACGATCGTGTACACCAAGAGCGGAACACTTTTGACAAAGAAGTTCTATGCGGACTGGCGCGACGTTCAAGCTGAGTTCGACGACTACATGGCGTCGCTCGGCCCATTCGAGCCGTCCGAGCTCGTCGAGTACCTCGCCATCACTTATCCGGTGGAGCCGCCGTTCGCTGATGACGCGATCGCTGAGTTTCTCGAGTCTGACGGCGTCGACCTCTGGTCAGGAGGCTCCACCGTTCGAGATGGTGTTGCCGCTGGAGCTGCTCGCCGATTCGAAGACGCAGCGATCGAGTGGGCTGGGACCGGCCTTCGGAAAGCCGCTGGTTGACGCGGCAGTTGCGGCGCTGATGGAGGGGCTCGACACGCCGTCGCTGCGGGTGCTCGCTGCGCACCCGCTCGCTTCGCTGACGAGGAATCGACCCAGCACGCCGTGAGCGTGTTCGAAGAACTTGGACTGATGATTCCGCACGACCACCGACTGGTCGTTCGAGGGTGAGCGTGATGGCGGAGCGCCGACAGTGCGCCCAGCACGTGACTTTGCGGCGGCCGAAGCGGGCGCCTACCCGACTTAGTTCGCCGGTTGCGCGGTGGACAGGTCTGCATCCGACTTCACAATTCCACACCGAGTGGGCATTTGCTGCGGCGTACTGGTCCTGAAGCGCCACACCCCTTCTGCAGGTCCAACAGCGCCTATCTGCGTGCGGGATTCGTCGCGATCAGTAGCTGGGCTTTCGGCACGCACCTGGGTGATCCTCGGACGCAGAACAGAGTGTGGCGCTGCCGAGGATCTGGAGCATCGCTGCCGGACCAGCCACAGGATGTCGATCGAGAGTGAACGGATCGCAACCCGAAACGGTGGCTCGCATTGCCCGCCATCACAGCCCTGGTAAGCCGCCCCGACACCCGACGGGTTAGGGTGGTATCAGAGGACGCGATCGCGTCTCTTGCGTTGCTCTGAACCCCGGTTGCGCCCTGAACCTCCCAAAGGTGCACCTTGACGATCCAAGAGCCGCAACAGCAAACCATGCCGTCGAGTGTCGCGGCGCTGTGGCGATCAACCCGTCCAACGAAAGCCGAACTCTCCCGGGCCCGTCGCCGCCTCCACGCCAAAGCGGCATTCATCATCGTCATCGTGGCCCTCAGCTACTGGTCCACCGTCATCTCTGACTGGAACCTCACGATCAGGATCGGATCAGCCGCCGTCTTGGCCATCGGCCTGATCGCAGTGGCGACCAGCATCATGCACGACGCAAACCATGGTGCGTTCTCACGCCATCGCTGGTTGAACCGTCTCGTCTCCTACGTCGCCGACATCCTCGGCACCAGCTCATGGCTGTGGCGATTCAAACACAACGTCCTGCATCACAGTGCCACCAACATCGAAGGCGTCGACACCGACATCGCCCAAGCCCCGTTCGCCCGGCTGTCACCGGGCCAGCCCTGGCGAACCTGGCATCGCTACCAGCACCTTTACCTGTGGCCGCTCTACGGATTCTTCGGGCTGAAGAACCTGATCCTCGGTGACCTCACGAACCTCGTCACACGCAAGATCGGGCCACAGGCACTCCGCTCGCAACCCTCGAAGTCCGACACCCTGCGCATCCTTGCCGGCAAGGTCGCTCACCTCGGCATCTTCGTCGTGATTCCCATCCTGTACAACCCGTGGTGGGCGGTGCTGTTGTTCTACCTCTGCATCTCCTGGTCGGTCGGGTTCGTCCTCGCGGTGACGTTCCAGCTGGCCCACTGTGTCGAAGGGATGCTGTTTGCGGACGAGACCACACCGCACCGTGGCAAGGATTTCGTCGCCCATCAGCTCGCCACCACCACCAACGTCGCATCACCCCTCCCGGTGATCGGGCATGCCTTTCGATGGCTTGTCGGTGGCCTCGACCACCAGATCGAACATCACATCGGCTCCCGACTGCCACACACCGCGTTGGCTGCTGTAGGCAGCAGGTTCCGCCAGGGCTGTATCGATCTCGGTGTCGAATACCACGAACACGCCGGCCTCTGGGCAGCGCTTTGCTCTCACGAACGCTGGCTGCAACAGATGGGACAGCACCCATCCGCTACTTCAGCGCAACCTCAACCGGTCCTATGATGTCCGCGGCGAACAACGTCCGGCCATCATCGACATGGCGCCGGAGAGTTCGACATGCCATGGTCTCAGCTCAGGACCCAGGTGAGGAGATGACCTCATGCGACTTCGGCTGAGCGGGTGGAAGGAGCGACTCGGAGCCAGCCTGTTCTTCGTTCCGATGCTCGGGGTCATCATCGCCATCGGTGCCGGGTTCATCGGCCTCGCCATCGACCGGCGCCTCGATCAAAACCGAGAGCTGCCGCTCGGGATGACCTCCACGGTCGACAGCGCCAGAGTCGTGCTGAGCACCATTGCAGGAGCGACCATCACCTTCGCCGGTGTCGCGTTCTCGGTATCACTGCTCATCATCCAATTGGCCTCGAGTCAATACTCACCGCGCGTTGTCCACACCTTGTTCCGCGACCCGTTCAACCGGCGGGTCATGGGTCTCGTCGTTGGCACCTTCACCTACTGCGTGATTGTGCTGCGATCGATCCGTTCACCATTCGAACAAGGAGGCGACCCGGTCATCCCCAACTTGTCGGTCGCGGTGGCCGTTGTCCTCGGCATCGCCACGATCCTCGCCATCGTCGCGTTCATCAACCACAGCGCCCACGCCATGGACGTGAGCGAGATCCTCGAACGCGTCCTGCAAGAAGCCGTCGTCCAGATCCGCCGTGAGTGGTCGCCTGCCGAACCCGGACAACCGATACCGCAGCTCGACGAGGCCCCCGCCGAGCCCGGTGTCGAGATCAGCTTCCACAGCAGCGGCTGGGTGCAGCAGATCGACTTCGACGCAGTGTTGGCCTGCCTGCCCGCCGGCTCGGAACTGCGGCTCGAGACCCACTCGGGCCGTTACGCGATCGAAGGAACGACACTCGCGACCCTGCGGCCCGAACCGTCGGAACTCGACGATGTCGAGCGAGCAGTTCGCCCAGCGGTGGTGGTGGGCGCGACGCGGACCATGCAGCAAGACGTCTCCTACGGGCTCCGCCAGCTCGCGGACGTAGCGCTCAAAGCGCTCTCACCGGGCATCAACGACCCGACCACCGCGCAAGACGCGATCTTCCACAGCGCCGCCGTGCTCACCGAGCTGCTCCAACGGAACCCACCGCCCGTCGTGCGAGAGGGGGTGGACGGCACCCGGGTCGTCGTAGCGCACCAGCCCACCCACGAGGATCTCGTCCGCCTCGCGTTCGACGAGACCCGACGCGCCGCCGTCGGCCAACCCGCGGTATGCATCTACCTCCTCGAAGCGCTCCACCTGCTCGACGAGGCGTTGCGCTCAGCGGGGTTGCGCGACCGCAGCGGCGCTCTCGTTGAACAGGCTCGGCTCATCGCCAAAGGCGTCTCGATGTCTTCGGAGCTGCTCACCGAAGACATCGAGTCCGTCCAGGCTGCGTACGTCGAGCGGTTCAGTGTCGAGCACCAAAGGCGAACATTTGGCGCGTCTGGCGAACGACACCGGTAGCTCCCGATGCTTCCTTCCCGCTCAAGACCAACGCCCCGTCACCAGCCTTCTCCCAGGCCTCCGAACATGACAGCCCTGGTCTACCGACACGTCGCGTGGCCCACCATCGATGACCGCCATGGCGATGGAAGCGCGGTCTTCGACCAGCTCACATCGATTCTCCAAGTTTGGCCGACGCTCCGTTCGGGTAAGCCGCTCCCGGTCGTATCAACTGATACGCCGAACGTGAGGAGCCCTCATGGCCGCAAGTGGACAGCAGAGCACAACCAACGGAGTGCCTCAGAAAACTCCGTTGACTGAAGAAGAAGCCGTCGAATTCGAACCGGGCGGGTCAGATGAGCCGAATCCCGACCCCGAAGAACCGGGGGGCACCGCAGCGACCCATCACCCTCCCGCCGAATAAGACGATCTCAACCGGCGCTTCGGCGTTCCAGGTTGCGTTTCCAGGTGTGCGGTGATCGTGCGTCCGACCACGAGTCATCCGATGACCGAGATCGTGTCGTGGTTGTTCGGGCGTGTCCGTATTCGTTGATGAGGCCGTCGCATCGATTCGTCTTGACAGCTCACCCCGCCGATGCCCTGGCATCGGCGAGGGGGCGGGCGGTCAGTTGACGAGGCCGAGCTCTCGGGCCCGGGTGACCGCGTCTTCGCGACTGTGTACCCCGATTCTTGTAGGCGCGTTCGGCCCGTTCCCGGCGGCCCCTCGGAGATACGAGCTTCTCGGCGATGACCGCGAAGCTCGACTCGGTGGCTGTGTATCGCGGGACCTGTCTTGCGCTGCTGTGATCTCCGTCGCTGCCGCCTCCAACGCTGCAACCTCGGCACCAACGAGCAACCCGTTTCGGGCGTGAGAGATCCCTCGCCCAACAACGCGCCACCGGTCTCGGCGATCGCTTCGAACAGCGGCTGTGCCCCACCGTGCTCAATGAGCAGAAAGGCGAGTGCGGTTCCCGGCGACAGGGACCTGGCCAGCGCCTGTGAGTCGGCCGCGTGCCATCCTCGTCTTCGGCGACGAAGAGCACGTCGATGAGGCGCAAAACTTGTCGACCTTGGAGTCGATCGACCTCGGCCAGGACCTGGCAGTCGATCGCAGCTCGAGCTGAAGTACACGACAAACCGATCGGTCCGTTTCGACGTCGTGCGACCGGATCTACGACAGCATGTCGTTGCCATGAAGGTCTGATGGGCGTGCTGGTCAAGTTGGATCGTACGAAAGGGTGCCGCCCGTGAAGGAGATAGGGGACAAACAGATGCAGCGAACCACAGGCTCCGCGATCTCCTTGAGTGGTGCGGTCTCGATGGGCACCGGTGTCATGATCGGTGCCGGTGTCTTCGCGTTGATGGGCCAGGTCGCCGGGACTGCGGGTAAGTGGTTCCCCGTTGCGTTTCTCGCTGCTGCTGCGGTGGCGGCACTGACGTCGTATTCGTACGTGAAACTGTCGAACACCTTCCCCTCGGCCGGTGGGATCGGGACGTTCTTGAACAAGGCATATGGGGTCGGGCCGATCGCTGCGACGTTCACGATGGCGATGTGGGCATCGATGATCCTGAACGAAAGCCTCGTCGCCAGGACGTTCGGCACCTATTTCACCAAGATGATCGGGATCGACAGCGGCACCGTTGTCGTAGCGGGACTCAGTGTCGCACTCTTGGTCGGTTCGTTCGCGATCAATGCCGCCGGCTCCGGGGCAGTGAACATGGTCGAAAATGTCATGGCCGTGGTGAAGATCGGTGGCCTCGTCATCTTCGCCGGTGCCTGTCTGTGGGTCGCCGACTTCCCCAGTACGCAAGCCGGAACGGTCGACTCTCCCACGATCGACTCGTTCATCGCTGCGGTCGGCATCGGGCTGCTCGCTTACAAGGGGTTCACGACCATCACCAACACCGGCGGCGAGATCGAGGACCCAACCAAGAACGTCGGGCGGGCCATCATGATTTCGATTGCGATCGTCACCGCGGTGTACCTCGCTGTTGCCCTGGCCGTGCGCGGCAACCTCGGTCTCGGCGAGATCGCCGACGCCCGTGACTTTGCGCTCGCCCAGGCAGCACAGCCGGTGTTCGGGTCGGTGGGGTTCGAGCTAGTCGCCGCCCTTGCTGTGATCGCCACCGTCACGAGTGTGATGGCATCGATGTACTCGACGTCGCGGATGCTCAAGATGATGAGCGACACGAAGGAGGTCCCCGAAGTGACCGTCGGGCGGCGAGTTCCATTTGGTCGTCCGTCGCTCCTCGTCACGACCGGTGTTGCGATTCTGCTCACCGTGGCGTTCGACCTGTCGCGCATCGCTGCGCTCGGCGCGTTCGCCTACCTCGCACTCGACATGGTCGTCCACTACGGCCACCTTCGTCACCTCCGCGCCGAGACCGGAGCGAAACCGGCGCCGCTCGTCGCTGCGATCGTCGTCGACGCTGTCGTGTTCGTCGGCTTCTTCGTCTATCGGATCCGGACCGACCAGGTCGTGATCGCAGCGTTCATTGGTTTCGCCGTGCTCGTCGCCGGCGGCGAGACGCTCTACATGCACCGCAGCAGCGACGCCGATAGAACCATGACCGAGCACGAGGAGGCCACGCCGTGACCGAGCACCGCACCCTCACGTCTCGGCCACCCAGGACGCCGAGACCGAAACCGTCGAGGCGAGAGCGTTTCGGTGACCAGCGCCTGCGCCGGCTCAGCGATGCCCCCGGATGCGTTCTTGTCCGTGGCGCTACTTCGGGGCCGGCAGAGAGGCGGCGCTTGCCCGATTCGGGCTGACGCTCCTCGCTCGATTCGGGCTGGCGCTCGGAGACTTCACACCTTGGCCCGCCGCCGGAAGACCGCGCGGTAGGCAGTGATGATGTCTTGTTCGAAGCCGATCGTGCACGCCCAGTGGAAGTAGCGGAACATCCGGTACGGATACTCCCCGAACTCGGCAACGAGCTCGTCCTCGCGTTGCTCGAGGGCTCGCGCCCACGAGCGCGACGTCTTGGCGTAGCTTTCTCGATCGTTGTGAATCCGCTCGAGCTCGAGCAAATCAGATCGCTGGCCCTGCTCGTGCAGGAGCCGGGGCAGGTCGACCAGATCACTCGCTGGATAGATGTACTTGCGCGTCACCGAGGAGATCCGGTGAGCGGGATCGGGCTTGGCCGAGAAGTCGCTGTAGATCACCCCGCCGGGCTTCACCAGCGAGCAGTACTGGTCCATCAACGCTCCGTAGTCGAGGAGATGCTCGGTGATCCCGCAATTGATGATCGCATCGAAGGGTTCGTCCTCATAGGTGTAGAAATCGGCCATCAAGGCCTGGCAGCGGTCCTCGGCGCCCTCTTCCTTGATCACCCGTTGGAGCGTGTCGACCGAGTTCTGCTCCAGAGTGATGCTCGTGACGTGAATCCCCCGCTGCGTCATGAAACGCAATGTTCCACCCCAGCCACCGCCGATCTCGAGCAGGCGCGAGCCCGGCTCGAGATCACACACTTCCACCATGTAGCGGAGCTTGCGTTCCCGAGCCTGCTCCCAATCGCCGGCGGTCTCGCCGTCCTCGAACACATATTGCGAGAAGACCGGGAACTGATCGTCTCCGAGCCACGACAAGTAGAACTCAGGCGGGAAGCTGTAATGCGTCTTGAGCGCCTCGGTGCGGTACTTCGTTGGGTGCAGGAACTCTTTCAGCGACATGAGCTTCGCCATGCGTTCGACGCCGGCCTGGCTCGGGTCCTTCACCACGTCGGCGCCCCAGCGCATGACGTCCTCCAAGTGGCCGACGACATCGAGGTGCTCCCCGGTGTAGGCCTCGAAGAGCTTGCTGTGACTCATGCCCAGAAACGCCGACACCGCGACGTCATCGTGCAGATGGATGTCGGTGCGTCGAGCGTTCGGGTCGGTGCAACGCGAAGACACCTCGTTGCCGTCTGGCAAGGTGAAATGGAAATCGTAAGGAGAGTCGATCGCCGAGACCAACCGCTTGACGGTTGCGAGCTTGGCGCGTCTGCCGGCTCCCTCCGTCACGCTGCTGCCCGCAGACTCGCGGCGCCGGTAGTCGGTGAAACCTGTTGTCATGTCATTCCCCTTGGGAGTCGATCGTTGTTGTCGTTGTTGTCGTTGTGTGGTCGACATCCACCATCGAGACATGGCCTGGGATGCGCAGCTCTCCAGTTGCCGGCAGGGGATCGCCGCAGCGGCAAGGCTCCGCCGAACTGACCCGATGAAAGGCTGTGACGACTTCCCGGCAGCCGCCACCGTTCAGTCGCGTCAGATATCCCGGGTCGACGACGCCAGTTCGGACATGAGTCTCGAGACACCGACGCCTGGCACGACTGCAGCTTTTGAGGCCGTGGTCGCCCTTCATCCTCACCACACTGAGGTCGAGGTCATCCAGCACGTGGGGGATGATGCGGTGCACAGCGATGAGCGTCTCCGTCCACGGCGGAACGAACAGTGGCCAATCGTGGTGACCGACGCCAGTGGAGGTCGCGTATTGCCGGCGGCGCCTGGACAAGCTCACAGACATGCCGAGCCTCCTGGAGAGGGGTCAACACGCAGCCAGGGTTCGGAGCGACGCTACGAGAGCAAGATGCCCTCTTCTGGCAGCTTACGCTTCCAGCCGAACAGAGCGCAACGTCTTGGTCTTGAGGAGCAACCAACTGGAGTTGAGGGGGCTGACCCGCTTCGACGGCTACTTGAAGGCGCCGCAGCCTCCCTGTGCGATCCGGCTCTTTGCGCGCACGACCGGCGGAACCCGTGGCAGCACCGCTCGTGCAAGCAGCCGAGGGAACCAATGCAAGGGAATGCTGATCCAAGGTCAGCGCTTCTCCGCCCCTCGCGACTGACGACGGAGCGAGAACGAAGACCGATGCGCTCGAGTCGTCATCGGAGTCTGCGCCCGTGATCGGCAACCATGTGCTGTCCGGGGACGGCACCGCGCTGGGAAAGGTGATCGGCGTGATCCTCGACACCGGATTCGCAGCGCACGGTCCGTCAAGGATGACGTGAGACGCAGGATCCACTCGAGTCTGGAGGACGCCGGGATCGAGATCGTCGCCACGTCGGCGGTCCAGACGGCCACGAACGAATGGCAGCCCGTGTCGCCCAGCGACACAAACGAGGATGACAGCGACGACGAGGTCGGTGGGATGGTGTAGCCGATGTGGGCCATGGCGTAGAGGGCGTCGCAGGCGCAGGCTTTGACGCCGTCTTCGTTGCCGGTGACGATGCATCCGGCGGTTTTCCCGTACTAGCGGTAATGGCCTCGTTCGTTGGTCTCGGAGCTGCCGGCGTACATCCGCTCGACGACAAGGGTGGCGACGCTGGATTTCACGCCGAGCCAGATCGGGGTGCCGAGAACCAGGATGTCGGCTTCGTCGATTGTGGTTTGGATGGCGGGCCAGTCGTAGCGCGGGTTCGACCACTGCCATGGAATCGAGTTCCCGTATTGATCATTGGTCGTCTCCTCGGCTTCGGATCGCTTCTTTGACTTTGGCGATTGCGAAGCCCCAGGCCTGGCCCGGGCTGGGTTGAGAGGGAATGATGATCTCCTCAGGGTTGGTCAACACGTCAACCACGACTGGGCCATCGGTGGCCAGGGCCGTGGCCATGACCGATCGCAGCGCCGTCGGGTCTTCGATCCGGAACCCGGTAGCCCCCATGGCGGTCGCCACGGCGGCGAAGTCGGGGTTGTCGAGGACCGTGCCGAATTCGGGCAGCCCGGACTCTTCCTGTTCGAGCTTGACCATTCCCAGCCGATGGTTGTCGAATACGATGATTTTGACTGGGAGTCGGTGGCTGACAGCGGTGAGGAGATCGCCGAGCAACATCGCGAAGCCCCCGTCGCCGCTGAACGCGATGACTTGTCGATCGGGGAACAGGGCTTGGGCGCCGATGGCCTGGGGCATGGCGTTGGCCATCGATCCCAGGTTGAACGATCCAATCAACCGCTGTTGGGCTTTGAAGTGCACGAATCGGGCCAGCCAAACGGTGGACATGCCGGTGTCGGCGGTGAAGATGGCGTCATCGTCTGCCAGGTCGTTGATGACGGCGGCAACGGCCTCCGGGCGAATGAGGTTCTCTCGGTTGTCGAGCACAGCTCGGGCCTTGCCGATGAGACTCTCATCGAAGTCGGGGTCGGCCAGGCGTAACTGGCGATCATTCCACGAGCGATATCGGTCGACTGCAGACGCGAGGTGGGACCGGTCGGCCTTGGCCGCCACCCTTGGTACTAAGGCATCGAGGGTGAGTTCAGCGTCGCCGACCAGGCCAAGGGTGACCGCGGTGCGTCGGCCGATGTGATGGGCCACGGTGTCGATCTGCACCACGGTCGTTCCCTCGGGGAACCAGTCTCGGTAGGGGAAGTCGGTGCCGATCATCAGCAACAGGTCGCAGTCGTCGAATGCGTGGGACGCAGCCGGGTTGCCGATGAGCCCGTTCTGGCCGATGTTGAACGGGTTGTCCCAGTCATAGACGTCTTTGGCTTTCAACGTCGCCACGATCGGCGCCTGTGTCCGATCGGCCAGCGCGATCACCAGGTCACGGGCGGTGCGAGAGCCGGTGCCGGCCAAGATGGTCACTGCGGTCGCGTCGTTGATGAGTTCAGCGGCCTGGCCGATCAGCTCATCGTGGGGTGTTGACCGTGACGGGTTGGCGAAGATCCGCACCGGGGCAACATCAACCTCGATCGGTCCGACATCGCCCGGGATGGACAAGACGGCGACGCCGTGTTGGGACATGGCGGCCTCGATTGCCTGCTCGATGACATGGGGGATCTGGGCTGCGCTGGTGATGGTGTGGTTGTAGACCGATACGTCGCGGAAGAGGTGGTCGTTGTCGACTTCTTGGAAGTAGTTGCTGCCGATCTCGCCCAGTGGCACTTGGCCGGTGATGGCCAGGACCGGGGTGTGGCTCTTTGCGGCATCGTACAAGCCGTTCAGGAGGTGAATCGATCCTGGGCCTACCGTCCCAGCACAGACGCCAAGCGTGCCTGACAATTGCGACTGGGCCCCGGCGGCGAAGGCTGCAGCCTCCTCGTGGCGCACACCGACCCAGTCGATCCCGTCGGTCGTTCTGATCGCGTCGGTGACGCTATTGAGCGCATCCCCGACAACACCGAAGATCTGAGTGACGCCTTGGGCGACCAAACCGTCGACGAGCACCTGACTGATCGTTCTCTCTGACATTGTTGCCTACCTTGCTCGTGGGGTGGTGTGAGGACAGTGGCCTCAGCACGAGAGGCGACACCGCTTCAGCAAACGGAGCACGAACTCGTATGGAGCCGTCGACGGCTACACATACCAAAATGGGTTCGGCCGTTGGTCACGACGCATCTCTGCTGATGGTCAGGCGCAACCAAGGTCCGGAGCAGCGCAACGAAGAGCGAACTCGGCTCTCCCGGCGGTCACCATAGCCCGCAGGCATCATCCCCGCGGTTGGCGTGGCATCGGAGATGGGCGCCACCAAGTCGGCAATTCTGGATGCCGATGGAGACTGACCCTTCCGTGAGAACAACGTTCCTCGAGCCCGCCGCCAGTCCGCTTCCGAAGGGGCGCTCCAAGCCATGACCGTCGTGCGACACGCATCCCGTGCCGGTTGCAGAGGTCGAGCCGAGAGTATTCGCATCAACACTGACACAAACGACGATGACTCCGACGATGCCGGCAACGACGACGGTCTACGTCGTCGACCGATTCCTATGACACGCGCAGGTCGGCTTCGTAGACGGGGATGCCGTCTTCGGGAATGCCGATACTGGACATCGCTCCACCGACGGCTCCACTGGCTACGCCGAGGCCCAGCCCCAGAGCCCTCCCCAGCCAGCCCAGCGGGCGATGCGCTTGTTCGGCGTCTCGAAAGCCGACAACGTGCCGGTCCTCGGTCAAGCCCTTGCCGAGCACCGAGATCGACGCCATGTCGATCTTCGACTTCTCGAGGCGCTTGATCGCCATCGCGAGATCGTCCTCGGTGTCATATACGGCGACGGTGTCGTGTTTGTCTCGTGCGCAGTGGTTTCGGTCATCTTGGACTCCTTTGGTGGTGTGCGTCGTGTGACGCGGTAACCGGGTCCGGAGCAACGCAACTGTGCGGTGGCTCCACCGTTGCCACTGCTCCCAGGTTGTATGCGGGCGGCGACGTTTGGACGGCCATGCATATCGCTACGCGGCGTTTCCGTTGCCGCGTGGCGATTCATGGCGTATCGGCCGTGTGGTCGTCGTGCGGACTGGACCATGGAGTATGATGACCCGCGACCGAAGCCTCAAATCTTCGGTCACCGGCCTCACTCCCGATGGGATGCGGCCGGCACCGTTACTCCGAACCCCGGTAGCGCCACACGCGTCGCACACCGTGAGAGGTTCAGAGATGACAGAGCAAGCGACGTCCAACTGTTCCATCTCTTGGGTCGACCGCTGCGCCGCCAGGGGCCTGCCCCCGGAACTCCTGTCCTCCGAGACATTGCCGACGGATGTCATGTCATGACGGCGCTCGCCGCTGCGGCCGTGTCGGCCACCCGGACCTCGGTCGCAGCCGAAGCTCCGATCCCCGAACGCCGATCTGGCTGTGGTGACACACGGACTCATGAAGACCTACGACGATGTCCACGCCGTAGGCGACGTCGACATGCGCATCGAGGGCGGTGCTCGATCCACCCAGGCTTCGTCGATATCGACATGACGAGCGGACTCGACTCTTCGGCGTTGCAGATCCCGATGGGACGCAGCGCTCGGCCGGCCGAGGTCGCCAATCTCGTGCTGTTTCTCGCCAGCGAAGAGTCGAGCCACTCCACGGGGGCCGAGTTCGTGATCGACGGCGGTCTGACCACCGGCGTACCGCATCGATGAAGGTAACATCGCTGAAGGCAATCCTCGGCTCGGAGGGCGTTGCACAGCAGGCAGTATCCGGAAGGATCTGCAGCGCCCGTGTGCTTCTCTGCCACTGCTGACCTCGTTGGTGGGCTCGTCATCGGTGCGATCGGGATCGCCGTCCTGCGTCGCGAGGTGCCCCGCCGGTACGCCCTGCTGTCGACGTTGCCGCTGCTTCTCGGAGCGCATCAACTCGTCGAGGCGTTTGTGTGGTGGGGTTTGCAGGGACATGTTCCCGCTGCAGTCGGCCACGTCGCCATGTGGATCTACCTAGTGTTCGCCTTCATCGTGCTGCCCGTGTTCGTTCCTGTGGCCATCGTCGCTCTCGAACCCGAGGGTCGGCGCCGGATGATGATGATGCCGTTCGTCGCGCTGGGCCTTGTCGTCGCCGGCCTGGTTCTTGCAGCGATGGTTCGCGGTCCGGTGACTGCAGAGTTGGCGCCGCATTTCATCAGCTACTCGACCGACATTCGTGCAAGTCGCATGGTCGTGGTGTTGTATGTCACGGCGACGTGTGGAGCGTTGATCTTCTCCGGCGTCCGTGACATTGCTTGGTTCGGGGTCGTGAACATGGTGGCGGTCGTGCTGTTGGCGCAGCTGACGATCGATGGGTTCGCTTCGTTGTGGTGTGCGTGGGCGGCCATCTGCAGCGCAGCGTTCTCGGTGCATCTGCGCATCGAGGGCTGAGCTCGGGACCTTGGTCACAACTCCAAGAACGGGTTGTGTTCCGGGTGGCGAAGCGTAGGGTCGGCGCTGAGGGATCTTTCTCTCTCCCGCGTTGCTCCGAACCCTGGTTGCGTGTTCACCCCTCCAGGAGGCTCGACGTGTTCCATGTTCGTTCTCGTCCACCCCGGCCGACCAGCTGCGCGCTGTCGCCTGATGATCTGCGCCGGTCCTTCCTACGGGGATCCAAGGCGACGTCGCCGTCCGCGAGGTCCTGGATCCTCGAGTATGCGAAGGGGTTGGGTCGCAGCATGGGCGAGATCGTTCGCATCGTGAAGGGGCTCCAGCTGTTCGATGCGTCGCATCTCATGGCCCCTGCCAACTGGCCGCACAACGAGATCGTCGGCGACATCGTCGTCGTCCCACCGTCGACCAAGCTGACCGCCGATCAGGTCGCAGCGCAGCACGTCGCCGAGCTCTCGGACTGGTCCGCTATCGAGCGACGGCATGAGCCAGCGCCAGAGAACAGCTGCGGCGACGCGCCGCGATCGAAGCAATCCAACGAACGGAGTCGATGATGTCAGATGCCAGGGACGCCCAATACCGAGCCGAGCAATTGGACGAGGAAGTCACCGGCTTGGAGGACCCGGTGCCCAGCGACGAGGTACGCCCCGACTACCCGCCCGACCATTTCGAAGGCGTGCCATTCGCCGACGCCGACGTGAGTGACGAATCGCTCGAGGATCGTCTCGACCAACAGCAGCCCGAGGAACGACCTGAGGTCTGACCGGGTGGTGACCGAGGTCCTCTAGGCAGATTCGCTCATTTCCGGTAGTGTGCGCTGTGGAGAGAGATCTCAGCTCTCGCTCGCGTTGCTCCTGACCTTGGTTGCGCCTTGTCGTCAAGGGAGAAGTAACGTGATCGATGCATCGGGCAGATGCTCACCACCAACGATCGAGCTCGATGCGCCGTTTGCGGCTCGTGTTTGGTTCGATGGCCGAGCCCACGTGGTCGACTTGGTGGGGGAGTTCGACGCAGACAACGGCAGGGCGGCCATCCGGGCATGTACGTTGCCCGGCCATGTTCATGTGGTTGTCGCCATGGCGAAGGTGACCTTCATGGACTGCGCCGGCTACGGGGCGTTGGAGGCTGCCCAATCGATCCTTCGGGAACGCGGTGGGTCGCTGTCGTTGACGGATCCGGTGGGCGAGCCTCTTCGACTCCTTTCGCTCCTCGACCAACTGGCCGACGATCTCACACTGAAGTGGTTCGCCAGCGAACCGCTACTCGTTGTGGCGCCGAGATGAACGACGCTCGGCAACGCCGCATCCTCGTTCTTGTATCGGGAACGGCGTGGCAGGAGCCCTGGGAACTGAACGAGTCCAGCACTCAGCGTGGTCCACGACCGGCGTCTGTCAGGTCAACGACGACCTCGGCGTTCGCTGAGCATCCCTTCTCGGTCGCGCACGAGTGTCGTCCCCCTCCTCGAACTCGTGCGTGACCGGGCCCTACACAACAGAAACGGAGCGCAGCGATGAGTGGCGACGAACACACACCGAGCAGGGTTCCAGCGACCGTCTCGGCGAGCGTGCGGTACGACCACGAACTCGTGCGGATCGACGGGTCAGAACGGAGCCTGGTCGCAACCGAACCGCCGACGCCCTGGCGGCACGCTGCGGCGCAAGCGTGCACACCATCGGCGCTGCCAGCAACCATGCCGATCTCTCAGAGCTCGGCCGGAAGGCCGCAGCTGCGCTCGATGTTGTCGGGACCGACCGGTTGGCACCGTTTCAGGTGTCCGGAGCTATCCGGCTGCGCACCCAGCGGGACTGCTCGTCGTGGCCAGCCACACCCGATCCGCATCGATCGCATCGTGCACCGGTCCACCGTCGCCGCGATCACGGCGGCCTCCACCACGGCGACCCTCGTCGCACCGACAACCCACAAAGGAACACCATGACGACACCAACCGACCACGCAGTCTCCCGTGCAGCAGAAGAGGTGAGTACGGGTGAGGAACCATCCGGCCCGACAGTCCTGATCGCCGTCGATCACGAACCGATTTCGGACCGCGTCGTGCGCGCAGCGCACCGACTCTTCGGCGAGAACGCCACCTATCTTGCGATCAACGTCGGTCCCGAACCGTACCGCAGCAGCAACCCGTCCCCCGGGGGGATGATTGCCGGAACCCCCATCGCCGTTCTGCCCGGATGGTCCGGCAATGCCACCCCGACCGAGGTCGACATCGCGACGGCGATCGATCGAGCCGAGGCACTCGCGGCAGCCATCACTGAAGATGCTGGTCTCGCGTCGGCTTCGCCGATCGGCGATGTGGGCGATCCGAGCTCCGCCATCATCCGAGCAGCGCATCATCACCACGCAGATGTCGTGGTGATCGGTGCCGATCGGCGCAACTGGCTCAGCCATCTCATCGACGGCTCGGTCGAACACGACCTCCTTCGTGACGCCGACTTCGCCGTGCTCGTGGTGGCCGCCGACGACGCCATCGACGGGCGGTAGAAGCGTAGATCGCAGTACCAGCGCCTTGGTTCAGCGCGCCCCCTGAGGGACCGGGCCTCCGCTTGAACAGCGAACGTACAGCGAATCTCAAGCCTAATCGTGGTGTTGGTTTCCATGGACGGATTCGCCTCGGTGCGGGGCGTGTGAGCAGCGATCAGCAACTCGGCATTCGCGATTCGTCTGAGATGACGGCCCAACATTCGTTCGGCCGCTGTGTCGGCTCGCTGGGGAAGAGACCACAGCTGACTCATGCAAGGGGATGTGCACGGGCCAGGTCGAGAGTTCTGGGCGAAAGCATCGGGATTCGTGGTGTTGCGGCACGCGCCCGGTGCTTGGGGAGTAGCGTGACGGGTGAGAGTTCGTGCTCTCGGTCACGTTGCTCCGAACCCTGGTTGCGTGTTGAACCCCGCCAGGAGGCTCAGCGTGTCCCGTGTTCGTTCGTCAGATCATCCGCGATGGGCAACTCGCGTCCGACCAGTGGTCGGCGACACGGTCACCTCCTGCGCTGGCGGCGCCGGATCGCTCGGCTTGAGCGATCCCGTCGAGCATGCGTCTCAGCCACCTGTGGCCGGTCGACGGCCGAACCAAGCCGGGCCTGTCATGCCCGGCTCGGGTCATCGTCGCTGCCGCACAACGTGAGGAATCGACCAATGTCCACCCCATCAGTCACGCCCACCGTCCACCCAATGGACACGATTGCGTTGAGCGACGACCCGAGCAAGGCCACCCAGCCGTCTTGGATCGCGAGTTCGCCGCCGGTCGCAGCTGTTGAGCCGACCGGTATCGGCGCCGCCGTTCTAATTGCCCGCATGTTGCTTGGTTTCACGTTCCTGTGGGCCTTTGTCGACAAGCTGTTCGGCTTCGGCTACTCAACACAGTCCGCAAGTTCGTGGCTCAACGGCGGCTCACCGACGAACGGCTTCTTGTCGCATGTCGCGGTGGGACCGTTCGAGAGCATGTTTCATAGCCTTGCCGGCAACGTGTTCGTCGACTCGTTGTTCATGCTCAGCCTCCTCGGAATCGGGCTGGCGTTGGTGACCGGCGTCGCGCAGCGACTGATGGCGATCAGCGGCACGGTCTTGATGGTGGCGATGTGGTTTGCCGAGTTTCCGCCAGCCAAGTTCGACTCGGCGGGGGACACGACCTCGTCGGTCAACCCGCTCGTCGACTACCACCTGATCTACGCCATTGCGATGATCATGATCGCGGTGGTCGCCACCACCGGCGCAGCATGGGGGCTTGGCAGCCGATGGCGTCAGATCCCGGCCGTTGCCGCTCACCGGATCCTGTGGTGAGCGCCCAGCGCCCGGCCGGGCAATCTCGGCTGAAGGGTCGGTTGGACGATGAACGTGTTGGTCGCATCTCGGCTCGATTCTCGCCGGGTATCGGAACCCCGCCGAATGCGAGCTTGTGTGCGCGAACGGTCGAGCTCCTCAGCGTCGACGGCGCCGGGATCTCGCTCATGAGTGGCCGCAACAGCGGCCCGGTCTGCAGCTCCTCGCCCAGAGTCAGCCACCTCGAGGACCTCCAGTTCTCCTTGGGTGAGGGGCCCTGCCACGACGCGTTCACGACGGCCACGACGATCGTCGAACCCGATCTGACCACGGGCCCAGTGGGCAGGTGGCCGACGTACACGCAGCCGGCGCTCGATTTGGGTGCGTGCGCTGTGTTCGCGTTCCCGCTCGAGATCGGGTCCGGCATCGTAGGGGTCCTCACCCTGTACAACGACACGGTCGGCATGCTCAGCGAGGAGCAGGCGGCCGACGCCCGTGCGCTGGCTCGAATGCTCCCGGGGCTGATGGCTGCGATTCAGTCTGACTCGCCCGAGGCGTTGCTTTCCACCGACCTCAGCGACTTCGACGCGCACCGTGCCGAGATACACCAGGCATCGGGGGTCACGGCGGTCCAGCTCGGCATCGGCGTTGATGGGGCGTTGGCCCTGATCCGGGCGCACGCTTATGTCACCGGTGACACGGTTGCCCATGTCGCCGGAGAGGTTCTGGCACACCGCGTCCATCTGGGCGACGATGGACTCAGCGAGAGAGAGCCACGCCATGACGAGTCCGGATGAGATCGAGCCCAACCGCGAGTTGGCGGTGATCGAAACATTCCTCGAACTCGCGGACTCCCTTGTCGCCGATTTCGACATCATCGATTCGCTCACCGTCCTTGCGACGCGGTGTGTCGAGATCCTCGACACCGCAGCGACCGGCATCTTGCTGGCCGACACCGAGGGGCACCTTCGGGTGATCGCGACGTCGAGCGAACAGGCCCGCCTGCTCGAACTGTTCCAACTCCAAAACGACGAAGGCCCGTGCATGGAAGCCTTCGCGTCCGGTGACTGCGTCATCCACGACGACCTCGGCACCGCGACCGAACGGTGGCCGCGATTCGCTCCCTACGCGCGCAGCGCCGGCTACGAATCGGTGTATGCCATTCCCCTCCGACTTCGGGGCAACATCATCGGCGCACTCAACCTGTTCCGAGCACACCCCGGACAACTCGGCGACGGCGACATCGCGCTCGCTCAAGCATTGGCCGATCTCGCGACGATCACCATTCTCCAAGCAGCAGCGACGACCGAGGCACGACAGCGCGAATCACAGCTGCGATACGCACTCAACAGCCGCATCATCATCGAACAGGCCAAGGGGATGGTGGCCGAGAACGCATCGATCGACATGTCGTCCGCGTTCGAACAGATTCGCGCCCAGGCTCGCAACACCAACACCAAACTCGCCGACGTCGCAGCCCGCATCGTCAGTGGCGAACTCGCTCCCGACACGCTCAGCACCTCACGACCGAAGCGCTGATCCCCCAGCTGAGGCTTTGCAGCGACCCTTCGGCGTAGTTCATATCGGAGAGCACAGCGCTCTCGTCACGTTGCTCTGAACCCTGGTTACGTGCTGACCCCGCCAGGGGAATCAACGTGCCCCATGTTCGTTCGAGGAATCACAAAATCGAAGCGGGCAGCGTTGCGGCGTGCTGCGACAGCCGCACCGGCCGGGTGATCCTGCGGCGGCATTTGGCGCAGCCCAACCCGATCCCGAGCACGCCATGACCGACGTCGACGACGCAGAACTCGATTGCCGCCACACAGACGCCAGGCATCGATGATGAACGACCCGGGTGAGCCTCTCCGGCTCGTCCTCGATGACACCAACACGAGCGTCAACGAATAGAACCCGGTCACCAATGAGCACCGGCGAAGCAGACGCTGGTACGCCGCACTTGGCCATGACCCCGGCGACGCGGCCGCTCCGGACCCCTCGGCATTGATCCATCCCGACGACCAACGCGACTTCGACCGAATGCGCCGACAACTCCTCGACGGGCGCACCGATGTCGTCGATCACGTCTCGCGTTACCGCCACAAGGGACGGGATGGGGAGAGTGGCATCAGCTGCGGGGCAATGTCACTGAATTGGATTTCCAGGGTCGTCCAACCCGCCTGATCGGAGCGTCCACCGACGTCACCGAGCTGCATCGTCTCGAAGAGCAGCTCGCCCACAGCTCGACCGCCCATGCCTTGGCGTCGTTCTCGTCCGGGATCACGCATGATTTCAACAACGCCATGGTCATCGTGGAGGGAAACACCGAAGCGCTCCTGCGCGCAGCGCGCCGAACATGAGCAGGGCGGCGAGCTTGAGGAGTTTGGCGACGAGTTCGCCGAACTGGTGAAAAACGGTCCGGATGGCGGGGCTCCTCCTGGCGACGGTGACGCCCGCCGAGAAGGCTGCGAGGAACACGTTCGCACGGGTCAGCGACGCGAGGGCCAAAATGAGGAGCCCGATGGCGAACACGTTGAGCGGTTCGTAGGCGTGAGTCGAAGACCCCTGCCAACGACTGCGACGGCCCGACCGGTGTGGCCATGGTTGCAGCAGAACCGGCTGGCACCGAGATCCTGGCCGACCGGGCAAACCAAGACGCCGAGGCACGATGATGTTGCTCTGTCGGCATGCTTCTGTGAACCGTCATGACTTGCGGTGAAGGTGTCGGCGGCGGCGCCGCTGCCGTCGATGTATGAGAAAAGCATGAGGAATTCCCGCTCCTGGACGGACGCAACGGCACTGGCCGGACGGTTCGGTACGAGAATGCCCTACTCAGGGGTACCAGACGGACGCAACGACACCAGATGACACGAACTCAATCGAACTGGGGGTCAGGAGGTCGGGAGTTCGAATCTCCCCAGCCCGACGGTAAAACAGCAGGTCA
>RCMY010000897.1_pt1 | contig 28549 bp, 33 predicted proteins | sample 2041341 | NCBI WGS metagenome assembly RCMY01 (sample SAMN09708234, study PRJNA481090) | Marine sediment metagenome, whole genome shotgun sequencing project.
TTGATAACCAATAAAGCGAAGGATTTCAATGGGATGAAGGGGTTTCGGGCAGGCACTAACTAGGTGCCATAATTGCGGGTGATTGGTAATCAATGTGCGAGCGATTAGCCTATTTACAGTCACTGGCGGTGGGCCTTAACCGCGATCAACTATTGTCAGCGGCCAGTTGTCTATAGTAGATTGTGGAAGGAAGGGGCGTTGATGCTGCCTATACTCGGCGGTTGGCATTTATGGCAGCAGGCAATTCTAAGAAAGTCCGCATCGGCCTGGCGCTGGGTAGCGGTTCCGCCCGCGGCCTGGCGCGCATCGGCGTGATCCGGGCGCTGCGTAAGTATGATCTACAACCCGACATTATTTGCGGCACATCGGTGGGCGCCTTAATGGGCGCCGCCGCCGCGCACGATTGCCTCGATGGCATCGCCACCTGGTTAAGCGCGTTGAGCACGCTGGATATAGTGCGCTATTTGGACCTTCGTCTGCGAGCCGGTAGCGGTTTAGCCGACGGCGACCGCTTTATGTCAATTTTGCGCGCGCAGTTCGGCGATCCAAAAATTGAAGATCTCAGTCTTCCATTCGCCGCAGTCGCAACCGAATTGCACACTGGCCGTGAGGTTTGGTTGCAACATGGTTCGATGTGGGATGCAGCACGCGCCTCCATGGCGCTGCCCGGTATGTTGACGCCGGTGTTGACAGAGGGCCGCTGGCTGGTCGACGGCGGCCTGGTTAATCCGGTGCCGGTCTCTGTATGTCGCGCGTTGGGGGCTGATGTGATTATCGCCGTCAACCTGAACAGCGACCTGGTCGGCCGGCAGCTTGCGCTGCAACAACGTGCAACGACGACCGAACAAGCGGATGCTGTTACGGCGCAGCCGCCGCCGGCCGCCGCGACAGTCAACCCTGAGACACAGAACCTGTTGGCTAAATTGTCGCTGGGCATCAAGGAACACGCCAGCCCCCTGATCGAACAGTGGATGAGTCCCAGCGAGGAAATGCCTGGCCTGTTCGGCGTAGTCGCCAGTTCGATTAATATTATGCAGGACAGGATTACCCGCAGCCGATTGGCCGGAGAGCCGGCCGATATTGTCCTAACCCCGCGTTTGAACGACGTCGGTATGCTGGAGTTCAGCCGCGCCAAAGAGGTAATTACAGAAGGCGAGCAATGCGTGGCGCGCATGCAAGAGTTTATTGAAGACCGCTTGCTGTATTCGACTCAACGCGACGCGTGATATAGCAAACTTATACTCTGCGAATAGCAGGCGATAAGTTCTTCGTTAAGCGGTTCGCCTTCTCGCCACGCCGGGGGCTGCGATGGCGCGCGCTGCTTCAACACTAGGTTCAACGGCCTCCGCCACCGCCGCCCCCTCCACCGCCACCGGAGGATCCCCCGCCACCGCCGCCCGATGAGCTGCCAGGCGATCGGGATGCCGAAGAGATCTGCGAGCTGAGACTGTTGCCCATCGACTTGGCGAAGCTGCCGAGATCGTCGCTGCGGCCGCCGTGGTACCAGTGCATCGCTGCGGCGGCCTGCGCTGCCGCCGCCGCACCGACTGCAAGGGTGAACTTTTTGGTCCAGGCATCTTCCACATCCAGTGCGACAGCGTACGGCAGTAGCTGTTCGTAGCGATTAGCGTCTATTGCCGGTGGTGCGTCATCCGGCGCGGGGAGGCGGGCGAGTTCGTCGCGATCGGCAACGGCAAGATAACGCTTGAACCCTGCCACTTCGTCCATCAGTTCGCGTCCGGCGACGGTGGGAGCCTTGATCAGCAAGGAAAATATCGCCAGTATCGTGACCATCAGTGCGCAGCAGAGAAGAATCAGCAGTACGCTATTACCACCGCTGGCGAAAAACGCGGCGACTGCCGTGAGCACCGCGATAGCGGCGGCGATGACAATGCTACCGACGTTGCGCGAGAACAGCGTCGGCTGGAAACGCTTGAACAGCGTCTTCTCATGCGCACTGAGCGCGGCCTGCATAGTCGAGGCGTTACTGTTGTCGAGCTTAAGTTCAGCAGCGCCGCCGGCAAACAGGGTGTCCAGCAGCACGCGTTGTTCGGCGGTAGCGCCTGTAGCATTGTCACCCGTACGCTGCAGTTTCCAGCCATCCTTGAGGAAGCGCTTTTCACGCTCAATCAAGACGGCACCGTCCACGGCCAAGGCCAACAGGTCGGCGGAGAAACAGCGCTTGTCGTATTTCATCCGCATGAGATAGCGCAGTCCGGCCGGCGAGTGTTGCGGCGGCGGATCGTAGCGGACGATCACCGTTCCGCTTGCCGGATCGCGCCCCACCTTGCGCCAGCGCAGTACACAAAACACGCAGAGGCCGAGCAGTCCGGCGAGTGCGATGAGCAAGCCAAAGTTATCGCGTAACAGCCAGAGCAATTGCTGCTGGTGGGTCGGCGCAGCGACAACACCCTTGGGAAACGCCAGCACGATGGTCAGCCCCTCGTACGGCTTTAACGGCTTGGTCAGGGTCCAGCGCGCGCTACCTGGCGTGGGCAGCGACGCGGTGAAGTCCTGTTTTTTTGCGCCCATTGGGCCGCTGTAGCCCTCGATGCGCAGCTGCGCCACCGGTACCGGTTGTGGCAGCTGGACTTCGACACTGCCGCTGTCAATCGGAAACATCCAACCCTGGCCGATAGCGTTCCAGTACAGTTCGTCGTGATCAGCGAAGAAGCCCAGCTGGCGCGTCGTGCGATAGCGCAAGGTATAGGTGTATTCGGCAGGTACTGGCAAATAGTTATCGTTGCCAGTGTTCACCCGTACGCCGTTGCTTCTGTGCTCGGTAAACCACGGTTCGGCGACACCGTTGCGTTCCACTCCCAATACCTTGAACCCGACTACTACCCGGTTGCCGTGACGGTCGCGGTAACGGGTAGGAAAGTCGCGATAGATGCCGCGGCGGATGTTACTGCCTTCGGCGCGCACGGTAATGCTTTCTGTGACGTTCATACTGGCATCGGCATTGATCTGCACGCTGCTGTCGTAAACCAGAATGCGCTCCTCAGCCAGCGTCGCCAGCGCTGTCAGCATTAGCACTGCAAGCAGGATTAATTGTGCGAGTCTAGCGGTACAAGAAGGCTTCATCGTGACATCTCCACCGTCGGCGCGTGACGAGAATCAGATCCCGTTTGAAAAAACTCGGCATCATCGAAGCCGAATGTCCGTGCGACGAACAAATCAGGGAAGCGCTGCCGGGCATCGTTGCTGTCACGCACCGCCCCGTTATAAAAGCGACGCGCATACTGTAGCTGATCCTCGGTTTCCACGAGTTCGTGCTGTAGCTGCCGGAAATTCTCGCTGGCTTTCAAGTCCGGGTAGGCTTCCTGCAACACCAGCAATCTGGCGAGCGCCTGCTCCAGCGCGGATTCAACTCCGCCCAGACGCGCCGGCGTGTTCAACGTCAATGCCTGTGCGCGCAGTTCGGTCACTGACCGTAGTAGCGTGCGTTCATGGCTGGCGTAGCCCTTCACGGCGGCTACCAGCTGCGGCACCAGATCGTGGCGGCGCTGCAGCTGCACATCGATATCAGCCCAGGCAGTGCGCACCTGGTTGCGCAGCCGCACCAGCCGGTTGAATACCCAGATAATCCAAAACGCCAATGCTATGGCGGCAACAATAGCGAGCAATACAGACAACGACATCGGTCTTTTCCCTAAGTAGTTTTCGTTGCTCCAACTTGCACAGGAACCTCTTTATACAGAAGCTTAAATCATTTTCCGTCGTGATCAACATGCTGCAGTCATTGGTGGTCAGCTTCTCGCTGTGTGTTTCGGGTTGGCGGACATATGCTGTAGGGCTGAATTTATTCAGCCGCAGTGACTCTAGCGAAAAGCTATCGCCTGCAGCTGACGATGAGCGTCTTTCTCCTGCTCTGCTATTAACAGCAGCTGATCGGCCAGCTTGTCATAGTCCAGCGCCATGCGCCCCTTGATCATCTTCGCGGCATACAGCGCGTAGCGGCGCCACTCATCGCCTACGTCGGTAAAGCTGGTGGAGGCTTTTTCCAGTGCCGGCATTTGTAGTAGCGCTGCCGACTCTTGCAGGAAAGAAGCATAGAGAAAACGAAACCCGCCGCCGCCAGTGCCTATTTCTTCCTGCATGCGCACCATATGGCCAATGTACAATTTGTTGTACGCCTCCCTCGAATCGTGGGCGCGCGCCAGATTACGTATCTTTCGACTCATAAAACGCATGCCCCTAACGCCGATTATAGGCAGAGGGGTGCGCAGCATCATATTGCTGTTTTGTTTGATCGCCTTGGCGATGGCGCTTTTATAGTCGATACTTGCGGGTATGTGAGAGGGGTAGTACAGCAGACCCTTGGGTGCGAGCGTGCCGCGCACAAAGCGGGCTTTTTGCAGCGCCTCGACATCGGCTACAACGGTAGACTCAAACGTGGGATCGCTGATCAGGATGTTATCGTTCTCGTAAGCATAGGCAACCAGATTGTGCGCGTTGAAATGAAAGCGCATGTCTTCGGGAAAGTACGGCAGCCAGTACACTGAGCTTTGCAAACCCACCGGCTGGCCGGCGGCCAGATGCTTGCGCAAGGCCTGCAGGCCAGCCTCCGGTTGGCGGAAGCGTTGGAACTCCATGCCTACACCCAGGCGTTTGGTCAAGCCTTTGACGATGCGCCCGGGCGGCATACGATACGAGATCAGCGGCATACCGCCAATTTTTATCAGTGGGATGTAAGCAAATGTCATCGCGCCGGAAAGGCCAAACGCCATGGGCTCGGAGATATCCAGACCGGCATGGCGTAACAATGACGAGATAGTGCCGCTCTCACAGTGAGCAGCCTGGCGATGGTTAAATTCGTTTAGCATTACTACTTTTGTTTTTTTGATTGAGGGATGAGTTGCAGTTCCGCTACTGATAAGTTCAGCGTGTCAGCATAACGCTGCAGCTTGGCTGCGGGCAGGCGCGCAAACCCGGCGGGCCGGCAATGGCGTCGCACCTGCCATTTAAAGAAACCGGTACTTTGCGCTAACAGGGTGATATCCATGCGCTTGCTGTACATGTGAAATTCCAGCACCGAGGATTCGCCTGCATGCACGCGCTGTAAAGCGGCGGCGGTTTGCGTTTCAAATTGTTCAATCGCCAGGTCGAGTACAATCTCTTCGGCCTCCCAGCCACTGGAGGGAACGATGCTGTAGGCACCTTTATCATCCACCGCGTACAGCCCCTTTTTCTGACCGGCAAACGATTTTGAGTTGTCTTGCGGTACGTCGTCGGTTTTCATATGGCTACGCTTGTCAAATACACGGTCTGCGCTGAGGGCTTGTTATCCGCTGAGGGCTCATTCACACACCGTCAATTGCATAAAAGCCGTTGAAAAACGGCCGCTTTCGGGCACATAGCACAGCAGTTTTTGGCCTGCCTTCAAGTCGCCCGAGCGGTGCAGCTCCTCCAGCATAATATAAATTGACGCCGAGCCGGTGTTACCTTTTTCGGTCAAATTGCTGAACCAGCGCTCATAGGGAATTTCGAAGCCAACGCGCTGCATGCCGTCGTACACGCGTTGCCGAAAATATTGTGATGAATAGTGGGGCACGAAAATATCAACATCCTCCGGCTGCAGACCTTTGCTGGCGATCAGTTCTTTCAAAGGCCGTTCTACGGTGTAGTGGATAACATTTTCGTTGAGTTGTTTTACATCCTGCTTCACGGAAAAAACCGAGTGTTGCAGCCACTCTTCGGGCTGGTATTGGGCCCAGCCTCGTAATTTCCCGTCGGCCTGTTTTTCGGCGCCGCTGTACATGCAGGTGTCCATCTCGTTGGCGTACGAGCGCATCACTATCCAGTCTATGCGCAGGCTTAGGCCGCTACTGCGCGGCTGCGATTGCAGTACCATGGCACCGGCACCGTCGGATAACATCCAGCGTAAAAAGTCTTTTTCAAAGGCGATTTCCGGCGTGCGTTCGAGATCGTCCGCGTTTACCGGTAGCTCCGCTGCAAACTTATCGCCGCGCATTACCGCGGATGCGTTTTCTGACGCAGTGGCAACTGCCACGTCGGCATCGCCGCTGGCAACCGATAGATAAGCGTATTTCAACGCCGCAGCGCCGGCCGTACACACGCCAGCCAGCGACACAACTTCGCACGGCGGTGCTTCCAGCTCGCCATGTACCATCACACCATGGCCGGGCATAAGTTGGTCGGCAATACTGGTGCCGCAGGCCAAGGTCTCTATATCGTTTAATGTGAAGTCTGAATCTACCAGTGCACGCACGGCTGCGCTGGTCAATTGTGCGTTGGTGTGGGTTGCCTTGCCGGTGGCGGGGTCGATCGCATAGTAGCGCTGCTTAATGCCGTTGCTGCGCAAAATCAAACGCCGAGCGCGCGATGGTCGGCTGCCAACCATGCCTAACACGCTTTCCATATCATCGTTGGATACGGGATCGTTGGGCAAAAAAGCCGATAAATGGGTGATATAAACGTCGCTCATAGTGTTATCAAAAATCCCTTGTGTTGAATAGCACGATAGCTGAAACCTTACCGGCTTTGTATGCGAGGTGGGACATAGCTACTCACCCGAAGGCAGCGCAAAGTAATTCTTCTGGCGGGCAATGCGCTGCTGCAGAAACGGGCTCAGCAGTTTTTTCAGCAACATGCTGAGCGGCACAAACGTGAGAATCAGCGTTAACAAAAATACCACATACACGACCAGCACCGGTTTACGCAGCAGCGAACCTTGCGGTCCAATACGGCGCAACAGGCCGCCCCAAATTAAAAAGCTGCGGCGCGCCGTGGTTTCGCTGGCAATCAGTTTTTCGTCAACGTCTACCGCGCCCAGGCCGCTTAACAAAGATTGGTCGATTGGCTGCCCGCCGGTTAGCACCTCACGGATGCGCACTCCGAAGCGTTGACACGCCTCAATTTCGCGCTGTGCTACGCCTGCGCGCGGAATCAGACCGCCGAGCTGCGGCCCCTTGTTGCCAGTCAGTACCCATACAGGTGTGGCCATAAAGCTGCCGATGCTGCCGGCCGCGTCTGTCAGCGCGACATTGCCAACCAGTTTACTGCCCAGCGACTGCAGCAAGCCTTTAACCTGTTCTTGTGCCTGTAGCCACATATTGCGGCAGGCAATCAATGTGACGACCGGCTTGTCGCGCAACAGCTGCTCTGCCAGCGGGCTTTTGAGGAAGCCGGTGATTGGCAGAGACGGCGACAGAAACCAGACTTGATAGGCTAAAATAATAAGGTCAAAATCTTCATCGCCGTTAAGCGTGCTGGGCAAGAGCGGCGGCGGGTCGAGATAAACGGTTTCCGGGAAGGTGTCGAAGAATCGAAAAAATGGCCAGGGAAACGGATAATCTTGCACGGGGGCGATGACCTCGAAAGTCACCGAGATCTCGTCGCAGTCAGCCAGTGGCTGGGTAAAGTGCTTCACCACTTCATTTAACTGCCCACTCTGTGAGTAGTGAACAACTAGGACTTTCTTCATGAAGTGCTACATCTCGAATTAGACTGTGGTTATCAGAGCAGGAGTTTGGTCCCGGACTCGGGCGGCGATTGTAGCATAACGGTGCTTATTTACAGGCGCACCACGCTGCAAGTGCTCATAAAAAAGGCAAAGCGAAATGCGAGAAATGGTTACGGTAGAGGCGTTTTATATTAGTTTTCCCGCTAATCATCCGGCACTGGCGGATCATTTTGTGGGTCGTCCGCTGGTGCCAGGTGCGTTGCTACTCAGTGCCATTCATGCGCAGCTCGTTGAGTTAGTGGGTCGGCCGCTGTGCGCAACTTCCAAGCTGCGCTTTAATCACGCGGTATTGCCGAAGCAATCCGTCATGGTGCAATGCAAGCAGAAAACAGCCAATGAATGGCGCTTTCGCGGCACAGTCGACGACCAGACGGTAATCAAGGGCATTTTTCACAGCGACTCGCCCGTTAGACCAAAAAGCGAGCAATGATAACCTGTGAGCTTTACCAGCAACTGCCGCATAGCGGTGCCATGTGTTTGCTGGACCGGGTGGTAGCATGGGATGAGCAACGCATTTGCTGCAGCACCGCCAGTCATCTTTCTGGCGCTAATCCTTTGCGCCACGATGGCGTATTGCCCGGACTTTGCGCTCTGGAGTATGCAGCCCAGGCATTGGCGCTACATGGCGTTCTGAATCGCCAGCAACGAGCAGTCTCCGGCCAATACGAGCAAGCGTATGTTGTCAGCAGTAAACAACTGGTCTTTACAGCCGACAATCTGGCGGATGTTGGCGAGTCGTTAACCATAAAAGCTGAGCTAACAGTTTGGCATGAGGCATCCGCAATTTACGCGGTCAGCGTTAGCGCGGGTGAGCGCAGTTTGTTACAGGGTGATCTAACGGTAATGTTGTCTTGACGATTGAATGGCACTGAGATTTCGCGACTAAAGTCGCTCCTACAGGACAAGCCATAAATTTCATTGTAGGAGTGACTTTAGTCGCGATTAGTCCGCGCAAACACCAGCGATGTGTTAATACCGCCAAAAGCAAAATTATTGCTCATCACGTAATCCACATCCATATCACGCCCTGCGCCGGTCAGATAGTCTAGCTCCGCACACTCGCTATCGACCCTGGTCAGATTGGCAGTGCCGTGAAACCAGCCATCGTTCATCATGCGGATAGCGATCAGCGCCTCCAGCGAACCGCAGGCGCCAAGAGTATGCCCGGTATAGCTTTTGAATGCGCTGATCGGCATGGACGAACCAAACATGCGCTGCGTGGCTTTGCTTTCGGCGATATCGCCTTTTTCGGTCGCCGTGCCGTGGGCGCTGACGTAGCCGATTTGCGCGGCGTCGAGGTTGGCATCCTGCAGGGCCAGAGCCATGGCGGTATGCATGGTGCCGGCATCCGGCTGGGTGACGTGCATACCGTCAGAATTGGTGCCGAAGCCGACAATTTCGGCGTGAATATGCGCGCCGCGTGCAATAGCCTGATCTCTTTCCTCGAGTATTAACGTCGCCGCACCCTCGCCGATGACCAGTCCGTCGCGGCCCTGGTCGAAGGGGCGCGGTGTTTGGTCGGGCTGATCGTTGCGCGTGCTGGTGGCGTACAAGGTGTCAAATACCGCCATTTGGGTAGGGCAAAGCTCCTCGGCACCGCCGGCTACCATCATCGACTGCTTGCCGTATTTAATGGCTTCATACGCGTAGCCAATACCCTGACTGCCCGACGTGCACGCGGTTGAGGTGGCAATGACGCGGCCTTTGAGCCGAAAAAATACGCCAATATTAACTGGCGCCGTATGACTCATCATTTTGATATAGGTGTTTGCAGTCAAATTGTTGCTACTGTGGTTGAGCAGCATGCCGCCAAAGTCGGCCAGCGCATCGGTACTGCCGCTGCACGAGCCATAGCTAACGCCCATGCGGCCGTCTTCAATCATCTTGTTGCCGAGCAGCCCTGCATCTTCTAATGCCAGCTCGGTGGCGCGGGTCGACATCAGCGCCACCCGCCCCATGCTGCGTGTCTGCTTGCGCGAATAGTGCGCGGGTTTTTCGAAATCGGTTACCGGCGCGCCCAGTTTGGCGATTAAATCAGGATATTTTTCCCAGGCATCGATATAGCGAATGCCGGTCACGCCATCGCGCAGATTATCTTTAATAGCTTCCCAACTGCTGCCGATAGGCGACAGCCCGGCCATACCGGTAACGACGACACGATTCATCAGCACATCCCTCCATTGACCGCGATAACCTGCCGGGTAATATACGATGCTTCCGCCGACATTAGAAAATTTACTATACCCGCGACTTCTTCCACTCGCCCGGCGCGGCGTAGCGGAATCATTTTCAGCGCCTCAGCGTGCATACCCTCTTCGGTCATATCGGTTTCAATAAAACCGGGTGCAACGCAATTTACCGTAATTTTTCGTTTTGCCAACTCCAGCGCCAGCGATTTACTGGCCGCAATAATGCCCGCCTTTGCCGCGCTGTAGTTGGTTTGACCGCGATTGCCCACTAAGCCTGAGACCGACGCCAAAGTGACGATGCGGCCTGGTTTTCTGCGCCGCACCATCGGCATGGAGACGGGATGCAGCACATTATAAAAACTATCCAGATTGGTATGTATAACACTGTCCCATTCTTCACCCGTCATGCCGGGAAACGACGCGTCGCGGATGATGCCGGCATTACAGACCACGCCGTAGTAGGCTTCGTGAGCGGCCATATCCTGCTCTAGAACTTCTCGGGTTTGCTCACGATCGGCCACGTCAAACTGCAGGATGCGTGCGCTGCCGCCAGTCGTAACGATTTCTTCACGGACGGCTTCGGCGTCTTCTATGCGGCTGCGGCAATGCAATACCACCGGGTAACCGGCGGCGCTCAGGCGTAGCGCTATCGCTTTGCCTATACCGCGACTGGAGCCGGTGATTAACACAGTGTCGGTCATTGTACACCTTCTAAAAAATTGTCCACATCGTCGGGTATGAACACGTTGAGATTGGTGCTGACGCTGATATTATCGCCGCTGATCGAGCAGTCAAACACGCGCAGCCCGGTTTCATTGTCGGTAATAGGCTTTGCCTTGACGCGTAGATACGCACCCAATGGAAAGCCGCTGCAATTGGATTTATAACGCCGCGAGCTGACCAGAAAGCCGATTTTGATGGGCTTGTTCTTGACCCGGGCACCGACACCGGCGAAGGCTGCGACTGCCTGACCCATATATTCAATGCCAACCCATGCCGGCACGGCTGCGCCGTCGAAAAATATTGAGTCTTCGCGAATGGTTAATCCCGCTTCCAGTTCTGCGCCGTCGTAGCTAACGATTTCGTCGAGCAGCGACATGGGTTTGGCGTGTGGAATAACGTCGACTACGGCGTAAGGTGAGGTCATTAGTCACGCGCCAATAGTAGAGAAAGATTGTTACCACCGAAGGCGAACGAATTACTCATAGCCACTTTTACCCGTTGTTTTAGTTGAACGGTAGCCAGGCCGGGAAGGGCGGGCAATGCAGGGTCTGCATCGCCATTCCATGCGTGGGTTGGCAGTCGCCCATCGTCACGCTGCAGGCATAACCAACAAAATGCCGCTTCCAGCGCGCCGGCCGCGCCCAGTGTATGCCCGGTCAATGATTTAGTTGAGCCGCAGGCGATTTGCTCACCAAACACCCGGTGTGCCGCATGCGCTTCCATTTTATCATTTTGCAGGGTCGCCGTGCCGTGAAAATTCAGGTAGTCGACCTGCTCGGCGGTCAGGCTGGCGTCGTTTAGTGCGGCACGCATCGCAGCCTCGGCGCCGATGCCCTCCGGCTGCGGTGCCGAGATATGATAGGCGTCGGAGGTTTCGCCACTGCCCTGCAGACGAATGTCGGCGGGCTCGCGACTCATAATGAAAACCGCTGCTGCTTCGCCGATGTTGATCCCCTGCCGCTGTTTGCTAAACGGTGTGCACGGCTGCGACGTCGTCACCCCCAGTGCAGAAAAGCCGGCTACGGTCATCGCGCATAAGGTATCAACGCCGCCCGCCACCACCATATCGCAGACGCCGAGGCGCAGCAGCCTGGCGGCTGATACCAGTGCTTTGCCACCAGAGGTGCAGGCGCTGGACACGGCCCACGACGGGCCTGTCACGCCGAGATGTTGAGCTAAATAGCGCGCCGGCGAAACTATTTCCTGCATAGCGTAGCGATAATCCCGCGGCAGCTCACCGTTTTTTTTAAAGTGCTGAATGGCGACTTCGCCATCGGCAATGCCGGAGGTACTGGTGCCGATAATGGTGGCTATGCGATGCGCGCCGTAGCGGCTTTTAAAATCTCCTATCTGTGCCAGCAAAGGCTGCACTGCAGTCGTCAGTAGGCGGTTGTTGCGCGTGTCCTCAAAGGCGATGTCCACGGCTGTCAACTGATCGGTCACCATGCCCAGGGGTAACGAGCGGCCCGGTGAATATTGTTCGCTGTTACGGAAATAGCCGCTCGGTGGCATGGCGTTAAATAATGCCTTGCTGACCGTTTCAACCCCGTTTCCTAATGGGCAGGTGACGCCCAAGGCGTTCAGGTAGATAGCATCTCTGTTCATAGCGCGGCGCTTTTCAGCGTGGTAATTGTTAAGGTCACGTCGTGCTCGACGAAGCGCACCACGCGCTGCTTGCCGGCTGTTGGCGCATTGCCGTCGGTATAGCCTTCGACCGTGACGTTAGGCCGTTGCCGGAAGTACAGTATCAAATTATTACCTTGCTTGCCGACCGACCACTGCGATTGATCGAGATCCCATAGTTGTTGATGCATATGCGCCAGATAGACCGCCGGCAGCAGTGATCTAACCGGCAACTCTCCAGCGTCGCCTGCCAGCTGTTCGGTTACTTCGCTGCCGCGTTGCGTGACCGTTAGCAGTTTTCTGCCCAGCGGGTCGAGCACCAGCAGTGTCAGCCCTGTTTTTGTTACCGCCATTACACTGGTTAACTTATGCTGTTGATCGCGATAGTCAATTATCAGCGACTCCTGCGCTTGCCAGCAGCAGGGCAACTGGCTCGAGTCTGGCAGTGGCAGTGTCGCCAGGTTTGCGGGTCGTGACTGCAACGCGCAACTCAAGGGTAGTAGTAACAGCAGGCAGGTTATTAGTCGGCGCGGCACAGCTTGGCCAGCACGCTTAGCTTGCGTTTTGGGTTGGCAACGAATGGGTTTTTGGTATCCCATGCGTAGCCCGCCAGTATGGAGCAGATCATGTGTGGCACGTTATTATCCTGTTTCTCGGAAAAAATCACGTCTTGAAAGCTACCGTCATACCAGCCCTCAACATAGGCCCGAAACGTATTCACGCCGACTTTAAGCGCTTCTGAAAACTCGTTCTCCCAGTCTACGCTGTCGCCGCTTAATTGCCGGTCGATCAGCGGCGCGGCGAGGCTGGCTGACTTCATCGCCACGGTCACGCCGGATGAAAACACCGGGTCGAGAAATTCGCCGGCGTTGCCAAGTAGCGCAAAGCCGGGCCCGTGTAGGGAGCTGACATTAGCCGAATAACCCACCATGGTGCGCGCGTCGGTATCGTAAACCGCGTCAGCAAGCAGCCCGTTCAAGTCGGGACTAGCGGCTACTGCGCTGCGTAGCAGTTCCTCTGGACTGTATTTATCGCAATCAAAAAACTCCTCGCGGCCAACCACACCTAGCGAGCAGCGGCCGTTGCTGAAGGGGATCAGCCAATACCACACATCTCGCTGCTCGGGATGGATAACGATCAGGATTTTCTCGCGGTCGTGGGTGGCGTCGGTGATGCCATCTTCAATATGCGTGAACACGGCGCGCCGCACCGGAAAATTAGACGGGCGATCAAGCCCCAGCAGACGCGGCAGCACCCGGCCATAGCCCGAGGCGTCGAGCAAAAACCGGCCGTTTAAAGTGTAGTCTGAGCCGTCGTCAGTTGCTACCGAGAGCCGGCAGCGCTGCTCGGCATCAACGGTAACGTCGGTGATCTTATGCCCAAACCTGACGTCGGCACCGGCTTTGTCGGCGCTTTCGGCAAGCACCTGATCGAAGCGTGCGCGCGGCACCTGATAGGTCGTACCTGGGCCTTCAGAAAACTTTTCGCGAAAGTCGAAGCCGGTCGTTACGCCATTGCAGGCGAACATGGCGCCGTTTTTGTGTTGAAATTGCTCGGCTTTGACCGCGTCAAGCATGCCGGCTTCGTCAAGAAACGCCATACATTGCGGCAGCAGGCTCTCGCCAATGGAGAAGCGTGGAAAGTGGGCCTGCTCGAGCATGGTGACTGAGTGACCGCGTTGCCGCAGTAAGGCGGCTGCTACTGCACCCGAGGGGCCGGCGCCGATAATAGCGACATCTGTATTATCTTCCATCTTCAGCAACTCCTGTAGTGTTGGGCTGAAACAAGCAAAAAATCAATGGGATGAGTAGCCAGGCAAATATCAAACCCGAAAAAACCACCGAGCCGAACTGTTCGAGCACGGGTACCTGACTAAACGAAAGCAAGCCAAATGCCAGCAGCGACGTGCCGCATGACAGTGCTGCCGCCAGCCAGGTGTCCTGGTTGAAGCCGAGCTTTATATAAAATATCGATGTATCCACCGTCAGACCCATTACCAGCAGCAGCGCCATTACGTGGAACAGAGTCAGCCCTGCCGCTTCCGTAATGGCTAACGCATAAACTACGGTTAGCAGCAGCGACACGATTAGCGGCCAACCGTCGCGTTTGAATAGCCACACACCGAAGCCGGTCAGACATACGATAAAGCCAAGCAGCAGCGCGCTGACCTGCACCCGCAGTTGCGCCAACAGTTGGGTTAGATTATCGACACTATCGACGTAATCAACCACGGCAATCGAGGCTGCTGCCTGCGCTGCAAGCACAGGGTCCAGCGCGTCGGTTAGCGGCAATGCTAGCGAAAAACCGTCGCCGCGCATAGCACTCAATTTCAGCGTTTGCTGTAAGTCGCCAGGCATTTTATTCGGCACCAGTGTGGTTTGGAATGCCAGCGCCGCTGGCCGGCTTTGCTCACATAGTTTAGCGAGCGATTGGCAGAGTATATCCAGTGCGCCGCCTGGCTCGAATAGTTTCTGCTGCACCAGCTGGTGATCCTGCTGCTGTTGCGCCAGCGACGGAATAAAGCGCGCAGCGCTGAGCAGTGCAGGGGGTGCTGCATTGCTTTGTTTAGCTGCCGCTGCCAGTGATTTCGATAGCTGCTCGATAGACTCAAGCATGGCCTGCTCGTTATCGCCTCTGACGATGAAAAACCGCTGCGCGCCGACCCGCACGGTCAACTCGCCGACCTTGCGTTCCTCAGCGAGCAATGTGTCACCCGATGTATTAAGCAGTCGCACGTCGTCGCTGACGCCCTGGCGTATCACCGAGGCTACCGCCAGCGCGAAGGTAATCAGCAGCACGCCGATAACCGGCCAGCGATACGTCGCGAGCCGGCTATAAAACGGCAAAATAATTGAATTAAACACGCCCGTCAGACGCGAACCGCCCAATTGTCGCTTGCCCAGCAGCTGCGGTAGCGCGACCAATACGGTGAAACAGGCCATGATCAGCCCGGCGGTGATAAATACCGCAAATTGCTGCAAACCTGGAAACGGCGATATCAGCTGCAGCAAGTAAGCAGTTGCGCTGGAAGCCACGCTGAGCAGCACCCCCCTGGCAACCATATTGCGGCCCTGCAACGCGTTGCCGCTGGCCCGCCACTTGGAAAAGAAATGAAAGCAATAGTCGGCGGCCAGCCCCAGCAGGGTGGAGCCGAAGGCCAGCGTCACTAAATGCAGCGTATCGAATACCAGCAGGCAGGTTGCGATCGCGAACACGGTGCTGGCCGACAGTACAAGCAAAATGCTGCCCAGCGCCCACGCGGAACGAAAAACCAGCAGCACCAGTAAAATAATGCCAAGCAGCGACCCGACGCCGACAGTAGAGATTTCGGCTTGCGCCAGCGCCGCTCCCTCCGCCGCGTGAAACACCAGCCCGGAGCGCAGCAGGTCAATATTCTGCGCTGTATTTTTTTGCACCACTGCTGCCAGCGCACGCTGCGCGGTCTGATCAAACGGGCTGGCGGACAATTCGCCTTGCAACACATACCAACGCCGCTCGCCGTCCAGCACCGCTGGCACAGCGCTTGGCAGGAAGCGATCGCCAGCACCAAACAAACTGGTTTGCCAGCTACCTGCCAGATTGAAAGGATCGTCGGTGAACGCATAGGGGCTATAGCTGCGCACCGGGCTGTACAGTCGCGCCAGCGCCGTGGCGGCGATGGTTTGCGCATCGGTTTGGCGAAGATAGTCACGCTGCTGCGGCGTCAACAGTTGCTGCCGATAGGGGCGGTACAGTTTAGCCAGCTGTTTTGGTAGCGCTGCAGTATCGTTTTGCGGCGCAAAACCGGCATCGCTTAACGCCGTCTTTAATTGCTGCGCCGCCCGCAGGCCCTGGTCGGCCGTGGTACCCGCCACCAGCAGCATGAAACTGCGTTCCGACGCCGCCAGTAGCTCGGCCTGCGCTTTGGACTGCAGGGCATCGTCGTGCGACTGGGGGATCAGGCCGAGAATGTTGCTTTCGATTGCGCCGTCGTGCGCTATCCGCGTGCCGGCGTACAGCAGGCAACTTAGCAGCAGCACAACCCAGCCAAGAAAAACTGCGCGCGAGCGATCGAGGGTCATTGCGTTGGGATATTTTCCGAGTTCTCATCCTGCTCTACTTGCAACACAATGTCAGTGGAATCGCCGCCCGCTTCTTCGATTGTTATGTGCTCGGTAAAGTGCGCGCCGGTCATGGTAATTTTTGTCACTTGCTCGGCAACCGTTTTACTTTGTGGTGCCAGTACAATTTTCCAGTCCTCCAGCTTGCCGCTGACCTCGGTGCTAAAGTACTGGGCCAGGTTTGACAGGTCGCCGGTGAAAATCCCCAGCAGCGTTTCCGCCAGCACGCTGGAACCCGGCACCGCTGCGCCGTTATCGAAGCGCAATCCTGCGGCAGATATGTTCAATACCGATTGCAGCGGTTCCGTTGTGCGCCAAATTACGCCTTCTTGCTTCGAGTAATTAAATGTGCCCGCCGATTCGAGCGGCAACGGCAGGCTTGCCATATTTTTCGTTTGGGTAAAAATGCCCGTCACGTTTTCGTTCGCGCGTGCTTTTTCTGCCAGCTTGGCAAGCAGGTCGCCGTCTGCCGCGGCTGCTATTTGACAGGCGAAGGCAAACAACAGAATAAGTGCTGTGAAATAGTGGCGCATTAGCGATTCACCTTTATGCCGAGTTTCTGCGCCACTACGGGCGGTGAGACGAACTGCATTTCACCGTCCGAGCGGCGCACGGCAACCTGCGTAGTATAACCTTTGGTAAGACGTTTGCCGGTTTTTAGGTCAGTAATGAGATAGCGAATTTTCAAACGATGCTCCCACTCGTCCAGCGTTGCCTTGACCTTGATTTTCTGACCGAAATGCGACGGGTTGACAAACTTGATGCGTAAATCAACGATAGGCCAAAAATAGCCCGACTCGCCCATTTGCGGATAGTTGTAATCAAACTGCTCCAGCAGAATGCAGCGCGCCACTTCAAAGTATTTGACGTAGTGCCCGTGCCAGGCGATGCTCGCCATATCCACATCGTGGAAGGGCACGTCGATGATGGTCTCGCCAACCAGCTGTTGCCAACTATCAGTCATGCTTTCTATTCCTTTGCCGACTCTTCATTTCCAGAAGCATTTCCAGATGAATTGCCAGTCTCGCGCCAAAAATCATAAAAGTTAAACCATTGGTACGGTGCGAGCTTAACCAGCTCCTGCAGCCGCTGCACATAGGCCGCCGACAGCGCCTCTATATGCTGGGCACGGGCTTTTCTGCCTATGCGTTTGCCGTCGGATAACTTGTCGAACAAAATATTGTAGCGCCCCTGCAGCTTTATGCAGCTAAGCATGAACACGGGCGCGCCCAATACCGACGCCAGCACAAATGGCCCGGTGGGAAACGGGGCTTTAATACCAAGGAAGTCATGGCTGACAGTGGCTGGGCTGTTAATTGGTACGCGGTCGGCAGCAATGGCAACGAATTCGCCATTTGCAATTTTCTCGCTAAGGCGAATTGAGGTGGATACACTCATATCGGAAACTTGCAGCAGCTCGATGGCCTGTTCTTCATCGAAGTCGTTGAGAATGGCATTAAATTTCCGGGCATTTTTGGTATGCACCAGCACGGTTAATTTCACCCCGGGATGTGTTTGCGATAGAGCGCGGCATATTTCAAAATTGCCCAGGTGCGACGTTAGCAGAATCGCTCCCTGCTTCTGCTCCATGAGTTCGTCAATTAGATTGTCGTTATAAATCTTCGCATCCAGGCGCTTGATTCGGCCCATCCACACGGCAAATTTATCGAGTATGGCCTGGCCAAACTGCCAAAATATTCTAAAACTGTGGCTTAGCCGTGGCGCGGGCATGCTGGCGTCAAAGCGATGCAGGCGCGTTAGATACTGCAGTGAAGCGCGGCGTGCGCCGCTATTGACTAAGAAATAAAAAAGAATAACCGGCAGCAGGAACACCCTGAACAAAAAATTACCGCCGAAGCGATACACGTTGACCATCAGCCGAACGCCGGTAACGGTGGTGGACTCTTTGATGTCGGCCCAATGTTTGGCCTGCGTCATAGTCGGTCTCGGCGCTGTTTCAGTAAGCGTGGCAGACGCCGCAGCATGCCAAAAAACAGGCGTGTGTGCATCCACGTAATCAGTATATTGTCGTGGACGATTCTAAAGCCGGAGCTGTTACCCTCAGGGTAGATTACCCGGGTTTGCAGCTGCTGCAGGGCATAGCCGCGCCAAACCCAGCGCACGATAAATTCGCCATCGAACTCCATTCGATTGCCAATATGTTTGGCATTAATAAGTTCGCAGGCGGCTGCCACCGGGTAGACGCGAAAGCCGCACATCGAGTCGCGAACTTCTAATGACAGCGTATTGATCCACACCCACACATGGCTCAGGTAGCGGCCGTAGAAACGCAGTCTGGGAATAGATTTATCAAACTGCGGATAGCCTGCAATCAGCGCGTCGGGATGCGCCTGCATCGCCTGCAGGAAACGCGGTATGTCCCCGGTTGAGTGCTGGCCGTCGGCATCAATTTGCAGGGCGTGAGTAAAGCCTGCGCCGTGGGCTTTTTGCAGACCGTTTTTGATGGCGGCACCCTTGCCGCTGTTGTGGGCATGGCTTACCAGCAATGCGTCATATTCCTGTGCTAATGCTTGAATGGTTGGCGTGTACTGCGCAGCGCTGCCGTCGTTGACTAACACCAAAGGTAAGTTCAACGACTGCATAGCAGCTAACGTCGCCGGTAATTCGTCAACATGATTATAAACCGGCACTAATGCGCAGGGCTTACAATGCATCAGCAACGGCCGGCCGAAACGCGATACGGCCACTGGAAACACTGCGGTCGCTTGTTGCGTAGTTAAACACCAGCGTATTTTTCGCGCTATCCAGGCGCAGCGTGAGGGTAAATCGCTGGCCCGGCTGGATGACTTGCTGAAACTTCACGGCTTCCATTCTTTCGAACTCACCGAGCGTAGCAAACAATTCACGGCCTTTCTCCACCACCCACGCGATTTGCACCACGCCCGGCAGAATCGGCTGACCCGGGAAATGCCCCTGCAGGTAGTAGAGATTGTGTGGTGCCATCAGTTCTGCATGGTATTCGTTAAGTTCGACATTGAAGTCGCTGGTGAGTATGGTCGGCCCCGTCACCCGCTCGTTGTTGTCAAACAGGGCGGTCAGTTCCTGGGCCGTGGTTTTGCCCTGCTGGTTTATCGGCAAGTGCGCGACAAAACGCCAGTAACGTGGATAAGCAACTCGCTCAACCCCGCCCTCAAGGGCAGCACACAGGCTTTTGCCGGTTAGCCTGACGCCTTGATCGACCAGCTGAGCATTGCCTTCAACAGTGAGCGCAACCACCGCGCACAAGCGCGAAGGACGCAGTACGTGGGGTAAAACCTTGACCTCGCTAACCCAGGGATGTGCCGCCAACAGACGCTCGACTTCGGTTAGCGATACCCGTTTGCCGGCCACTTTGACCACCTTGTCAGTCCGGCCTTGCAGTGCAAAACGCCCGTCGCCTATGAGCTGAATTTTATCGGCACTGACAAACCAACCGTCGTCGGGTAGCGCGGGCGAGCGCAGTTGCATTTGGCCGTCGGCATTGCGCGCGCAGTGTATGCCAGCGAACACCTGCCACACTTCATCAATGTGCTGCTGGCGCCAGGCGACAACGCCAGTTTCGGTGCTGCCGAAAATTTCGGTCGGCTCGCAATAAAAGTGTGCGACGCTTTGGCTTGCCGCTGCTGCGGGTAAGGCTGCGCCGGCAGTGAACACCGCCTTAATGCGTCCGCGCACGGCAGGCCAGTCAACCGACGGAGGAATGTTAGCCAGGTGTGCAGGGCTGCTGATAACCACCAGCTCATGCTGCTGCGAAAGTTCGGGTAAACTTTCCAAGTAGGCGACCTCGCTCGCGAGGAATGCTTTGCCGGTGAGCAATGGCCACAACAGTTTGAACGTTAGACCGTACATGTGGTGGTGCGAAACGGTGGCAACCGTCAACGCGTTGTTCAGCACCTGACCCCAACGTTGCTGTAGCAGGCTGACTTCCGAATTCAGCTGGTTGAAGGTTTTGCCGATGAGAGAGGGCTCGCCGGTGGAACCCGAGGTGTAAAGCAGCAGCGCTTGATGGTTTACATCAGTAGCAGGTTTGGCGGTTGCAGAGGCTTGCTGTTTCTCGTCAGGGACTCGGTAGGACTGATCAGCGAAATCACCGAGCAATACCGATGTTTCTTGTAATAATCGCTGCACCGTCGCGGGTAATACATTGGGCGGAACAATCGCCGTTTTGCCCACCCGCCAGACCGCCGTTAACAGCGCCAGGAATTCGCCGCCATTGGCATGGAAGACCGCAACCTTTGGTTCCTGAATGCTGCTGCAAACGGCATCCCAATGTTGTACGCGTGCACAAAAGTCCTGCCAGCGCACGGCCTGTTCAGCGTTTTGGCAAACAACGTGGTGTGCGGGAAATTCCGACAACGCAAAAGCAAAGGGTAAAGTAACTTTCGGTGGAACTAATTCAGACATTGGCTCGGCTCATCACGCGACGCCGCACCAGGTATTCTCCACCCATTAGCAACGCCATGAGAATATAGGCAATCAGCCCGTTGTAAAGCACCCACGTTTCGTGGCTTAAAAAGGCTGTCCACAGTGAGACGCATCCATTTATGATAAAAAAAATGCACCACGCGATAGTGACCTTGCGTGTGTATGCAATCCCTTCGGGTGGCAGTTCGCCGTGCTGTTTTCTGGCGATGCTTTCGACAACGGTCGGTGGCTTATACAGGCTGATGGCGAAGAACGTGAGAAAAACCAGATTCATTAACACAGGATAAAGCAGCAGCCCAAACTTCGAGCCGGTTAACAGCGTTGCCATAGCGACCAGAAAAATAGCCGCCAGCCAATACAGTAAAAAACCCTTTTCCTCGCCATTCCAGGCCAGCCAGCGCAAGCCTGCCATCAACAAAAGCAGCAGCACCAGCAGCCGCGGCGCGAACATTTGCAGACCGAAATAAACCAACAGGGGATAGGCTACAACCAGCGTGACCGCCAGCGCGTTACGTATAGCAGAGTTATTCACTCTCCAGCAGCGCACAGACCGAATCGACAACGTCGTTCACTGTGCGTACCGATTTAAAATCTTCCGGTGCCATTTTTTTGCCGGTATAGTTTTTTAGTTCGACCAGCAGATCCACCGCATCAATGCTGTCAATATCCAGTTCTTCGTATAGCTGGGCCTGCGGCGAAATCTCGTCGCGCTCTATTTCGAACAGGTCAGCCAGAATTTCAACGACCTTATTGTAGACCTCATCACGCGACTTCATCATCGCTTCCCTTGTCGACTCGGCGGCTGTCGACCATCACAGCGAGACGCGTAACGCTGGCAAAATATTCACGGTTTTCTTCGGCTTCGGATTCAAGCTTTATGCCGTAGCGATTGTGCAGCGCGACGCCGAGTTCGAGTGCATCGATTGAGTCCAGGCCAAGCCCTTCGTTAAACAATGCTTCGTCGCTATTGATGTCGTCCACGCTGATATCTTCCAATTCCAGCGTGTCGATAATCAGTTGCTTCAGTTCAGTTTCAAGTGCTGCGAGTCCCATGTGATTCCAACTCTCCTGTGTAGTAATTTTGTAAATCCCTTGTCAAATAGCGCGCGCCTTGTGCCGGGTTAAGCTCCAGATACGAGTCAAGTCGCAGGTCGTGCTGTACATCAATTGCAATCACGAACCTGCGATCCGGAATATGATACCACTTATGCTGTTTACTCAACGTCGGTGGTTCACAGCGAATAACGACCAGGGTCGGCGCTACCCTTGCATACAGTGCAATGCGCGCCGCGCCGCGCTGCAGTTCAACCTGGCCGTTTGGTGGCGTACGTGTTCCCTCCGGGAACACGATCAGCGAGCTGCCTTGCTGCAGCGATGCACTGGCGTCGTCCAGCAAACTTTCGCCTACGTCGTTAACAATATAGCCCGAAAGTGAAACTACGCCACGCATGGTAGGGTTTTTAACAAGTTTGCCCTTTACGATGCAGTTAGCATTTGGCATCAAAGCGATTAAAAAAACAACATCCAATAATGTGGGATGGTTGGCAAGCACCAGCTGGCCCTCGCGCTCCAGCTTGCCAAGGCCTGCGAAGCGCCAGCGTAAAATTCCCAGCAAACGCATGAAGTGGATGAACAGCAGCGCCGCCAGGTGTACAAGATAGCGCGCCCGGCGTTGCCGTTTTTCGTGCCCTCCCGGTAGCAAGGCGAGTATTGGCAGGGCTAACAAGGGAACCAGCACGCCACCGAGGCCGAATATAGTAAATGCGATAGCGGTGGCGATTAAGCGCCAGCTGTAGTTTATTTTTTGCGCAATTTTTGCTCGCTTTGTGTCAGCCATCTTTACCGTACATTAATTCTTGGCTATCTCCCAGTCGCACCCATTGTGCATCACGGCAATGGACGCGACTGCGTTATTATCCAAAAACGCACAAAAATTCAGCGGTGGAAAATAATCAGCAGAGTCTGACGCAGCGCCTGACTGACGTAAATTTAACCCGGTTCCAGCCGCTGCGCTCAGGATAAAACACATAGCATAGGGCGCGCGTGGCTGGCTATTAGTTGACCGATAAACCTCTGGCAGCGGCACATCGCACATAACGCATAGCACCTGTGGGCAGGACGGAGACAGCAACCCCGCTGCCTCCAGCAGTACCGGCACCAATCCTTGTTCGCCTGCCGCGATGCTATTAATTGGACCGGTTAGCCCGGCATGAATAGAAAGTACCCCGCAAATCGCATTGTGCACCGCCAGGCTGAAATTGTTGGGCGACACGCTAGCCGACTCGGCAAGTTCTAACAACACCGCCAGGGTGCGTTCAATGTCACCATGTTGAGAACAGTAGACGAGGGGGATATCAGCAGTCGTAGATGGCAGCGTGTCCAATACCGGGGCTGCGCAAGCGCGGCCCATCACGTTTAATTTGCGGCGCAACATGGGGGGAATGGCGGAAACATCCGGGGTCTCGTGATGCTTAATCGACGTACTGTATACACTGCCAGCCGACGCTTGCGCTGATGTCCAGCCCGACCATTGGGTAACCGCAAACTTAATTGTCATCTCCCTTACAACCCCACTCTGCCTATCAAAAATTAGTTCCGACTTGTAGGCCGATCATATAAAATCGCCGTGTCAGTCGGTACTGGCGGTGTGTATTACTTGCCCAACCTATTTTAACTTAAGCTAAGGAATAAGCCATGAAACAAACATTCACTGTGTTAGTTGCTCTGTTGCTGGTTTGTGGTCACGCGAGCGCGCGTGACACCAAGCTGATGTTGCCCATCGACGAAGCCTTCGAATCACCTGATTACACCGAGAAGCTAGGCGACGAAATAAAATTTTACTTCGGCGAACAGCAACATCCCGCAGTGGAAAAAAAAATTGGTGAATATGCAACCAGCAAGAAAACCAACAATTTTCACAAAGTTGATAAAGAGTCGTGTGAATGGGTGCTGTTGTCGGCACTGATCACGCTGAAGGAGCGGGCGCAGTCAGTAGGTGGCGACGCGGTCGTCAACATTAGAAGTAATTATAATAACAACGAAGTGAGCAGCGATACCGAGTTCGAATGTCATACCGGCAAATTAATGGCTGGTGTTGCCCTCAAGGGTGATGTCGTTAAGCTCAAGTAATCGCCTAGTCGATTCCCGCATGCCGTAACAAGGCATCCACTGCCGGCTCGCGGCCGCGAAAATTCTTAAACAGTTCCAGCGCGTCTACCGAGCCGCCCCTGGAAAGTATTTTGTTAAGAAAATCGCGGCCGGTTGCCGGGTCAAAAATGCCATGTTCCTCGAATACGGCAAACGCATCCGCGGCAAGTACTTCGGCCCATTTGTAGCTGTAATAGCCGGCCGCATAACCACCGGCGAAAATATGCGAAAAGCCGTGTTGGAAGCGGTTCTCCGGTGGCGGTTGTAGCACTGCGACTCTATCGCGTACGTTGTTTAGCAATGCCTGAATATCTTCGGCGCTGTTAATATCCCCAGCCTGGTGTAGTTCAAAATCAAACAGGGCGAATTCGATCTGTCGCAGCATTTGCATACCAGACTGAAAGTTCTTCGCCGCCAGCAGTTTGTCCAGCAGGCTCTCGGGAAGCGGCTCGCCGGTCTCGTAATGCGCGGAAATCAGCGGGATGACGGATTTCTGCCAGCACCAGTTTTCCAGAAACTGGCTGGGCAGTTCCACTGCGTCCCAGGCCACGCCATTGATGCCCGACACGCCGGCGCAATCTATTGCGGTGAGCATATGTTGCAGGCCGTGGCCGAATTCGTGGAACAGCGTCGTTACTTCGTTGAACGTCAGTAACGACGGTTTGCTGCCGGCGGGTGCCATGAAGTTGCAGGTGAGATAAGCCACCGGTAGCTGAATGCTGCCGTCGTCGCGCTGTCTGCGCACCCGGCATTCGTCCATCCAGGCACCGCCGCGCTTGTTTTCACGGGCGTACAGGTCGATGTAAAAGCGCGCAATCAGCTGCTGGTCGCGGTAAACATCGAATACTTGCGCGTCTTCGTGCCAGGTTTCAATCGCGGCGTCGGCTTCGATGTTTACGTTAAACAGGCGAGCAGTGACGGCGAACAGGCCTTCGAGTACCTTAGCGGCAGGAAAGTACGGGCGCAGCTCTTCCTGGCTAACGGCGTATTTATGCTGCCGTAGTTTTTCCGAGTAGTAGGCGAGATCCCAGGCGGCTAATTCGCTTGTGCCACCGTGCTGTGCGGCAAAGTCGCGTAACTCCTGCAGCTCCTGCTGTGCATTCGGGCGAGATTTTTCGGCAAGCTCCTGCAAAAAAGCGAGCACAGTGGCAGCTTGCGGCGCCATCTTGGTCGCCAGCGAGTAGTCGGCATAGGTGGGATAGCCCAGTAACTGAGCCATTTCTCGCCGCAAACTGAGAATCTCGACCATATTAGCGCTGTTGTCGTAAGCGCCAGCATTGGGACCGATTTCGGAGGCACGGCTGGTGTAGGCGGTATACATTTCCCGGCGCAGACCTGGATCGTCCGCATAGGTCACCACGGCGATATAGCACGGCGCATCGAGGGTCAGCAAAAATCCCTCTTTACTCTTGTTTTCAGCGGCCACGCGGGCGGCGTTTAATGCAGTCTCGGGTACGCCGGCCAGCTCGTCGGCATCGCTAATAAGCTTGCTCCATGCCTGCGTCGCATCTAACACATTGTTGGAGAAATCGCTGGCCAGCTCGGCTAAACGCTTTTGTATGTCGGCAAAGCGCCGTTGTTCGTCGGCGGGGAGGTCGATGCCGCTAAGGCGAAAGTCGCGCAGGGCGTTGGTGATGACTTTTTGTTGTGCTGCACTCAAATCGCTAAACTCGGCGCTGTCTTTGAGCTGCTGATAAGCGGTAAACAGCGCTTTATTCTGCCCTAGCCGGGTGTGATATTCAGATAGCTTTGGCAGGCAGTTGTCGTAGGCTAAACGCAGCGCATCGCTTTGCGCAACGCCGTTTAAGTGACCAACCGGCGACCAGGCTTGCTGAATTTTATCTTCAAGATTCTCCAGCGGCTGCAGCAACGTTTGCCAACCTGGTTGTTGTTGCGTAGCCAGCAGTTGCTCGACCGAGCTGAGGCTGTGTTCGATTAGCTGCGTTATCGCTGGCTCTATATGTTCGGGCTGTATGGCGTTGAACGGCGGTAGTTCGTTATCGCTCAGTAATGGATTGTTCATTGGCTATCATTTCACTCGTTTGGTCGTAGTCTCTTTTACGCTTCTTCGGCGGTCTCTGCCTGCTGCTTAACCCAGCGCCCCAGCACGATGCCGAGCTCAAACAGTAACCACATCGGCAGTGCCAATAACGCCTGCGAAATCATATCCGGCGGCGTTAGCAGCATACCCAGCACGAAACAGCCAACAATAATGTAGCGGCGTTTTTTGGCAAGACTCTCTGCCGTGGTAATGCCGGACCAAATCAGCAACACGGTTGCGATCGGTATTTCAAAGGCAATACCAAATGCGAAAAACAGTTTGAGAATAAAATTCAGATAACTATTGATGTCGGTCATGACGGTGACCGACTCGGGGCCGATACTGGTAAAAAACTGAAATACCAGCGGAAACACGACGTAATAGGCGAACGCCATACCTGCATAGAAAAGCAATACGCTGGAAGCCAGCAGCGGCACTGCAAAGCGCTTTTCGTTTTTGTACATGCCCGGCGCGATAAACGCCCAAATTTGATACAGAATAAACGGCACGCTGATAAACGCTGACAACACTAGTGTGAGTTTAAACGGCGTGAGGAAGGGCGAGGCCACCTCGGTGGCGATCATGGTCGAGCCTTCCGGCAAAAACTTACGCAGCGGCTCGGCCGCGAACGCGTAGATGTCGTTGGCGAAGGAAAACAGCATAACAAAAATGCCAAGAATGATGCCGAGGCAGCGCAGCAGGCGGTCGCGTAGCTCGATCAGGTGTTCTACCAGCGGTTGTGGTTTATCTTCGCTAGCTTCGTGGGGGTCAGCCATTGCTATTGCAGCCATTCATCTCGGACACTGCAATAAATGTTCATTTTTTGTCATTTGCGTCGTCTGTTTGCAGCGTTTTATTCACGGCTTCTTCGGTATCGTTGGCTATTGAACTCAATTCGGCGCGAGTATTTTCCAGCTCTTTGAGAATGCTTTCGTTATGCAGCTGATGCTTGATATCGTCGGCACCGATTTCGCGCTCGATATCGGATTTTATCTCATTGAAGCTGCGCCGCAGGCGGCCCAACCATAGACTAACAGTGCGAATTGTTCCGGGTAGCTGTTCCGGGCCGATCACCAGCAGGCCAACCACTGCAATCAGCAGCAGTTCGGCAAAACCAATATCAAACACGTGGCGTTAGTGGGCAGGGGGCGAGAGCAGAAACAACGGCAACTATTTGCCGTTTTCCTTCAGCTCTTCGGCCTTGCCGTCGATAACGTTGTCTTTGTTTTGCTCGAAAGGGTCAGCGTCGCCTTCCTTGTCGCTGATGGAACTGCGAAATCCCTTAATCGCTTCGCCAAGGTCGCTGCCGAGATTGCGCAGCCGCTTGGTGCCAAATAGCATGACCACAATGGCCAGGACTATCAATAATTGCCAAATACTTATGCCACCGATTCCCATATTGATCTCCGAATACGTTGTGCTACGTTGACTTGCTTTTACTACGCTTGTGCTGCGGCTCTGCTTTTCGGCTTTGCTTTTCGAGAATGCCCGAAGTACCAAAACGCCGTTCAAGCTCTGCTAGTACCGCGTTGAAATCGATATCCAGTTTTGCCAGCATCACCAGCGTATGGAACAGCAGGTCGGCAGTTTCAGCGACCACCTCGCCGTTATTGCCGGAGCGCTCGGCGTTTTTGGCGGCTATAATTGTTTCCGTCGTTTCTTCGCCTAACTTTTCCAGTATTTTATCCAAACCTGCCGCGTGCAGTTTGGCGACATAAGAGCCTGCGCCGTCACCGGCTTCGATGCGCTGCTGAATGGTGGCGGTCAGCCGTTGCAATACGTCGTTCATTGTAGGCCATTTGAGTAAATTTTCTGCGGGTCTTTCAAGACCGGTTCCACGCTGCGCCACTCACCGCCTTCCAGCTTTCGATAAAAACAACTTTCTCTACCGGTATGACACGCTATGCCGCCTGTTTGCTCAACTAATAAAATAATGACATCGGCATCGCAGTCGAGACGAATCTCTTTGACATGCTGCACATGGCCTGACTCCTCGCCTTTACGCCACAGTTTTTGCCGCGAGCGTGAATAATACACCGCCCGCTGGCTTTGCACGGTTTCGGTTAACGCTGCGCGGTCCATCCAGGCGACCATTAACACGCGCTGGGTGCGATAGTCCTGGGCAATGGCTGGTACTAATCCGGCGGGGTCCCATTTAATGTCATCTAAAAATGCGGTTTCAGGCATAGCAACTATAGTCACGATAAATACAGCTCTATTATGGCATAGCCAGCAACGTAGGGTGCGCCGTGCGCACGAGCATTGGTGAGCGATTATTGGTGCGCACGGCGCAGCCTATGGGTTTTGCTCAAAACCTACCCCAGCAAGAAAATCGCCAGCGCAATTGCACCGAATATAAGGCCAGTTGTAGTAGCGTCGTCAACATTCATTGCCAGTACGCCAGGATTGACCAGCGTTATGCCAGCGCCAATGAGAACCGCAACCAAAGCGAGCAGTCGTCTTCTATGCGCCTTGCGGGCGCTGTTTTGCATGTGCGTTAGCTGCTGCTGTTGCACTGCGGTCAGCTCGGCGAGATGCTGACCTTGCTTCAAACTTTGCAGCAGCAAATCCGGCACCTGCGGCAGCTGCTCCAGCCACGACGGTGCCTGGCGCTGCAGGCGTTGTATAAACTGGGCAGGCGCATAGCGTTCCTCAACCCAGCGCTCAAGGAATGGTTGCGCCGTTTGCCACAGGTCGAGCTGGGGGTACAGCTGGCGCCCCAATCCCTCAATATTCAGCAGGGTTTTTTGCAGCAGCACCAGGCTGGGCTGCACGGTCATGTCGAAGCGGCGCGCTACGGTGAATAGATGTACCA
>RCMY010000899.1_pt1 | contig 28504 bp, 26 predicted proteins | sample 2041341 | NCBI WGS metagenome assembly RCMY01 (sample SAMN09708234, study PRJNA481090) | Marine sediment metagenome, whole genome shotgun sequencing project.
CACCCACCCAGTCCTCCAACGAGACACCAACGACGACCGCCCCCACGAGCCCACCACCCGCCACACCGGAGCCCTCGCCATCCCAGCCAGCCGGGGGAACACCGTCCAGTGCGGAGACCGGCAGCACAGCACCAGTTTCGCCAGCCGCCGGAGTCACCATGATGTGGGAGGGAAAGGCCACTTTCGATGCCGTCACCGTCGAAGTTCTGCAGGAGGACCCGGACCAGGACACCACGATGATCCAGGACAAGGCGGGGCTGCTCGTCGAGGTGTGTGTGATCAAGGGTGCGGATGGCACGGACGGCGCGAAGATCACCTCTCAGTCGTGGACGCTGGAGGATTCCGACGGAAACGTCCAGACCCCCCAACAGGGCGGATACGAGCCCGCCTTTCCGACCGATGCCCAGCTATCGGCCGGCAAATGCGTCCGCGGCTTTCTGACCTTTGACTACGTCTCGGCGGAAAGCGACTACGCCGATCTGGTCCATGAGGACAGTCTCGGCAACAGAGCGGTCTGGCAGTTCCACTGATCCTTGAACCTGCTTAGACGATGGCTACCAGTACACACGAAAAGCAACTGTTGACAAAGGTCCTCAAGAAATCCTGATACCGCCGTCCGTACAAGGCCGGCCACGAACCAAGCCAGCGGCATGCGAGGAATCCTGTCCACTCACACCGGCCCGGCGATGTGGCTGCGTTACAGACGCACATGATCGGACATCGTGCATTAGCCTTGCCAACGTGATCAGTTCCTCTTCGGCCCCCAATGCCGGGCGCCTGTACCCCATCGCCGCCACAGCCATTGCAGGCATCCTTGCGCTGACCAGCTGTTCCGGTGCCGAATCCCCCGATGCGGACGCGGGATCCGACAGGTCCTTTGACGTCTCGGGAATCGAGAAGGTGGACGACATCGCCGCTCTGCTTCCGGACGAGATCGTTCAGGACGGCACACTCGTGATCGGCGCATCGATTGACTACGCACCCGCCGAGTTCCGGGCCGATGACCTGCAGACCGCCATCGGATATGACGTGGATCTGGGCAAAGCCCTGGGCCGTGTGCTCGGACTGGAAACGGAGGTGAGCGCCGCCGAATTCGCGTCCATCCTTCCCGGGATCGGCTCGAAGTACGACGTGGGTATTTCCTCCTTCACGATCACCGAGGAGCGCCTCGCCAGCTACACGATGATCAGCTACATCTCCGTGGGTTCCTCCTACGGCGTCAAGGCTGGCAACGACGCCGGGTTTGACCCGGACAATCTCTGCGGCAGCAGCATCGCCGTCCAGACCGGGACGTTCCAGGAAGAGGAACTGACCGCTTTCAGCGCCGAATGCACCGACGCCGGCAACGAGGCCATCGACATCCTCAAGTTCGGTTCCCAGTCCGATGTCACCACCAACGTTGTGGGCGGCAAGGCCGATGCCATGTACGCGGATTCGACGGTCTCCAGCTACGCAGTCGCGCTCACCGGGGATCAGATCGAAGTGGTGGGCGGGATCCGCGACGCCGCACCCCAGGGCATCGTTCTTCGTCCCGATGACGACCAACTGGCGGCTGCCATCCAGCAGGCCATGCAGCACCTCATGGATGAGGGCACATGGAAGGAAATCCTCGACAGTTGGGGCACGAGTGATTCCGCACTGACCACAGCCGAGGTCAACCCCGAGAGCTGATCGACACAGCCGACATGAACGCCACCACGCCAGAGCTCATCAATGCCCGCCCGGTTCCGCGACCCAGCACATGGGTGTGGGCTGCGGTGGTGCTGGTCCTCGTGGCGATGTTCATCCATGGGCTGCTCACGAACCAGAACTATCGCTGGGATGTCGTCGGCCAGTATCTGCTCGATCCCCGGGTTGTCGCCGGCGTGGGCTGGACGCTGCTCCTGACGGTCGGGTCCATGTTCATCGGCATCGTCCTTGCCGTGCTGATGGCCATCATGCGCCAGGGCACCAACCCGGTCCTGAAAGCCGTGTCCACGGTCTACATCTGGTTTTTTCGTGGCACACCCATCTACACACAGCTCGTGTTCTGGGGCCTGCTGTCGGTTCTCTACCCAACCCTCTCCCTCGGCATCCCCTTCGGTCCGGAGTTCATCACGTTCGAGACGTCAGTGGTGTTCAACGCCGCCGTGGCGGCGCTGCTGGGACTGGGTCTGAACGAGGGCGCCTACTTGGCAGAGATCGTGCGGGGCGGGCTCAATTCCGTGGACAAGGGCCAATCAGAGGCCGCGACGGCGCTCGGGATGAAGCGCTCCACCACACTGTGGCGCATCACCATTCCACAGGCCATGCGAGTAATTGTGCCTCCCACGGGCAACGAGACCATTTCCATGTTGAAGACCACCTCGCTGGTCCTGGCCGTGCCCTTCACACTGGAACTCACCTTTGTCACGAATGCGCTGGGCAACCAGAAGTTCCTCCCCGTCCCGTTGCTCATCGTGGCCGCCATCTACTACCTCGTCATCACGTCCATCCTCATGGTGGGACAGCACTATGTGGAGGCCTACTACGGCCGCGGCTTCGACGATGCCGACGGCGGGGGCGCTCCCCCCAAGGGGATGTCGAGGCGCCAACAGGCCATACTCGCGGCCGGCACTGTACACAGGAATCCCAACCGGGAGGTCACACCGTGACACCGAACGGGCATCCGATGGTGCAGATCTCCGACGTCCACAAGTTCTTCGGCGATCTCCACGTGCTGCGGGGCGTTGATCTTGACGTCGAGCCCGGGGAGGTGTGCGTGGTGCTCGGGCCGTCCGGCTCCGGCAAGTCGACCCTCCTGCGCTGCGTCAACGAACTGGAACGGATCAGTGCCGGACGTATCCGCGTCGACGGCGAACTGATGGGCCTACGCGAAGTGGAGAAGGGCGGCCGCACGCAGCTCCACCGCCGCACTGACTCCGACATCGCCCGGCAGCGCTCACGCATCGGCATGGTGTTCCAACGCTTCAACCTCTTCCCCCACATGACCGCCATCGGCAACGTCATGGAGGCTCCACGCAAGGTGCGCGGACTGGACCGGTCCAGCGCGAGGAAGAAAGCCGAGGAACTGCTCACCATGGTGGGGCTCTCCGATCGCATGGAGCACTATCCATCGCAGCTCTCCGGCGGTCAACAACAGCGCGTCGCCATCGCTCGCGCCCTGGCCATGGAGCCGGATCTCATGCTCTTCGACGAGCCCACCTCTGCGCTCGATCCCGAGCTGGTGGGTGAGGTGTTGGCCGTCATGAAACAACTCGCCGATTCCGGCATGACGATGCTGGTTGTCACCCATGAAGTGGGCTTCGCCCGCGAGGTCGCAGACCAGGTGGTGTTCATGGACGAAGGCCTCGTCGTCGAGCGTGGATCCGCCGATGAAGTCATTGATCATCCGCAGCAGGCTCGCACCCGCGACTTCTTTGGCAAGGTGCTTTGAGGCACCCCGCCCGCACACAAGGAACGGGGTGGGTGCCTTGTGGCACCCACCCCGTTCCCGGTGGTCTTCAACCGATGATCAGTCCTCGGCAGGCTTGGTGATCGCACCATCAACAAGCACGCTGGGGCTCATCGTGGCGGACACCGCGATCTTGCGAATGTAGCGACCCTTCGAAGCAGAGGGCTTCAACCGGTGGACTTCGTCCAGAACCGAGTAGTAGTTCTCAGCCAGCTGCTCAGCGGTGAAGCTGGACTTACCGATGAGGTACTGCAGGTTGCCATGGCGATCAATACGGAACTCGATCTTGCCGCCCTTGATGTCCGACACTGCCTTGGTGACGTCCATGGTCACCGTGCCGGTCTTCGGGTTGGGCATGAGGCCACGTGGTCCGAGTACCCGTCCGAGGCGCCCAACCTTGCCCATGAGGTCGGGGGTGGCGACGACGGCGTCAAAATCGAGGTAGCCGCCAGCCACCTTCTCGATCAGCTCATCGCTGCCCACTTCGTCTGCGCCTGCGGCCAGAGCCTGCTCCGCGCGATCACCGGTGGCGAAGACAAGGACCCGTGCCGTCTTTCCGGTGCCGTGGGGAAGGTTGACCGTGCCGCGGACCATCTGGTCAGCCTTGCGGGGGTCGACACCAAGTCGCACTGCGACATCGATCGACTCGTCGAACTTGGCGGTTGCCATCTCCTTGATGAGGCGGATGGCTTCTTCCGGACTGTGCTGCTGATCGGCGTCGCGCTTGTCGGCGGCCGCCTTGTATGCCTTGCTGTGCTGCATGATTCTGGTTCCTTAAGTGTTAGCCAGCCTCGCAGGCTGGTCCACCAGTCCCTGGTTCGAATGGGGTAAGTCCCCTTCCAGGCGGGTGAAAAAATAAAAGAGGGATCAGATGATGTCGACGCCCATGGAGCGGGCGGTTCCTTCAACGATCTTCATGGCGGCCTCAATGTCATTGGCATTGAGATCGGGCAGCTTCTGGGTGGCAATCTCGCGGACCTGGTCCTTGGTGAGCTTGCCGACCTTGTTGACCAGTGGGTTCTCTGAACCCTTGCTGAGGCCAGCGGCCTTCTTGATGAGTTCGGCTGCCGGCGGCGTCTTCGTGATGAAGGTGAACGTACGGTCCTCGTAGATGGTGATCTCGACGGGGATGACGTTGCCACGCTGGGATTCGGTCGCGGCATTGTAGGCCTTGACGAATTCCATGATGTTGACGCCGTGCGGGCCGAGAGCGGTACCGACAGGCGGTGCGGGCGTGGCGGAGCCAGCGTTCAGTGCGACCTTGACGAGGGCCGCGACCTTCTTCTTGGGAGGCATGAGGGGTCCTTAGTGTTGAGGGTGATGGTGTTGGTGGCATCGGCGCGTCGATCCTTGGGCTGAGAGGGCGCAACCGGTGACAACCAGTAGAGCTTAGACGACTTTCTCGACCTGCTTGAATTCCAGATCGAGTGGCGTCTCACGACCCATGAAGTCCACGAGGGCCTTCAGGCGCGCGTTCTTGGGGTTGAGTTCGGTGATCGTCGCATGCATGCCAGCGAACGGACCATCGGCAACCATGATGGAATCGCCAACTTCGAAGTCGACCACCTCCACCTTCTTGTTCCGCTGCTTGGCGGAGGTGTCGCTGGACTCAGCGGCGACCCGGGCGATGACCGAGGGGGTCAGCATGTGAAGCACCTCTTCCACGCTCAGCGGCACAGGCGTCTGGCCGTGGCCGACGAATCCGGTGACTGAGGGAGTATGTCGTACAACGCCCCAGGACTCGTCAGTCAGTTCCATACGAACCAGGACGTAGCCGGGCAGCACGCAGCGGGTGACTGTCTTGCGGGTGTTGTTGCGCAGTTCGACGACGTCCTCGGTGGGGACGATCGTCTCGAAGATGTAGTCCTCCATGTCCAGGGACTGGGCGCGTGCATCCACGTTCTGTTTGACACGGTTTTCCATGCCCGAATAGGTGTGAATGACGTACCACTCGCCGAACTTGGACTCAAGTTCCTGACGCAGCGCCTCAATGGCGATGTCGGTGTCATCCTCGCCTTCGTCCTCGACCTCTTCCTCGGGTTCGTCCGCCAGCACAACTTCTGCCTCGGCCTCTTCCTCCTCAGACGGGACACTCAGGTCAATTTCGACATCATCGCTTGTCTCGGGGGCATCAATCTCGCCCAGGTCGATCTCGAAATCGTCGGACGTGTTGGTGTTCTCAGTCATCATCAAGCTCCTAGCAGTCTCAGCAGTAGAGCGCCGAACCCGGCGTCAAGCAAGCCCACGAAAGCGATCATGAACAGCACAAAGATGAGCACGGCGAAAAACAGGACCGTGAGTTGCGCCCACGTGGGCCACACGACCTTCTTGATCTCGCCCGCAGACTGCTTGACGAACATGGCGGGGTTCTTGGCGGTGTATGGATCGTATTCTTCCCTGGCAGACTCGGAACGCTTGCGCGTCGCCGTCGTCTTCCTCACGGGGGCGTTGGCACTCCGGCGAACCGAGGCTGCAACAGACTGCTCCTCCGGTGTGAAATCTCCCTCGAGGCCAGCAATCGCGTCATCGTCGGCATCTGCATCCTCGTCGACGGCGTCGCGACGCACGGGTGCAGATGTGGAACGGCGACGGGTTGAGCCCGTGGGACGAACCACCTCAGGGGTCTCTTCGCCGTCATCGGCCTCAAGGTGGTCGCCAGCAGCGTCCGTGCCCTCGAGCGCTTCTTCCTCGCGGTCAGAGGCCCCCGTCGGTTCGGGAGTCTTGTCGCTCACGCGGTTTCCCCTTCAGTCAACAAACAAAATGCCTCACCATCCTGAAAAGGACGGCAGGCGCCTGGAAACAGCCACACTGCTTCGCAGGGCAGGAGGGACTCGAACCCCCAACCTGCGGTTTTGGAGACCGCTGCTCTGCCAATTGAGCTACTACCCTTTATGGCGTCACCGGGGCGCCCGAGTCGGAACCCGAGCGAAACCGACGGCGTCACCAGTTGCTTCATGCTACGCCACGACCCGCTGCTGCGTCGAACCGACGGCTCTTCAGCAGCACCTCACAGGGTGGTGCCGAGAATGTTGACCTCAGGCTCAAGGACGATTCCATAGCGGGCGGCCACTCCGTCCCGGACTTCCCTAGCCAGATCCACCAGGTCAGAGGCATCTGCCTGCCCTCTGTTGGTGAGTGCCAGCACATGCTTGGTGGACAGGCTCGCCCTGTCGTTGCCATGACCGCGCAGGAATCCAGCCTGTTGGATGAGCCAGGCGGCGCTGGTCTTGGTGCGATCGCCGGCGGGGAACCGGGGCGCCTCTGGCGGCAACGTCGCAGCTTCCTCCGGAGTGAGGAGCGGGTTGGTGAAGAAGGACCCTCCACTCCAGGTGTCATGGTCCGCCTCGTCCAACACCATTCCCTTGGACCGTCGAATACCCAGGACCACCTCCCTGACGTGTTTCAAGCTGGCCCTGTCCCCCACGTCGACGCCGAGCGCTCGGGCGAGTTCCGGGTAGGCGATCGTGGCGCTGAGGTCCCCCAGTGGGAACTGGAAGGTGACGTCGAGGATGCACCAGCGCCCCGGGTTGCGCTTGAAGATCGACGTCCGATACCCGAACTCGCAGTCGACGGCCGCAAAGGTCCGGAAGGTGCCGGTACTGCGATCCAGGGTGCGAACGGAACTGATGGTGGCAGCCACGTCCATCCCGTAGGCCCCCACGTTCTGGATGGGCGTGGCACCAACGGAGCCGGGAATACCCGAGAGAGTCTCCACACCCACCCATCCCTGTGAGACCGCGAACCCCACGAACTCGTCCCAGTTCTCCCCCGCCTGCACTCTGACGACGGCGCCCCCACAGGAGGACACCTCCGCAGTGACTCCCCGTGTGGCCACCTGGATGACCGTGCCGTCGAAGCCACCGTCGGGCGCCAGGATGTTGGATCCGCCACCCAGAAGCAGGAGTGGCACCCGGTTCTCATCGGCTCGGCGCACCTCTTCGACGAGTTGCTCCTGCGTGGTGGCAGAGACGAACCGGGCTGCCGGACCGCCCACGTGGAAGGTCGTGTGCTCAGCGAGCCGAACCGAGTGGGACTCCTCGGCCGCATCACCCCGATGGGAGACGAAGGACACTTCACAGGCTTCGGGCTCAGTCAAGGCGCACCTGTGCACGCGCGGCACCCAGGACGGCATCGTCCCCACAGGTGGCGGTGATCGAAACTGTGGCGACACCCTCCGAGATGGTCTGGACGACTGCGTTGTAGACCACCTCCACACCTTCATCCGTATCCGGCACGACCACGGGCCGTGTGAACCGCACGAAGTACTCAAGAACCTTTCCCGGATCCCCGATCCAGTCAGTGACAACGCGGAGCCCGGCGCCCATCGTCCACATGCCATGAGCCACCACGCCGGGGAGTCCAAGCGCCTCGGCATGACGGTCCGAGAAATGGATCTCGTTGAAATCCGTGGAAGCACCGGAGTACCTGACGATGCCCGCACGCGTGATGGGGACCCGCAATTCGGGGAGCACCGTTCCCACGGAAAAAGAATCAGTCATGACGAAACTTCCTGTGTGTGCATGAGGGTGGAGCGGGCGGTGCAGGCTGTCGTTCCATCCACGACCAGATCCACAACCACGGTCACCATGTCGAGGTTTCCCCGGTTCCGAACACGTTCGATGGACAATGTCGCCACTACATCGTCCCCGTCGCGAAGGGGCCGCGTGAACCCGAAGGTCTGATCTGTGTGCATCGTGCGGTGGAGCGCCAATCCCAGATTTGGGTCGTTGAAGAGTGCGCCCCACGCCTGGGCTGCAATCACCGCGGCAAAAGTGGGAGGGGCAATGGCATTCGGACCGGAGTAGGCCGGATTGGTGTCACCCAACGCCGCGGCGAACTCCGCGATCTTGGCCGAACTGACGCGATATGCCGGCGCTGCCGGATAGGAGCGGCCTACATGCTCTGTGGTGATGGACATGTCCGCAAGGCTACTTGAGCAGGCGCACGATTAATCCGTCGGCGGGCTCACGGGCACGCAACAACGGCCGCACCCACTGTGGGTACGGCCGTTGGTTGTGTGAGGAGTGTGAGGGTCAGCGCGTTTCGCGGTGAGCCTGGTGCGTGCGGCACCTGGGGCAGAACTTCTTGAGCTCGAGCCGGTCAGGATCGTTGCGCCGGTTCTTCTTCGTGATGTAGTTGCGCTCCTTGCACTCGGTGCACGCGAGTGTGATCTTAGGACGTACGTCCTGTCCCTTCTTGGCCATGATCTCGTTCCTCGGGTTAGGCGCTTGGTGGCGACGGTTGGATGAAGCTTCGGTGACGAGAGCGGGAATCGAACCCGCGACACAGCGATTATGAGCCGCTTGCTCTACCGACTGAGCTACCCCGTCAAGGAGTCCCTCCCCGAAGCCCGGGAAGAAACAGAGCCCTCATGCGGAATCGAACCGCAGACCTTCTCCTTACCATGGAGACGCTCTACCTACTGAGCTATGAGGGCCAGCCGACGACCAAAGATACACAGGTTTCGCGCGGGGTACCAAATCGTCATCCGTGCCGCGCAGGCCGATACCGACCCCGTTGGCACCCAGAAAAAAACAGGTCCCGAATCCATCCGATTCGGGACCTGGTGGCAGATGTTGGATTCGAACCAACGAAGGCGATGCCGACGGTTTTACAGACCGCTCCCTTTGGCCGCTCGGGCAATCTGCCATGCTGGCACTGGGCCAGCGATGGGAAACACTACCGCAGCCTTGCCCTGCGAGACAAAGCAGCCCATCCAACCGCTGGCGCGCAGCCGGCAACGTGTCCGCGGTCCGCCCCCTGAAGCACCGGTGCGCAGCACCTTCACCCAGGCTTCACGGCACAATGGACTGCAGGACACAATGGTTCCCATCACACACGTACACAGCAGCAGGAGGAGAGCTTCATGGCATCCGAGAACTCGTTCGACGTCGTCAGCAAGGTTGACCGCCAGGAGGTGGACAACGCACTGAACCAGGCGGCGAAAGAAGTCAGCCAGCGCTTCGATTTCAAAAACACAGACTCCACCATCCGCTGGTCCGGCGAGGCCATCGAGATGGAGGCCAACTCGGAAGATCGGGTGAAGGCCATACTTGATGTTTTCCAGACGAAGCTCGCGCGGCGCGGCATCAGCCTCAAGGCGCTCGACGCAGGCGAAGCCCGGGTGTCCGGGAAGATGTGGCGGATCACGTCGACCACGACTGAGGGCATCTCGCAGGAGAACGCCAAGAAGGTTTCCAAGCTCATTCGCGATGAGGGACCCAAGGGCGTGAAGTGTCAGATCCAAGGGGATGAGCTTCGCGTCTCGAGCAAGAGTCGTGACCACCTGCAGGAGGTCCAGGACCTCATCAAGGGCGCCGACTACGACTTCGCCGTGCAGTTCACCAACTACCGCTGAGGGCCGGACGGAGGCCACGGGGCCGCGGCTCGCTACGATCGGGCCCCATGAACGCCTCGCTGGTCCTTGGTTCCCACAATGTCAACGGAATCCGCGCTGCCCTGCGGCGCGGATTCCGCCCGTTTTGGGATGCGGAGGGAGTCGACGTCATCGCCCTGCAGGAGGTGCGCTGTCGGCTCGCTGACCTGCCGACGGCAGCCTTCACCGGCTACCACACAGCTCTCGAGACCGGAACGCTGCCGGGACGCAACGGTGTGGCCGTGATGACGCGACAGCCACCTTCAGCGATCCGCACCCTGTCCGGCACCGCCCTGCTGGCCGGAGACGACGGCGTGTTCTCGGAGGTTCCCTGCACTCACCTTCCGAACCGCGATCTGGCACACTTCTCCCACGAGGGCCGCTACATCGAGGTGGATCTGTCCGATGCACCCGTGCGCGTGGCGTCTCTGTACCTTCCAAAGGGAGCGGCCCGACCCTTCGAGACGGTCAAGGACGGGGAGAAGTACGCGCGCAAGATGCGCTTTCTGAAGGGGCTCGCCCGGCTGCTGACCACCTCGCGTCGTGAGGCGGCGGCCGCTGGCCGCGAGTTCGTCGTCGTCGGCGATTTCAATGTCGCCCATGAGGAACTCGATCTCAAGAATTGGCGGACCAACCAGCGCTCGGAGGGGTTCCTCCCCGAGGAGAGGGATTGGTTTTCCTCAGTGGTGGGGTCCCGTCGTCTGGTGGATGTGGTGCGCTCCCTGCATCCGGGCACCCCCGGCCCGTACTCGTGGTGGTCCTGGAGGGGTCAGGCTTTCGCCAACGACTCCGGATGGCGCATCGACTACCACCTGGCTTCGCCAGCGCTGGCTCGAACGGTGACGTCTGCCTGGGTGGCCCGGGAGGCGGACTACGAATCCAGGATCAGCGACCACAGCCCCGTGTTGGCTTCCTATGACCTTTCCACGCTGAACTGATCGTCACTCCTCTGAGGAGGATCGGGCGCGCTTGCCTCCCAGCGGTTCCCACCGCTGCCGCAGCGTGTGTCCCCGGATGGACTCGAAGGCGGCAAACATCAGCAGTACCGCGAGCAGCCAGAAGCCATTTCGCAGTGCGAAGTTCATCGCCGAGTAGCTGAGAAGAACGGCCGTCACGATGACGGCGACCCGCAACCACCGCGTCGAAGGTCTGGTCAGGGGGAACAGAACTCCACCCCACAGCACGTACCAGGAGTGCAGGGCCGGCGCGCAGAACGCGAACAGCAGGTAGGTCCAGGACAGGAAGTGCAGGGGCCGCTTCCCGAGGTGACGGACGGCGAGCCACACCGCGCCGACTCCGAACACCACGACACCCACTGTCCGGGACGCGTTGATGGCCATCCGTCCTGTGGAATCCAGGCCGAAGGCATCGACGATCCACTGAATGAGATGCCCCACCACCGTGAACGGCGAGACGGTGTCCACCATGCCCGGAACGTCCACGGCGTTGATCCACCCGAAGCCCAGACCAGTTGCCATGGAGATCCCCGCGAAGGAGCCCATGGCCAGCCCGACGGACGCGGCGACCCTGGCGCTCGCACGCAGTGTTGGCACCAGCTTGTGCCACTGCGCCACGGGCAGGACGAGGAACGGAAGCACGACGGCTGCAAGCAGGGCCGGTTGTTTGATGGTGCCCGCCACGCCGATGATGAGCGCCCCCAGCCACCACTGCCGCAGGTGCAGAGTCAACCAGATACCCAGCAGCATCAGGCCGGTCATCAGGGCGTCGTTGTGCATGCCGCCGACGAAGTCGATGATGAGGATGGGATTGCACATCACGAACCAACTGGCCGCGGCGGCGTCGACGCCCACGCGTCGGGCGATGCGCGGGGTGCACCACCCGATCAGGAGCACGCCGAACAACGCGGGGATGCGCATCAGCATGGCGGAGACGAACGGCGCGTATCCGGCGAGCACCACGATCCCGTGACTCATCTTCAAGGCGAGCGGGCCGTACGGCGCTGTGGTGTCCCGCCAGACCCAGGCCACCTGATCCGCGAAGTATCCCGGCAGGACGCTGGGTCCCACCTCGTAGGGACTGATGTTGTTGTGCAACATCCAGCCCTGGGCGGCGTAGGAATAGGCATCGTGGCTGAACACCGGCGGTGCGATCAGCAGGGGCGACGCGATGATCACGAGGATCGCCCAGTGCCGCAACTGGGGGCGGCCCTTGGCTCGGCGGCGGGCCGGGCGCAATCGCAGCCAGGTCTCCAGCAACAGCCCGAGGCCCACCATTGTGAAGATGGTGCCCAGCACCTTGAACACAGCGCCGTCCCAGCGAAGCTGGTTGAGAAGGGTCCACACCGGCGAAACCTGCGGAAGGTACGCCGGGCTCAGGGTGCCGATCAGGATGCAGAAGGAACCCAGGAGCCCGAACCGCACGGCACGGGCACCCCATGCGTCGGACAGTGCGCCGAGCACGCGTTGCAGCCGGCTCACCAATTCGGCCCGAGCGACTGGTCGCAGGGGTGCTCATACAGCAGGCCCGGCTCGGAGAATACGCTGCCCCCCAGCCAGCCACGCATCTTCACCATGCGGCTGATCCTACGAGACGGGGCGCCATCCCACCGCAATCACTTGGGGCCGACGAAATGCTGTTGCCATCAGGACCGCGCCTACAATGGCCGGTGATACGTGGAGTTTCACCGTTCAGCCAATCCAGAAGGACACCATCTCGTGGCACAACCGCAACCCCTTGACCGGGTTGTCATCCGCTTCGCTGGAGACTCGGGCGATGGCATGCAACTGACTGGGGATCGATTCACCGCCGAGGCCGCAGGCCTGGGCAATGACATCGCCACCCTCCCCAACTTTCCGGCGGAGATCCGAGCCCCCCAGGGCACCCTGCCCGGCGTCTCCAGTTTTCAACTGCATTTCGCCGACTTCGACATCGTCACCCCCGGGGATCGTCCCGACGTACTGGTGGCCATGAACCCCGCGGCGCTGAAGGCGAACCTGGCCGACCTGCCGCGGGACGGCGTCATCATCGTCGACACCGCAGACTTCACCAAACGCAACCTGAGCAAGATCGGGTGGGACTCCAATCCGTTGGAGGACGGCACCCTGGAGAGCTACAAGGTGCATTCACTGGACCTGACACATCTCGCCACGGCCAGCGTCAAGGAATTCGGTCTGACGCGCAAGGACGCCTCCCGCACGAAGAACATGTTTGCCCTGGGCCTGCTGAGCTGGATGTACTCCCGCTCGCTGGAGAACACCATCGAATTCCTGCAGAGGAAGTTCGCAGCCAAACCTGACATCCGCGACGCCAACATTGCCGCGTTCCAGGCCGGGCACGCCTATGGCGAGACCACTGAGTCCTTCGAGTTCCGCTTCGAAGTGGCACCCGCACCCATGAAGCCCGGCCGGTACCGTCAAATCTCCGGCAACGTGGCGACCGCCTACGGGCTGATGGCGGGCGCACACAAGGCGAACATGGACCTGTTCCTCGGCTCCTACCCGATCACGCCAGCCTCCGACATCCTCCACGAGTTGTCCAAGCGCAAGGACATCGGCGTCATCACATTCCAGGCCGAGGACGAGATAGCCGGCGTTGCAGCTGCCCTGGGGGCCTCCTTCGGAGGGGCGCTCGGCGTCACCAGCACGTCGGGGCCCGGAATGCTTCTGAAAGCGGAGACCGTCAGCCTCGCCGTGATGACCGAGATTCCGCTAGTGGTGGTCAACGTGCAGCGTGCCGGGCCTTCCACGGGCATGCCGACCAAGACCGAGCAGGCAGACCTGTTGCAGGCCATCCATGGCCGCAACGGCGAGGCCCCCGTGGCTGTGATTGCCGCCAAGTCGCCCATCGACTGCTTCGACACCGCGGTGGAGGCGTGCCGGATAGCCATCAAGTACCGGACCCCCGTGATCATGCTGAGCGACGGCTACCTGGCCAACGGCTCAGAGCCCTGGCAAATCCCCAACCTCGACGACATCGAGCCCATCGAGCCCGGCTACGCGACGGAGCCCAACGGCACCGACGCCAAGGGCAACCCCACCTTTCTCCCCTATGAGCGCGATCCGGAGACTCTGGCCCGAGCGTTCGCGATTCCTGGACTCGCCGGTCTGGAGCATCGCATCGGCGGCATCGAGAAGGCAGCCGGGACCGGCAACGTCTCCTACGACCCGGAGAACCATGAGGCTATGGTGCGCACCCGTGCCGCCAAGATCGAGGGCATCGTCCGCGACATCCCTGACGTCGAAGTGGTTGACCCCTCAGGCAGGGCAAAGGTTCTGGTCCTCGGTTGGGGATCCACGTGGGGCCCGATCACTGCTGCGGCCCGTCGGGTGAGGCTGAGCGGCCGCGACGTCGCGACGGCGCACCTGCGACACCTCAACCCGATGCCCGCCAACCTCGGTGACATCGTTCGCGGATTCGATCGAATCATCATTCCCGAGATGAACCTTGGTCAGCTCGCGAACATCATTCGCAGCAAGTTCCTCGTGGACGTCCACAGCTATTCACGTGTCCGGGGTCTTCCCATTTCTCTGAGCGAGCTGGAGCAGGACCTGATCACGGAGATCGACAAAATCCAGGAAGGAGGCCAGCGATGAGCATTCCAGGCGGACTCACCGGTGTGCCAATGGCCATCACCCCCCTCAACCGCAAGGACTTCACGAGCGACCAGGAGGTTCGCTGGTGTCCCGGTTGCGGCGATTACGCCATCCTCTCGACGTTCCAGGCCATGATGGCCGAGCTTCAGGTGCGCCGCGAGAACACCGTCATCATCTCCGGCATCGGCTGCGCGTCACGATTCCCGTACTACGTCGATTCCTATGGCATGCACTCCATCCATGGCCGCGCCCCCTCCATTGCCACCGGCGTGGCCATCACGCGCCCGGACCTCAACGTGTGGGTCGTGACGGGGGACGGCGATGCACTGTCGATCGGTGGGAATCACCTGATCCACACCATGCGACGCAACGTCAACCTGACCATTTTGCTGTTCAACAACAGGATCTACGGCCTGACGAAAGGCCAGTACTCCCCCACCTCCGAGCAGGGCAAGGTCACCAAATCCACGCCGTACGGCTCAGTGGACAGTCCCTTCAACCCGATCTCCCTGGCGCTGGGGGCCGAGGCGACATTCGTGGCACGCGCCATCGATTCGGACCGCAAGGGCCTGACCGAGGTGCTCACCGCAGCCGCCAACCATCGAGGCACCTCGCTGGTGGAGATTTACCAGAATTGCCCCATCTTCAACGACGACGCCTTTGCAGAGCTGAAGGGTCCAGACGCTGCCGATGCCCTCATCACCCTGCGTGACGGGGAGCCCATCACGTATGGCCGCGATGGACAGTTCTGTGTGGCGCGCAACGATTCCTTTGATCTTGAACTCGCCAACACCGCCGATGTGGATCCGTCGAGCATCGTGGTCCACGACGTCGCCCGTCGGGATCCCACCCAGGCCTTTGCCATCTCCCGCCTGAGCGATTCGGGCGTGCTGCGGCAGGCGCCCGTCGGCATCTTCCGACAGGTGCAGCGACCGGCCTACGACGATCTCGTGCGCGATCAGATCAATGTCGCACGCGCCAGCGACAGGGAGTCCGCACTGTCGGCAGTGATCGCTGGCAACGACACCTGGGAGACCGGGACGAAATGAGCGATGCGTCCGGGGAGCGGCGCCGGGGTCCCGAGCAGGATCCCACCCCTCCCCCCGGGCGCGATCGTGGGCCCAGCTCGCCGAAAACACCCACCCGCCCCGGCACCCACATCATCCGGCCCATGCCTTCCGGTGACCGCGGTGGAACCTTCGAGGACCTTGCACGCCGGTCCGCGCTGGAGCGTGCCGAGGATCCTTCACGCTTCGAAGCGCCTGAGGAGCCGGACGGACGCCGCGGCCTGCTCCATGCACTCCCCCTTCGGACGCTGGTGACCCTGGCTGTGGCGATGCTCGCGCTGGGCGTTGCAGCAGGGGTCCTGTGGGTCAATGTGTTCGGGACGGGGAGCACGGACGGCGCAACCATCGTCACACCCACCGGCGACCTCCAGGAGAAGTACTCATCTCCGCGGGAGACTGTTCTGGGATATCTCCAGGCTCTGGCTGATGGCAGGGCCGAGGATGCCCTGGCCTTCGGCCCCCCCCTGAGCACCGAGCACTCCACGCTCCTGCTCGAGCAGTCCAGCCTCGATGCGATGCCCATCGCCTCGAGGCCGAGCAACATCCGGGTGCTCACCAAGGACCCTCTGGCCACCGAGGTGAGTGTGGAGTACACACTCTCCGGCGAGCTTGTATCCACCACGATGCGAACGGAGCGCCAGGGCGACGACTCCTACCGCCTGGAGCGCACCACGGTCACGATTCAACTGCAGGTGGCGGGAAGTGAGAACCTGCCCGTCCTGCTCAACGGCGTCGCCATAGATCCTTCGCTGTCACTGTCTGTCCTTCCAGGCACGTACCGTCCCAGCACCGGGTTGGCGCTCATTGACTTCCTGGACGTTGGGCCCCTTGAGATCTCGTCGCTCGCCGACGCCGACATCGTCGTGTTCCCCGTCAACCCGGAGCTCACTCCGGCCGGGCGAACGGCCTTCGAGCAGGCTGCGCGAAGTTCCCTGGAAAGCTGCATCAGCTCCAATGAACCTGCACCCACCGGTTGCCCCAATGTGGTCCGTCCGCCCAAGGAGGTGGTGCCGGGAGGTGTCGCCTGGGAACTGCTGGAGCCGGACACCGTCTGGAAATCGTTCAACCCCACCCTGTCACCCGAGGACCAGACCACGGCCACGGCCACACTCAGCATGCAGTTGACGGTGACGATGGACTTCACCGCCGGCCAGAGCTCGGCCATCGACAACATCTTCCTCAACGTGCCAGTGAGCGCGACGATGGTGGGCGAGGATCCCACGTCCATCAGTGTCGTCTGGGGCGGTTGACAGGATGTGTATACGGTGGGTCCCATGACCACCGCGCTTGACTTCGAACACTTCGACAACTCCATCCGCCCCGTGGATGATCTTTACCGCCACGCCTGTGGCCAATGGCTGGAGACTGTCGAGATTCCCGCCGACAAATCCGGGGCCGGGGCCTTCATGGATTTGCGCGACGAGTCGGAGCGGGCCGTCCGGGACATCATCATCTCCACTGCCGACGGAGATGCACCCGATGTGGAACGGCAGAAGATCGCGGACCTCTATGCCTCTTTCATGGACACCGCTCGCGTCGAGGAACTGGGCGCTGCACCACTGCTGCCGGTGCTTGACCGGGTGAATGCCATCTCCAGCGTCCACGAGTTCTCCGCACATCTGGGCTGGTCCCTGCGCAACGGCTTCTCATCGCTCATCGGTTTCGGCGAGGACTCCGATCCAGGCAACCCCCAGCGCTATGTGATGTTCACGGGACAGGCCGGGCTGGGGCTGCCCGATGAGGAGTACTACCGCCTCGATGAGCACGCGATCGTCCGCGAGGCCTACAGGGCGCACCTGGAGCGTGTGCTGGGGCTGGCCGGTGTCTCCGATGCCAGCGCCGAGGCTGCCACCATTTTCAATCTGGAGACGACCATCGCGTCCCATCACTGGGACAAGGTACGCACCCGGGATCTGCGTCAGATGTACAACCCCATGACGTGGGACGAGTTCACGGCTTCTGCCCCGGGCATCGACTGGGAGGCCTTTGTTGAGGCGGCCGGGCTCCCCGTGGAAAAGGTGGCCGACCTTGTCGTCGGGCAGCCCTCTTTCGCCACCTCTGTTGCGGAACTCGTGGCGACGGGGGATCTGGAGGCCTGGAAGTCCTGGGCACGCGCGAAGGCCATCTCAGCTCTGTCTCCCTGGCTGTCATCGGCCTTCGTCGAGGCGCGCTTCGACTTCTACGAGCGCACCCTGCAGGGCACAGAACAACTGCGCGACCGCTGGAAGCGCGGTGTCTCGCTGGTGGAGGGCGTTCTGGGTGAGGCCATCGGCAAGATCTATGTTGACCGCCACTTCCCCGCCGGAGCGAAGGAAGCCATGGATGATCTCGTGGCCAACCTGCTGGCCGCCTACCGGGTCTCCATCGAAGAGCTCGAATGGATGACCGAGCCCACGCGCGTCGAGGCGCTGGACAAGCTGTCCAAGTTTCGGCCCAAGATTGGTTTCCCGGCCAAGTGGCGTGACTACTCGGACCTGACGATTTCCCCCGATGACCTGATTGGCAATGTGATGGCCGCCCATTCATTTGAGGTGGACATCATGCTGGAGAAGCTCGGAGGCCCCATGGACCCCGACGAGTGGCTCATGTACCCGCAGACGGTCAATGCCTACTACCACCCGCTGCGCAACGAGATCGTTTTTCCCGCTGCCATCCTGCAACCACCGTTCTTCAACGTGAACGCCGACGATGCCATCAACTACGCCGCCATTGGCGCGGTGATCGGCCACGAAATCGGTCACGGTTTCGACGACAAGGGCTCCACCTGCGACGGTGACGGAATGCTGCGTGACTGGTGGACCGCCGAGGACCGGGAGGCCTTCGACGAGCGCGCCCAGCAACTCATCACCCAGTACGACGTCCTGTCCCCCGAGGGTGCCGACGGCATCCGCGTCAACGGCGAACTCACCGTCGGCGAGAACATCGGGGACCTCGGTGGCCTCGGCATCGCCTGGAAGGCCTGGTTGCTGGCCGGTGGGGATCCGCACGGCGAGAAGATCGACGGCCTCACCCCCGGTGAGCGCTTCTTCCTCGGCTGGGCGTCTGTCTGGCGTGGACTGCAGCGCCCGGAATCGACGAAACAGCGCCTTGCCACGGACCCGCACTCACCGTCTGAGTTCCGCTGCAACCAGATCGTCCGCAACCTCGATGCCTTCCATGACATCTTCGGCACCACCGAAAGCGATGATCTGTGGCTGGCCCCGGAGGAGCGCGTCGTCATCTGGTGACCAGCCAGTCCGTGGAGTGCCGGTCATGGGTCATTCGCGCCGTGACGGCACAGCTATGCTGTCGCGGTGCAACAACTTGTGGCCCGGCTGGGCGAGGGAGTCTGCGACGACGGCTTCATCAGTGCGGACGACCTGGGCGTCAACCGCGGCGACGGCTGCTTCGATGCGACGCTGGTGAGGGTCGACGGTTCCTCCGTGAAGGCCGACTTCGTGGACAAGCACCTGGAGCGATTGGCGAACTCTGCTCGCCTGCTGGGCATGGCACCAGTGGCCCTCGATGAGTGGCGAGACCTGACCCACGTTGCCCTGGCCGAATGGGAAAGCCGTGAGGGCAACGAAGCGGTCTGCAAATTCGTCTGCACACGCGGGCGGGAGAGCGTGCCGGGAGCGGTGCTGGGATTCATCACCATCACCGAACTCAGTGCGGCACGCATAGCTGCCAGGGAAGCCGCGACCGCCATCACCCTCACCGCCGGCCGGGAGGCCGCCGCCCTGAACCAGGCCCCCTGGTTGCTGGGTGGCGCGAAGTCGCTCTCCTACGGGACCAATCTGGCTTTCGTCCGTGAGGCACATCGACGAGGCGCCACCGATGCCGTCATGGTCTCCACCGACGGCGTTGTTCTGGAAGGCCCCCAGTCAGGCATCATCGTGGCACGAGGCGGGAAGCTGTTCTCCACTCCGGTGAAAACCACGGGAATCCTCGACTCCATCACCGTCCGTCTCGTGCTTGACGGATGGCGCAGCATGGGCGCTCCGACGGAGAACAGGTTGTACGGCACCGACGAACTCTTCACGGCTGATGCCGTGTGGTTCGCGAGTTCTGTCCGGGGGCTGACGCCCATCCTGGAACTCGACGGGCAGAAGCTTGCGCTCGATCCGGCCATGACTTCGGAACTCCGCGCCCTGATCCGTCCCTGAGAACAGTCCCGCTGAGCTGCTGCGTTCCTGGCCTTCAGCAGGCGACCTTCTCCAGCCTGATCACCACGGACTTGCTCGTGGGGGTGTTGGAGCCGTCGGCCGTTGAGTCCAGGGGAACCAGCACATTGGTTTCGGGGAAGTACGCTGCAGCGCACCCTCTGGCTGTGTCGAAGGAGACCACACGGAAGCCCTGCGCACGGCGTTCGATACCGTCTGAGAACTCCGACACGAGATCCACCACGTCCGCATCTTTGAGACCCAACTGGACAAGATCGTCCGCGTTGACCATCACCACCCGCCGTCCGCCCTTGATCCCGCGATAGCGATCATCATTGCCGTAGACGGTGGTGTTGAACTGGTCGTGCGAGCGCAACGTCTGCAACAGGAGGCGACCCTCCGGTAGCCTCGGCCACCACAACTCGTCCGCGGAGAAGTTGGCCCTCTCAGATTTTGTCCTGAACTCCCGCTTCTCGTGAGGAGGATGCGGGAGACGGAAGCCCCCGGGTACGTCAATGCGTGCCTCGAAGTCATCGAAGTGCGGCACGACGGCCTCGATGTGGCGACGGATCAGCCGGTAGTCACCCTCCAGCGCCCCCCAGTCCACCCGGGGAGCATCGGGCCGCCGATTCCCTGACCCGTCCTCAAACAGATGGCGCGCCAACCGGCACACGATCGAGATCTCGGACAGGAGGTCCACCGACGGCGGCTCCAGCCTGCCCTGTGAAGCGTGCACCATCGACATTGAGTCCTCCACCGTCACGCGCTGCGGGCCGCTCTGCTGGACATCCCGATCCGTCCGGCCGAGCGTCGGCAGGATGATGGCCACCCGGCCGGCCGCCAAGTGGGAGTGGTTCAACTTCGTGCTCACCTGCACCGTCATGTCACATGCGCGCAAGGCAGTCTCAGTGACGGCGGTGTCCGGCGCGGCTTTGGCAAAGTTCCCGCCCATGGACATGAAGAAGCGCACACGCTTGTCGCGCATCGCCCGGACGGTGTTGACGGTGTCATGGCCGGGTTCCCGAGGGCTGGCGAAAGCGAACTCTGCATCGAGGCGATCATGGAAGATCCCGGGCATCCTCTCGAAGATGCCCATGGTCCTGTCCCCCTGGACGTTCGAATGCCCGCGGACGGGCAGCAGTCCCGCGCCGGGCCGCCCGAGGTTGCCCTGCAGCAGGACAAGGTTGACGATCTCCTTGATCATTGCCACGGAGTGCTTGTGCTGGGTCAGGCCCATGGCCCACGCCACGATCGTGCGGTCGGTGGCCAGCAGCAGTGCGCCAACCTCTCGGATCTGGCTCTCGCTGACCCCACTCGACTCCACGATGTTCGACCATGGTTCCGCACGGACGGCGGCGAGATAATCCTGTGCGCCAGCGGTGTACTTCTCAATGAAGACATGGTCCAGGACGGTGTCCAGACCCACCATGTGGTCGCCGGCATCCTCAGCCTCCAGAAGCACCTTCGCCAGTCCACGGAACAGGCCCTGGTCACCACCGAGGCGGACCTGCAGGTGGTGGTCGGCCAACGCAGTCCCCTGGCCCAGCATGCCGCGCACGGTCTGGGGGTTGCGGTAGCGAATCAGGCCGGGCTCAGGGAGGGGGTTGACGGCCACGATCACCGCGCCCGCCCGCTTGGCCTTCTCCAGGGTGGTGAGCATCCTCGGGTGGTTGGTGCCCGGGTTCTGACCGGCGATGATGATGAGCTTCGCATCCTCAACATCCTGCAGTGTGACGGAGCCCTTGCCGATACCGATGCTCTGGGCCAGAGCCAGCCCGGAGGATTCGTGACACATGTTCGAGCAGTCCGGAAGGTTGTTTGTGCCGAATGCCCGGACCATGAGTTGATAGAGGAAAGCGGCTTCGTTCGAGGTGCGGCCGGACGTGTAGAAAGCAGCCTGGTCCGCGCTTTCCAAGCGGAGCAACTCCTCCGCAATGAGGGCGAATGCTTCCTCGTACGTGCCCTCCCTGTAGTGGGTGGCATCCTGATCCCGGATCAGGGGGACGGTGAGCCTGCCCTGCCGATTGAGCCACATGTCTTCCCGGGCGTAGAGTTCTTCGATCGAATGGGTGGCGAAGAAATCCGCCCCCAGCCGCGCTCTGGTCGCCTCGTGTGCGACAGCCTTGGCCCCGTTCTCGCAGAACTCAGCATGGCTGCGTTCGCCGGCGGCGGGGTCAGCCCAGGCGCAACTCATGCAATCGAAACCATCCGCCTGGTTCAGCTTCAGAAGGGTCTGCGCCGTTCTGGTGGGACCCATCTCGCGCAGTGCGTGCTGCATGGCGTGGAGCACCCCACCCAGGCCCGCAACGGAGCGCTTGGGCACCCCCACTTTCAGTTCATCTTTTGGCCGCTCTGCCGGTGTTTCCATACCCCCACTGTAGGCTCGTGCGCTGACGACAAGGACGCTTTGGCGGCGTCAATGGACAAGGCTCGAAGGGTGGGTCCCAGAAATGAAGCGCGCAGTCGTGCGGTGTCGCGTCCAGACGATGTCGGCCACCGGGCAGGTCAGGGAGAGACCAGACCAGCTCGCGGGCGAGGAACCATTGGAGATTCGTCTGGCCGGGCGCCCTTTCAGCGTGACCATGCGAACGCCCGGTCAGGATTTTGATCTGGTGGCCGGATTCCTCCTTTCGGAGGGGGTCATCTGGGATGCAGGCCAGATCAGGCGCATGGACTTCGGGCGAGGCGTCGGCCCGGACGGGCTGAAGGACTTCAACACGGTGGAGGTGACCCTGGCTCCTGGCGTCCCTTTGCCGGACACTTCCCTGGAGCGGCACGTCTACACCTCCAGCAGCTGTGGGATCTGTGGGACCGCGTCGATCGAAGCCGTGCGCAAAGCCTCGCACCACGAGGTGAAGTTTGATCCTCTCACCGCTTCGGTGACCGACATCCTGGAACTTCCCTCCCGGCTGCGGGCAGAGCAGGCAAATTTCAATCGCACCGGCGGTATGCATGCAGCAGCGGTTTTCGTTCGCGACGAGGACAGAGGCGGTCTCAAACTGCTGTCGGCCGCTGAGGACGTTGGCCGTCACAATGCAGTGGACAAGGTGCTGGGCAATGCAGTGCTGCACGGGCTGCTGCCTCTGAGGGGAACTGTGCTGCAGGTGTCCGGGCGTGCATCCTTCGAGCTGGTGCAAAAAGCGACCATGGCCGGCGTGCCCATCCTTTCGGCCGTGTCAGCGCCTTCATCCCTTGCCGTCGAGCTTGGCGTCCAACAGGGACTGACGGTGGTGGCCTTCAACAACGGGTCGACGCTCAACGTCTACAGCAATCCGGACCGGATCAGGTCCGGATGATTCAGGTGGAGCGTTCCACCAAATCTGTGCAGACCGCTGCCAGCATGTCCTTGGCCTCACCATCAGGAAGCACGTCGAGGTGACTGCGCGCCACCTCGGCACGGCGTCGAACCTCTGCCTTGGCCTGCTCCATGACTGGATGGGTCTTCAGCCCCTCCAGCGCTTCGGACAGCGCCTCATCGGATTCGAGATCTGAGTCAATGAGTGCTTTCAGCTGCGCATCCTCCGGGTCCGTGGACGCCTTCAGCATCAGCGTCGGCAGAGTGGGAACACCCTCGCGCAGATCGGTGCCGGGCGTCTTGCCCGTCTCCTCCGACGTGATGTCGATGACATCGTCGCTCAACTGGAACACGACGCCCACCTCCTCACCGTAGGCGCGCAGGGCGTCAATGATTTCAGGAGAGGCCCCGGAAACCATGCCACCGAAGACCGCCGACGTGGCGATCAGGGAACCTGTCTTGTCCGCGATCACCTGCAGGTGGTGCGCCAGCGGCTTCTCACCCTTCCCCGGCCCCCTGGTCTCGGCGATCTGCCCCTGGACGAGACGGGCGAACGTTTCGGCCTGCAACGCCACGTACTCCACGCCAAGCTTCGCCACCCGGGCAGATGCACGTGCGAACAAGTAGTCACCAACCAGAATGGCAATGGAGTTGCCCCACCGCGAATTGGCTGATGGCGCTCCCCTGCGCACCTCAGCGTCATCCATGACGTCGTCGTGGTAAAGGCTGGCCACGTGGGTCAATTCCATCACGAGGGCAGCAGCAATCAGGTCCTCCTCGTTCACGTCGCCGCCGAACTGCGCGGCGAGGAAAACGAGCAAAGGCCGAAAACGCTTGCCGCCGGCAGAAATGATGTGGGTGGCCGCTTCGGTCACGAAGGGAGCATCTGAGAAGGCCTCAGCCAGGAGCGCTTCCTCGAAACGCGACAGCAGATTTTCCACTGTGGTGGACTCAGCCACGAAGATGTTTCCTTCCAGCACGTCGTTCTCGAACTCGGGCGGTGGCCAGAGGCGGGGCTCAGCGAATGAACTGCCCCGCCGTGCTTGCGAGATCCAGCACGCCACCGGGAACCAGTCCGAGGAAGACAGTACCCAGCGCAGCGACAACGATGACGGACCATGTCCATGGTGAGGGTTGGACAACCTCGGCAGACTCGCCCTCCACCGGCTCCGTGAACCACATGGTCACGATGAGCCTGAGGTAGAAGAAGGCCGCCACAAGGCTGAACAACACCGCCACGAACACCAGCCAACCGTAGCCACCCGTCCACGCGGAGGCGAACACCACGAGCTTGCCGACGAAGCCACCCGTCAGAGGGATTCCAGCGAAGCTCAGGAGGAACAGCGTCATGAGTCCGGCCGCCAGCGGATTGCTGCGGCCAAGGCCACGCCATGCGGAGATGTTGTTCGCCTCGCCGCCGGAACGACGCACCATGGTGATGATGGCGAACACTCCCATGGTGGCGAGTCCGTAGGCCAGGAGGTAGAAGCCGATCGAGGACACGCTGGAGAGCGCGATACCCTGCCCGGCTGCCACGACGCCCACCACACCCACGAGCAGGAAGCCTGCGTGCGCAATGGAGGAGTAGGCCATCAGTCGCTTGATGTCACTCTGCACCAGGCCGATGACAGAGCCCACCAGCATGGTGGCGACGGCCACGGCAGCGAACATCGGCTGCCAGTCCCAGCGGACTCCACCCAGCGCCACGAAGAAGATTCGCAGCAACGCAGCCACGGCGGCAGTCTTGGTGGCCACGGCCATGAAGCCGGTGACGGGGCTGGGCGCGCCGGTGTAGACGTCGGGCGTCCAGGAGTGGAACGGGACGGCACCCAGTTTGAAGAACAGCCCCACGGCCACCAGCACCATGCCGGCCAGCAGCAGCGTGCTGCTGCCCTCACCGGCGGTGATGGCATCGGCGATCTCGTAGAGGTGGAAGCCTCCGGAGTAGCCATAGAGCATCGAGATGCCGTACAACAGGAAGCCTGATGACAGCGCGCCCAGAAGGAAGTACTTCAGCGCCGCTTCCTGGCTGAGCAGACGACGACGACGCGCCATGCCACACAGCAGGTACAGGGGCAGGGAGAAGATCTCCAGCGCTACGAAGAGCGTGAGGAGATCATTGGCGGATGCGAACATCAGCATGCCGAACAGGGCGAAGAGCAGTAGGGGGAAGATCTCCGTGTGCTCACGGCGCAGGCGATCGGCCTCCCGTTCCAGGGGAGACCCCGGCACGGTGGCAGCCGACGAGGCGAAGGCCGACTGACCATCACCAAGGGTGCGCTCCGCGAAGAGAGCAATCCCTCCCAGGCCGAACAACAGGAGCAGGCTCCAGAAGAAGTACGCCGGGGCGTCGACTGTGATGGAACCCATGGCGGCAACTGTGGGTTCTGCGCTCATCCAGTTGGTGATCGTGAGCACGAGCGATGCAAGGACCGTGAGCATGGCCAGAAAGACCTGTACGACGTAGCGATGACGTCGCGGTGCGAGCGCCTCGACGAGCACGCCGATCGCAGCACCGCCCAGCAACACCAACAGGGGTGAGAGCAGGAGCCATTCGATGGTGGGCGCCGTGATCATCAGTTGCCTTCCTCAAGCAGCGGTGCGGGGTCCGTGAGGCCGCTGGAGCTCATCACCGCGTCGGATGTTTCGTCGGCGACGGCCAGCAGGGGTGCGGGCAGAACGCCGAATGCCAGCATCAGGATGATGAGGGGGGCAACGGCCGCCTTCTCCCTGAGGTCGAGGTCTGTGACGCCCTTCTCGGCTACCGGCGGTGGCACCGGACCGGTCATGGTGCGTTGGTACACCGTCAGGACGTACACGGCGGAAAGCACCATGCCGATCGTGATGACCGCGGTGTGGATCGGATACCGCTGCCATGCCCCCGCCATGGTGAAGAACTCGCCCACGAAGCTGCCGAAGCCGGGCAGGGAAAGCGTCGCCAGACCAGAAATCAGCAGGAAGCCTGCGAGCACCGGCGCCAGCTTTTGCACTCCACCGAAGGCGGAAATTTCAGCCGTTCCCCGACGATGGACCAGAAAGCCCACCACGAGGAACAGCGCGGCGCTGGAGAGACCATGGTTGAGCATGTAGAAAATGGAACCGGTCAGCGACTCCGTGGTCATGGCGAAGATGCCGAACACCATGAAACCGAAGTGGCTGACGGAGGTGTAGGACACGAAGCGCATGAGGTCACGCGAACCCATCGCCATGAAGGCGCCATAGACAACCGACACGATGGCCCAGATGAGGATCACCGGGGTGGCCCAGGCGCTGGCCTCCGGGAACACCAGCAGGCAGATCTTGATCATGCCGAAGGTGCCGATCTTGTCCAACACGCCCACGAGCAGTGTGGACGCACCAGAAGTGGCCTGCTCGGCCGTGTCCGGGAGCCAGGTGTGGAATCCGACGAGCGGAGCCTTGACTGCGAAGGCGAAGAAGAAGCCTGCAAAGAGCCACTTCCCGACGGTGCCACTCAGGTCGAGTGCCGCGAGATCAGCGAAGAGAAAGCTCACGTTGCCCTGCTCGGCGCCGACGGCGTAGAGCCCTGCCACTGCAACCAGCATGACGAGCCCGCCGGCAAGCGAGTAGAGCAGGAACTTCATGGCAGCGGCATTGCGCCGCACGCCTCCCCAGCCCGCGATCATGAAGTACATCGGGATCAGGGTTGCCTCGAAGGCGATGTAGAAGAGCAGGACGTCAGAGGCCATGAACACGTACAGGGCGAGACTCTGCATCGCGAGAGCCATGGCGAAAAAAGAAGTGGTGCTCCACCGTGCGTCGGGCCGCTCGCCCACGTTCCATTCGGCGATGAAGACCGCCGGCACGAGGATGACGGTGAGCAGTACCAGGATACCGCTCATGCCGGAGAACTCGAGCGCGTAGTAGGCACCGATGGGACGAATCCAGGGAGCGGATTCCACAAGCACCGTCGAGCGCGACAGGGTGAACACCAGCACACCCACCACGGAGGTGGTGAGCGCGAAGCCGAGGCCGACGAGCTTGCCCACGTGGCCCTTGGTGAACAGCAACACCAGAGCGCCGAACATTGGCAGAAGGGCCAGGACGGTCAGAAGGGGAATTGAATTGAACATATGAGTTTCCTTCCTCCTCAGACCAGTTGCCCGAGTATGACGACCGTGGCAATGGCCACGACCCCGATCACGAACGTCAGGCCATACGTGCGGACATAACCGTTCTGCGCTCGCCGCAGCCACGAGCCGAGACCACCGGTCATGTTGGCGGAGCCCATGACGGCGCCGTCGACAATACTGTGGTCAAACGCCTCAGTGCCTGCGACCAGGCCCCCAACGGGGCGGATGACGGCGTACTCGTTCAGGGCATCTCCGTAGAGGTCGGCGCGTCCTGCGAGGACGAGCGGATTTTTGGTGACCGGTGCAGTGCGGGGGATGTCACCCCGATGCAGGAACCACCCGACAGCCACGCCCAGGGCCACCACAGCCAGCGTGATGAGAGCGATGGGGGTGACAGCGACGAGACCCGTCTCGTGGACCTCGGCACCGGTGGCCGGGGCCAGCCAACCCTGGATCCAGCCGTTCATGGCCAATCCCGCCACCAGCGACAGCACACCGAGGAGGATCAGGGGAACGGTCATCACCAGCGGTGACTCGTGCGCGTGCACATCGTCCTTCCACCGGCGGGTACCGAAGAACGTCATAACCATCAACCGGGTCATGTAGTACGCCGTTACACCGGCGCCAATCAACGCCAGCACGCCAAGGATGGTGTTGGACTCGAAGGCGGCCTCGATGATGTGGTCCTTGGAGTAGAAGCCCGCGGTGAAGGGGAAACCGATGATGGCCAGGTACCCGGCTCCAAAGGTGAGGAACGTGATGCGCATGGCCTTGGCGATGCCGCCGAAGTTGCGCATGTTCACGTCATCGTTCATGCCGTGCATCACCGACCCGGCCCCGAGGAACATGTTGGCCTTGAAGAAGCCGTGCGTGATGAGGTGGAAGATCGCGAACGCGGCGCCGATGGGGCCGAGCCCTGCAGCCAACATCATGTAGCCAATCTGGGACATGGTGGAGCCTGCCAGGACCTTCTTGATGTCGTCCTTGCTGGAGCCGATCCACGCACCCGCGAGCAGGGTCACGACACCGACGATGGCGACGGCCAGCGTGGCTGCGTCGCTCATGGCGTAAACGGCGTGGCTGCGCACAACCAGGTAGACACCTGCGGTGACCATGGTGGCCGCGTGGATGAGGGCGGAGACGGGCGTCGGACCCTCCATCGCGTCCAGGAGCCAGGATTGCAGGGGCACCTGTGCGGATTTGGCGCATGCCCCCAACAGCAGCAGGCAGCCCAGAAGGGTGGCCCAGAAGCCATTCATCAGTGGCGCACCAGCATTGACGTCGGCGAACGAGGACGATCCGAACAGCGCCAGCATTGTGAAGATCGCCATGGCCATGCCGAGGTCACCGACACGGTTGACGATGAATGCCTTGTTCCCGGCGGCGGCGGCGGATGGCTTGTGAGCCCAGAAGCCAATGAGGAGGTACGACGCCAGGCCGACACCCTCCCAGCCGAAGAACAGCACGAGGTAGTTGTCGGCCAGCACCAGGAGGAGCATCGCGGCGATGAACAGGTTCAGGTACGCAAAGAACTTGCGCCTGTTCTC
>RCMY010000901.1_pt1 | contig 28482 bp, 22 predicted proteins | sample 2041341 | NCBI WGS metagenome assembly RCMY01 (sample SAMN09708234, study PRJNA481090) | Marine sediment metagenome, whole genome shotgun sequencing project.
CTCGATGATGGCTGCCCCATGGTGGGGATAGACGACACGGTCGCCGGTCTTGAACGTCATGTGACTCCTCGGAACGAGCTTCCACCGCGCAGCGGAACACTCAAGGATGGCAGACAGCGAACCAAATGCCCACTCGCGCGTGTGGGCATTGCTGCCAGATCATCAAAGTGAGGTGAAGATGCCCGCCATCATAGACATCACCATGGCCACACATGCGAGCACGAGGACGGCGAACATCGCCGGTTTGCGCCGGTAGAGGGGCGCGATCTCGGGCGGCTCATAGGCCCGAGATTCGGTGACCCGGCCACCGTGCACCGATTGTCGAGCGCTTTCGGGCGAGGCCGCCTGTTCACGCTTGGTGACACGGCCTCCAGTGTTTTTCGGTCGAGCCATTCCTCAGCCTTCCACGATGACGGTCTTTGCCAACGGGTCCCAGGGTACCTGGACCTTCTCGCCAACGTAGGGCATGCTCAACGCCTTGCCCGACCTGCCGAAAGAGTACGTGTGTCTCGAACCATTCTCGTCACCGGCGGCGCCGGCTACATCGGCAGCCACACCTGCATCGCACTCCTGGAGCGGGGAAACACCGTTGTCGTCGTCGACGACTTCTCGAACAGTTCACGCCGAGCCATCGAAACGGTCGAGGCACTCTCGGGACAAGGTGTCGAACTGATCGATGCCGACCTCACCGACCCGGCAGCTGCCACCTCGATCTTTGCCGATCACCGCATCGAGGCAGTCGTGCATTTCGCGGGTTTGAAGGCCGTCGGCGAGTCCTGGGAGCAGCCGCTCCGCTACTACCAGACCAACCTGGGTTCGACCATGAACCTGCTCGACGCCATGGCAAAGGCCGAGGTCTTCGATTTCGTGTTCTCGTCGTCGGCCACGGTCTACGGAGACCCCGAGGTACTCCCGATCCCCGAGACCGCCTCGCTCGGGGCCACCAACCCCTACGGTCGCACCAAACTGATGATCGAGGAAATCTGCCGAGACATCGCGAAGAGCGACGATCGCTGGCGCATGACCATGCTGCGGTACTTCAATCCGGTCGGAGCGCATCCCTCGGGCGATCTCGGCGAAGACCCGAGCGGACCGCCAAACAACCTGGTGCCGTTCGTGATGCAGGTGGCGGTCGGGCGTCGACCCATGGTCAACGTCTATGGCAACGATTACGACACCCCCGACGGCACCGGAGTTCGCGACTACATCCACGTCATCGATCTTGCGTTTGGCCACCTGGCGGCTCTCGAACATCTCGAACACGGCTGCACCGAGTACAACCTGGGCACCGGCAACGGCGCATCGGTGCTCGACATCATCGAAGCCGCCGAGCTCGCGAGCGGTCGCCCGGTGCCTTACGAGATCAAGCCACGACGAGCCGGCGACATCGCAACCTCACTGGCCGACCCCCGACTGGCAAACGAAAAGCTCGAATGGCGAGCCGATCGAGGCATGGAGTCGATGCTGCGCGACAGCTGGCGCTGGCAATCCAAACACCCCAACGGCTTCGCTGATTGACCCTACTTCTTGGGTTTCTTGGGGTCGCGCAGCTGTTCGTAGATCTCTTTGCAGGTCGGGCAGACCGGGAACTTCTGGGGATCTCGACTGGGGACCCACTTCTTGCCGCACAGGGCTTCGAGCGGGGTGCCCTCGACCGCGCTTGACATGATCTTCTTCTTCTTCACATAGTGCGAGAAGCGATCATGGTCGCCGCCGTCGTCGAGTTGGCGATCCGTCCGCTCGTCGGTCAGGACATCGGTTTCGAAGTCGGTCATGGTGACAATCTTACGACCGGTCCGGGGCGTGTCGCTCCCGCAACGGACGGCGATTCAGGATGCAGCGACCGCTTCCCACACCTGCTGCATCAGCTCGGCGGGCATCTCGCCCGCGGCTCGCGTAATGACACGGTTGTCGCCGTCGAGGAAGACGACATAGGGGAAGCCGCCTGCGCCGTAATTGATCACGGCGGACGATTCGTCGTTGTCGAGCATGACCGGCGAACTCCACCGCTCGACGTCGAACCACGTCTTGGGCGGATAGTTCCCTCGCTCGGCACTGACCGCGGTGGAAACCGCGTAGATGTCGAGATTGTCAGGCTTGACACCCGCGTCGATCAGGCTCTGAATCGTCGGCACCTCGACCTGACAATGCGGGCACCAATGGGCGAGGAAGTAGATCGCTTTCGGGCGACCGTCGGGGCCGATTCGAATCTCGTTGCCGTCGAAGTCTGAGCCGGTGAGGGTCGGGGCGACCTGGCCGATCGCCGAATCGACCTCGGGAGTGGTTGGACCTCCGGTGTTTGGCATCTGATCGAGGATCGAGCCGTCGATGGTCACCGCCGCGGTTTGGCCGGCAACGGCGAGTTGGGCCGGGGCGGATTCCGGTGGTGCTGTTTGTTCGACCGGGGGCGCTCCCTGCTGGGTTGCAGCCTCCTGCTCGGCGACTGCACCCTCACCCTCCTCGACGTCGTCACCAACCGACGCGGAGTTGATCTGTTGCCGGCCGGCGGCACGGTCGTCGCCATCGGAGCCGCCGACGTACACGGCGGCGACACCGGCAGCGATGGCAACGAGCGCGAAGATCCAGACCTTCGAGCCGCCGTTTCGGTCGGGAGCCGAGTCGGGGCCGATTCGCTCGTGGCCCGAGCCGCCGGCAGGGAAGGAGGGAGGATCCGCCGCATGGTCGGAGCTTGGTGGACCGGAGGGCGGGGTGAAGTCAGTCATCGCTTCGGCACGGACTACTCGGCGTCGGACGAAACTTCGCCCGCCGTCAACGCCCAGACCTGCTCGATCGTCGGGGCGCCGAGTTCACCGCTGGAACGAGCAAGCACCTTGTTGTCGCCATCGAGGTAGACGGCGTAGGGGAAGCCTCCGCCCCCATAGTTGATGAGCGCATCGTTCTCGACCGAGTCACGCATCGTGGGGACGTCCCAACCGCGGTCGCCCGACAACCACCGGTTCGGTGGATAGTTGCTGCGGCCGGCGCTGACCGAGGTCGACACGCCGTAGACGTCCATCCCATCGGGGAGCTTCCCGTCGTCGATCAGGCCCTGCACGGTCGGCACCTCGACCTGACAGTGGGGGCACCAATGGGCAACGAAGTAGACCGCCTTGGGCCGACCGTCGGCTTCGATGACGACCTCGTTGCCTGCGAAGTCGGTGCCAACCAGACGGGGGGCGACTTGGCCGATGGCCTCGTCATTACTCGTGTTCGTGACGCCACCGGCACTGGACATCGGCGGCAGCAGATCGCCCTCGACAGCGACCGCCGCGTTCGGCTCGACTGCATCGGGATCATTGCTGGCGCCACCACTGATCACGACGGCGATGAGGCCGGCGCCAATGATGCAGACAGCGACGATGGCGAGGATGAAACCCTTGCTTCCACCGCCGCCGGAATTGTTGGGAGAAGTCATGATGTGGCCTCCTTGGGCCCGAGCAACGATAGGGGGACAAAGACACAGACCAGGCCGAAAGCGGCGAAGGCCATGGTAGGGATGGTGACGAAGCCCCAGGTGTCGACCCAGCGACCCGAGCACGGGTTCGCCGGATCACAGGACTGGGAGAAGAGATCGGGCCACTGCTGCTCGACCCGGTGATAGGCCGAAACTCCGAGCCCGACGACCGAGAGCACGAACGGCAGCCACGCCAGCTTCGGCTTTCTGGTCACCAGTGCGATGCCCAGGATGATCGATGAGGGATACATCAAGTAGCGCTGCCACCAGCACATCCGGCACGGCTCGAAACCTGCGATTTCGGAGTAATACAGGCTCCCGAACATGGCGACGGTCGCTGAAAGGAAGGCCATGAACAGCGCGACGGGTTGCAGTTCGGCGATCAGAGGTTTGACCGCATCGGGCACACGTCCGGTCACGAGGCGGATCACGCCGAGAGCGAGCGCCACCACGATGATGATCGCGGCGCCGGCGAAAAGAAGGGCAAGAAACAGGCTGACGGTCTCGACGGGCATGGGTGACCTGGCGCAGATGGGCGGGGACGGGAACGCCATCGGGCGATCAACGAGTGGGTGCAGACCGATCGGGAGAAATCGGCGATCGAACGAGCGTAGGGCGTCCAGATAAGCGCACGGCGGATAAAGCCAGAGTCAAAGGCACGCCGCTACCGTGCGTCGCTGTGCAACTCGCCATCCGAGAAATCATGCGAGCAAAGCTCCGGTTCCTCCTGCTTTCTTCCGCCATTGGTTTGCTGGTGTTCTTGATCCTGTTCCAACAGGCATTGTTCGGCGGGCTGGTCACCAGCTTCATCGGGGCGATCGAGAACCAGAACGCACCGGTGCTGGCCTTCGGTGATCAAGCCCGCAAGAACGTCGAAGCCAGCTTGATCTTCCCGGGTCTCGAAGAGCAGATCATGGCCGTTCCTGGGGTCGCAGCCACCGGGCCGATCGGCGAGAACACCTTCACCGTCGAAGCGGGTGCCAAGCAACAAGATGCCGCCCTGTTCGGCTACGAGCTCGGCGGCCTCGGAGAACCGACCTCGCTGATCGAGGGTCGACAACCCGAGGGGCCGGGCGAAGGCGTCACCTCTTTCGGTAGCGACAACGCAGGATTCGAGATCGGCGACACCATCACGGTGCTCGGCGAGCAACCAACCGATATCACCGTCGTCGGTATCGCCGAGGACGCCCGCTGGAGCGTGCAGGCAACCGTCTTCGTTTCCTACGACACCTACGTTCTGGCCAAGCAGGCGCTCGATCCGGCGGCGCCGGTGCTTGCGTCGCTGATCGCCGTGGAGCCCACCGACGGCACCGACCCCGGGGCTCTTGCGGCATCGATCACCGAAGCCGTCGACGGGATCGAAGCCCTTACGAGGCAGCAGGCCATCGACGGCAACCCTGGCGTTCAGGGCGTCAACAGCTCGTTCAGCATCATCTTGGCGCTGGCCTTCATGGTGGTCGTTCTGGTCGTCGGGTTCTTCTTCTTGATCCTCACGGTCCAGAAATCCAAACCGCTCACGCTCCTGCGGGCCATCGGTGCGCCATCCAGCTACCTGGTGCGCAATCTGCTTGGTCAGATCGTGATCGTGATGCTCGCCGGTATCGCCATCGGGATCGGGTTGACACTGGTCGTCGGCGCCGCAACCACCGGGGGCGCGATCGAGGTGAGCCTCGATCCCGCTTCGGTGCTCCCCACCATTGCCTTGTTGACCGTTCTGGCGATCGTCGGCGGACTGGCGTCAGTGCGGCGCGTCCTACAGATCGACCCGATCCGAGCCACGGTCGATGCGGGAAGCAGCCTCTGATGCGCCTGGCCTTGCTCGAAGTCCTCCGCAAGCCCGGTCGCTTTGCGGTAGCCGGCGGTGCGCTCACCTTGCTCACCTTGCTGTTGCTGTTCCTCGGGGGCCTGCTCGACGGACTCTATCTCGGCTCGACCGGGGCACTTCGATCCCAGCCCCCGGGCGCAATCGTCTTCAGCGCCGACGCCCGCGAGTCGATTCTCCGATCCGATGCCACCGCCGCCGAACGAGACGAGATCGCGCTGATCGACGGCGTCTCGCGGGCCGGCGGTCTCGGCGTCACTCTGCTTGGTGTCAAGATCCCGGGGGTGGAAGATCTCGCCGACGGTGCGGTCATTGGCTACGAACTCGACTCGGCGTCGATACCCGCTCCCCCGTCGGTCGGCGAGGCGTGGGTCGACGAAACAATGCAAGCCGAGGGGGCGTCGATCGGCGACACCATCGCCGTTGGACCAGCAGGTACACCGCTGGTGATCGGCGGTTGGGTGGAGGACGCCAACTTCCTCGGCCAGATCGGCATCTGGGTCGCGCCCGACACCTGGCGCGCGGTGCAGAACGCCAGCCGCCCCGACATCCAGGTCGGCCCCGACGACTTCCAGGCGATCGTTGCCGAAGCGGCAACCGGAACCGACCCTGTCGATCTGGCAAAACGAATCGACGACACCGGACCCGGGAAAACGACCTCGCTGTCGACCATCGATGCTGCGAACACGCTGCCGGGAGTCAGCGAACAGAACTCCACGTTCAACGCCATCATCTACACGACCTTCTTCGTCGTCGGTCTCGTCGTCGCCCTCTTCTTCGCTCTGCTGACCCTCGAACGAGTTGGCCTCTACGCCGTACTCAAGGCCTTCGGCACACCGAGTCGCACCCTCGTTTTCGGTGTCGCTGCCCAGGCATTCGTCGTCGCCGTCGTGTCGTTCGGGGTTGGCGCCGTGTTGACCTACCTGTTGTCACTCGGCATCCCGGCCAGCGTGCCGGTGCAATTCACCCTCAGCCGCGGCATCACCACGTTGCTCGGCATCACCATCACCGCCATCGTCGGCGGCCTCGTGTCGCTTCGGCGCATCATCTCCGTCGACCCCGCCGCCGCCATCGGCTCCGGTGTCTGACCTGCCCAGGAGCACTCACGTTGTCTGCCCTCGAACTCACTGACGTCCGCAAGGTGTACCGCTCCGGCGATACCGAGGTGGTCGCGCTCGACTCGTCGTCGCTGACCGTCGCCGACGACGAGATCGTTGCCCTCGTCGGTCCGTCTGGGTCGGGCAAGACCACGCTCCTGTCGATCGCCGGTGGCCTCCTGACGCCGACCGCCGGGTCGGTCAGCGTGACCGGCGAACGGATCGACAACTACTCCAACAAACAGCTCACCACTTTTCGCGGCGACAACATCGGCTTCGTGTTCCAGGCGGTGAACCTCGTGCCGTTCCTGAACGCCAGGGAGAACCTGACCGTCGTCGCCGAGATGCGCGGCTCGGGCGGTTCCGGCGCGAAGGCCCGAGCCGATCAACTCCTCGACGAACTCGGACTCGGTCATCGCCTCAAAAATCTTCCCGAACAGCTCTCGGGCGGGGAACGCCAGCGTGTCGCCATCGGTCGAGCGCTCATGAACGAACCAAAACTGGTCCTCTTCGATGAACCTACGTCGGCGCTCGACTCCAAACTCGGTGTACAGGTCATGGAGTTGATCAGGTCCGAGATCAAGGGACGCAACACCGCGGCGATCATCGTCACCCATGACACGCGCATGACCGACTATGCCGATCGCACCGTGGAGATCAGCGACGGCAAGCTCCAAGCCTGATCAACCCGAAAACCGCAAGAGCGAGTCAGGCGCCGTCTTCTGTCGGCGGGAACTCGAAGAACGTTCCGACCATCGAGAAGGCCACGATCGAAGAGAGTGGCCACTCGGCGGGCTCACCATCGAGATTGACTCCTGTTGTGACGAGTCCGGCATCGTCGAATGGTGCTCGAAGTTGCAAGCCTTCACACAGACCATCGCAAGCCCGCACGGTGAGGGCAACCCCATCGTCGAAACTGATGCCAAGCGTTGGTCTGATCTGCCCACCCAAGCGCTGGATGATGCGAGTGAGCGATGTGGTCAGCAAGTCGAATCGGGCTCGCTGGTTCTTCCGAAAGGCATCGACGCTTTCGGTCGCCTTCGCTCGGTCCTCACGATCTGACAATGCGACGAGTGCTTTGACCGCAGCGTTGGCCTGACGCAACGGCGACGGTGCTTCCGTCGCGTTGATCAAGGCAAGGCTCCGCGTCACCGCTCCCAAGGCAGGACGGACATCGCGGTGCTCGAGCATGGCACGCCGGGCATGGTCGGTCGCAATGGCGAGCGCTGTCAGATCAACCGTATGCTCGTCGGCGGCCGCGATGCGGTCTCGAACCGCAGCCTGAAACGCCGCCTGATCGCTCCACACCCGTTCGTGCACCGACGCTCTGGTCACTCGCTGCCCGGTGGTCGCCTCGAGATGGCGGAAGACACGTGTGTAGGTGATGCCTTCCAATCCGATGCCGACTCCCTCGGACTCGACGAGGTCGACGGCGGCGTCGACGACCAGTCGTTCGATTTCCTGTCGGCTTCTTCGCACCATGGGGACACCGTAGAAGGGAATCCGACATTCCGTCGGGTGCCGATCGACCCTATGAGCTGGTCATTATTGCTCTACTGAGGAAGACTCGGTGTTATGGAACGCTTCGGAGACATTGCCGTCACGGTCGACGACCAACACGTGGCCACCGTGGAGGTCCAACGACCACCACACAACTTCTTCAGTCTGCAGATGCTGCACGATCTGTCCCTTGCCGTCCGCTCATGTGAGAGCACCGATGCTCGAGCCATCGTGCTTTTCGCCGAAGGCAAGAACTTCTGCGCCGGCGCGTCGTTCGATCCCGAAGAGGCGACCCTCACCTCGTCGCGCCGCCCTGAAGATGGCGGGCCACCCGAGAGCGGCGAACTGGCCGATCGCCACATCTACGACGAAGCCGTCGATCTGTTCTCGGCCAAGCTTCCCATCGTTGCCGCCGTCCAAGGCGCGGCGATCGGCGGTGGGCTCGGACTTGCCTGCATGGCCGACTTCCGGGTCGGGGGCCCCGGCACTCGCCTCTCGGCCAACTTCGCCCGCCTTGGGTTCCATCAGGGATTCGGTCTCAGCGTCACCCTGCCTGCGCTCGTCGGCCAGCAGCGATCCTTGGAACTGCTCTACACCGGGGCACGCATCGATGGTGCAGAAGGTCACCGCATCGGATTGCTCGACCGTTTCGTCGACGATGACGACATCAGGGCAACAGCACATGAACTCGCCGTCGACATTGCCCGGTCCGCCCCTCTGGCCGTCGTCTCGATCAAGGAAACGATGCGAGGCCACCTTCCTGCGGCCATCCGTGAGGCGACCAACCGCGAGCGCGCCGAGCAAGAGAAGCTGACCGCCACTGCCGACTGGGCCGAAGGCGTCAAGGCGATGGCCGAACGCCGCCTTCCCAATTTCGTCGGTCGTTGACCCGCGGAGCGACACTCGCATAGGCACCTCTCATAGGGGTACCTCTATCACTCCGACCTCGGTTGCCAGGTGCGTCATGGCGATGTCGTGAGGCTCATTCGGAAGTTCCGACACCAGAAAGCCATCGCTGACGCCAATGCGCAGCACGTCGGAACCCAAACGAGCAAGCAGCCGATCGTAGTACCCGGAACCGAAGCCGAGCCGATGTCCGAAGTGGTCGAATGCCAGCCCGGGAACCAGGACAGCGGCAATGGCTTCGTCGGGCACGACCTCGGAACCTGCGACCGGTTGTCGGTAGCCATGGCGGTGTCGCTCCAGTGCGGAGCTTGCCGGGTGAACACCAAGGTCGAACCCGTCGTTCGGCGTGCGCGTGAGAGCGAAGCGGATCGCCGACGTGTTCGATTCGATGATCGGGCGAAGGTCGACCTCGTCGGGCATGGCGTCGAACGCCACCACCCAACCCGTCAGCGACACCGACCGGAGAAACCGCTCGAGGCGCCGGCAGATCTGCTCACTGTCGACGCGGTTCGCAACACGGTTGTCAAGCGCCCGACGTCGCCAGTCAGCTTTCGACAGTTCATGTTGGTTGGCCACGAACTGCCACCGTAGTCACCGTCGACTGCATCGGGTGTCTGCGTTGCCGTCGGCATCGACGCTCAACTGCAACTAGGTGATCTTTCCCGGTGCTGCCCGACAGGTAGACGCCATCCGCTACAACATAGGCGCTGGTTCCCTCCACCGGCCTGATTCAGGACGTCATGCTCGAGCAGGTCAAACAAACGCTCCGCTCGCCCCGGTTCTATCTTGCACTCACCCTGTCGACGCTCACCGCCGGCCTCGTTGCCGTGCCGCTCGGCATGCAAGCGGTGCAGGTGAGAGAGGAGCAGTTTCTGTCGCTGGGTGTCCCCTCCGGAGACAGCGTCGTTGCTCCCGGCAGCACGGCGGCAGCAGCTCCGGCCTCACCGCCCACGGTCACCGCCGACCCGGGTGACGAGTTGGCGGCCGTCGAGGGGCCGAGCAGCGATGTCGGCGATTCTGCGCCAACCGAGCCAACGGGTCCCCTGACCGAATCCGACGTTGCTCCTGAAGAGCCGAGCACACCGACAACGGCTGCAGTTCGGGTCGCCGATGACACCACCGGTGTCGAACCAGTAGCACCCGAGACCATCACGCTGCCGCCAACCACTGTGGCCCCCAGCACTGCAACCTCCGTTGCCGCCTCTGCTCCGGCAATAGCGCGTCCCTCGACCGAGCCCTCCAGGCCATCGATCACCATCGCCAACCTCGACCCAAACGCCAACCTACCGACAACCACCGTGCCGTCGACCGCACCACTGTCCACGGTGCCGTCAACCACCACTCCAGGCTCGACGCCAACCACGACGCCAGGCAGCGACGTCACAATTGTGCCACCACCAAGCACCACGGCCGGCGGTTCGACCCCAACGACCCAGCCGGCCACCACCAGCATGACGCTGCGCACCACCACCACGGCGGCAACCAACATGACCACCACAACGAAGCCGAATTCGGTTCCGCCTCGGGTGACCCTCGTCGATCCGTGGATGACCATCTGGCCACCGATGAACTAGCGCACCCTGGGCGTTGCTCGCTGGTCAGCGAAGCGAACGGCTAGGCAGATTGCGGATAGGGGTGAGCGGCGACGAACTCGGCGTTGGCGGCAATCCACCGCACTGCACCGCTCCGAGGCAGTCCCCGGTTGATCAGCGACAGCCAGTACTCGAACCCGGTGCTGTCGTAGCGTCGACCGAGCACGTTGCGGTAGACGATGTCCAGGAATGCGTGGTCACTGACTTGTCCGTAGCGTTGCTGGAACTCCACCGACCGAGCGAAGTTGTACGCCATCGCGTCGAGTGTCATGCCGTTTCGGCTGAGCCCGATCCAGTACTTGGCACCGGCAACATCGGGCTCGCGGTTGAAGAACGCCCAATAGAGGCGGAGCGTGTCGGCGTCGCCCGCTTGGAAGTCGAATGCGTTGGTCATCGAATCCAGGTCACCAGCGCTGAACAACGACAGGATTCGGTTCGGCTCGAACGCTTGCGGCCCCAACGGGTCGGGACTGGTGGTGTGGGGAGCTGTTGTTGGCGGGACCGTTGTTGCCGGGCCGGTCGTTGGTGGGACGGTCGTTGGTGGGACGGTCGTCGGTGTCGTGGTGGACGTCGACCCCCCGATGGTGACCGACGAGCAGCCGAGCAACGTGTCGGCACCAACACCGAGATTGCCGGCGTAGATGCACACGTGCCGAGTGCCGACCTGAGCCGTCGAAACTTGGGCGGCGAAGCCGTGGACGGGTCCGGCGCTGGGATACATCGCGGCGACATCGGGACGAACGACCGTCGCCAGGAACTCGGTCCGCTCACTCGCGATGACCACGGCGATCGGCACCGGATCATGGGGTTGATTCGGATCGATCGCGTAGCCCGTTACCGACACGGTTGCCTGCCCACCCGTCACGAGCTCCAACGCGCCGATCGGGTTGGGGCTCGACTCGACGAGCGATGCGCTGTCGAGGTCGTAGGTTCCCCGCCCGGCCGAGGCAGATGTGAGCATCACGACCTTGCCGCGTAGACCGGTATGTCCTGCCGATACGACCGAGAGGGTGACATCGAACCGCTGCCAAGCGTCGGTGACGGTGATGGCGAGGACCGAGCTCTCGCGCTGACCGCCGAGTGTTTCCAGGACGATCGACGCCGACTGAGGAGCACCGTCGGCGTGCGGATGGCGAGCCCAGATCGAATAGGTGAAGGTCTGCCCGGCCGGTATCGGGCCGCTCACGTCTTGACCGACACTGCCGCCGGACGCCGTGCCACTGCTGGCCCGGAGTATGCGGGTACCCGATTGGGCGGTCGACGTGGTGAGTGCCGCGAGGGTGGTGGTCCCCGACTGGTCGATGATGGACCATGGCGCGACCGAACTCGCTTCGGCGTTGGCATTGACGAGGAGGTTGGTACCGGCCGATGGAAGTGACGGCGCCGGTGGCGCCTCGGCAACGACCGTGAAGCTGGTCGAGCGACCCGACATCGCTCCGGTGGCGACGATGTTCCACTGGGTGCCGGCCTCGCCGGGGTCACACTTCCAGATCACGGTGTAGTTGCCACTGGTATTCGAGCGAGCGGGAAGGAACTGAGCAGCAGACGACACCTGGAAGCTGATGACTTCGTTGCTACCAGCGCCGCTGATGCGGCCGATCGATACGTAGGAGCCGCTGCACACCACCGAGATGCTGTTCGGCGTCATGGTCATGCCGGCGGCGCTGGCGGGTAACGGTACGCCGGCAACGAGCGCGGCCAAGAGCACGAATGCGCCAAGAAGGTGTGCTGTTCGGCCGCCCGTCCGCTGGGGACGCAGCCGACCACGCAAGGATGATCGGTGATGAGGGAGGTGCATTCGGTCCAAGACTTTGGTCGCCCCGACCATTGAGTCGGTAGTACTCATGGTGTCGTTCCTTCGACGAGGATCAGGCGTCGCGTCCATGCTCGGCCCACCTGAGAGGCTCAGGTGATCTTCAGCTTCGGTGCCGAACCCGTCACCATGAGCGGAGGAGCCGCTGGTATGGGAGGTGCGTTTCTACGGAACGTCCCAGACAACGGGAAGTGCCGTCGGGCCGCGGAACTCGAATCCCCGCAACTCGATGTCACTCTCGAGGCGAAGACCGTGCAGCCGTTCGATCACCGACCGGGCGCCGACCCGGACCTGCTGGCGACCGAGCCATTCGCCAAGGCAGCGGTGCGGCCCGGTGGCGAACGCGGCATGGCCTCGTTCGGTTCGATCGAGATCGATCTCGGTCGGATTGGCGAAGCGCTCTTCGTCGAGGTTGGCGGATCGCAGGATCCCGGAGACGAGTGCGCCTTTCGGAATCTCGACACCGGCCAGCGTCGTATCGATCACGGCCTGGCGGGTGATCGTGCCGACGGGCGAATACCGACGGAAGACCTCTTCGACAAGCTTCGGCCACCGTTCGGGGCGTTCGGTGACGGCGGCAAGTAGATCGGGTCGCTCGAGCAGGACCCAGAGGACCAGGCCGATGCCATCACGCGGTTCGTTGATGCCACCCGAGATCATCAGGCGCACGTTGTTCACGATCTCGTCTCGTGTCAACGGACCGCCGTCGGGCGTTGCTACCAAGAACGCAGCAAGAGCCGACGACCGGTCCGCGCTCGGCGTTTCGGCATCAGACAGCTCAGCGAGTCGAGCGTCGAGCATCTCGCCCAACTCGTCGCGGGCGCGGTCACCCAGGGCAGTGAGCGCCGGATCATCTTCGAAGTTGGCGATGTCGGAACAGAGACCGATGCACCACTGCCAGATCTGATCGGCGCTCTGATCGCCGAGACCGAGTACCTCGCCGAGACTCGCCGAGGCGAGCGGAGCTGCGAACAACTTCATCAGGTCGCCTCGTCCGAGTGACTCGATCGCATCGAGGTGGTGTGACGCCATGGGGCCGAGGCGGTTGGTAACAAAGTCACCGCTCACGCCCCTGGCACGGAACGAACCGATCATTGCCTGTCGGGTCCGGCCGGCTGCCGGCGGGTCCATCGTCAGCATGTTTGGGCCAAGAGCTCTGGCGAGGAACGATGGCTTGGTGGCGGCGGTGAAGCGTCTTGTGTCGTTGTCGAGCGTTTCGATGTCGGCCCATCTCGTTACAAACCACATCTCGAGCGCCGGCACCCAGCACACCGGTTCATTCGCCCGCATCTCGGCAAGCAGTCGCTCGTGGTCGCCTTCCAATAGTTCCATGGTGACGCCGACACCGAGACTCGATTCGCTCATCGCTCGATCCTGACAGCCCACAACCATGCGTGCACGACGCTGCTCGACAAGCGGCCCCACAACGCGGTCGCCGCGCCCACGCGGCCGGTGACAGGCATATGTCGAAACCAAGACAAAGCCGGACGTCAGGGAACCGTTGCTGTCAACGCTGCGTCAGAACCGCCGATCAGAACCGGAACCGAGGAGCCACCGATGAACCGACGACTTGCGCCACCCCACACGACGAGACGGCTATGGGCCTTCCTCGCCGCGCTGATGCTCGTTGCCGCGTCGTGCAGCTCCAGCGGCGAGGACTCGACCGCTTCGGGCAACGACGCCTCGTTCGATGAGGCCAGCGAGAGCGTCGGCGGTGACGACAGTGGCAGCGACGGCAGCGCAGAAGCCATCAGCCCCGAGATTGCCGCCGAGGGCGAGGGTGATGCCGACACCGGTGCCGCGAATCCGACGGAGGATGCTGGAGGGGCGGCGCACACTGCGGGCGTGACGGCGGCCGACCTGAACCGTCAGATCATCTTCACCGCAACGGTCCAGGTAGATGTCGAGAACGTCGCCAGCGCAGGCAACGACGCCGTTGCCGCCATCGAATCTGTTGGTGGATTCGTGTTCGGGCAAGAAACGACCGGTGGCGTTGAGCCCCGCTCCACGTTCGTGTTCAAAGTTCGCCCCGCCGACTTCGACCGGGCGCTCACCGCGCTCAGCGGCATCGGCGACCTCATTGGCCAGCAGGTGTCGGCCGACGACGTCACCGAACGAGTGGTTGATCTCGAAAGCCGGATCCACGTCGCGGAACTGGGTGTCGCTCGGCTGAGCACGGCAATGGAGAGCGCAACAACGCTCGAAGATTTCGCCGAGCTGGAACGTCTTCTCCTGGGACGTGAGACCGAACTCGAGGTGATGCGTGGCCAGATCCGCACCCTTCAGGATCAGGTCGACCTGGCAACGATCACTCTCGTTCTCACGCAGGACCGGATCGAGAACGGACTCCAGCTGACCGTCACATCATATGAAGAGCACAACAATGGCCTGGCGTGCCCCGGTCAGCCCGAAAATCGGGTAGAGGCCGGCACCGATCTGACGGTGTGCTTCGAGCTTCTCAACACCGGCGATCAAGCCCTGACCAACCTGACGTTGACCGACGTCGGCCTCGACCTCGACGCCGACAGCGAACTCATCAGCGTCTTCGGCACGCTGGACGACACCTTGCAACCCGGGCAGAGCATCATCGTTGCCAGCGAGATCGAAACCGACCGAGACGTTCGACTGCGTTCGGTTGCCGGTGGCCGGCCGGTCGCCATCGAGGGTGAAGATCCGGCTGGACCTCCGGTGTCGATCACCAGGAGCGCCACGATCAGCGTGACGCCAAGTGACGACGCCCCGGGCTTCGGCGACGGCTTCGAATCGGGTCGGGTTGTTCTCAGCGGCATCTGGTCGGCCGTCCGAGTGACCGTTGGCTTCATCCTTCCGCTCCTCATTCTCCTGCCGTTCCTCATTGGAGCAGGCTGGCTTCTGCGCAAGTGGCGTCGCCGTCCAGGGCGCAAGGTGGCCGCCCCTGCGCCGTCCTTCGGTGCGTACACTCCCCCACCGCCTGCTCCCCAACCTGTCGACACTCCGCAGGCGGCGACTCCCGTCGATCCACCCGATTGACACCGACCCACCCGATTGACACCGACCCACCCGATTGACACCGACCCACCCGATTGACACTGTCGGCGGGGCGGCACACGATGGCGCCATGACTAACCCTGCGGTCCACCGAGTTGTCGTCGACGGTCTTGCCCGGCTTCCCCAGTTCTGCCATTGCACCGTGGTCGATGGCTGGATCTACGTGTCGGGGACACTCGGTACACCGCCGGGTGAACTGGCCCTTGTCGACGGGGGCATGGGACCGCAGACGACACAGACGATGAACAACATCGGCACCATCCTCAGCGCCGTCGGTGCGTCGTTCGACGACCTGGTGAAGGTGTCGGTGTTCGTCGCCGACATGGACCAGTTCGGCGCGATGAACGCGGCGTACGAGATGTTCTTCGACGGTGTCACTCCGCCCGCCCGCATCACCGTCGGAAAGGTCGGGCTCGCGCTGGGTGCGTTGGTGGAGATCGAGGCGATCGCCTACAACCCGGAGGCCTCCAAGCCGGCCGCCAACTCCTAGCTCACCCACACACGTTGGTGAAGAGTTCCAGCACGTTCCCGCCGAGCACGGCGTCGACTTCGGCGTTGGTGAGACCTCGTTCGACCAGTTCGGCCGCAACGTCGTTGAACTGTCGGTATTCGGTGAGGACGGGCTTGTAGTTGGCGTCGAGATCGGTGCCGATGGCGACGTGATCGACGCCGATCAATTCGATCAGCCGAACGATCTCGGTGACGTAGTCGCTCAACGTCGTCGCGGTCACTCCCGCGGGCCACGCTCCAACCAGGCCGCCCGCATCGGCAACGGCACGGGCGTGATCGTCGGTGAGGAGCCTGGGGTGCGCCGCCCCCGGACCGGCAAGGTGGCTGTGAGAAATGACGATGGGATCCGATGACGTATCCAGCGCTCCGATCGTGGTCTCGAAGGTCGCGTGGGCCAGGTCGATGATCATGCCGAGACGGTTCATCTCGACCACGACTTCTCGCCCAAACGCGGTGAGGCCGCCATGGCGCGGCTCCTCGGTCTGGATGTCGCCAAGTTCGTTGATCCGATAGTGCACCAGCGTGATCATGCGGGCTCCGAAGTCGAACGCATCGGCCAACCCCGCGATGTCGCCGTCGAGGAAGTCGGCTCCTTCGCACGACACGAACGCCGATCCTCGCTGGTCGAGGTGAGCGGCCTGGATGTCGGCGGCAACGCGGGCCTGGCGGGCGCCGAGCAACGAGAGTCCGGCAAGTTGGCGATCGTGATCGGCGCGCGCTTCACCCGGTTCGAACTCGCGACCAGCACCCAGGCCGCCGTCGGCGTTCGGGCGGAGCACCGCCAGATCGGCGACGGTCGACACACTCACGCAGCAGACACCTGCCGCCGCGGCGTCGCCAATCGCCTCGAGCGGTGTCGGTGGACCAAGCAGCTGCACCATTGGTGACGAGTCGGCGTAGCCGGCGAGAAAGCACCGGCCGGGGTGAGCGTGGAGATCAATCCAGGGTCCGTGGTCGCTGGCAATCATGGAGAGCTCCTTTATCCCGTCTCGCCCCGACCGTAGCCCCCGACGTCAGCCCATGGCCGGTGCTGTGGTGTCTTCGAGTTCTTTGAGCGCGCGGTCGATCAGGTCGTCTCGGCTCATCTTCGATGATCCGGCCGAAGCGTCACCGGCTCGGACGTCATTGACGGCAAGGTGTTGCTCGATCATGTCGGCCAGCTCGATACGGCCACTCATCCGGAGCCACGGCAGCATCTCGCTGATCAGGAACCAGAATGCGTACCAGGCCCGCTTCTGTCGGTGCAGCCGGAGCGCCGCACTCACGTCGGCACCGGGGTTGCCGACACCGTGCTGCATGGCAATGCGAGCTTGCCCGACGGCGGCCATCGACTCGGTCCAGTCGAGCCCAACCTCGCCGGCGAGGCGAACACCCGTTGCGCAGAGCTCGTACCCAACGGCGGGCCGTCCACTCGCAGCCTCATAGAGGCCGAGCGGGCCCATGACGATGCTGCGCATGGGGTTGGTGGACCCATCCAGGTAGCGGTAGACGTATGCCGCGTACTCGCCGGCCCTGCTGGGTTCAACAAGCGCCAGATAGTCAGCGAGAGCCGCTTGCTGGAATGCAACGTCGTTGGGTCCGAGCGGCGGCGCATGGAAGAGCGCCCGCTCCCCAGCTTCGGCGGCACCCTCGCGGTCGCCGGCCGCGGCCTTCATGCCCTCGTCGACCTGGAAGATCAGGCTTGCGCCACCGACCGGCTCATCGAGCGGTCCGAACATCTCCAGCGCTTCGGCAACCAACGCACGGCCCCGCCGGCGTCGACTCTTGAGCGCAACCATGGCATAGGCGACGGCCGGAGCGGGGTGCATGTCGAGGGCCTCATTTGCCCAGTCCCCTATCTCGAAATGAAACGACTCGAAGGCATAGGTCCACGCAGACTCGAGAAGGAGACCGCACTGGTCGGTGTCATCGTTGGTGATCGCCCAGGCGACGGCGTCGCGTACGTTGTCCCACTCGCGGGCGTAGGTGTTCCAGGCGATGTCGAAGTCGCGCCGAGATCGGCCGTTCCACCGGACGTTCGTCTCCTTCATGAGCCGGGACATGTAGCCGAGGTGCCGGTCGCGAAGTACGCCGATACCAGCTTCATCGAGATGCGTGCCGGCGTACTGGCGCACCGTTTCGAGCAAGCGATACCGAGTGGAGTCACCGAGACGCACCACGGCCACCAACGACTTGTCGACGAGCGAGGCAATGAGATCGATCACGTCGTAGGAGTCGATGAGATCGTCGGCGCAGATCTGCTCGGCCGCGTCGAGATCGAACGTCCCGCCGAAGACACTGAGCCGATCGAGCAGGACTTGCTCCCGCGGATCGAGCAGGTCGTACGACCAATCAAGTGCGGCCAACAACGTCTGATGCCGGTCGGAGACATCTCGTCGACGGCTGCGAAGGAGGCGGAACCGGTCTTCGAGCCGCCGAAGCACCTCGGGCGGCGACATCGTCAACAGGCGTGCGGCTGCCATCTCGATGGCGAGAGGCAACCCGTCGAGCCTCGTGCACAACTGGCCAAGGTCATTGCGATTCCATCCGCTCGTGTCGAGCTTGGCATCGCGTTCTGCCACTCGATCGATGAGCAGATCGACAGCTTCGTCCCTGGCTGACAGCGGGCGGACCGGCCAGACCTGCTCGCCACCGATGCCGAGTGGCTCGCGTGAGGTTGCCAACACGGCAATGTCGGGACACCGGCGGTGGATCGACGACACCAACGTGGCGACCCCATCGATGAGGTGCTCACAGTTGTCGAGAACGAGCAACGCCCGCTGCCCGGAGAGCCGGTCGATCAGGGCCTCCACGGCGTCAGGCCGTTGCTGGCCGACGCCGAGGAGCGCGGTCATCGCCGGCGCGATCGCTGACGCGTCGGTGAGCGGCGCGAGATCCACCCACCAGATGCCATCGCTGAATTCCGGCGCCACGCTCCTGGCGATCTCGATCGAGAGGCGAGTCTTCCCGAGACCTCCGAGGCCGACCAACGTGACGTGTGTTCCCGGCCGAAGCTCCTGGCTCACGCCTGCGACATCGTCGAGACGTCCCACGAATCGGGTGGCCGTGGTCGGCAGGTTGTCGACGACCGTGCTGCTCTCGATCGAGGTGTCGTCCGAGAGTCCGTCACCGAGGAGTTGATACAGCTCTTCCCGATCGTCGAACGAGCGCAGGATGTGTTCCCCGATGGAGACGATCGAGCATCCATCGGGCACTTCCTCAGACAGCAGTTCGGCGCATTGTCGAGACAGCAGTACCTGACCGCCACGGCCCATCGCCTGGATACGGGCGGCACGGTTCACGTTCGTTCCGAAGTAGTTTCCGTCGCGTTCGAGCGAGTCGCCGGTGTGCAACCCGGCGCGTACGGCGATGGCCACCGCACCCGAGGCGGCCTGATCAAGGCCGAGCTGGATGTCGACCGCGGCAGCCACGGCCGGCAACGGGCCGTCGAACGCCGCTCCGAAGGCGTCGCCTGCGACCGAGAAGACGAACCCACCATGACGGGCGAACACCGTCCGAATGACGTCGTCGTGGATCCGGAGCGCCTCGTGCATGTCATCGGAATTGCGCTGCCACTCTTTCGCGGAGCCAACAACATCGGTGAAGAGATACGTCACCTCACCGGAGGGAACCGGGATGTCGGGGTCAGTCCCTGGCATGAATCCCGTCTCCACAGCCACGGTCGCATGCTAGGCGCCGTCGGAGGGGGTCTGCTCGCCCTCAGAGTCTCACGGCGTGCCCGACGACGCTGTCAGGGTGGCGACGAACCTTGCCGGATCCCACTCGAGCGCCCAGGTCAGAAATTCGGTGGGCGGGACCGGACGGCTGATGAGATACCCCTGAATCTCCTGGCAACCGAGTTCGGCAACGGCTCGAAGTGTCGTCTCGTCCTCGACACCCTCGGCCACCGTGGAGAGGCCGAGTTCGTGAGCCAGGCTCGTCGAGGCCCGAACGATGGCTGCCGCGCTCGAGTCCTCGGAGAGACGCATCACGAAGCTGCGATCTACTTTCAGCTGATCACAGGGCAGGAGATGCACGTGTTGGAGGGAGGAGTAGCCGGTACCGAAATCGTCGATGGACACCTTGACCCCGGCGCCTCGGAGACGTTCGAGTACCGCGATGCTCGTGTCGAAATCGACGATGACCGCGTCCTCTGTCACCTCGATGATCAATGCATCCGGACCCAAGTCACTGTCGCTCAGAATCTGTTCGATGTCGGTTGGCAACGACGGGTCGAGCAAGTCGCGGGGAGTGAGGTTGACGGCAACGGCGATGTCCAGGCCGGCGTCGCGGAAGATTCGTACCGACTCGACGGCCTCTCGCAACACGAATCGGGCCAGCCTCGAAGTGAGCCCAGCCTGATGGATCAGCGCGATGAATTCGACAGGTGAGATGGGACCGAGCTCGGCATGGGTCCAGCGGATGAGGGCCTCAGCCCCCGTGATCCGCCCATCGGCGACCGCGATTTTCGGCTGGAGGTGAACCTCGAGGTCCCCGTCGATGAGCGCCCGACGAATGTCCATCGACAACGCCAGCAACCGTGGAGCATCCACATCGCTGTGCGGGTGATACCACGAGACGTCGAGTTGGTTCGCCTTTGCTTGTTGCATCGACCCGTCGGCTCGTCGCACGAGCGTCGCGATGTCGGAGCCGTCTTCGGGCCATCTGACGGCGCCGATACTGGCGCCGATCTCGAACATGACCCCTTCGAGTTGCGCTGGTCCGGTGATGCGGGCATGTATGGCCGAGAGTCTCTCATTGAAGTCCGGAGCCGCGGTGGCCGAGTCGGCGGCCAGGAAAATCGCGAACTCGTCTCCACCGACGCGAGAGACCATGTCGCTGCCCCGGCAGGCCGAAGTCAGGCGACCGGCGATCTCGATCAGTAGCTGATCGCCGACGTCGTGACCGAGCATGTCGTTCACGAGCTTGAAGCGATCGAGGTCGACCATGGCGAGCACCCCGGGCCGGTCAGGATCGGCCAACTGCGCCGACAATGCCGCCTCGAAGTTGAGCCGATTCGGCAGTCCGGTCAATGGATCGTGCATGGACTGGATCTCGAGCTGTTCGATGAGATGGTTGTTCGATAGCCGCTGGCTCAGCGTTCGGGCCAGGGATGCGAACAGATTGACTTCGACGTCGCTGAACGAGCGTGTGACTCCCAACCGATCCGTCACGAACAGGAAGGCAAGACGGTCGCTTTCCGCAAGTACTTGAGAACCGACCAGCTCCTTCGCCTCGAGATGGTCCAGCACGGCACGGACGGACGCGTCGCTCTCCTGGTCGAGCGTCGACAACCGTCGACCCGAGGTGCCACTCAAGAGGGTTGGAATGGCGTCGACCAGCGGTCCGGGTTCGAGATCGAGCAGTGTGTGATCCACGAGCGCACGCAGCGTCGATGGTCGGTCCGGATCATCACTGACGACCAGCAGACACGCGGCGTACGACCGCATGATGTCGACCAGTTCGGTGAGGCCGGTGTCGAGCGCTCGTGGTCCGAGTTCGTTGGTCAGCGCTCGAGTGAAGCTGTGGAGCTTTTCGAGGTCATTGTGTCGTTGCACCAGTCGACCATGGCTCCGTAGCAGTGCCGACACGCCGATCAGGGGAACCGCGGCGTAGATCGCCATTGCGGGACTGCTGATGGAAGCCGAGACGGCCGTGACCGTGAACGTACCGGCGAGGACCGCCAGTATCTGCGACTGACCGACCCGTTCGAACAGGTCGGTTCGGAGCCTGCCATCGACGGCCATGATGACGAGCGGGACAGCGAGAAGGCTCAATAGCTCAGCGGCAAGAATGGCGCCGAGTACGGCCGCCCAGTCGACGAACCGAGCCGGCAATGACGTTCCGAGCATCGAACGCAAGACGAACGAGGCCAGCGCTGCCTCGGCCGCGAACAGGCTGAGATTCCAGAGCGTCTTGAGGGCACCGAGCCGGCGAACCGTGAGCAGCGTCACCGCCGATCCGGCGATGTAGCTGACCACGAGCATCAATGGACTCAGATGCAGGAGTCCGAACATCATCGGAATGCTGCTCAACGAAAGCGAGTGTGTTTCCTTGCGGATCTCGACGTGCAGCGCCGTGCCTTCGACGAGGGCGAAGCCCGCGGCGAGCACCACGACCGGCACCTGCCATGATCGGTCCGGCGTGAATCTCCAGTCCGGCGTCAGGAGGAGAAGGACGGCCGCAAACGCCGTCAGCGCGCACGCGTAAAGGCCCACGCGAACACCGGGCGAGAAGCCCGGTGGGCGAAGGTGCAGAACCGATTTCACCCGCTGAGCATCGGCTCGGCCAAGGGCTTCATGACCCCCACGGACTCCTGCTCCTACCCCGGACGCGGCCGAGCCCGGCTCGATGAGCCGGGCTCGACAGCGAACGTTTGAACTTCAGGACCAGGAGCTACCCGACCAGGAACTACCCGACCAAGAGCTACCCGACCAGGAACTGCCCGACCAGGAACTGCCCGACCAGGAACTGCCCGACCAGGAACTGCCCGACCAAGAGCTACCCGACCAAGAGCTACCCGACCAAGAGCTACCCGACCAAGAGCTACCCGACCAGGAACTACCCGACCAGGAACTACCCGACCAGGACTTCTTCGAGAAGAGTGAGCCCTTGAGCAGCGACGTCGTGCTCTTGAGAACCGACGACGTTGTGTTGAGGGTGGTGGTGGCGAGGTTGGTGATTGCCGAGCCATTCACGGTGACATCGAGCGACCACCAACCGTCATACCACGACGAGGCAAGGAGTGGGTTCGATGCAAGGAGCTCCCACCAGTTGCCATCAGCAGCGAGGGCGGCTTGCCAGGCGGCGTTGTCGAAGGGGCCGACGAAGGTGTTCTCACCGATCAGCGACTTTCCGTTGATGGTGACGATGTCGGTGCCACGGGCACCGTCGAGGGTGCCGGTTCCGACCGACCGTTCCCACGTCTGTGTGGCGTTCGCCGGTACCGGGGTCCGGAGTGCGGCGTCCACATCGACCATGGCATCGCTGCCGGGCACATCCTGACGGGCCGAGGCCATGAGGACGGCCTTGACCTCGTCGGGAGTGAGGTCGGGGCGAGCCTCGAGGAGGACGGCGACCGATCCGGAGATGGCAGCAGCCGCCTGAGATGAGCCGGAGCCGCGCATGAACCGATCGGTGACGGCACTGTTCGGGAAGTCGACATCGACTCGTCCGCCCGGGGTGCGGAGGCTCAAGACAGTGGTGCCGGGTGCGTAGATGTCCGGCTGGCGGAGTGATTCGCCTGAGGTCGTCGAGTAGCTGGCGGGCTGCCAGTCCTGGGTTTCACCGACGCAGTTATCGGTCCTGTCGACCTGTGACGTGTTGTCGGAAAGTGCGCCGACGGCAATCACGAGAGGGTCACGAGCCGGATTGGCCAGCTCACGCTCGACTCCGTCGTTTCCGGCGGCGACGACAACGACGATGCCGTGATCCCAGGCATTTTCGACCGCTCGGACCAGCGGATCGATCCGATAGTCCTGGGTACCGGTCGAACGGTACGAGAGGTTGATCACCCGAATGTTCTTGCCGTCGTCGTTGCGGTGGGCCACCACCCAATCGACGGCCGCGATGACCTGGGAGACATCGACGGCACCGGTGTTGTCGCCGACCTTGACGTTGACGATACGTGCACCGGGGGCGACCCCCTTGATGTCGGAGCCGTTGTTGCCGGCGATGATGCCGGCCATATGGGTGCCGTGCCCGTAGGTGTCACGGAAGCGAAGGTCGTTGTACGGAGCGTCGAACGAGAGGTCGGGACCGTCGATGACCTTGCTGCCGGCGAGACCGTCGACCGGGACGGTACCGGTGTCGATCACCGCGACGTCGATTCCCTCACCGGTGTAGCCGGCGGAGTGGGCCAGGTCGGCTCGCATGAACTCGTTGAGGTTGGCCAGCGACCCCGTCGTGCCAACGGGGCTGTAATTGGCTGTCGTTGCGCAGTCCAAGCCAGCCGAGCCAGACATCGTCGGCGACGTCTCGGCCCCAGCAGGTGACGGGGCGACAACAGCGGTCGCGAGCAGCGAGAAGGCGGTAGCGGCCAGCATCGAGCGCCGAAGCCAGTTCGGCCTGTGCTGCGGTTGGGGGAATTCCATGGAGCTTCCTTGCGAATGGATCGGAGGACGAATGCGACCTGATCGGGCGCCCCCAACTCGTCGTCCGGCGGCGGCTCCAGCTTGACCCCTTTGAGTCACTCTGCCTATGTCGATGGATGGTTCTGGTTGTTGATGGATGCGCGATTGAGGAATGGGCTCGCTGCCCCCGGTAGAAACACGAGGTCGCTGGACTACGCTCCGTCCGTGGGAGCCATCGAACGGAACAACGTCACCGTCGAGGGCTCACCCGGGGGTCGACCCATCGTGTTCGCTCACGGCTTCGGCTGCGATCAGGCGATGTGGCGGTTGGTTGCTCCCGATTTCGCCGACCACCGAGTTGTCTTGTTCGATCATGTCGGTTGCGGCGGTAGCGATGCTTCGGCGTTCGATCCGAAGAAGTACGCCTCGTTGGACGGCTACGTGAGCGACGTGCTGGCCATCATCGATGAGCTCGACCTGCACGACGTTGTTTTTGTCGGCCATTCGGTGAGCGCAATCATCGGGGTGTTGGCGAGCATCGTTCGGCCCGAACGGTTCGGGGCGCTGGTGCTGATCGGCCCCTCCCCGCGATATGTCGACGACGTCGACTACGTCGGTGGCTTCACGGCCGACGACATCGACGAATTGCTGACCTCGTTGGACAGTAACTATCTGGGTTGGTCCCGTTCCATGGCCCCGGTGATCATGGACAATCCCGATCGGCCGGAGTTGGCAGATGAATTGGCGTCCACCTTTTGTCGCGTTGACCCGGTCATCGCCCGCCAATTCGCCAACGTCACGTTCCGGTCCGACAACCGCGCTGATCTTGCCAAGGTGACGGTGCCGACCTTGGTCGTGCAATCGGCTCGTGACGCCATTGCGTCGGAGTCCGTCGGCACGTTCGTGAACGAACAGATTCCCGGAAGTACGATGGTGGTTCTGGATGTGAGCGGTCACTGTCCGCATCTCTCGGCTCCAGAGCTGACCTCCGCCGAGATCCGGCTTTTCATCGGACATGCGCCGTCGCGATGTGACTGATTCGTTCGGTGCGCAGCCGAGCGCCGAGGACAGCGGCAGCAATTTGCGAATGGTCGACGTTGCTCGCATCGTCGACAGTGGACCGTTCGGCTACATGACCGCCGGATCCAGCGACGTCATCGATGGCATCAACCGCACGCTCAGTGAGTGGCTGGGCCGTGATCCGAGCACCATCATCGGTCGGCAAACGTTTCAGGACCTCCTTCCGCCCGGCGACCGGATCTACTTCGATACCCACATTCGCCCGATGCTCGAGATGCACCACACCGTGCACGAAATTGCGGTGCGCCTGGTCTGCGCCGATGGGCGTCGGCTTCCGGTGCTCATGAACGCGTTACTGCGGGTTGGCGACGACGGCGATCGTCGGGTCGAGGTCGTGGTCATCGACGCCACCGAACGGCGGCGTTACGAACAAGAACTCCTTCGCGAGCGACAGATGGCCGAAGCCTCCCATGCTCGTCTGCAGGTGATGTACGACGTCGTTTCGGGGCTCTCCGGTGCGGAAACGGTGGAAGACATCGTCAAGGTCGTCACCGAGCGAGGTGAGAGGTCGGTCACCGGAGCGTCATGTTCGGTCTGGCTCTTCAGCGAGAATCTGGAATCGGTGACCCGTGTCGACGAACGAGATGTCGCTCGATCACCTCGCAGGCTCGAGGGTGACGGTCCAGCGCTGCTTCGACTCGCACGGGGCGAGTTGCTCGTGATCGACGATGCCGAGCAGGCAGCAGTCGACTACCCGATCGTTTGCCAGATGTTGTTGCACGCCGGACACGCCAGCGCAGCAGTGGCGCCGTTGCTTGTCGACGGTGTGCTCACCGGCGTGATCAACTACGGGATCGACGAGCCGCACCGGTTCGACGAATCCGAGTGTCTCGCCGTGATGTCGTTGGCGAGCCAGACAGAGCAGACACTGCAGCGAGTCCAGTCAATCGAGGCGGAACGCCGAAACCGGGAGCAACTCGAGGGCTTGTTTCGGTTTTCGACTCGTTTGTCCGGTGCGGTGAGTGTGAACGATGTGCTGGGCGTGGTGGCCGGCGACAGCGTCAAGCTCCTCGGCGCAGCCGACGTCAGGCTGGCCGTTCGCTCCGAAGACGGCAAATCCGTGCGATTCCTTCCCAGCTCACGGCGAGAAGAGGTTGCCACGACGCTCGACCTCGACAGCAACGCCCTCGCTCCTACGGTGATCCGCACGGGGGAAACGGTTGTCGTTGACAGTGTGGATGATCTGCGTCGACAGTACCCCGACGGATCGTTGCACGAGGAGGATGGCATCACGCGAGCGATTGCCGTTCCTCTCGGCGACGGCGGCCAGGTACGTGGAGCCTGGGTCTTCACGTTCGCATCACCGGCCCCTCCCGATTCAGACGACGTCACGCTGCTTCACCTCTTCGCCGAGCAAGCGACCCAGGCGACCATCCGAGCATTTTTTCACGAGAGTGAAGCGGCCGCACGAGCCCGCGCCGATGTCCGACTTGCCATTTCCGAGTCGCTCAACGCGGCGATCACGACCGACGAGGTGGCCGAGGTCATCACCGTCCACGGTCGGAGTGCGTTCGACGCAACACACCTGGCCGTCTACCTGAGCGACCACGACGACACCGATTCGCTGACACTCATCGCCGATGTCGGTTTCGACGACGGGATGCGGCGAGACGTTGCTCTGCAACGATCCAACCGCGCCGTTGGCAAAGTGGCGAGAACGCTTGCTCCGGTACATCTCGGGGGCGCCGCGCTTGCGAAACTCGGCAATACCCCGCTCGCCGACCAGGACTGGGAATCGGTGCTCCTCCTGCCGATCTCGATATCGGGCGACCTGAGCGGTCTCATCGTGGTCGGCTTCCATGATGCAGATGCAGTGGCGCCGGGAATCCGGTCGGCGCTCGCCGGCTTGGCCGCCGAGGCGAGCGCCGCCATCAGCCGGGCACGGCGCTACGAAGTCGAGCGTGATGTCGCGGCGACGTTGCAGCAAAGCCTGCTACCGGCCACGCTGGGAACACTGGAGGGTTGGGTGATCTCGGCTCACTACGAGCCAGGCAGTGAGCACCTCGTCGTCGGCGGCGACCTCTTCGATGTCGTTCGGACCTCCGACGGCCGAATGTGTGTGATCGTCGGAGATGTCGTTGGCCACGGGCTGGCGGCCGCGGCCGCGATGGGACAGCTTCGGAGCGCAGCACGGGCGCTCGCTCTGGTCAGCTCGGGGCCGCTCGAGATTCTCCGAGGGCTCGAGGCATTCGCTCGAATCACCCCCGGCGTCATGTGGGCGACGATCGCGTGCGTCGTCATCGCGCCCAATGGTGACGGCATCTACGCCTGCGCAGGGCATCCGTACCCGATCCTGCTGGACAATGCCGGAGCCTCGGAACTACTCACTGGCGGACGATCGGCATTGCTCGGCATCACCGAGGGACCGTCGCAGGTGGCACGGTTCCACATGAAGGAAGGTCATTGCCTCGTCCTGTACACCGATGGTGTGGTCGAGTTCGGCTCGCTGCACATCGACGATGGTATCCAACGACTGCAACGCACATTGGAACAGGCTCGCCTCGGCAGTGAGCTGATCGACGCCGGTGACGTCGTCGACACCGTTCTCGACGGGTCGCCCGCCCGCGACGACATCGTCGTGATCTGCGTGACTCGTCTCCGGTCGACGCCAAGGGGAGACACGCCAAGCGAAGAAGGGGATTGAAGCCGCACGGACGAACTGTGAGGAACATGCCGTGCGACTTCAACCCAACGAGCCGGTCTCCGTGGAACGGGTACCGACCTATGAGAGTTTATTCCCACACCACTTTTGGTTAAACATGTTCTCGGTCGGCGACGACGAGGACGAGCAGCGCAATGTCATCGTTGCGGGACTCGAACGGGAGCATCGCCCCGAGCAAGTTGCTGATGTTGTCGGCAATCTGTTCGGCGACACCGCCAGATCGTGCCGCTTCGGCAACGACGTCCCTCCATTGGCGGTCATCGAGGTCGTGCGGCGGCGAGAGATCGGTGGCGCCATCGGTGTGAAAGACCACGACGTCGCCGGGCAACAGATCGACCGTCGTTGGATGCACATTGGTGTCATCGAAGCAGCCGAGCAGCCTCCCGGGACGACCGATCGCCGACGCCACGCCCCGTCTGACCAGCGTGGGCAACGGGTGACCACCGCAGGAGACGGTGAGCGTGGTGGTCTCGGGTGAGCGTTGGATCGTGCCGTAGACACAGGTGAGGAAGGTCTGATGGCCCGACCGCCTGACGGCACGGTTCAACGAGTGGAGCACTCCTTCGTGGTCATCGCCGTGCCAGGCGCTATCTCGAATCGTGTGCCGGGCGAGTCCGGTGAGCGCGGCCGCCGATGGGCCGGTTCCGCACACGTCACCGAGCACGAGCGCATGGTGGCCTTCACTCTCGAGGGCGAACAGATCATAGAAGTCACCACCCACTTCGTTGATTTCGCCGTTTGGCCAGTAGCGGACGGCGACGTCGATGCCCGCCAGCTCGGGCAATGACGAAGGGAGCAGACTGCGCTCCAGGGTGCGGGCGATCTCCCGCTGCTCCTCATGGAGTCGAATGTTCTCGATGCTCGAGGCGATTCGGGCCGCAACCGTTTCGGCCAGCATCACGTCGTCGGCGGTATATCGCCGTGCCGACCTCGACGCGACGAACTGGAGTGCGCCCACCACTCTCGAG
>RCMY010000930.1_pt1 | contig 28476 bp, 15 predicted proteins | sample 2041341 | NCBI WGS metagenome assembly RCMY01 (sample SAMN09708234, study PRJNA481090) | Marine sediment metagenome, whole genome shotgun sequencing project.
GCGTCGGTTGGCAATTTGGCTATCCGCTTTGACTTCTCCGGCATCGGCGACAGCGAGCCGCGCCGTGGCACCCAGTCGTTTGAGGAGTCGGCACCGAAAGAAGCTGCCGAGGTGATGGACTATTTGCAGCGCAAACGCGGTATTAAAAAGTTTGTGTTATATGGTTTATGCTCCGGAGCAGACGCTTCCTACGAAACCGCACTGGCGGATGAGCGCGTCATAGGATTTGCACAGATTGATCCATATTGCTATCGCACCCCCAGATACCATATTAACTATTACGCTTCGCGGTTTTTCGTGCTTGAGCGTTGGACCAGCAGCGTCAGGCGTTTGGTGCGCACAATAACTGGCGCTGGTAATAAGCGCAGTCCGGCGGAAGTGGCAGGTATCGACGAGGCCTATTTTGAAGTGCCGACTTATGTGCGCGTGTTTCCTCCGCGTGAGCAGATAGCAACTGGTTTGCAAAAGCTGGTCGACCGGGGCGTTGCTAATTGCGTGATCGTGACCGGCAGCGAGCCGGAGTACAACTATGAGACGCAATATGTCGACAGTTTTAAGGAAATCTCATTTGGAGACTTGTTAGAGCTCAAATACCTGGCCGAGTCTAATCATATTGTGACCGACCCGCGTCACCAGCACCTGGTGGTTGAAAGCATGTCGAGTTGGCTAAGAAATTTAAGCGATGCAGTGGCTGGCTCGCAGACTGCGGCGGAAAAGGCAGCGTAAACTGCCATTAACTCTCATAAAAATTAGATGTCTCCCCGGCAACTGTGACAAGGTAGTTCTACCCGTAGGGTGCGCCGTGCGCACGAAACAGCTTGCAGCCTGCGCATGAACTGTGTGGTGCGCATGGCACACCCTACGTCTGGTTCGCCGATGTTTGTTGCGTATCTGCACTGAAGGCTCCCACTACGATTAGCGCCAGTTAAGGGCACGCATTCGGTAAGATAATGCTCGACAAATGCTTCTCTCCACTATAAACACGGTTCGTGGCTTTAACCGTTTTGGTGGCCGTCGGCGAGTTGTCTCCCGTGTTTAAATTTCTAACCAGACGCGGGAAGTTACTGCTGGATACCAGCAGCCCGATTTTATGCCCCTTCCTGAACGTATACGCCGAAGCTCGTAAGACGACATCAATGTCATATATTTCACCCGGTTGCGCCGGCCTGAAGCGCGTGATGCCCTCGCGCAATGACAGCCTCGCGACTCCATCCTGAATGTTAAACATACGCCCATCAGGATATACGTCGACTAACTTCACTGTGAAATCAGTATCGACCGCGTCGGTGGATACTGCCAACCTGGCCTTTGGTACGCCAGCCAAACAAAAAGGCTGCTGCAAAGGTTTCGAGGTGTAGCTAAGCACATCAGCGCGTTCGACAAGCGAGGATTGGTCCACCGGCCCTTGAATGTCGTCAGGATTGCCGGTGCAACAGATGCTGCCGCCACGTGTGGGAACCGGCCTTAAGGGGTCATAAACAAATTCTCGAAAATTCGCGTTAGCGGAATTTTGCACCGAAAGCCCATTTTCTTCAGGTCTGGAAACAAGATTAGCGTCGCTTAAAAAGAACTTTTCAAGCTGCACATCTTGCGGCGGCCATTGGTCCGCGTCAACCCAACCTTTACCATGAATATCGTAGTATTTTACTTTCGGCGGTAACTCTACGGCTTTGTCTTTCAACCAGTAATCGAACCAATCCAGATATATTTTTCGGTAGTCGAGAAATTCAAAATCAATCTCCATTTCACCAATGACTCTGCGTCCGCCCGCATGCTTAGCGGCGGAACAGTGCACTCCTGGCGCGATTAACAAATATTGGTGCCTCGCCCGCTCGTTGTTAGCGGCTTTGCGCATGTGGTTCGCTAACGCGAGTGAACCATCAACCGTTTGGTCATACCAGGAATTGACATGCAGCGCCGCCGCGCTGAACCGGTCATCTTTATTAATATAACCCTGCTGGTCCCACCATTTGTCTGCCAGCGCATGGCTTACATAATCCTCAAAAAATGTGTCACGCGTCGTAAGTCGTTTAACCAAATCCACCACTGGCAAAGTCGCCATTGTCGCGCGCAATAATGCCGGATCAATGCGGGTATCGGCCGCCACATCGGCGCTATTGGCCTTATGACCATTTTCGCTAAACCAGCCTACGCTGGACGCCAGATTCAATACACCGTTTTCGTAAACACCGAAATAACCGTATTGATCGTCGACTTTACCGATGGCGCCACCGCCACCGTCAAGAATCATCGCCACATGATTCGGGTGATTCTCCGCCGCGAGAATGGTTTGCGACTCCGCCTGATAGGAGCAACCGAAGCTGCCGACTTTATCGTTTGACCAGGGCTGCGCAACAATCCAGTCGATGGTGTCAGACCCGTCGCGGCCGATGCTTTCATACAGGCTGTATTGACCCTCTGACCCAAAGCGTCCGCGTACCTGTTGCTCAACGACGGCGTAGCCGTTCAAGACAAAAAACTTCGCCCACGAAAAGTCGAAGCCGTGATAAGTATTTTGGATATATACGGTAGGCAGCGGTCCACTCGCATCGACCGGCCGCAGCACATTGGTTTTCAGTTTCACACCGTCCCGCATCTCCACCATAATGCCGCGCTCGCGGCTTACACCTTCGCGCATGCTCAGTATTAAGTCCGCTATCTGCACACGCAAGTGCTGCCGATAGTGGTAGGTGCCAACTCCCAGCATAAGCACCACAACGACGAAAAACAGCAACAGCTTAGATGATGTGGATGACATCAATAGCACTCCCGGCCTAATACCTTTTAGGCGACAATCGTTATTTTAAATATTAGCTCCAATGCAACTAATATCGATACGGTGGTTCTTTGTTTTACACACTGCATCGTAAGCGCTGTAGTGCAGAAAATCTAAACCGATTGATCCTGCAAGGTAATCCATTTCTCTAAATAGCGAAATAGTGTGTCTTCTTGTGAGAACTGAACATCTGTATTATCGTTAGAAGGCTACGTTGCCGAGTTTCGCTCTGCAAGGGGGCAGCAGATGCCGTTGGAGTAATAAGTTGCACATTTTTTAGCCGCAGCTGGCTGATCGGTGACAATTTACCTATATTTATAATGATCTCTGCAGAGATTTTCCATGGCTCGGTAGCAGTTTGTTGGTCATACGTTGTGAGATCCAGGTCATCTATTAGTATTTAAGGCAGTCGCGTTCTCAGCCGGGAACGCGCAGCTAACTTGTTTCCTGCGGCATACGTTGATTGCATCGAACAGGGGGTTTGTAACAGGAGTTCAAGATGCGCGAGACAATAATAAGTGTTTTTGTAAAGCAGGCAGAACAACATCCCGAGCGCATTGCCGTCAGGTACTGGCAAAATAGCCAATGGTGCGAAATTAGCTATGCCGACCTGCTACAGCAGGCACAGGCAACGGCCAATTGGTTGCAAGAACTTGGCGTTTGCACAGGCGATGCCATCGTATTGCCATCCAGCCGATCAACAGGACTTTGTAGCCAGCTGCTGGGAATTCTGTGGGCCGGCGCGCATTACGTTTTTCTGGACCTGCAATACCCCTTACAGCGACAGCGATTTATTTGTACGCAGGTGGGTGCCACAATTGGTATTTATGCGGGCGACCAGCAACTGCCGCATGACCTGCCGGTGCAGTGGCATTGCATCCCGCAACTACCTGCGCCAGCCACAACGCAAGCTATTCCCGAAAATGCAGAGTCAGTTGCTTACATCACATTCACCTCTGGCTCTACCGGCACTCCCAAGGGCGTGGTTATTCCAAACCGGGCGGTCAATCGGTTGGTGTGCAATACCGACTACATCTCGTTCGCTAAAGAGCAGAAGTTTCTGCAGCTTTCGGCGCTAAGCTTTGACGCCTCTACGCTAGAGCTGTGGGGGCCATTACTTAATGGGGGGACCTGCGTACTCTATCCGCAAGACGAGACGCTAACGCCGGCAGGCATCCGCATCGCCATTGAGGCTAACGATGTCACTACACTGTGGCTCACCTCTTCTTTATATAACGCCATTATTTCCGAACACGCCGACTGCCTGCGAGCGGTCAAACAATTATTGATTGGCGGCGAGGCGCTGTCGATCGCGCATGTGCGCAAGGGCCTTGCGGCGTTGCCTGAAACCAGAATCTACAACGGCTATGGCCCCACCGAGAACACCACGTTTACAACCGTATACCCGATTCCACCGATGTTACCCGAAGACCAAAATCGTGTACCTATCGGATTTCCAATCAACGGCACGTTGTGTGGGGTTTTTGACAGCCAGTTAAAGCCTATTGCCGATGGTGAAGCTGGCGAACTGATTACCTTTGGTGCTGGTTTGGCACTTGAATACTTGAACCAACCTGATTTAACCGCAGAGCGTTTCGTTGAGATTGAATGCCATGATGGCGTTACGCGCCGCGGTTATCGCACCGGTGACATCGTTATCAAATTGGAAAACGGCAGCTACGACTATGTCCAGCGCAATGACAAACAGGTAAAAATAGACGGGCATAGAATTGAGCCTGGAGAAATCGAGCGGTTTATCAACGCGCTTGAGGGGGTCAGTGAGGCTCGTGTGATAGTAAAAACGGGTCCTCAGGGTCAAAAACGGCTGGCGGCATACGTTGTGACGCAGGGCGAGCTCGATAACAAAGTTATCAGGGCAGGTATTGCTGCAGCCTTCCCGGCTTTTATGGTGCCGCACTTTATTATCGCTGTAGCCGATTTACCCAAAAACCAGAACGGTAAATTGGACGAAGGGCGTCTTCCTGATCCTTTCCAATCGCAGCAGCAAACGGTAGCGTCGAATCCATTGGTCTCACGTTGTTGGCTGGAGATTTTAGGCAGAGGCAACGGTGAGGAAGAGAATTTCTTCGACGCCGGAGGCACGTCGCTGGAAGCACTGCAGCTGACGGAATTACTTGAAAAGCGCTTTGAGCGTGATTTGGGAGCTACTTTCGTTTTCGAATATTCATCAATTAATGCTCAGGCACAGTTTTTTGACCAGGACCAATCGACGCCGCAGCCAGTTGATTCGGTCGGTGTGAATTCATCCTCACGGCAGGACATAGCTGTTGTCGGCATAGCCTGCCGATTTCCTGGAGCCAACAACCTCGACGAATACTGGGACAATCTCGTCAACGGCAGAGAGTCCATCAGTTTCTTCAGCGACGCTGAACTCAGCGCTGAAGTTAGCGCGGCCGATCGGAATCATCCGAATTATGTAAAGGCGAAGGGCATCGTCGAAGACTGCGATCAATTTGACGCGGCGTTCTTTAGCGTCTCGCCGGCGGAAGCTGAAGTGATGGACCCACAGCAGCGCATCATGCTGCAGCTCGCCTGGCACGCAATGGAGGATGCAGGCTATCCTCCCGGCGACAATAAGCTGCGTACCGGTGTCTTCGTCGGCACCAATTGGAGTCGTTACTTTCAGCAGTACGTACTTAATAACGAGGATGTAAAACGTAAATTAGGCGCGTTCAACGCCTCGCTGGCGAATGAATCGGATTTTTTAAGCACTAGAATATCCTACAAGCTCGACCTCACCGGCCCAAGTATTAACGTGTTTACTGCATGTTCCACCGGGCTGGTCGCCATCTCCCAGGCGTGTTCGAGTATCGAAAGTGGCGACTGCGAGATGGCGCTGGCCGGCGGCGTGTCGATATCTACGCCGGTAAACAGCGGCTATGTCTATCAGGAAGGCAGCATGCTGGCGAGCGACGGTCACTGCCGCCCCTTCGACGCGGCAGCCACAGGCACCACGTTTAACGACGGTGCAGGCCTTGTTGTCTTAAAAAGACTGGACCTGGCGCGCCGCGACGGCGACCATATTTACGCGGTAGTCAAAGGCTGTGCTGTTAATAATGACGGTGCAAACAAAGCCAGCTTTACCGCGCCCAGCGTTGCTGGCCAGGTCGCCATCTATAATTCCGCATTGGCAAAAGCCGGCGTAGCCGCCGACTCAATCGGCTTTATTGAAACCCATGGCACGGCAACCCCGCTCGGTGATCCGATTGAGGTGAAGGCACTGTCGCAGAGCTATGCGGCCGCTGGCAGCGCTCGCCCCTCAAGCTGCGTCATCGGTTCGGTGAAATCGAATATAGGTCACACCATTCACGCGGCCGGCGTGGCCAGTTTTATCAAAACGGTGATGGCGGTTAATAAAGGCTTGATTCCGCCAACGCTGCATTTCAACACACCTAATCCTAAACTGGAGCTAGAGAAAACGCCGTTTTACGTTAACAATTCCGTGGTGGAGTGGGACGATGCATTACCCAGGCGCGCGGCTGTCAGTGCGCTTGGCGTTGGTGGCACTAATGCGCATGTCATCGTCGAGCAATATCGGCAGCCTGACGTAGAGACAAACGTCGAGAATCAATTTGTGGCACCACACCCGGCCGCATCAATTTTAATCTCAGCCAAAGACAAGCAATCACTTGAACTACAAATAGCGCGCTACCAGCAGTATTTTGCAGCTCAGCCCGGTTCAACCAGCGTGACCGATGCCGCTTACACTTCTACGGTTGGTCGCCGCCACTTCAAGCACCGGGCCGCCGTTAGTGGCACTACAGCCGAGCAAGTCGCTACTCGCCTGGCGCAGAAGAAAAGCTACGTCAGCGGTCAGGCAGAGGCCGCTAATAATTCTAAACTGTGCTTTATGTTTTCCGGTCAGGGCTCGCAACGCCAGCAAATGGGCTTTTGGTTATACCAGCACAATGCCAGTTTTCGCGAGCTAATTGATCACGGCAGCGAGCTAGTGCTTGCCCAGCAGAGTTTCGACCTACGGCTGTTTATAGCGAATGACGGCACGCAGCAAGATATTGGGCTCGATGTTAACCAAACCAAGGTAGCGCAACCGCTGTTATTTTTATATGAATACGGCTTGGCGCGCTATCTGCAATCTTGCGGTTGCCAGCCCGACTTTTTGATTGGCCACAGTATCGGTGAATTTGCAGCGGCCACTCTGGCAGGCGTTTTCAGTTTTGAAGATGCCGTGCGGCTGGTTGCCGCGCGCGGTGCGCTAATGCAATCCATGCCCGGCGGTAAGATGTTGGCTGTCAATGCGACGCCAGACGCCGTGCAAGATTTGCTTCAGACCGATCTGTGCCTCGCAGCGGTCAACGCGCCAGATCGCATTGTCCTGTCGGGCCTTGAAGATGTGGTACAGGCCGCTAAAGCTCAGCTTGCCGAGCGCAAGATTGACGGTACTATTCTCCATACCAGCCACGCTTTCCACTCGCATATGATGCAGCCCGTGGTCGCCGAACTTGAAGAGTTACTGGCGGCAGTGTCACTCAAGCCGCCTGAGCTACCTATTTTTTCAACCGCTACGGGCAGGCAATTAACCGCTGATGACGCGATTGCCCCATCCTACTGGTCTACGCAGCTGCGCAGGCCCGTATTATTTGCCGATGCCATTACAGCAGCGGGACAGCACTACGCTGAGCAAAGTATAGCGTTTGTTGAAGTTGGCCCCGGCCTGGCGCTGACCTCACTCGCGGCGTGCCAGAAGGCAATGGAGAACAACACCGTAATCGCCGCAACGCCGAGCAGTGCGCAGAACGATGACTTTATTGGCGAACTCAACCAATGCATGAACAGCCTCTGGGTGCGCGGTTATAAGCTCGACTGGTCGGCACAGTTTAGCGCGGCGCAGGCTAGCAAAACGCGGTTGCCGGGCTATGCTTTCTTACCAACGGTCCACTGGCTGGCGCCTCCCACCGCCGCGTCAACGATGACAATTGCAGTACCTACAAACACAGCAAGCGCGCAACCCGCACAACAAGCCATGCAGGAGATCACTATGAGTGCAGACGAGCACCGTCAGGTTATTGAGAACAAGTTAAGAGGTCTGCTGGAAGATATAACCGGATTCGACCTCGACGATGTAACAGCAGATACGCATTTCAGCGAAGCCGGTCTCGACTCACTGTTGTTAACGCAGGCAGCAATGTCTATAGAGCGCGAGTTTGCAGTCGGCCTCACCTTCAGACATCTGGTCGATGAGTATACGACCATCGGTGAATTGAGTGAGTTTGTCGCGGCCAAAGTGCCTGTCGCAACCAGCCAGGTCGCGGTAGCGCCTGTTGCTCCAGCGGCTAACGCCGAGGCGGCGCAAGCCATTGCTGCTACGCCGCAAGCCACTGCTTTCACAGCACCAGCCGGCGACGCCGTGCAGCAACTCATTCAACAGCAACTTCAAGTTATGCAGCTACAACTGCAGGCGCTAAGTGGCGGCGCAGCGGCTCCGGCTGCAATACCGGCGCTTGCCACACCAGCTTCCGCTCCCGCCGCCAACGAACCGCCAGCAGCAGAGCCTACTGCACCAGCGAGCGCTGAAAAACCAGCAGCAAGGCACACGCCAGGCACGCGCATCACCAGAGAAATTGTCGGTGTCAACTTAACCAAGGCGCAACAGCAATGGCTTAACGACGTGATGGCCGACTATCAAACGAAATTCGCCAAGTCGAAGCAATACACTCAGCAGCACCGTAAGTATTTTGCCGACCCGCGTACCGTGTCCGGGTTTAATCCTGAATGGAAGGAAATCATCTTTCCACTGGTGACCAATAAATCGAAGGGCTCCAGGCTGTGGGATATTGACGGCAACGAATTAATCGATACGTCCAACGGTTTCGGCCCCATCTTTTTTGGCCATTCACCGGACTTCGTTAACGCAGCGATCAAGCAACAAATCGATCTTGGCGTTGAAACTGGTCCACAATCGCCGCTGGCTGGCGAAGTCGCGCAGTTGTTTTGCGAACTCACTGGCAATGAGCGCTGCACCTTCGCAAGTTCTGGCTCCGAGGCCGTAATGGGCGCAATACGTTTGGCCCGTACGGTTACAGGGCGCGATAAAGTTGTAATGTTTGAAGGCAGCTATCACGGTATTTTTGACGAAGTGCTCAGCAGGCCGGGCAAAAACTATCAAGCCTTGCCGGCAGCACCAGGCATTCCGAGAGAAACGACCAGCAATATGCTGGTCGTGCCGTGGGGCGCGCCGGAGAGTCTGGAAACTATTAAGTCACTTGGTGCCGAGCTTGCCGCCGTACTGATAGAACCGGTGCAAAGCCGCAAACCGGAATTTCATGACAAGGAGTACCTGCAAGCCATCCGCACGTTAACGCAGGAAAGCGGCAGTGCGATGATTCTCGATGAAGTCGTCACCGGCTTCCGCGTCCATCCCGGCGGCATTCGCAAGCTGTACGATATTGACGCTGACCTTGCGACCTATGGCAAGGTAGTCGGTGGCGGCTACCCAATCGGCATCATTGGCGGCAAGTCACGTTTTATGGACGCGCTGGACGGCGGTTTTTGGCAGTACGGCGACGACTCTATTCCTGAATGTGGCGTCACGTTTTTCGCCGGCACCTTTGTGCGTCACCCGCTCGCACTGGCAGCTGCAAAAGCGATAATGCAGCGCATCAAAAGCGAAGGCGTCGACCTGTATGAGAGACTGGAGAAAACCACATCGGCCATGACTGCTGACGCCAAAGCCTTCATAAAAGACATGCAGTGTGCGGTGACGTTTGAAAACTTTGCATCGTTCTATTATGTAGCCGTTCCTGCTAATGCACACTGGGGGCATATGCTGTTCGTACTAATGACTTATGAAGGCATCAATATGCAGCAGTATCGGCCTAACTTTGTGACTACCGAGCACAGTGTTGAGGATATTGCCAAAATACTCAACGCCTTCAAAACATCGCTGGCCCAGTTAATTTGTCATGCGTTGATTGAAGGTGACATGGTTGCGGCAAAACGTTATTTGAATGATAAACCTGAAATGCCAACGGGGGCGCGGCTTGGCAAAAATGCGCGCGGTGAACCGGCCTATTTTATTGAAGACCCGGAAAATAAAGGTAACTATATTGAAGTAGGCAAGCCATGAGTGAGCCAACGTTTGACCCGTTTGCAGGCGGCGAAATATCGCGCTTATGCCCGACCACGGCGCCGCAGCAGGAGATTATTACCTCGTCAAAAATGAGCGACGAAGCCAACACGGCATTTAATGAGGCGGTCTCGCTGCGCGTCAACGGCACGCTGGAAATTGCGCTGTTGGAATCCAGCTTAAACGCGCTGTTTGAGCGTCACGACATTCTCAATGCGACTTTTTCCTCGCTGGGCGACGAAATTTGTCTGCAGCCAACACGGCGCTTCGTGCTCGACTATGAAGACCTGCGCGCTCTCGATGCTGCTGCCAAAGGGCAAACCATAGATGCGCTGCTGAAGAATATTGCGATCTCACCAATGAACCTTGAAGAGGGGCCGCTGTTTTTCGCTTGGGTTAAGCAGCTTGAAGACGAAAGCTTTGAGCTTATCTGCGCTGCCCACCATGTTATCTGCGACGGTTGGTCGATAGGGCTGCTACTCACTGAGCTGGCGACTATTTATAAAAGCGGGGGAGATGTTAATGCGCTACCAGCAGCCCCTTCGTTCTTTGATTTCGCCGACCAGCACGCCGCGTCACAGGTTTCGAATGCCGACATTGACTACTGGCTGAAGCGTTTTGAAAACTTACCGCCCACGCTGGACCTGCCGCTTGATCGGCCGCGACCGCCAACTCGTAGCTTTCGCGCCGAGCGATACGACTATCATCTTGACCAAGCGCTGGTTAAAGCGCTGCCAAAGGCGGCATCCGCATTAAAATCAAGCCTGGTAAATTATGTGCTGGCCGGCTATTTCGCGCTGCTGCATCGGCTGACTGGTAACGTAGATATTGTAGTAGGCCTGCCGGTTGCGGGCCAGGCGGCCCTTAATCAGCTCAGTCTGGTTGGCCATATGGTGCAGCTGCTGCCAATAAGAATAAGCCTGCACGGTGATACCCCTTTCAGCGAGCTGGTAGCGTCGGTGAAAGAGCAGGTGTTAAACGCCAGCGAGCACCCTAACTTTACCTTTGGCAAATTACTCGAGAACATTAGCGTCGACCGCTCGCGCGTGCCGTTGATTAGCAGCATCTTCAATATCGACCAGCCCATGCCGGAAATTGACTTTGGCACAGCCAAAGCGACGCTGCGTTCGGTGCCGCGTGCCGCCGAAAATTTTGAGATGTTTCTCAACATCATGCCATCTAAAGATGACTTGGTCATTGAGGCAACCTATTCTTCGGTACTGTTCAGCGAGGCTACTATGCATGCCTGGCTACAGTCGCTGGAAGCGATACTGCAGGCCGCGCTGCAAGATTCCAGCGTAGTGCTCGACGAACTTTGTCTCACAAACAAATTGCCCGCCGTTGTGGAGAGTATTAATCAAACGGAAAAGTCCAATCAGTTCACCGATTTAGTTTCTGCCTTTAAGTTTCGGCAGCAGCAAAATCCTGCTGCCATCGCGGTAATTTGCGGAGACCAAAGCCTGACTTATCAACAGCTCGATACATCCTCGTCAGCGCTCGCTACGCTGCTGCGTAAGGAAGGTGTCAGGGAAGGGGCGGTCGTCGGTATCTGCTGTGAGCGCTCGGAGCTGTTGCTAGTCAGCACGCTGGCCGTACTTAAAACAGGTGCCGCGTATTTGCCGCTTGACCCTGACTTCCCACAAGAGCGACTGATCTACATGCTGGAGGACAGTCAAGCCGTCGCCGTCATTGAGGATGCGAGTGCACCGCAAGGCGTTCGTGACGCTGCGTTGAAACACATATCGACCGATGAGCTAAGCAAAAGCAACGCAGACCAGTCTGCTTTTAAGCCCGTGTCGATAACGGCTGAACAATTGGCTTATACCATTTATACATCGGGTTCTACCGGCAAGCCCAAGGGTGTTCGGGTTCAACACAGCGCCGTGATCAACTTCCTTGAGAGCATGGCGGTTGAACCGGGCTTGACAGAAGCGGATCGGTTGCTTGCCGTCACGACGTTGTCTTTCGATATTTCTGTGCTGGAATTATTTTTGCCAATAGTTTGCGGCGCTGCAACTGTGGTTGCCACGCGTGACGACATTAAAGATGGCGAACGACTTGCGGCGCTTATTGAGCAGCATGGCGTCAGCGTTATGCAGGCCACCCCCAGCACGTGGAGAATGTTGTTACTCAGCAAGTGGCGTGCGGCTGCCGCATCAGGGCAACCCAAGCTGAGGGCCTTGTGCGGCGGTGAACCGTTGCCGGCCGATTTGGCTAAAGAGCTATTGCCGCAGGTCGCCGAACTATGGAATATGTTCGGCCCTACGGAAACCACCGTGTGGTCAACCTGCAAGCGCATCAACTACGCCGACAGCATAATTACCGTTGGCACGCCTATTGCCAATACACGAGTCTACGTGCTGGACAGTAAGCTAAAACCGTTACCTGTTTCTGCTCCGGGAGAGTTATGCATTGCTGGTGCCGGAGTGACATTGGGGTATCACAACCGGCCGGAGCTGAACGCTGATCGGTTTGTAGAGCATCCGGAATTTGGCCGTCTATATCGCACAGGTGATTTAGCCAAGGTGTTGCCAAGTGGAGAACTACAGCATCTCGGCCGGCTTGATGATCAGGTCAAACTGCGCGGCTATCGCATCGAACTCGGTGACATCGAGGCGGCGCTGCAAAATAGCGCTGAGGTAGAGCAGGCGGCGGTTTATCTGTGGGAGATCAACGAGCAGGATGTACGTATCGTTGCCTGCTGTGTACCCCCGGCCGGAAAATCGCTGGAGACCATCGCACTACGCAAACAACTGCGTAACGTATTGCCGAGCTACATGCTACCGCAGTACTTTCTTAGCATCGCAGCCGTGCCGCTAACACCGAATGGTAAAATAGACCGTCGCTCGTTGCCACGCCCGGAGGTAGTGGAGTCTTCCATTCTGGGAGAAAAAACTCTGCACACTAACACCGAAAAGCAAATTGCGCAGGTGTGGGTGGACTTGCTTAAACCAACGGGTGCGATAGGTCGAGAAGACAACTTTTTTGAAATAGGCGGCCATTCATTACTGGCACTCGAAGCCATACGACGAATCGAAACCGTCACCGGCGCGCGTCTGACGCCGACGCAGTTAGTGGCCGAACGGCTTGTTACCCTGGCAGCTAAAGTGGACGCAGCCGGCGAGCAGCAGCAAGACGAGAGTATGCCGGTGGCATTACCTCAATCAGCAGCACGACGACTTAGCCTGGAACAGTCGCGTTTGCTACAGCGCCAACTTAAAGTTGCCACTAGCACCTGCAACAATCTTCCTGCAGCGTGGCTGCTGGAGGGCGACATCGATCTGGAGGCGTTGCGCACCAGTCTACAGCGAGTGTTCGAACGGCAAACGGCGCTGCGTACCCGTATCGTTAGCGGCGAGCATGGCTACCAGCTGGCCTTGCGGCATATGTCCGATGTGGACGTTGTCGAAATTATCGATCTGGCAGGTGAAGCACAGCCGCTAGAAGCGGCGTTGGCCGCAGCATCCCTGTCCGCACTGCAGCCCTTTCCCGTGGTCGATGAGTCCTTGTGCCGGGCGACACTCTACAAAGTGGGAGCAACAACGCATTTGCTCACCCTTACCCCGCATCAGTTGATTTTTGACGGCTGGTCGTTCGATATCTTCCTGCGGGAACTGGAGTCATATTATCAGGCGGCGCTTGAAAACCGGGCCGCCACCTTGCAGCCTCTGCCATTCCAGTTCCGAGACTACACCGAGTGGTCTGCCGAGCAGCTTATCGATGAGTCGACCCTGGCGTTCCACCAACGACTGCTCGACAGCAATCCGCCGCAGGCAAGCTTCGTCGACAGCAATGCCGACAAAAGCGAATGCCGACGCCGTGAATTGCATTTTGGCACCGATACCTTGCGCAGCGTAGAAGGTTTTTGTGAACGCCACAACGTGCGGTTACACGAACTACTGCTCGCCGTGTTGGCCAAGGCCTGCTGCGACCACGATCAGCGTAGCGAACTGTTGATAGGGCTGCCGGTGACCGGCCGTTACATTCCGGAAGTGATCGGTCTGATTGGCAGCTTCGTTTCCATGCTGCCCCTGCAGTTACAGCTGCGGGTTGGTAATTTTGCTGGCATGGTGCAGGATGTTGCCGAGCAGCTACGCGTGTTTCATGACCATCAGGAGCTGAGTTTTGCTGAATGCGTAAAAGGCACAGCGCTTGAAGGGCAGCCGTTCCCCGGCTTGTTGGAAATGAGTTTTGCCTTTCAGGATGTTCGTAACCGCCCGCAAAGCCTGGCGAACCTGAAGCTCTCGCAAATAGACATGGCCAGACTGCAAACCGAAGTGCCACTGGAGCTATGGACCCGCGTGCAGCCGAACGGACTGCTCGTTGTGTTCGACTACGACAGCGGTCAGGTAGAGGAGTCAGCCATCGACAGTCTCGCTAACGCCGTGACGGAGATAGCGACTTCACTGGACACACAGGAACAACACACGCCACCTGCAGATGCGGTCGAATCGACCAGTCCAGACGTGGCAAAACCCTTTTGGAAACGCCTGTTTCAATGAGTACTATTGCAGTGACTATTAATGATTGAACCGTTTTTCTTTGGCCCCGGAAACGCCTTCGCAAGCTATCAGTCGGCGAGTGAGCTGACGTCAAGCCGGCTGCTGGTTATTTGCCCACCGCTATTTGATGAGTATCGCCGCTGCTATCGCGCCTTGTTTGACCTTGGCAATGCCTGCGCAGCGCAGGGCATGCACGTGATTCGGCTTGACTACAGTGGCACTGGCGAGGCGCAAGGTAAGCCTGAAGATTTCACAATTGAAGATTGGATAGGCGATATCAACCGTGTTATCGAAGAGGGAATAGCCCTGACCGGGGCGCAGTCGGTGGTGCTCGCCGGCGTACGCTTCGGTGCGACACTGGCGGCGCAATGCCAGCACGCAGCGGTCAAACGCTACGTTTTTTGGGATCCCGTCGACAGCGGTAAGTTTTACGCGGCGTGGCTGGCACATATTAACAGCGAGATGGAAGCCAGGCATCGATCCATGGCCAGAATGGCCAACCTCAAGTTCGAGAAAATTGACTATCAAGCCTTTGCGCTGAGCGACTCGCTTGAGGCAGGTATCGCCAGCCTGGATATTAGCCATGCGAGTACCACTAATGAAAGCCAGGTCAACGTGGTAACAACAGATAAAAACGCGCCGACCAACAGTGCGTATGCACGCTGCGAATTCACCGGCTTCGAGTATGACTGGCCGCGTTTTCACGAAGGCAATCTGCACCCCAAACCCGTCCTGGAGCGCATCGCGTTAATGGTACTGCAACAATGAAGGAGGAGGCGTTCCGCTTCGGCGCAGGCAACCTTGGTTTTGGCATGGTGACCCTACCAGCAGACATCAGCCGTGCGCCGGTTGTGGTTGCGCTAAACGCCGGCTTAACCGCGCGAGAGGGGCCACATCGGCTGAACACCCTGGCGTGCCGAGGTTTAGCGCAAGCCGGCTATATCGCCATTCGCCTCGACCTTGCCGGTAAAGGCGACACACCGGCGCGCGACGGACTGACTAACCGCGAGTCTGTTGCTCTCGACTGGCAGCATATTAAGCAATCTATTGTGCAACAGTACGGCGAGCGCAAACTAGTGCTGATGGGTTTATGCTCCGGTGCCGACAATGCGGTTAAAATTGCCGCTACCGACGCCGATGTTCACGGCCTTATTCTGCTCGATCCCATTTCTCCCAAAGACACAGACTTCGCCAAACGCGAATTGTTGAGCAAGCTGAATAATCTGCATAAATGGCTAAATTTGCCGCGCACATTAGTGACACGAGTGCGCCGCCGATTCGGCATGGAGCACGACCCTTATGCGGTGATGGCAGGTCTGCGTGACGAACCAACGGCAGATGATATAGACGCCTGTTTTCGACATATTGCCGCCTGCCAGGGCAAGGTGCTTGCCGTATTTACCAGTCAGGCAGCTTCTCACTACAATCAGCAGGGGCAATTCGTTAGAGCCATCAATATTGCCGGTCTGGAATCTTGCTGTGAGGAAGTGTTTTGGCCTTTGGTGCTGCATATTTACCCGGTGCAAATTCACAGAGACCGTTTGCTGGAAAAAATTATCGACTGGGGCAAGGCTAATTTTGACCACCTGCAGGGCGTCGCTTCGGTATGAAGAACGAACATCACTTTTTCTTTTCTGCCGCCGCCACCCGTGAGGGCGCGATAATACAAGGTCGTTTTGATGAATAAGAATAACAAGCCTGTAGCACCTGAAAATAGCGCAGAACCCGGCCGGCATTTCACGGTAGAACCGCAGGTAGACACGCGTTTTAACGCAGGGGCCATCTCACCCATAACGCACAACTTTCACCTGCATCCGCTGATGCAGCTGGACAAGCTAAAACAGTTAGCTGATTTTCTAATGGAGCGTAACCAGTGCCGTTTTGTTGCGCCCGACATAAAGCAGGACTCCGCGTTCACGCATCATGACAAAGCGCCGGACGGCAGCAGCCTGGCGGAGGTGTTTGAGCGTATTCACGAGCCACGTTCGTGGGTGGCTTTATATAATGTGGAAGCCAAGTCTGAATACCAGGCTTTTCTGGATGAGGTAGTAGACTCTATCAGGCCGCTTATTGAGCCTACGCAGCAGGGTATATTTAATATCGGCGGCTTTATCTTTATCTCCGCTCCACCGTCTGTAACGCCGTTTCATATCGATAGAGAAAATAATTGCTGGCTGCAGATCAGCGGCCAGAAGCGCATCACTGTATTTGATCACACTGACGAGCACGTGGTACCGCGCCAGTCGGTCGAAGAATTTATTGTTAATCGTAATCTCGACAACGTGCGTTTGAAAGACGCTATTGTTGATCGCGGTCAGGAGTTTAACGTCGGGCCGGGGCAGGGGGTTTATTTTCCGGCGACAACCCCGCATATGACAAGAACTACCGATGAGTGGGTGCAGGAGTCTGACGGGATTTCCATCTCCATTGGTGTGGTGTTCTATACGGAATACACGCGTCGTCAGGCCCAAATTCACCAATGTAATGCGGTGCTGCGGCGCTTGGGGCTTGACCCTTCGCCGCCCGGTAGCGCCCCTTTGCTTGACGCCACCAAGTGCCACATCGGTCACTCGTTAGCAGCGATGAAGAAACGCTTTAGAGGCTATAACCCGCCGCCCGGGTCCTTTTAATGCTGGTCAATTGCCATCCACTACCCACCATTAACAGGCGGTAACCATATGCAGAGTTTCATAAAAAAGAGAATAATAACCCTGTTGGAACTGCTGCCAATGGGCAGAGATATTTATCTCCACCTCGCGCGTGAGCGGCTAGGCATCAGCTATCGTGGTGTGTACGCAAGCAGGCAAGAAGCGCTCGCTGCGGCAAACGAAAAAAATAGCGAATATGACGTAGTCAATCGTAACAAAGCCAGCAACCAGGCAGTGGAGGAACAAGGGCTGGAAACATTGCTCCGTCACTATGACTACCCGCTACTTTTTTGGCTAAGCCAACTGCTGCCGCAGAACCCGCGGCTGTTGGAATTGGGTGGCAGTATTGGCCACCTCTATTTCACCTCGAAGAAATATATGCAACACCCCGATTCGCTAGATTGGACTATTGCCGAGCTGCCTGAAGCGGTTAAGCTGGGCAATGAAATTGCGCAGCAACGCGGAGCTACCCAGCTGCGTTTTATTGACAGCAGCCATATGCAGGCGGCCGAGGCGGCCGATATATTTGTTACGGCCGGCACGCTGCAGTATATGCAACAAGATATGCGAGAGCTTCTCGAAGGTTTGACTAGTCTGCCCAAACACGTCCTGATTAACTACACTCCCATCCACGCCGACAAAACCGGCTGGACTCTCCAAAACCTGGGCGTATGCGAAGTGCCTTACTGCATTTTCGCCAGACAGGCGCTGTACGCTGATATGGAAGCGCTTGGCTATAAATTGGTGACAGACTGGGAGAGTCAAAGAGCGCTAGAAATTCCATTTCACAGTGAATTGAACCTTAAGGCCTACTCCGGTTGCCTGTTTAGCCAACCTTTCGCAAGCCTCTAAACGCTAAACCCCTCTTGTGAAATTGGCATCGTTCGACACCTGTGCCCCGTTGCGGTAAAAATAGCGTTACAAACCGCCGGCGCCAATGGCGGCAAGGGCGGCTCACCCAGGCCAGTAGGTGGATAATCGCTGTCAATAAAATGCACGGTCACTTCGGGCGCATGGGCTATGCGTAACAAGGGGTATTGATCGAAATTGGTTTCCTGCACTCTGCCGTTTCTGTGATTGACCTGCTGGCCAAGCAGCGCACTCAAACCATCTATCACCGCTCCCTGTACCTGGTGCTCTGCTCCGCTCAGATTAACAATAGGGCCCACATCGGCGGCCACGGTAACTGAGTGTACGGTGACTCGTTTGTTCTCATCGACGCTAACGTCGGCCACTTCGGCGATGTGACCGGCATAGCTGAAATAGAACGCCAGGCCCAGGCCGCGCCCCTTCGGCATTGGCGCACCCCAGCCGGCCTTAGCCGCCGCCAGCTGAATTACCGCACGCGCACGATCACGATTCAGCACAGAATCATCGGGTCTTATTTTTTGTTTGGCGGTTTCAAAAATTGAAGACTTGCCCACCAGCTCAAGTAGTACCTCCAAATGATCTCGACCGGCCGCCGCCGCAAGTTCGTGAATAAACGACTGCAGCGGGAAGGCGAGCACGTTGGCATTGGGCGCGCGCCAGGGGCCGCAAGGTGTTTTCCACGGCAGCGTCGTTTGCGTCAGGCGATAATTGTCGATGTGCTTACCGGGAAATACATCGGCGTCTAGTGTGCCACCGGCAACCGGATTTTCGCCGTCGTGTGAAAAAGTGATGAAATGGTTGTGCCAGGCGCTTATCTTACCTTCAGCGGTAACCGCGCCCGTGAGCGAATGAAAGCCGCCGGGGCGGTAGAAGTCGTGCTGCATGTCATCTTCTCGGGTCCACTGTAGCTTGACTGGCTTGCCCACTCGCTCGGCAATGGCGGCGGCTTCACACATATAATCGTTGTAAAGTCGGCGGCCAAAACCGCCGCCAACGCGGGTTTGGTGGACTGTGATCTGGCTGGCATTCAGGCCCAAAACGTTGGCCACATTGCCTAAGCCGCGCTGCGGCATTTGTGTTGGAGCCCACAGTTCAACAGTGCCGTCCTTGTTTATTCTTGCCGTACAGTTTTGCGGTTCCAGCTGCGCGTGCGCGACAAAGCCGTAGCGATAGAATGACTGTACTTTTTTGTGCGCCGTGTCGAATTCAGCGTCGACGTTGCCCGTGTCTGCCAGCGTGTGCTTGCCGGGCTCTTCTGCCAGCTGGCGGGCCTGCTGCAACGCCGCCTGCCAGCTGTCGTCGGCTGCATCAGTGTCGTCCCACTCCACTATTAAACGACGTTTAGCTTCGAACGCGACCCAGGTGTTTTCTGCAACGATGGCGATACCCGGCATAAGCTCCTGCGCGCTACCATTGCCTTCCAAAACAAATGCCGTCAGCACGCCAGGCATTTCAGTTATCTCCGCGATATTTGAACTTGCCACTTTACCGCCCGCTGCCGGTGCCTTCTGATATACCGCGTACACCATGTCTGGCAGTTTTTGATCAATACCAAATAAGGGTTCACCCCGAACCAGTGCCGCGTTATCGACACCCGTCACACGCGTGCCAAGCAAGGTGTATTCGGCTTTTTTCTTCAATTTTAGCCTGGTCGGTAGTCGCTGTTGGGCAGCCGCCTCTGCCAGTTCGGTGTAGTGTATTGATTGTTCGCCAAAGTAGACGCGGCTTTGCCGGGTGCTCAATTCTGAGGGATCCACCTGCCAATGCTCGGCGGCGGCATCGACCAGCATACTACGTGCAGCCGCGCCCGCTTCGCGCAGCGCGTTCCAGTTCGAGCGAATAGATTGCGACGCCACCGCGTACTGCGGTCCATAGCGCGCCTCGTCAATCGCTGCCTGCACGACTTCAACCTCTTGCCAGTTGGCGTCCAGCTCTTCGGCAATAATCATCGGCAGTGAGGTTTTCACGCCCTGGCCAATCTCCGGATTTTTAGCGAACAGCTTGATGCCCTCTGCTGTAATCTGCAGAAAAGAATTAGGTGCGAAAGTCTGCGCGCCTGCGGCTGCCTGAGCGCTGCCAACGGTAGGCCCTCGGTCGCCGCAGCCGGTGGTAAGCCCTAGCATTAAGCCACCGCCGGCAACGCCGGTGAGTTTCAAAAAGCGGCGCCGGTCGAGCTGTTGAATTTGTAAAGGCGTATTCGTTTGTATAGTCATGCCTGCCCTTTCAGTTTGGCTGCCGCTTGATGTATGCCTTTACGAATGCGTAAATAAGCGCCACAGCGGCAAATATTGCCAGCCATCGCTTGGTCAATATCCGTATCGGTGGGCTGTGGATTGTTCGCCAGCAAAGCGGCGGCGCTCATTAACTGCCCGGCCTGGCAGTAGCCGCACTGGGGCACGTCGAGATCTATCCAGGCTTGCTGCAGCACATGCAGTGTGCCGTCAGCGCCTGCAAGCCCTTCGACCGTAGTGATGCTTTTTTCGACAACGGCGCTTGCCTTCGTCACGCATGATCGTACCGGCGTGCCGTCGACATGTACGGTACACGCGCCACACTGAGCTATGCCGCAGCCAAATTTAGTACCGACTAAATCAAGTTTATCGCGCAGCACCCACAGCAACGGCATGGCCGCATCCACGTCGCCCGCGTCCAGTTGCTGGCCGTTTACCTTCAGTTTCAAGACCGACTCCACATTAATAACCGAACATACACCTTATTATAGGGGCAACCGAATAGGGGGGCGAAAACAATGTTTTATAAGAGAGCAGCACAGCGCACTTCAATGTACGCGTATGTACTAATTGACAAGCCTACCGCTGACAATTCAAATGCTTAGATGATAACGATGCTGCGATCTATCTCCTCCCACAATGTAAAATTGCTGCACGATGGTTGGCTGTTAACCAATACGCCGCCCGACGCCTGCAGTCATCCTGCCGAGCTTGCGGCAGATGCTATCGACTGGCGAGCCGCCATCGTGCCTGGAACAGTTGCCATGGTGGCGTTGGAAGACAACGCCGACCCGTGGCAACCGGCTTTTGATTACGACAGCGCCGACTGGTGGTATCAATGCCAGTTTGTAGCAACCAGCCAGGCTGGCAATGAGCGAACCTACCTGCACTTCGCCGGTTTGGCCACGCTTGCCGAGGTATGGCTTAACGGTGAGCGTGTGCTCACAGCCGACAATATGTTTCGCGCCTACGCGCTTGAAGTCACGCACAGCCTTAAGGAACACAACGAACTGGCGATTGTTTTTAGATCAGTTGCGCAACATTTGTCTCAAAAAAAACCACGTCCACGCTGGAAAACACGGCTGGTTGAACATCAACAGCTACGCTGGATGCGCACGACGTTGCTGGGACGTATACCTGCGTGGACCCCGCCGTTAAAACCGGTGGGGCCGTGGCGGGAAATAAGTCTGCGGCGAGCCGCTATTGCTGATATTTCGCATTTCGACTTACGCTCTCTACTGGTTGGTAGCGACGGCCACGTCACCTTGCACTGCGAATTGGCCGTACTCGACCCCGCATTGAATGCCAGTCGCGCGGTCCTGCATATCGACGGCCAGGCGTATCCGTTAGCCATCAAGCAACAGGCACATAACGTTAGCGTAACGGCTGACTTTCGCATCGAAAATGTGCCGGCCTGGTGGCCTCACACGCATGGTGAGCCACGTTTACTCGACTGCGCGCTACAGATCGATAGCGACTCTTCCAGCGTCAGTATTGATTGCGGGAAAATAGGCTTCAAGTCAATTGACTTAAACCGCAGCAATGGCCAGGTCCAATTCGTGATTAACGGCGAACCGATTTTTTGTCGTGGCGCCTGCTGGACGGTGAATGATTTTGCATCGCTAAGCGGCAGCGACGAGCAGCTTCGCCAGGCATTGAGGCTGGCGCGTGACGCCGGCGTCAATATGCTGCGCATAGGCGGCACTATGGTGTATGAAAGTGACCGCTTTTATGAACTATGCGATGAGCTTGGCATACTGGTATGGCAAGACTTTATGTTCGCTAATATGGACTACCCCGTAGATGACGCGGCGTTCATGCAAAATGTTACCGCAGAGATCGAATACCAGCTACAGCGTTTACAGCCGCACGTCTGCATCGCCGCTTACTGTGGCAACAGTGAGGTTGAACAGCAGGCAGCGATGTATGGCACACCGCAGGAGATCTGGTCGAATGACTTGTTCGCAAATCGGCTTCCCGACCTGTGTGCACAGTACGACGGCACTACGCCGTACTTTCCATCAACGCCGTGCGAAGGGGCATTGCCGTTTCATGTCGGTGAGGGGTTGGGCCACTATTTTGGCGTAGGTGCCTATCAGCGTCCGGTGCATGATGTCGTGGCGGCGCGGGTCAAGTTCACGCCCGAATGCCTTGCGTTCTCCAATGTACCTGAGACGCAAGCAGTGACTGAACTGACTGGCATGGAAGCACCGCCGCCGCATCAACCGCTATGGAAAAGTCGCGTGCCGCGCGATGGTGGAGCAGGGTGGGACTTCGAAGATATACGCGATTACTATCTAGGGGAATTGTTTGCCGAGGATGCAGCCAGGCTACGCTATTCCAATCTGGAAAGATATTTCGACTTGTCCAAAGTTGTCACCGGCGAGGTTATGACAAACGTTTTTGCTCATTGGCGCAGCGCCGCCAGTGAGTGTGCCGGGGGGTTGGTATGGTTTTACAAAGACCTGTGGCCGGGCGCGGGTTGGGGTATCGTTGATAGTAACAATCGGCCCAAACCGGTGTACTACTATTTGCGTCGTGCCTGGGCACCGAGAACTCTGTTCATGAACGACAAGGGGCTGGACGGTTTGGAGCTGTCTGTTATTAATGAGACCGATCAGTCGCTCATGGCACAGATTGAGCTGACACTGTATCAAAACGGCACAACAGCGATAGCGACTGCGGGCAAAAGCATCGAGCTTCAGGCTCGCAGTATAAAAACACTGTCGGCCGATGCACTGCTTGGTCACTTTATGGACGTGACCTACGCCTATAAATTCGGCCCCGTCAAACATGATGTGGTGGCCTGCCTGCTAAAGGATGAAGACAACCGCCTTATCGCCGACAGCTATTATTTTCCGAACGGCCTGAATTTAGCCATGCAGCAGCATGCGGTAGTAGACGCTCAGCTAGCGGCAGCGCGCGGCGATGAATTGCGACTGACGTTAAGCGCTGATCGCTTTTTGCAATCAGTGAATATCTGCGTGCGAGATTATCTGCCGGAAGACAACTATTTTCATCTTCCTCCTGGACAGACCAGGATAGTTAAACTGCAAAAAATTAGCACCTCCAGCAAGTCATTCAGAGGCTATATCAGAGCGCTCAACCTTCGCGATTCGGTCACATTGAAAATATGAAATTAGAGAAGCGTGTCCTGGCTACTCCGGTCAGCAAAGCTCAACTGGCACTTGGTTCTGCGCAATCAGGCTATCGACGCGTGCCATTCTGGTTTGAATCGGCAACGGGCAATAATTTTGCATGGCTGCATCTGCCTTGCACTGACAGTGGTCATGCTACCGGCGTGATCATATGTCATCCTCTGGGCTACGAATACACGCACTCGCATCGCTCCACTCGCCATCTTGCCGATCAACTGGCGCTGCACGGCTATCCTACCCTGCGTTTCGACCTGCATGGCATGGGCGACTCGTCCGGAGATTTGCTTGCTGAAGACCTGTTGCAGCGTTGGGTCGCCGACATCAATGCCGCCATCAACGTACTAAAATCGAGCACTCAGGTTAGCTCAATCAGTCTGTTCGGTATACGTATGGGGGCCACCATGGCCGTCAAGGTCACCGAACATACTAGCGTCGAACATTTGCTGTTATGGAACCCGGTGGCAAGCGGCAGACGCTATGTGCGCGAGATGCAGGCGTTGGCCTGGATGGCCGACCGCGATCGCTCTGTGCAAGAAGATTATACGGAGAGTGCCGGCTTTATCATGACCACTGCAGCGGCCGCGCAAATAAAAGAAATAAATATTGGCAAACAGACCTGTAAGGTAGACGGCAAGGTGCTGCTAGTGCAGCGCGATGACATAGGTGCGGATACTAATCTGGCGGCCGAGCTCAGACAGCAGGGAATAACGGTAGATGCTATAACCGCAACGGGTTATGCCGATATGATGGCCGAGCCTCAAGCAACTAAAGTACCATTGAATGCGATTGCGAGCATTATCGATTGGATGGACCAGAACACACCAGCCGGTTCGCTCAGCTATACTGGCGATACCGTTGCCGACGTTGAGCAAGAGGTAACGCTGACGTTGCAGAATGATATTAAACTGGTCGAGAGCGTCTGCTTGGCTGGTGGCGGCAGCAACAAGCTGTTCGGCATTCTGTGCAGGCCCGCAAAGCCAGTGACGCGCAATACTCCGCTTATCATTTTGCTCAATTCGGGCTCTGTTCACCATGTTGGGCCTAACCGATTATACGTAGAGCTAAGCAGATCTTTGGGAGCTGCGGGTTTTAGTAGCCTGCGCATTGACCTGTCAAACCTGGGGGATAGCGTAGTGGGCCAGCCCGCCGACGAAAATCACTGTTACCCTGACCATGCGAATGCCGAGGTAAGCGCGGTGCTTGACAGCGTAGTCGCTGACATGGGGTTCGAGCAGGTGATATTGGCTGGTATTTGCTCCGGTGCACACACGGCGTTCCATGCCGGCCTGAACCATGCCGCCGTGTGCGAATCGATTATTATCAATCCGCTGACGTTTTATTGGGAAGAGGGTATGTCACTGGAGATTCCGCGCGCCCATGCAACCATTAAAGACGCAAAATACTACGAAGGGGCAATGAAAGACAAGCGCAAGTGGCTAAAGTTGCTGAAGGGCCAGGTTGAGTTTGGCTACATTCTGCGTTTTGTGGGCAAACGTGTAATAGAACAAATGGTTAATAAAGTGCGTCGCCTGCGGGCAAAAGCGGGTTTTGAAAAACCCGCGAGGTTATGTCTTGATCTGATCAAATACAAAGAGGCACGGCGTCATCTCAGCTTTTTCTTTTCTACCAGCGACCCTGGTTACGACATACTAATGTCAGAGTCACCGCAGACAGCGAAGCAACACATCAAGCGAGGCGATATTGACGTGTGTTTTATCGAGGCTGCAGATCATACGTTTTCAGCAAAAGACAAGCGCGATGAGCTGATAGCACAGATAATCGCGCACGTAGAATTACGCTACAAAAAACGCTTACAGGAGGTTGATTGTGCCGCTAATACATAATGACACTGCGGCCGAAATATAGGCAGCGGTTTTATCCGCCGGTGTTGTTTGCTGCATCATACGTTGCTTATTAGTGTGCCCGCTGTTGGCGAGCCGCGTCATTGTCTTCTTTTGTGTCGACATTCGTAACTTTGCGCTCCGCAACGTACATCAACCAGGGGCTGGCGCTGCTCGGGTCCTCTGCAGCAACGCTGCGACCGAGGGGGTCAAGAACCTCAAGCGTATCGAAACCGTGTGCCTCCAGGCGCTGGCGCTGAACGGTCTGGTCAATATAATAATGCAAGCAGGCGTAGTCGTGGCCCAGGTCACTGAGCAGGGCATAGTCGGCCTCGAACCTGTGCGAGTGGCGATTGCGCCAATTATTAGCGATGCGACGAACCCAGCTTATAAACAGCATTACCTGGTTAACGGGATTCCTTGACCAATTGAGTCTTGGTCCGCGTTGGGCATGGCGATATAAACGATTGTGCGAACTGAACATCAGCAGCCCACCGCCGCGCAAGACGCGATGGGCTTCGGCCAGTGAGTGCGCGCGATCCTCGTGCGAGACTGCATCCAGCACGTTGTTCAACGCGAAAACCATGTCAAAGCTTGTATCGTCAAATGCAGACAGGTCGCGGAGGTCGCCCAACCGCACCGAGACGTCAGGCAGATTCGCCCTGGTGCGCTGTACCATGACTGGCGAATAGTCGATCGCCTCATAGCGACGCGCCAGTGCTGCCAAATAGATCGCCGTACGTCCTGTTCCGACGCCCAGATCGAGCACGTCTCGCCCGGCGAATGCGGGTTGGTACTTGAGCAGCGCCAGCGCCTCGCACCGCGTCAGCTCCCAGGAGTGGTATTCCTGTTCGACTCTGGGGGAATGGTAGACACGTCGATTAGCCTCGTCCTGCAAGTCAGCGCGTTTGACCATTGAACCTATCTCGTCAGACATAAATGCTTCGCCGCCTCCAACGCGCGTAATTTCAGCTTTTTGCTGCAAGACAGAGACGCCGAATTTGTGCGCTGAGGGCTATTTCAATAGATGGGAGAGTAAGCGGATAAATGCACTGCGAAGGGTTAGATTCTTCGTCGGTAAACGCCGCTGGTTCGCTGCACTATACTGCAAACCGGGTTGCCGATGTATGTAACTATGACAAGCATTGTTCTTATAAGCGTATGGCGGCGCCTTGCCGGAATTTGCGATGCCTGTGTCTTTTTTTGTTAGCTTGCTAACATCGTGTTACTTGCATTGCGTGCTGTGACACGCCTTCGGGGTTTATTTGAATCTTTCCGGATAAATCGCGCGCAGCAACCAGCCAGGTACCCATTGCTTGATCCCCTTCAGCCAATGCAAGGGTAGGCGCTCCAGCCAAAGATCAACAGCAGTTGCGAGCCTGCCGCGCAGCGAACTGTGATTGAGTTGGCCGGCATAACTCAGGTCTGCAGCGCTCAGGGGAATATCGAAAAACTCGCCAATTCGCTGCGCTACTTCTGCGGGCCTGTTCTCGTAGTCAGCGTAATCGATAGACATATGCGGAATATTGTGTCGCGCTATGGCGCGCTCGGCAGCAGCTAAGTGATCACTGACTCTGGCATAAACATCACGTTTGCTTGCGCTGTTCCTGCTACGCCACTTGAGCCGAATAAAGCTCTGATATATCTCTTCCGGGTTGCGTTTGATTAGCAGCACCCCGGTACTATTTTTGCTGAGCAGTGGCCACCAATAGTCCAGGGTGTAACACAGGCGAGGATCTTTCCACATCCATGGGCTGTTCTGGTTGTAGTCGTTTACAAATTCAGTGTGCTCTGTGGTGGGTTTAACTTGATGGATGTAGCTGGATTGGTTGGCAGCTAATGGACTGTAGAGCCAGCTGTTGTCATGCTCAAAACCTACTGCGGCGAAGACTTCGGCATTAAATTTGATTAGCGAACCGGCTTCCAGATAACCGCAAGGGTTATGGTGATCGCCCGCTCTTAGTTCCTGTGCCGCGTTTTTGGTCGTGAAATAGCCTTGCCGCGCAAAAATGGCGGCCGTCATGCTTGTGCCCGAGCGGGGTAAGCCTATTATGATTGCGTTCTTTGGCATTGCCTAACCCCTACCTGAATGCGCTAAGCCTTTAACCCAAGTGCGAGGGCCAGATTTAACAGTGCCAAAATTACCAGTATTCCGCGGTTGATAACGGTGTAAGCAGCATGTTCAGTTGCATAGCGGCCGAGCACTTTCAAGAAGGCTATGGAGCGCGCCAGCTGGTAGCTGAAAAAGAGTATGCCAATACTGTGCATTAATATGTGCGAAGCGTCGTTTAATTCGGCCAGCACGATTAGCAGCAACATCAGTGGTGCGTCACCGGCAACGTCTGCGCGGTAACCGGTAGCCAACTTTACGCCATTGTTGAAATCAACAACGCGATACGATACGTACAATATTAAAAACGCGCTTGCTGACGCATATATGGCGCTAACGGATAACAGCATTGTTCTTCCCTGTCTTTAGCACTTCACCAATTTTTAAAGTGCTTCCAGCTTTCAATTTGAATCGAGGTTTGCAATATACCGACCAGATCGCGTAGCCGCATGCCGTTATTGATCGCCCACGAGCCAGTCATCGTACGGTGAATCTTTGCCTCGTATTCACCTCCCACTACCACTACAACAGGGGCGTTATTATATTTTTCGCTAATTCTTTTCGCTTCTGCTTTTAAATCCTCTTCCAGATCATTAATCTCGTGCATGACTCTTCTCTCATAAAGGCCGCTGGTTATAAGTATTTATCCGCTAAAAGTTGCGTACCGTTACTCCAAAGTATAGCCATTTCGTCGATTGCGGCCAGTTCCAGTGGCTTTTTTCGCGCCATGGCGCGCGCTAGTTGAAACTGAATCACCTTCGCCGTATTAGAGATTTTGGAAAATGCCTGTTCACTTTCGGTCAAGCCGGTTTCACCCTTCCGTTGCACTGCATATAAGTCTCGGCCAATTCGAAACAGGCACCGTATTGGCGCAGTGTGGCGAAGGAGTAGGCGTGGAAGGTTTCGATTGGCTCTTCCATTAACCAGTCGAGGTCGGTGCTAAAGCGCTGCTTGAACGTCACAAAGGGGTTCACTTTTGGCAGCAGGGCAAGGTGGTATTTGAGTATTTCAATCGACGCGGCCGTTAGTTCCTCGGCGCCCAGCGTGCGATCGTTTTGCGGCAGCTTCACATACTCGATATAAGGCGGCAGCATACGCTCATGGGCAAGTCCGTCGAGCTGGAAAATATCGACAAAGTCCTGCCCTTCAAGCTGGTAATAACCCTGACCGTGGAAGTAGCCCATACGGCGCTGTTCAATATCGATAGCGTTCACCGCAACAGTCGTTTTCACGTG
>RCMY010001394.1_pt1 | contig 28469 bp, 26 predicted proteins | sample 2041341 | NCBI WGS metagenome assembly RCMY01 (sample SAMN09708234, study PRJNA481090) | Marine sediment metagenome, whole genome shotgun sequencing project.
ACAACCGGCCCAGCCGGACGAGACGGCGCGGTAAATACAGTGTTGACGGTTGACTACGATCTCCTCGGCCTTCACGCGGGTGACCGTCTTCTCGACATCGGTTGCGGGTTCGGTAGACACAGTTACGAGGCGCTTCGACGGGGCGCCGACGTGGTGAGTAGCGATTTCTCACTGCCCGAGCTCGTCGAGGTCGAACAAACCGTGGCCGCGATGCGTGCGTACGACGAGTTGCCAGACGGCGTGAGCTCATCGTCGTGTAACGGCGATGTCACACAGCTGCCGTTTCCCGACGGTTCGTTCGATCGGATCATCGCCAGCGAGATCCTCGAACACATCGACGACGACATCGCTGCACTCGAAGAGCTCGTGCGCGTCCTTCGCCCCGGTGGCACCTTTGCCGCAACGGTTCCAGCAACACTTCCCGAGCAGATCTGCTGGAAGCTCACCGACGAGTACCACGCGCCCAAGGTCGAGGGCGGACACGTGCGGATCTATGCGCGCGGCGAACTCGCCGAGCGTATGAAGATGGCCGGCCTCGACATCGTCGGCGAACATCGGGCGCATTCGTTGCATTCGCCATATTGGTGGCTCCGCTGCGCCGTCGGCGTCACGCGCGATGTCGACGACAACTCACTCACCAGTTTGTACAACCGCTTCCTCACGTGGGACATCATGAAACAACCTCCAGCACTCAAAGCCGTTGACCGGATGCTGAATCCCGTCCTCGGCAAGAGCCTCGTGGTGTACGGCGTGCGCCCGGTCAACGCCGAGTTGGCGGGCGTGTCATGACCAGGAGCGAATCTACCCTTCTCACCGACAGCCAGATCGCTCAGACGGCCGACACGCTCGCCGACTGGCAGCTGCCCTCTGGAATGATCCCGTGGATCCCCGGTGGCCACGCAGATCCGTGGAACCACGTCGAGGCGTGCATGGCGCTCGCAGTCGCAGGTCGAGTCGCCGAAGCCGACCGGGGGTATGACTGGCTGGCATCACTCCAGCACGACGACGGATCGTGGCATCAGTACTACACAGCCGACGGTGTCGAGCAGGACAAATACGACGCAAACGTCATCGCCTACGTCGCCACCGGGGTCTGGCACCACTGGCTGATCACCGCAGACACCGGGTTCCTCGAGTCGATGTTTCCGGTCGTGGAACGCGCGATGGATTGGGTGTTCGAACTCCAGCAGGACCGCGGCGAAATTCTCTGGGCCCGCCACGCCGATGGGACGCCATGGCCGTTCGCACTCTTGACCGGATCCTCATCGATGTATCACTCTGCTCGGGCCGCACTTGCCGCGAGTCGGGCGCTCGGACGTGACCGCGAAGATTGGTCCAGTCGGATCGAGCGGTTGGGTCAGGTCATTCGCGAACAACCAGCCGGGGCGTTTGCTCCGAAGAACCGGTGGGCGATGGATTGGTACTACCCCGTTCTCAGCGGAGCAATGCGTGGTGATGATGGGCGCGAACGCCTTGCGTCGCGGTTCGACACGTTCGTGATGGACGGTCTAGGCGTTCGCTGCGTCGGCGACAGGCCGTGGATCACCACTGCCGAGACCTGTGAGTGTGCACTCGCGCACCTTGCCGTGGGTGAACGCGAAATCGCCGAAGAGTTGTTCGCAACGACGTGGCGCCTGCGGGGAGACGACGGACGATATTGGACCGGAGAGGTTCATCCCGAAGAGGTCAACTTCCCCGGCGGCGAGATGTCCACCTACTCCTCGGCCGCAGTGCTGCTTGCCAACGATGCCCTCTCGAGCCAAAGTCAGGCCGCACGGCTCTTCATCGACCACGACCAAATGCCGGTCTGATCTTTCGTTCCGATCGCTGGCCTCAGGGCGCCTGCAGCACTCGAAGCGAACCCACCACGTCGGTCTCGACGAATCCGTCCTCGAGCGCCCGGAGGTAGACCTCGTAGGGAGGACGCCCACCGTCGGCCGGATCTGGAAAGACGTCGTGGACGAGGAGTGTGCCACCGCTCGTCAACTTCGGGGTCCAACCCTCGTAGTCGAGGTGGGCGGGCTCGCTGCCGTGACCTCCGTCGATGAACAGAAGGGCAAGTGGGGTGGTCCACACGGCGGCGATCGCCGGTGAGTCACCGACCAGCGCAACGACGTGTGGTTCGAGTCCCGCGTCGTGAATTGTTCGACGAAAGTGCGGGAGCGTGTCCATGATGCCCACGTCGGGGTCGACGAGATCGGGCTCGTGCCATTGCCAGCCGGCCTGGTTCTCCTCTGATCCCCGATGGTGATCGAGTGCGAACAACAGCCTGCCGGTGTCTCTCGCTGCCGTACCGATGTAGATCGCCGACTTTCCGCAATAACTGCCGACCTCGAGGAACGGTCCCGCAACGGGGCAGGCCGCGGCGTGTGCGTGAAGTGCGAGCCCCTCATCGGCTGGCATGAAGCCGCGAGCGGCCTCTGCGCGCTCCCGGTCGAGCACGATCAGACCGGTTCGTGGACGTGCGTTGCGTCCTTCCAGAGGTATTTCTCGAGGAAGGCGAACTTGAGCAGCCAGAGCGCGCCGAACGACGCCACCTGGGTAATCAGGAGGATTGGCTTGTAGTCGGTGACCAAGCTGGCAATACCAATGGCGACCGTCGACACGACGAACCCGAAGAACGTCATGATCCAGAACGGGCCGACTTCGCGTGACGCGCTGTGGTTGCCGGTCCCACGCTCCCAGACCCAGCGGCGATTCAGGTAGTAGGCGGGTGGAGTGCTCGTGCAGACCGAGATGAAGTTGGCAAAAACGCCTGGCCAGTCAAAGACGTACAGGCCGATCAGCAACGTGGTGAATCCCACGGTGCTACTGACGATCGTGACCCCGCCATATCGCATCAGGCGATACCCGTAGTCGTGCCACAGACGCGTCAGATCGAAGCGTCGGGGCTGATCCATTCGAACAAGGTTAGGCGAGGCCGTGGGCAAACCGGTGTGACCGAGCAGACTGTTACGCATGCTCCTTCGTTCGGTCCTCGTGGTCATCGTTGTCGCCAGCGCATGCAGTGCTGAGCCGACGGTCTCACGTTCCGTTGGTTCTCCGATCAACGAGGACGCGGTGAGTGTTCAGAATCCCTCGGTCGACGACCCCGTAGACGGAGTGGTCAACACCGCAGCGATCGGCCGGCCGGCCGAGAACGAGGTGGAGCCGCTCACCGCGTTCAACGGTCGAGTCGTGCCCCGAGTGGCGACGAGCGCGCAAGAAGCCGCATCCCTTTTCACCGAGGTGCTCGCCGGCCTCCGCGTCGAGGACGAGGATCCGCTGGTCCTTGCCGACCTCGGGCACACCGAACAGTTGGTGATCAGGCAACTGATTCGCAATGAGGAATGGATCGAACCGTTCCGGTCGGCACTCCGCCCCGAGGACTTGGCGATCGCCGATCTGCATCTCACCGCGCGACGCGAGTTGAGCATGTTGCACAGCGGCGGCGAACCTGCGGTGAACATTCCGGCCTGGACGATCGTCGACCCAGAACCCCTCGACGAACTCGTCGGGCACTACAAACGTGCAGGTGAGGCCACCGGCATCGACTGGCAGATACTCGCTGGTATGAACCTCATCGAGACGGGGATGGGACGAATTCGGGGCCTGAGCAGCGCTGGCGCCCAGGGACCGATGCAGTTTCTGCCTTCGACCTGGGAGGAGGTGTCCAACGGTGGTGACATCAACGATCCGGGCGACGCCATCGACGCAGCCGCTCGATATCTGGTGCAACGTGGTGGTCTCGACGACATTCGCGCTGGTCTGTTTGGGTACAACAACTCCGACAACTATGTGAACGCCGTGCTCGCGTACGCCGACCTGGTGAAGCTCGACGAACGAACGCTTCGGGGTTTCTACAACTGGGAGGTGTACGTCGGAACCGACAGCGGCACCTTGTGGCTGCCCGTTGGGTACCTGTCTCCCGAACCCATTCCAGCGAATGAGTACGCCAACGTGAACCCCTGGGCCCTCACGCTCGGTTGACGTACACGATGGCCGTTCGAAGGACGGGCTAGAAGTAGGTCACGACGACGTTGTCGATGCCCCAGGATTCGTTGTTGCGATCCTCGGTGAAGTTCGAGAAGAACGTGAACGTGACGCTGCTCGCCGAATGCGCGGAATCGCAGACGGTCACGGGGATCACTGCCTCGCCCCACGTACCGGTTCCGTACCCGAGTGTGTCCGATTCGACCTCGTCGTCAGCGGTATCGCCCTGATTGTGAGGTGTCTTCTGGTACTGGTTGCTCCCGTCGACATCTACACCGAATTCGTCAGGTCCCCAACTGTTGTTCGCGTCCCATGAACCAATGGAGTACAAGTCGAACGAGACACAAATCGTCGTGTGCGCCGGCAGATTGCTGATGGTGAGATCGACCGAGTCGTTCTCGCCGAACTTGCCGAGGAAATTTCGGCTGCTATCCGCTGGCGGGGTGATGATGTCGGAATCGCTGGCCCCGGTCCACACGGCGTCGCCCACGTTGAGCGGGCCGTCAAAGGATCCAGAGTCGTAGACCGTGCTCGTCGGCGGTGTGAATGGCCCGCTACTCGGGCTGATGGCCGAACCCTCACCAATGAACGTCGACGACGTTGCGTAGTCCTCGAAGTCCACACCATCACCAGGCAAGATTCCCGTGAACCAGTCATGCTGGTACTTCAGTGCAATCCCGATTTGGATGTCACCATTCACCAGCCGGCCCGGAGCACACCAATTCGAATCGATCTTCGTGGCATCACAGTTGTACGTAGTGCCGCTCACGTTGCCACCGTCGTCGAAGTCGGCCTGTGTGATCGTGCCGGCGACGACGTCGGCGAACTGTGTGCCAGAACCATACGTGTTGCACGTGCCAAAGATCCCGCCGCCCGCCTCAGCGAGCCGGCAGTCATCGATCGTGCCTGTGTGATCGGGATCGGTGGCGTCGAAGATCACGACCCACTCGAGATTCTCCACGTTGTCCGCGCCGATTTCTCCGACGATCGATTGCAGGATCCGCAAATCCGTTTCGGGCTGATCACCAATCGACGCAGCACGGAGCAGCCCCGTCCGCACTCCACTCGTCGTTGCCGACTTCGCCTCCCAGGCCATTCCCGCCTCGACCGCGCCAAGGATCACGAACAGCAAAATCGGCACAGCCAACGCTGCCTCGACAAGAACCGCACCGCGCTCGTTCGACCAACGCCGTTTGACTGTCAGGAACATGGAGTGAAGTGTCATGGGAATGTTTTTTCTTGTAGCGATGTCGCGTCGTCGAGCGAGACTCAGAGGTCGAGTTCGACGACCTCGACGGTCGAGGCGGAAAGGGTGATGCTGTCGAAGAAACCAGTCACGTACTGGTAGTCATATTCGATGTAGATGCCGAGGTTGTCCCACTGCGATCGTTCCGCACTGGTCAGACCCGTTTCGACAGAAGCGGTGCCAGCGGCCACGTCGACGTATGTACTCGGGCCCATAGGCGTTGCAGACGCCAGACTGGCTCGACGGACTGTCCGATCCATCGATGCATGCGGGTGGCAGCGTCGCGTCGAGAGTCGGCGCACTGAAGATGATGACCTTGGTGACCTTGCCGTTGAGGGTCGCCGCGCCATTGACGACCCGCTTGAGAATTTCGCGATCTGCATCGGGGTTGTCGCGCTGGATCGAGGCCACACGGGCTGCGGACCGAGACATGTCCTGAATGGCGAGGTGGCTCCGGAACATCAGGCCGATCTCGATCCCCCCAAAGACGACGAGGAAGAAGAGCGGTGCCACGAGTGCGAACTCGAGTGCTGCAGCTCCACGTTCACGGCGCGGTCGGCGTTGGTCAGAACCCGTTGGCATTTCTTGCACGCGTGAACGGCGGAGTCGTTGGAACAGGTGCATAACAGCGGTATCGGCACGGCTTCGGCAAAGGTGTATAGCGCTGAACGAAGTCGGGTCAATCGACCCATGCGGTCGGGTCACATGGCCCCCCTACTGGGCGAAGTTCGTGCCCGCTGAGGCGTCAGCCCGACGTGGCGCGCAGAATGTCGGTATGCGCATTGCACTTGGTAGTGACCACGCCGGATATAACCTGAAGTCCCACCTTGCTCGACGTCTGGCCGATCAGGGCCACGAGATCATCGACCTCGGAACGGATTCGACCGAGTCGGTCGACTATCCCGAGTTCTGTGCCGCAGTTGGTCGTGCCGTGGTTCGAGGTGATGCTGATTGGGGAATCGTTCTGGGCGGTTCGGGCCAGGGTGAACAGCTCGCTGCCAACAAAGTACGCGGTGTGCGAGCAGCGCTGTGCAATTGTCTTTACACCGCCCGAATGGCCCGTGCGCACAACGATGCGAACGTGCTCTCGATCGGCGCACGAGTCGTCGGACTCGGCGTCGTCGAAGAGATCGTCGACATCTTCGGGTCGACAGAGTTCGAAGGCGGACGACACCAACGCCGAGTCGATCAGATCATGGCCATCGAGAATGAGGCGCTGCCAGGTCAGTGATCGATACGTCGACCGCGTCCGCTCCTGCGACGTGGCGAGTGATGTCGTTCGACGTCCAGCGGATCGGCGTGGCTTCTTGAGTTCGGGCGCCCTCGTAGGTCGATCGTGTCTCGCAGATCGAGTGGTGGTGGACCGGCTCGTCGCCGCGCTCGATTCTCTCGAACGACTCGCAGTCGTTTCACGCTCCGCCGCACAAAGATCACGAAGAACAGCACGAAAGCGCTCGCTCCGAGCGCGAGGAGGCGTTGCTCTTCGACCGAGAGCCGAGAAACGATGTTGCCGCTTCGTGAGCGTGGAGCGTTTGGCACGTCGATGACGACTGGCGACGCAGGTGTGGCCTCGACCTCATCACCGGTGACCGACCGTGCGGAGAAGACAAAATCCAGATCGATCATCGCCGAGTTCGAACGGGCCACCCGCAACCCCAGGGACAGACTCGCCGAGTCACCGCTCCGGATGTAGTTTCTGCGCCTCACGAGATTGGTGCGGTCATCACCGTCGTAGTCCTCGTCGACGACAAGATCGTCGCTGGTCACCGAAACCACTGCGAACGGTCCGTCGAAGTGCTGAACGAGGTCGGCGGTCAGCTGCGTCGAGTCGACATCGATGGGGCCGGTGTTGGTGATGATCGCCTCGACGGTGACATCGAACCAGTCGTCCTCCACACGTTCGCTCATCTCCCCGACCACAACGTCGATCTGCACAGCAGGTTGTGGCACATCAACCCGCACTGCGGTTGCTATGTCGTTGTCGCCCGGTTCTTGGTTGCCGTCGGGATCGGTGTTCGTGCCATCGGTGGAATCGTCGATCACGATCCCGGAGAACGGATCGGCGGCGATTGCGAACGCTGAACTCCTGAACGGTCCCGGAAGGGCCTTGGATGGCAGGACGACGGCGTCATATTGCAGTCGGCAGCGCTCGCCGGGTTCGAGCTGCACCCCGGAAACGAGGACCGGGTCGATGGCTCCCCCGTCGTAGCTGGCGCTCGCATGCCCGTCACAAGGCGACTCGTCCTCGATCCGAACCCGCGAGGTCACGAACGTCGACCCCGTGCCGAAGGCCTGACTGAGTTGATCGTGCACCTGCATGTTCGACAAGGGAAACGGGCCGGCATTCTCGACGAGAATCTCATAGGTCACCGCAACGCTGCCATCAGGTCGCACGTCAGGAACACCAATGACCTGTTTCGCGACGCCGAGTTCGCCCTCCACACTCAGACGCGTGAGCGTGTTGGCTTCGATCTCATCTCCCGTCGAGCCGAGCCCTGCTCCGCCCGGGGTCCGCCCAGAAACGATGGTCCTCGTGCTGTACACACCACGGGTCTCGGGGATGATCGTCATGTCGAGCTCGATCGTCGCTCGTGCACCCGCAGCAAGGGTGTCGCCGCCGAGGAGCAACCGGGTGTCGCCCAGATCACGAGGGTCGAAATCGTCGTCGGTCTCCTCGATCGACTCGACCGGCACCTGGCCCAGTCCATCGAAACCGCTGTTGACCGAGAGTTCATCTGATCGAATTTCGTGCATTTCGATCCGCGACTCAGCGCCGAGAACTCGGAGGAGGTCTTGATTGACCTGCATGTTTCGCAACTCGACATCGCCGTCGTTGATCAGCTCGATCGAGAAGCTGACGTCGAATGTTCCGTCGGTGTTCCAGACGGGGCGTCCGAGCAGTTCTTGTTCGATCCGAAGGGCCGGGCTCTCGACGAATTCGATGGCCCGTACAGCGGCCAGTTCGGCCACTACCTCGGTTCCCGTTGGTGACACCGCCCTCGTCTGTGCAGCCGGACGGAACGGGCCGAGGACATTTCCTGGTGTGACCAGGACACTCGTGGTCACAACAGCGCTCTCGGAGACACCGAGTGCGACTCCCCAGTCGAGAATATCGTCACCTCGTGTGGCATCGCCGAGGTCAGCGAGACGCACGTCGTCGGATTGTGTGCTCACCAGCACGGCGTTCACCCCCTGATACGAGGTGTCGAGGTCTTCGAGGAGGCGAACGAATTCAAGCGGTGTCGAGCCATCGTTGGTGAGTTCGTAGCTGGTGGTGACCGTGTACGACCCGTCCCGGTTGTTGTCGGTCTTTTGCGTGATCGCCTCGATCGAGACCGAAGGAAGATCGATCTGCGACGTGACCACCGCGGTCACACGTTGCTCGGCCGGCGACGTGCCATTGGCTCGAAGTTCACCGGTGAATGGACCCACGTTGCCAGCCGGAGTGATCGACACGATCATCGTGACCCGAAAGTTCTCGTCGACCGCGAGGCTTTGATCGGGAACCAACATCTCGATCGAGTCGCCTGCGGCGAAGGCCTCTCCAATCTCCACATCGTCACTGATCAGTCCGTCGACGCGGACACCGACATCGGGGAACAGTTCGGCGAGGTCTAACTCGAGCTGGACGTCGTCGAGGCGAACATCACCGGAATTTCTCATCGACAGATCGACGATGACGCGGAGCATCTCTTCGTCGGTGCTCTCGACGGACTGCACGTCGCTCGACAACGCGATGGCGGGGGCTTCTGTGAGCGTCAACGGATTGGTCGTGGCGTCAGCGCGACCGACAGCTCCGGAAGGAGATACCCCCTGGAGCTCGCTGTCCAGCGCCAATGGGCCGAGCTCGCTGCCGGGACGAAGTCGCATCTCGAGCTCCACGCGACATGTCGATCCGGGTGCGAGCGCAGACCTGAACGAGACGTCCGAACAGTCGTCGAACATGCGACGTTCGCTGAGTCGTCGATCGCCGAAGGCTGAGCCGGCATCGGAGATGGACAGTGCGACAAGGGGTACGTCGCCGGTGTTGGTCAGCACCAGGGAGTGCCCGACCAGATACGTTCCATCGCCGATGTTCTGCACCGCATCCAGCGACGCCTCAGCCTCGAGCGACACCGACTCGGTGAAGACCTGCGGCTCGAGTTCGATCGAGTCCGTCACCGTGGCGAAAGTTGGTGTGTCGCCGCTGACCTCTGACACGAGCGTCCATGGACCGAGCGCCGGACCTGGACGCACCATGACCTCGTGCTCGCGCACGCAGACCGCCGTCGGCGCCAGCGGTTGCTGAAAGCTAACTTCACCACATTCGTCGACGACGATTCGATTTTCGACGAGAATCTCGCCGAACGTGTCGTCGACGGGATCGACGCCACCAATTCGATACAACGGGACGTCGCCCGCATTCGTCACGGCAAATCGATACGTGGTCGAGTAGGTGCCATCACCGTTGTTGACCGTCGATTCCGATTCTCCGCGCAGAGAGATGGATGGATTCTCGGCAAACCACAACGGCGACAGCGCCCGAGACTCGAACAGCGGAGTGGCCGGTTGATCCACGACAAAGGCTTGGACATCAGCCTCGTCCCTGCTCGAGATCGATACGTCGACAAGGTACGGGCCGACCGCTGCACCGGGCCGGACGACGGCGCTCTCCGAGATCGAACACGCGTCGCCGATCGGGACGATCAAATCGCAGGTCGACTGGTTGGTGGTCTCGCCGAGAATGATTCCGCCGAACAGGTCGAGGAAGTTCGTTCGTACCGAGACGTCTTCGAGAACGACTCCACCCACATTTCGGGCCGATACTCGGTGTTCGACGAGATACGTGCCGTCGTTGTTGTTCTTCGAGGTCAACGATCGGTCGATGACCTGGACGAGTGGCAACGCCCGCGTGACCGAAACCTGGTCTGGGTCGATGGACTGACCGCCGGGAGAGACCGCTTGCGAGTCAGCGTCGAAGGTGAACGGACCGAATTCGATTCGGGAATCGGCCACGAGGACTAAGGTCCATTGGGCCACTTCACCGACGAGCAAACGACTGTCTTCTCGCAGTATCGAGGTCTGCTCTCGACCATCGAAGCCTCGTTCGAGTCGAAGTGTTCGTGAGGACAGGTCGGCGACGTCGAAGTCGACCGACCCGAAGGTCGCTGCAAGGTCGAGCGTCGTGTTCACCGCACGTAGCTCGATGTCGCCGGTGTTGGTCAGCTCCCCGCTCAGCACGAAGAGGAACCGACCGTCGTCGAGCCTCTCGACCCGATCGAGAGAGATCGAGTGCGCCACCGATGGTTTCTCGACGAAGTCGATTGGTTGGGTCGAAGCAGTTGCGGCGACCCGTGCACCCGAGGGTGATGCAGCGTCGGTCGACGCGGTCATCAGCCAACCGGTGAGCTCGCTCGCCGGTTCGACGCGGACGCTCCGGCTGACCTGGCAGGTCGCGGACGGCGAGGCGGATGCCAAAGGACGTCGCGCCGAGATTCGACGACAGGTGTCGACGGTGGTGTCAGAACGAAGAAGTCGTTCGCCGAAGACTGCACCCGCAGAGTCGGGGACCAGGACCTCAACGAGTGGTGTGTCACCGGTGTTCGAGATGATCGTGTCGAACACAAGTGTGTACGTGCCGTCTTCGTTGTTGTGCACATCGACGACGTCGATGTTTGCTTCGACCAACGGGGCCTCCGGAAGGTCGAATGCGTCGATATGAGGCGGTGCAACGACAACGAGGGACCGTGGGGATTCGGCTCGAGCGGTTGCCTCGATCGTCCAGCCGTCGAGCAGGGCCCCGGGTCGAACGATCAGGCTGAACGAGATCGTGCATGTCTTGCCGACCGGCACGATCGCATCACGAACCAAACCAACCGATTCGACCGCACGTGAAGGTGCCCATGCTGCGACACAGTCGTCGCCTCCCGCCAGAGACTCGACGAAGACCGATGTCGGACGCTGCACGTCGTCGTTCGAGACTTCGAAGGCGATCGTGGAACTGACCGCAGCGAGGTCTTGGTCCCCGGTGTTGGTGACCATGATCGCCCCATCGATCCGATAACGCCCGTCGCGCAAGTTGGTGATCACCGGTTCGGACGAGTCGACACCGATTTCGGGTCGTTGTGCGAGCGTGACCTGCACCGCTCGAGCGTCTCGCACGTCGCGTCGCCCCGACCGGGCGGTGGCCACCGCAGCCGTTTCATACTCGGTACCCTCCGCTGCCGGAACGACACCGGGACGAATTGTCGAACGGAGCTCGATCGAACACGTGCTTCCGACGCCGAGGCCTTCGGGTTGCACAATCACCATCGGTTGCCCGGCTCCATCAAAATCTGACGGAGAAGACTCGGTGCAGCTGTCCGTGCCACTGCTGGCAAAAGCAACGAGTCGTGAACCAGCCCCGTACATCTCGACATGGGGATACTCGACCCGAAGATCGGTGATGGCAGTCTGACCCACGTTTGTGATCGTGAGCTGCTCGACCATGGACACGAGACCGTCGGCTGACGATGTTGGCTCGTCGATGTAGGAATGGTCGACGACGAGACCTGGTGCCGGCGTGATCAAACGATTCGGTTCAACCGCGTTGTTGAGCTCGGCTCCGCTGCGACGCAGAACGGCACTCAATCCCACAGCAACGTCATCGACCTCACCGCGGATCTGCACGACGGGTGCCGGCGCCTCTACCCCCTCTGACCAAACCGGATCGTCGAAGTCCGGCTCGTAGGCAACGGTGAACCGCAGGCGGAGCGGGTCATGGTGCGAGAGGCGCAATGGCACCGACAAGAGCCCGGTGTCGATCACGCCGTCGAAGTACTCGCTCCAGCGTTCTCGAAGTGGTTCGCTCATGTCAATGTCGACGATTTCAGCCTGCACGAATCCCTCGGCGGCAACGGCGACATCGATGGTGAGATCGTCGATGACCGTGCTCGCCGCTGCGGGGTTCAGGGCCCGAAGAGCCCTGGTTCGTGGTTGTGCGAGTTCGTTGGTGAACGTGAGTTCGTGTTCGGCCACGAATCGCTGCAAATCCGCATCCCACGTCGGCGTCGCGAGCACGTTGGAGTGCAGTTGCAGCGCTGGGCAGCCAACAGCTGCGACCAGATCGATGGCCCCTGCTCCCTCATTCGTGAAGAGCACCTCCGTGGCAGCGGAGAAGATGGCGATCTCACCGGTCGACTGCAGCGTCCCGGCGCCGACCGCCACGAGGCCGAGGCCGTCGGTCTCGACGGCCTCGGTGAGTGCACCACGTATCGATGATGCATCGATTGTTTGGCGAGCTTGCCCGAGTCGGGCGTCGATTCGCACCGAATCGACAGCACCGACACCGGCGAACAGCCACTGGGTGTGAAACAACGTCTGGCCGAGCGTCACCTGGACGCGGCTGCCGAACTCTTCCATGCGAACCACGGGTCCGAGGCTCGAGAGCGCGGCCTCAGCGCCGCGTGCGGTCGCAACCCCATCTGCGGTTCGTGTCGAGGTGGCGTCGGCCAACGCGAGTGGCACCACGACGGGCGAGTCGCACCATGACGAATCGAACGCCGAGGGAGCCTGCGCATCGGAGGGCGAATTCGATCCGATCGTTGCCAGTGCAGCGATCAGTACGAGGATGGCAGCACGTTTCATATTTTCATGCGAAAGGGTCCGGTTCCGCCCAAACAACGATTCGAATGATCCTCGATTTGCGACGACCGTCACGCACCGTAGTCATCGCACCTCGGTCAAGGGGGGATGCTTCACGGGTGAAATTCGCGCGCTCCACGGAAACCGGTTTCGTTCAGCGCTCTGCGTAGCGTGGCCAGGTGAACAGGGTCGGAAGGGCTGCAGTTGCGGTGACCGTGGTCTTTTGGTCGATCGGCAACCTCATCGTTCGAGACTCACCGTTATCGGGTCCCGAGATTGCTTTCTGGCGGTATCTTCTCGCCGCGATCGTGTACGCCGTGGTTCATCGCGCCGTTGTCGGCCCGCTTCGCTGGAGCGACATGAGGAGAGCGGCGCCGACGGCGATCGCGATTTCGGTTGAAATCGTCGTCTTCTTCGTCGCCATCAAAGAGACGAGCGTGGCCAACGTGACCGTGATCGGCTCACTCATGCCACTCATCTTGTTCGCAGTGGCGACCCGGCGGTTCTCCGAACGGATTCCGCTCGGCGTAATCATCGCGACGGGGCTTTCCTTGTGCGGGGTTGTCGCAGTGGTGTTCGGCGCCGCCGATGGTGCAGAGCTGCGTGTGGTCGGCGACGGTCTGGCGGTCCTTGCCCTGCTTCTCCTGGCCGCGTACTTCGTCTTCGCCAAGATCGCCCGCGAAACGATGTCGTCCTTCACGCTACAAACGCATTCCATGATCATCGGCGTTCCGATTCTGTTCGTGGTGATGGTGCTCGATTCGGGCGGCGTGGTTCGACCGGTCGATCGAGAGTGGCTTCACGTGGTCGGTTTGGTTGCCTTCCCGACCACCGGACACCTTCTGATCAACTGGGCGCACGGACACGTGTCTCTCACGCTCACATCGTTGATGACGCTCGGCGTACCCGTCCTATCCATTCTCGGCGCCCGGGTGTTTTTCGACGAAACCCTCAGCGTTGTGCAGGCCGGCGGCATCGCTCTTGTTCTTGGCGTTCTCAGCTGGTCGATCATCCAGACGAACAGAATTCAGCCCGCGGGAACATAAGCGGGTATCGGGCGGGTTCATCCAACATCGAAATCGAATCGGTGAACCTGTTCTCCTACCTGCTCGCCTTCGGAGCTGGCATCATCTCGTTCTTGTCACCGTGCGTCTTGCCCGTGGTCCCCGGCTACCTGTCGGTGATCACCGGACTCGACATCACGGCTGGTGACGAACGGGATGACGGCGTGTCGCGCACCTGGCCAATCGTTCGAGACACCGGCTTGTTCATCGCTGGGTTCTCCGCCGTGTTCATCGGCCTCGGTCTCTCGGCGAGTGCGCTCGGTGACCTGCTTTTCGACAACCAGCTGTGGTTGACGCGCGTGTCGGGTTTTCTCGTTTTTGCAATGGGGTTGTTCTTGCTCGGTTCGATCGTGACGAAGAACCCTCGTTTCTACCAAGAGGCCAGGTTTCATCCCGATCTCGGACGTTTCGGCCGGACAGCACCCCCCGTCGCCGGCGTCGCGTTCGGTTTCGGGTGGACACCATGCATTGGGCCCGTACTGGGTTCGATCCTCACGATCGCTGCCGGTGCCGACGGGTCGCTCACCGGCGGCACACTACTGGCCGCATATTCGCTCGGGCTCGGTTTGCCCTTCTTGGCCACTGGTCTGTTCTTCGGCCGTCTCGCCGGAGCCTTCGACTGGGTCAAGCGCCACATGCAACACATCGTGATCGCCTCCGCCGTGTCTCTGATCGGCTTTGGCGTCCTGCTCATGCTCAACCAACTCATTCGAGTCACCACCGAGCTACAGAACATTCTGCGCTCGGTGGGACTCGAATGGATCGTCAATCTCGGATAACTCACCCCAGCGAAGGTCGCCATGTCAAAGAAACCTGCCAGCAAGAAATCCGCCTCGAATTCGTCATCGAAAAAGCGTGCAGCGCAAGCTCCTCGGAAGAAGAAGGGTCTTTCGGCGCGGGCCCAATGGGGCCTCATCGTCGGCGTCGGCGTGGTGATACTGGGCGCCATGGTGCTGAATGGTGTCCGCGATGCAGCCGACGACGGCGGCGACGGCATTGTGAGCGCAGAGGGCTTCGACCTGCCCGCACTCGATGACGATGACAATCCCGACAACCGCGTGCGCCTCACCGACTTCGCGGGAACGCCGACCGTCGTGAACTTCTTTGCCTCGTGGTGTGTTGCGTGCAACGACGAGCTTCCGGCATTTCGCGACGCTGCGATCGCGCTCGAAGGTGAGGTTGACTTCATCTTCGTGAATTCGCAGGAGACCGGGAACTGGCGTCCCATGGTCGAACAGAACGGCATCGAGGGCTTCACCCTTGCCAAAGACATCAAGGGCATCCGACGCAATGGCCTCTACCGCAGTCTCGGTGGCCCAGGAGGAATGCCGATCACGGCGTTCTACGACGCACAAGGAAACCTCGTCGACGCGGCATTCACTGCGTTCAGCAGTTCGACGCTCGACCGGCAGCTCTTGGCGCTCGGCTTCGTGTCCTAGGTGTCGGCGGCGGGGCCGGTGGTCGGCGGTCCCGCGAACGCTTGTGCCTTCAACATCCACTCGCGGGCGTCCGCGCCCTCGAGCACCAATTCGGTCGCATCGACGTGGCGTCGTTGGGTGACGACGAGGCAGAAGTCTTCGGCCTCACCCACGATTCGATCGGTCGCAGCCGGATCTCCGAAGGCCCACTGCGCGCCGGTCGGTGAGGTGAGGTGAACGTAGACGTCCGACGTCGGTGGCTCGAGCGTGCGATTGGCGTACGACCAGCCCCGCGTGATCACACCGAGGCGCACGATGTGCGCGAGCCGGTCGGTCGACGACCGCCGGAGGCCTGCGGCATCGACGACATCTTGCCCGTGTGCCCAGCACTCCATCAAGCGGGCGGTCAGGAACGACTTGGCGCCCATCGATGGCCCGTACCAGACAACCCTCGTGTCATCCTCGAGCGTCGTTGCCGCCCGGGCGAGGCGTGCCCGATTCGAGCGCCACGCAGCCAGCAACTCTTCAGGATTCATGGCCCGGAATGGAGCGAGCGTGATGTCATCGACGGTCTCTCCGTCGCCGGCCTGCGCCATGAGTTCTGTGACTTGCTCAAGAAACTCATCGGGATTCGTGATCGCCGTCGCAGCGGTGCCATCGAAGTAGGCGAGATGGCCGATCTGGTCGGCGATCGTCCAACCCTCGCTCGACGTTGCTGTGGCCCACATCGACGGATCGATCGGGGACAGAAGGTCGTCGAGATCCTGCTGCTCGGCAAAAAGATCGGCTGCGACCTGCGAGATGTTGATTTTCACTGCATCATCCTTCCGGTCGGCAAACCGCCGAGCACCAACTCGAGCATGCCAGAGATGAGCGCGGCGACATCGAGGCCGGTATCGCTCGAGATTTCGGGTTGCATCATGTAGAGCGAACTCCCTGTCACGACGGCACCAACAACAGCGGGGTCGACGTCGGCGAATTCACCACGTTCGATGCCGAGGTCGATCAGGCGCTGCACCACGGTCATCACGAAGCGGTAATGACGATCGACCAGCCGACGCGCCGGAGCATCTTCGCTGAGGTCGTCGAGCAACGGCGCAAACATTTGGTATTCGACCCCGCCTTGGATGTACTGGCGAACCTGATCGAGAAGGGGTGCGGATGGCACGATCGAACCGAGCGCGGCCCGACCCATGCGATGCAAACGTCGATCGAGCACGATGAGCACCAGCTGGTCTTTCGAGGGGGCGAGCTCGTACAACGTTCGCCGCGAACATCCGAGCTCCTTGGCGAGTTCGGCGATAGTGAAGGACGCAAATCCGTTCGCCATGAACAAGTCTTCGAGACCGTCGAGGACTTCTCTGTGGCGGGCACCGAGACGCGCTTCGTCGGTCCGGGACAACAAGGGCCGTGGAGCGCTTGCGCGCACGATCTCCTCGATGCCCACTGTCGACTCCCCCCCGGTGTACTGCACGAGAGGACACTAGCAAGCACCGGTACCAGATCGAAGCAACGAGTACCGGAACGCCTGCCGCCAAGAAAGCGACATCTGCCGGAACACAACCTACGGATCGAGGGTTAGGTCGAATGGCGTGCGGGTAGAACACGTGCGGGTAGAACACGTGCGGGTAGAACAACAACCAGCACGAGCTGAAAGCAGAGTGTGACCGTGTCGATATCCCAGAACCGAATCGCAGCAACGATCCAGGACTACCAGTCGATACGAGATGAAACCGAGCAGCTGGCCGCACCGCTCTCACCGGAGGACCAACAGATCCAGTCGATGGTCGATGTCAGTCCGACGAAGTGGCATCGCGCACACATCACGTGGTTCTTCGAGACGTTCGTTCTCCGATCACGTCTGCCGGGGTACCACGAATTCGATCCCGACCACCGGTATCTGTACAACTCCTACTACGAATCGATCGGAGACCGTCATGCGCGTCACGAACGGGGCCTGATCTCGCGTCCGACCGCCGACCAGATCACCGCCTACCGTTGCCATGTCGACGACGCGATGGCACGTCTCATCGACACTGGCATCGCCGATCGAGCAGATGTCGCTGATCTCGTGTTGTTGGGGTTGCATCACGAACAACAACATCAAGAGCTGATTCTCAGCGACATCAAGCACGTCTTGTCGAAGAATCCGACGCAGCCGGCCTATCACCTGGTTACGACCGAACCCGCCCGTCAAAACAGTTCGTTTCGTTGGGTTGACATCGAGGGAGGTCTGGTCTACATCGGACACGACAAGTCGAGTTTTCACTTCGACAACGAAGCGCCGCGTCACCGCGTCTTTCTTGAGCCGTTTCGCCTGGCCGACCGACTGGTGACAAACGGTGACTGGCTCGACTTCATGGCCGACGATGGCTACCACGAGGCCCGACACTGGTTGTCGGAGGGATGGGCGCTCATCAATCAGGAGGGCTGGGAAGCGCCGCTGTATTGGGAAGCGACGAGCACCGGTTGGCAGGTGTTCACGCTGCACGGTCGTGTCCCGATTGAACCAGACGAGCCCGTGTGCCATGTGAGCTATTTCGAGGCTGATGCCTTCGCGAATTGGGCCGGTGCACGTCTGCCGACCGAAGCCGAGTGGGAACACGCATCGACCTCGGTGGAGATCGACGGCAACTTCGCGCATCATGGACTCTTCCACCCGGCGCCAGCGACCGGAGCCTCCAACGGATCCCTTCGCCAGATGTTCGGCGATGTGTGGGAGTGGACCTCGAGCTCGTACTCGCCCTACCCGGGTTATTTGATTCCCGAGGGAGCCGTCGGCGAATACAACGGCAAATTCATGTCGAACAAATACGTGCTCCGCGGCGGCTGTTGCGCAACTCCGAGCGGGCACGTTCGCCGCACGTACCGAAACTTCTTTCCCGCCAGTTCGCGCTGGATGTTCGGCGGGCTCCGCCTGGCCACCGACATCCAACCATCCTCGGTCACCCCATGAGCACCGAACCCCGTATCGACGAATATCTCGACGCCGACTACTTCGATAGGACGCTGCGCGCCGACGTTCTCGACGGCCTCACCGGTCCGTTCAAGGAGCTGCCACCCAAGTGGTTCTACGACGACCTCGGTAGTCAGCTGTTCGATGAGATCACTCGACTCGACGAGTACTACCCCACCGAAGCCGAGCGGTCGATTCTCCAGACCCATGCAGCCGATATTTCCCGGTTGTCCGGGGCCGACACGCTGGTCGAACTGGGGTCAGGATCTGCGGACAAGACTCGAGTGATCCTCGATGCGCTCGCGACCAACGGACAGCTTCGTTCGTTCGTTCCTTTCGACGTGAGCGCAGGCATTCTTCGATCGAGCGCAGCTGCGCTGATCGAGGAGTATCCGGGCATGACCATTCACGGTGTGGTGGGCGACTTCGAACGCCACCTCGACAAGATCCCCGGCTTCGGTACCCGACTGACCGCGCTGCTCGGCGGAACGATCGGAAACTTCAATCCCCATGAACGCAAGGGTTTGCTCACCGACATCGTCGCGGGAATGTCGCCAGGCGATACGTTTCTCCTCGGTACAGATCTCGTGAAGGACCGTGATCGTATGGTGCTCGCCTACGACGATCCACAAGGGGTCACCGCCGCGTTCAACAAGAACCTCCTTCGAGTGTTGAACCGTCGTCTCGATGCCAACTTCGATCTCGATACGTTCTCTCATGTTGCGTACTTCGACGAAGAGCACAAGTGGATGGATCTTCGACTGCGATCGCTCGTCGATCAGGAGGTGCACATTCGTGCCCTCGATCTGCAAATTCACTTCTCCGAAGGCGAAGAGATGCGAACCGAGATCTCGGCCAAATTCGAAAAGGACGTCGTCGTGCACGAACTCGAGACGGTGGGCCTCGAGCTGGTCGAGTGGTGGACAGACCCGCGTGGCGACTACGCAGTTTCGCTCTCCACGCTGTAGCGATACACGTTCGTCTCTCGGGCGACGAAACCAAGTCGCTGATAGAGGCGGTTCGCCGCTTCACGGCTCGGCCGGCTGGTCAGATCGACCGTCGTCGCGCCAGCTTCACGGGCGACGTCGATCGCTCGTTCGTTGAGAAGGCGCCCGACGCCACGTCCTCGCGCATCCTCGTCGACCACGACATCTTCGATCCACGCGCGAAGGCCGGTGGGAATGCGAAACATCGCAAGTGTCATCGACCCGACGATCGTTCCCGCCTCGTCTTTGGCAACCAGAAGCGTCGACGCCTCGCTATGCACGATCTTCGCGAGTGTCTCGGAATCGGGTGCCGGGTTCGACTTCGAGAGCTGTGGAATCAGTTTTTTGAATGCGGCGACGAGTTCGTCGTCCACCTCGTCAACGGTCGAGATCGTGATCACGGTTCTCCTTCGGCAGCCCGTGACTCAATCGTAGAGGTATGCCGCGGTGTGTTCCCGAAACACGATTGATACCGTTTTGGGTGTGACACGGTCTATTGGCGGCGCCGAACACGTTCGGTGCGAACAGCTCCCTGAACTTCGATCCCCTGTTCTGATTGTGGCGTTCGAGGGCTGGAACGATGCCGGTGACGCCGCTTCAACGAGCGCGCACCACCTCATCGATCGGTGGAATGCTGAGCTGTTTGCCGATATCGACCCCGAAGAGTTCTTCGATTTCACAGTGATGCGGCCAACCGTCGAAATCGTCGACGGGTTCGAACGAGAGCTTCATTGGCCGAATACCAGCTTCTACGCAGCCAAACTCGCTGATGCTGCGTTCGACGCGATCATCGTCCTCGGTGTCGAGCCACAGATGCGTTGGCGCACGTTTTGCCAACAGATCCTCGCCACCGCACATGCCTGCGGAGCAGAGATGGTGGTGACACTCGGCGCATTGTTGGCCGACGTTCCCCACACCCGACCGGTCCAGGTCCTCGGCACCGCCTATGACGAGGCGACCGCGGTCAAGCTCGGACTCGAACCGTCGAACTACGAGGGCCCAACAGGCATACTTGGCGTCCTTCACGCCGAAGCGCGAGACAAGGCGATGACGGTGGCCTCGTTGTGGAGTGCAGTGCCCGCGTACATCCCCGGGGCCAGTTCACCCAAGGCATCGCTGGCACTCGTCGAGCGGCTGACGGCGATGCTCGACGTTTCGGTGTACACGACCGATCTCGAGATCGCCACGGTCGCTTACGAACGCCAGATCACCGAACTGGTGAGCGAGGACGAAGAAACCATCGAGTTCGTCGCCGAACTCGAGGAGCGGTACGACGAGGAGTCATCACTCCTGTCGAGCGACGACCTCATGACGGAAGTCGAACAATTCTTACGCGACCTTCCCTCACCGGGTCCCGAGGACTGAACAACCCGGTCAGTCAGCCGTCGCCAACGTGCTGTCGGCGAAGTCGATGAGGGATTGGAGTGTTTCGCGCCAGTTCGGCTCGTTGAGCACCTCGTGTCGCAAGCCTGGGAGTTCTGTTCGGGTCCCCGATGCCTGTTGGCCGATGGGCACGGAGAAGTGCGGCGGCACGATGGGGTCGTCCCCGCCGTGGACGACCATTGTCGGGGTCGACAGCTTGGCGAGCCCTTCGTTCGCGCGCTTCATGGCCGTGAACAGTTCCATCCCAAGCCGTGCGGTTGCGCCCGTGACCCGTAGCGGATCTTCGTCGTACATCTTTCCGACGTCGGGATCGGTTGCAAGGAGTGCGCCATCGAATTCCGAGGTGATGAAGAACTTCGGGGCGAGCCGGCCGAGAATCGGCGCAGCGATGCGCTGCCAGCGGGGGACTTCAGCACCAAGAGCTGGACCCGACAAGAGGAGCACATCGGGGAGTGGACGACCGCTCACGGCGTAGTTGAACGCAATCAGTCCACCCATCGAGTGCCCCATCAGTATGACGGGCAGTCCGTCGGAACGGAGCTCGGCGAGGTTGTCTTCCACGTCGTCGAGGAAGACCTCGAAGGAGTCGACGTGACCGCGTTTGCCGCCGCTGCGGCCATGACCTTGATGATCGAACGCTCGGACCGAGTACCGGGCATCGGCAAGTGTGGCGCCGATGTGTTCATACCGACCGCTGTGTTCGGCGATGCCGTGTAAGAGCAGCACGTTTGCCTTTGGTGTCTCTGCGGTCCAGGTACGGCGATACTGACCAACCCCATGCCGACTAGTGACCTGCTGGCCTGTGGAACGGCCGGCAAATTGAGTACTCGGGTCAGCCATGTTGTGGCTCCTCCCATGGTGGTGTGCGGACATCATCGAACTGGATCGTCTGGGCCTCGCCTCGAATTGCTGCGAAGGCTCGGGGTGCCCACCGATCCGTTGCATACATTGGTTCTGGCATGTTGTCTTCGGTGAACCATCCGACATCGGTGCATTCGAGCGGGTGCGGCTTGAGTTCGCCCCCGATTGCTCGAAGATGGAACACGATGCTGTAGAGCGGGATGCGTGTGAACCCGAGCCGCATACCGTCATAGACGCCCAACATGGCGACGACTTCGGACTTGATGCCCGCTTCTTCCCAGACTTCTTTCACCGCGACTTCGGCTGCGGAGTAGCCAACGTCAGCCCAACCGGTGGGGTACAACCAGATCCCAGAGTCGGCTCGTTGTATGAGCAGGAGTTCCCCATCGTCGTTGCCGACGATCGCTCCAACGGTGACCTTCGGCGTCACGTATCCAGGCACACCATGACCAATCGTCTTGGTCCATTCGGTCACCAGGACGGCTGGATCGATGGGAAGCGATGTGCCGGCCTGGATTTCGGCTGCGACGTACAGGATCTCCTCGAATCGTTCTTGTTCATAGAGGGACTCGGTGAAGGCCAGCCCCGTCCGGGCGAGCGCTGACAACATCTCAGACCAACGGAGAAGCTCTTTCTCGGTGACTTCTGGCTGTTCGCTCATGGGTGATTCGATGTTACTTGTTCTCGATTGCGTGCAGCACGGCCCGCTCGGTTTCGGCCAGGTGGTCCGCGTCGGTGACCTTCTTTCCGTTCGACTTCACATAGAACGTGTCGACGACCACGTCGCCGATCGTCTGAATGCGCGCCTTCGAGATGCCGATGCGCATTTCCGACAACGTTCGCGAGATCCGATACAACAGGCCGATTTGATCGCGACAGGTGACCTCGATCACCGTTGCGTTGGCGGACGTCTCGTTGTCGAAACTGACCGAAGGAACGATTGGTTTGGCTGAGGATCGTTTGAAAGATCTGGCGTATGTTCGGCGTCGTTCACCGACACGCGCTTCGAGTGCAAGTTCGCCCAGCACACCAGCCTGCAGCTGGTTCTCGAGGCGACCACGGTCGAACTGATCGTGGTGCACGACGAACTGCGACAGCGCCATCGACCCCTCGGCGTGTGCAGCAGCCGACATGATGTCGAGCCCATTCAGTGCCAAGACACCGGAGACCCTGCTGAAAGCACCGGGCCGATTCTTCTGGACGACGGTGATGGTCGATCCGTCGATGCGAACCGCAAACCCTCCAGCGCGCATCAGCTCACGCTCTTCAGGCCCTGGGAACCGATTTGTCTCGAGTTCCGAGGGTGCTCCCCCTTCGAGGACGAATCGGACGCGTGCGACGAGCGTTCGGAGGAGCTCGGCTTTCGAAGCGTTCCATGCCGACGGACCGGTTGCGATCGAATCTGCTTCAGTCAGACATGCGAGCAAGTCGAGGAGTTCGATCGACCCGACCTGTTCGGCGACGAAGGCGATCGTCCCGTCGTCGTCGAGGTCGCGCCGGGTGGCCGCATCGGCCAGCAACAGATGATGCCGACACATCTCGACCAGAATTGTTCGATCGTGTTCGTCGTACCCCATGCGATCCGCGATCGTCGCAATCAGTTCGACCCCGACATCGGTGTGGTCCCCTGGGTAGCCCTTGCCAATGTCATGCAGCAGTGCGCCGAGGACGAGTAGGTCGCGACGCTTGACGCGATCGACGAGCACCGATGCTTCGGCGGCGGCCTCGAGAAGGTGACGGTCGACGGTGAACCGGTGATACGCGTTTCGTTGCGGTTTGCTCCGACACGGTTCCCACTCGGGAATGATCTTCGACATGAGACCGACCTGGTCGAACGCTTCGATCACTGCAATGGCCGGTCGGCCGAGGCGAAGAACATCGGTGAAACTTCGGCGCATGTCGTCGGTCCAAGGCGTCGACAGCGGAGCGATCTCCGCGGCCAATCGGTCGAGAGTGGCACGATCGATAAACGCGTGTCGGCTCGCCGCAGCGTGCGCCACGCGAAAGATGACTCCCACGTCGTCTGTCGATGTGTCGTCGGACAGTGTGAGGAGTCCCCCGTCGATGACGATTCCCTCGAGCCGTTCGACGTCGGTGACCCGACGGTGCGGTTCGATCGATCGTTCGACCCAGAACCATGCGGCGTCGCTGACCCAAGCGATCGATCGTGCTGCCGCGGCAAGCTCGGCCATCATGTCGTCGGCGTCTTCATGACCCAGAGCGGCCGAGACGTCGTCTTGATAGTCGAGCACGAGGCGGTCACCGGCGCGCCCGGTCAGCCGGTGCAGCTCGACGCGCGCTCGAAGGAGTGTTTCATAGGCGTTGGTGAGGGCGGCATCGATTCCGTCGTCGGCCAACACGCCGGTGGCGCGAGCCCACTGCAGGGCCTGGACATCGCGAAGACCACCCCGACCATCCTTCAGGTCGGGGCTGAGCACGAACGCCACCTCGCCCGTGCGTTGATGTTCCTCGTCGAGCCGCTCGGCCAACCGAACTGCATTGTCGACGGCGTTCTCGCGCCATTGCTCTGCGGCTGCGACTGCGAGCTCGAGGCCGAGACCTTCGTCTCCAGCCAGCAGCCGGATCGAGAGCAGTGCAGTTGCGGTGTCGAGATCGGTTCGGGCGATCTTCAAAAGGCCGTCGACGGTGTCGACCCGGTGGCCGAGTTTCAATCCCGCATCCCAAATCGGATACCACATGTGGTCGGCGAAAGCTTCGTAGTCGGCATCGAGTGTGTGAACCAAGATGATGTCGAGGTCGCTGTGGGGGCACAACTCTCGTCGTCCGTAGCCACCTACAGCGATGAGCGCGACACCTGCGGGGAGGTCGGCTTGGGCAGCGATTGCGGCGAGCCAGGCATCGACTCGGTTGGTGTACGCACGCGTGAATGCCGACCCTTGCAGGCCGAAGTCGGCCAGAAGGTCGTTGCGTTCGAGGAGCACGTGTCAATTCAAGCCGACGAATCGCCCGTTGGTGTGCCCCCGGTGCGTTTGTAACAGTCCTAGGTGGACCGGCGCCGTTTGAGGTGAAGGTGTGCCTTGGCCGCTCCCCAGTTGATTCCCGCGTCGTGCACGCCATCGCTCAGGTCACGAAATGTCATAGGTCCGAGCTCGTGGCGGTCCAGTGGACGTAGCTGGCGATCGACGGTGTTTCGTGCGGGCGGCTCGACGCCTCGTCGATCAAGTTCGCTGTTGAGCGGTTCGACACACAACCGAATGCGCTCGAGCGGCCCAGAGAGCGGTTGGTCCACGTCTGCACCGACGAGTTCGTCGATCGAACGCTCGACGTCTTGGGCGGTTTCTTCGAGAAGAAGCGCGAGCTCGTCGTCGGCCGACCCTAGGCGCGAGGACACTTCGCGGACCAGCCATGGCCGAACCGCCTCAGAGACGGCTGCGTGCAAGGCCCGGCCATACTGCTCGAACTTCTCCTCATCGCTGCTCGACATGTCGTTCTCCTGTGAGATCCCGCGCCCTGTTGGATCCGCCGCGCACACTTCGACTAGACCAAGCTACAACCATGTTCCCGGACCGTATCGACCCTGCACCGGGTCAGGAGTCCGTGTGGGACTATCCCCGCCCGCCACGAATCGAACGAACGAACGAACGGGTGATCGTGGCGTTTCGCGGGATGCCGATTGCCGACACGACGAGCGCCCTTCGTGTCTTGGAGACCTCGCAACCTCCCGCGTATTACATTCCTCCAGCCGATGTGCGATTTGGTGGGTTGTCGAGATCGAGCGCGCTGAGCTTTTGTGAGTGGAAGGGTGAGGCCTCGTATTTCGACCTCGATGTTCCCGATGCCAAGATCGACCAGGTTGCGTGGACCTACGCACGTCCAACTCCTTCCTACGAGGCCCTGACGGACCACGTGGCCTTCTACGCGCAGAAACTCGATTGCACGGTCGATGGCGAGATCGTGGTTCCGAATGAAGGCTCGTTCTACGGTGGTTGGGTGACCTCGAAGGTGGTCGGACCGTTCAAAGGTGCACCCGAGTCGCGTTGGTGGTGAGCAAGCTCTCGGTGCCGCGGCCGCAAATGCTGCCAAAGTGCCGGTAGATTCTGACCCGGTACGGGCCGCTAGCTCATCAGGCTAGAGCAGGGGACTTTTAATCCCAAGGTGCCGGGTTCGAGTCCCGGGCGGCCTACTGAAAACTGACTGTAATTGCAGGGTTTTCTGGACCTAAGCCTCTCGACGACCTACACTAATGCCGCGAATCTGCCGCGAATTCCAGGAGGTCGACGGTGGGAACGATGCGGCAACGAAGTGAAGGCACGTGGGAGCTCACCGTGTCCGCTGGGCGCGACGCGTCGACGGGCAAGTATCGCCGAGTCATTCGCACAGTCCACGCGACGACGAAACGCCACGCCAAAGCTGCCTTGTCTGAACTAGAGGTCGAGGTGCGTTCGGGCCGAATCGGCCCCGAGGATGTCACTCTCGCCGAGCTACTCGAGCGCTGGATGGAGCACCTCCAGTCAAAGGGTCGCTCAAAGAACACGCTGTATGGCTATCAGCGATACATCGATCGTGAGATCCTCCCCGCTCTCGGGTCGACAAGACTCTCGAAGCTCACCACGCTTAATGTCGATCGCTTCTACGACTCGCTCGTCGATCGTGGACTCGCGGCCGGAACCGTACGCCAAGCTCACGCGATTCTCCGCGCATCACTGAACCAAGCCGAGAAATGGGGACTCGTTGGCCGCAATGTCGCCAAGCTTGCTTCACCTCCGGCGCAGCCTCAGCGCGAGCAACATCCCCCTAGCGTCGATCAGGTCCGACGACTTCTCGAAACGGCAATTGAAACCGATCCGGTATTTGGCACGTATGTGCGACTTGTCGCGGCGACAGGGATGCGACGAGCCGAGGCGTGCGCCATCTGTTGGGGAGATCTCGACCTTGACGCCGGCGCCTTGGAAGTCAGCCGCAGCCATGTCGCGGTCCCCGGATTTCGAGATGACCAGACCACCAAGACTCGATCCACACGCACTGTTGCGATCGACGAAGCCACCGTGGAGATGCTCATTGCGATCAAGATCTCCCGACCCGAGCCACTGGACGGACCCGACCGGTACGTCTTCACGAACGACGGTTACCGGCCGTGGCGGCCCGACTATGCCTCAACAAGATGGGCGCAGCTTCGCGATCAAGCCGGTGTCGACAAGACCATTCGACTGCACGATCTCCGACACTGGCAGGCCACCCGGCTCCTCGACGCTGGCGTCCCGCTCCCCACTGTCGCGGCTCGACTCGGTCACGCCAGCGGAGCCACAACCATGAAGGTCTACGCCCACAGAACTCCAGAAGCCGACCAACGAGCATCCGAGATCGTTGGCGACATCCTCGACGGCACCTGAGCCGATCTCAGCAAAGTGAGCAGGATTCTCTGGAGGGAATGTTGGAAGAGCTGCGAAGATGGACTGAGCACGCAACTTTCCCGGGGCGGTTCAATCTCGCCTGCGCAGATATCTAGTTGCTTGGAGTGGCTGGCTCCGTTCGGTGGAGTCAGAAAGACCTCAAGATTGTTTTTGCACGAATCGCCGAAACCTAAGCGTGCAACAGGGTGAGTGCCCGATCGATCGCCGATTCGGTTACCGGCCGACCATCACGCCGCCTCCGGACGCCGTCGTTGGTTGGGCGTGATATGTCGACGCAGTTGTCGTTGATCGTTTGTGCGGTCATCGTGTCGAGCAGTGCGCCGATCTTGGATGCGTCGACACCGATGTCGGTCGGTAACGCGGCGGCGATCTCTCGGGTCAGTTCAGCTGGCCTCCACGTCGACTGCTTCTCCGACAGCACAGCCAGTGATTGGTTGCAGGCGGTGGTGTAGATGTCGCTGTCTATGGTTTTCGGGGTAATTCAGTCGACGGCCTGCTCGACAACCTGTTGGGGGTCGAGGCCAAGGTTTTCGATCTGACGGTTCCAACCCGCATGGAGTGTGTCCGAGTCGATGTCCTTGGTTTTTGGTGGGCGACTATCGGTGACTGCTTCACGTCCGAGCGTCCAACGCTCTTTGGGTGTCGGTTCGCGTTGGAGGTTGTCGATGAACCGGTCGATCTTCTCGTCGATACGACACTGCACCCCCGCGGTGCGGGTCGAGAACTCCTCGAGCACAACGTCGGGGATGTTCTCGATTTCGGCGATGCCATTCACCACAGGCTGCCAATCAACCCCAAGCCGTGTGGTCAGCTCCGAACGCAACGTCAGGTGGTAGATGCCCGACAGGGTTCGCTGGTCAAGTTTCAAGGCACGGGCGTCGAGGGCGAGCCAGCGGCCGTCATCGGAAAGAACCCGGTTGGCAATAACCGCGTGAGTGTGGAGTTGCGGGTCGAGCGAGCGTGATGTGTGTTGCCGGAACGTCGCCGCAACAATCCCCTTGGCATCGACAACGGCGACTCTGCCGTCGATCCTGTGTCGGGTGTGCGCATGGGTTTCGACCCATTCGAGCATCGTCGTCACCGCAGTGTCATGCGCGTCCAACACATCGCGAGGGTGTGGTCGTCGCCGATAGCGAACATGGTCGACACCGACTTCGGCGCAGAAGCCGTGATATCGAAGCCGCGCACCGACTCCTCGCCATGCTTTCGACCCAGAGGTACGTCACCGCGTAGCCGCGGGTGGTTCCCGGCCATGAGCTTGAGGAACTCGACATCAATGATTTCGCCTTCGAGGCCGAGCACGGTGGCGCCGTGGCCGTGCCAATGGCCCCGTGGCTCGTTCGCCTTGAGGTAGTAGTTCGGCAACGCAACGACGTAGTACTCGCCAGCACCACCGCCCTTCAACGTCATCGCCCGAGCCGTCACTCAGGCCACCTCCCGACAGGATGCGGCCATCTCACGGCACACACTGTGCACCCGTCTGTCATCTTTTGGGGTAGGTGATCGTGAGGTGGTTGTGAGATGCATGCGTTGCCTTACGCGGTGAAGGGGAGGTGGGCTTGGCCCTTGGCGTGGGCTATTCGGCGTCGGCCTGATGAACGCTTCGCGG
>RCMY010000902.1_pt1 | contig 28455 bp, 22 predicted proteins | sample 2041341 | NCBI WGS metagenome assembly RCMY01 (sample SAMN09708234, study PRJNA481090) | Marine sediment metagenome, whole genome shotgun sequencing project.
GGCGTGGTTGAGGACGGCTTCGCGAGGATCTGGCTCGCTCTATCCCGGCGGGTTGCTCGGCTCAGCAACAATCTGGGCAAGGAGCGCAAGGCGCACCCTTTGCGCGATGAGTGGTGGGACGCCATCACCCCCGACTTGGCGAAGATCACGGTGCCGATACTGGTGTGCACGAGTTTCTCCGATGACAACCTGCACAGCTCCGGATCGATGCGTGCCTTCCAGCGCGTCGGCTCCGCCGATCGATTTGCGTACGCGCATAGCGGACCGAAGTGGGCGACGTCTACAGCGAAGCCGCGCAAGCCGCGCAACTCCAGTTCTTCGAGCGCTATCTGAAGCAGCGCGACGTGCCAAAACTCCCTCGGATGCGACTCGAAGTTCGCGAGAGTGCACACACGGTTGTCGAGGTGCGTGAAGAACAGGAGTGGCCGCTCGCGAGAACCGTATGGACCGACCTCCATCTCGGTGCCGAAGGCGCGCTGCTGACGGAGTCGGGTGGCGTGGGTCGCGTCAGGTTCGATCTGAGACGAGACGCGGCCGCGTTCACCTGGACAGTCGGCGAAGATGTTGAACTCACCGGACCAATGGCCCTGAAGGTGTGGTTGTCTTTGGAGGGGGCTCCTGGTGGCCGGGCGCTACCTCGAGCCGCGCAATCCATTGTTCGGGCACTTCCCTGCTCACTATGTGTCCAGCCGCCGTGGCCATGGCATCTTGCACTGGGGTGGTGATCATCCGTCTCGACTGGTGGTGCCCGTCGTGCCGGCAGCGTCGGAATCAGCACAATTCGATTCGGCCGCCAAGTGATCGAGGTGGCGGCGAAATCGAGGTGGCGGCGACAAGTGTGGGGTCGATGAGCCCGCCCCAACCATCGGCTGGTTCAATCTCCGTGATCGACTTCGACGGTCAGGGTCGACGGAATGCCGTTGGCGACGACCCGACCATCCTCGATCGAGATGGTGGCTCGCTGACCGGCGAGCGGCATCCCCGTGAGTCGGAGCCGTGTCGTGCCTTGGGGAAGGCGAGGGCGGATTCGCAGCTTGCCGCCAGGCACATCGGGGTCCAACCCAAGCATTGATCGCACCAGCAACAGCGGTGCGGCGGCGGCCCAGGCCTGAGGCGAGCATGACGCCGGATACGGAATCGTTGCGGCGAGATCGTCGACGGAGAAGCCGGCGAAGAGTTCCGGAAGTCGCCCATCGGTCATCGACGCCGCCCGGAGCAGCCCATCGGTGATGGTCGCTACTTCGTCGTCGCAGTGGTAGCGGGCGAGGCCGGCGACGGCGATGGCGGTGTCGTGGGGCCAGACCGATCCGCAGTGATAGGAGAGTGGGTTGTACGCCGGGTTCTCGCTCGAGAGCGTGCGCACCCCCCAGCCGGTGAACATTGTGGGATCGACGAGATGCTTCGCCAGCCGTTCTGCCCGGTCGGCAGGGACGATCCCGCTCCACAGGAGATGTCCGACGTTCGAGGTGAGTGAGCCGATCGGCTGCTTGTCGCCGTCGAGGCCGATGGCGTACCAGCCGGGCTCCTCGAGCCAGAACTGCTGATTGAAGCGCTCGGCCAACTCGGTGGCCCAGCGGTCGTAGCGCTCACTGATCTCGCTCGGTTCGGCCAGTGCCCGCGCAAGGGCTGCCCTCGCGCGGTAGGCGGCATAGACATAGCCCTGCACCTCGCACAGCGCGATCGGGCCGACAGCGATGCGACCGTCAGCGTGACGCACCCCGTCCCAGGAGTCCTTCCAGCCCTGGTTCTCCAACCCGCTCTCATCGCTACGCAGGTATTCAACGAAGCCGTCGCCGTCGCGATCGCCCAGATCACGGATCCAACCCAAGGCACGATCCACGGCCGGCATCAACGACGTGATGGTCGGGGTGATTCCGGTCCACCGGGCCAGTTCGGCAACGAGCATCACGAACAGCGGGGTTGCGTCAGCGGTGCCGTAGTAGGTATTGGAACCGCCTAACAGGCGCGCCGCCTCGGCATCGAATCGGACTTCGTGCAGGATCCGCCCCGGTTGTTCCTCGGTGCGGGGGTTGGTGTCGACGCCCTGCTTGTCGGCCAGTTCGAGTAGCACACCGACCGCCAGGTCTGGATCGAGTGGGAGTGCCATCCAGCTGGTCAACAGTGAGTCTCGGCCGAACAGCGTCATGAACCACGGTGCTCCGGCGGCGACCACGATCCGTTCCGGATGATTCGGGTTGAAGATCCGCAGCGATCCCAGGTCTTCTGATGCTTGGTGCAGTGCCGATGCGAGTTTGGTGTTGTCGGTGTCGAAGGTCGTGACCCGGCTCTGCCAACTTCGTAGCCGTGAGAGCGGCATTGCTTCGTGGACGGGCTCACCGCACCGGTAGCTGGGCTCGACCGGGGACCCGGAGATCGAGACGCCGACGAGGAAGCAATTCTTCCAGGTCTGCCCGTGTTGCAGGGTCAGCTCCCACATCAGGCGGTCGTCCACGATCTGATGGGGCGGCTCGGAGCAGCGAAGGAACAGCGCATCGATGACGCCTGACGAGTCCGACGGGGGAGCGTGGAGAAGGATCGAGCCATCGTTGGCCTCGCTGATCGGCGACACCCACGCCGGCTCGCGACCGGCCTTCACATCGAACAGTCCACCGAAGTCGGATCCGACCCGCAAACAGATTCGAATCGTCACCTCGGCTGCCCCGAAATGTCGAATCTCGAGGTCCTCTCGCATGCCGTGACCCAGATGGCGAGACTGAATCACCGTGGTTGGAGCGTCCGCCAGCTCGAGATCGATCACCCGGCCGACGAAGGTGGCCGAGAAGGGACCGTTCGGAATCACCGAGAGAGGCTCGATCGGGATCTCGTCGATTCGGAGCTGCCATCGCGACAGGACTCGTGTGTCCATCATGAACATGCCGTTCGGTCCGGGGACCGAGATGTCACCGCTGGGTTCGCAGACGAGGAAGGTCGTGCCGTCGACCAGCGTCACCGAGCCGGTACTCGAGCGTGAACTCTCCTCATTGAAGGTCCATGGATTTGTTGTCACGACAGCACCTCGCAAGCAGATGTTTTGTTGAGGGAACGCAGGGTCGGCCCAAATCTTCAGCCTGTGCTCACGGCCGCTGACGGTCCAGGGGCCTTCGGCCCCTAGTAATATTGCCCGATTCGACCGAAAGTTGGGGCATGGCCTTCCTCGCTACTTCCCCGACGATCAGTCCGGCCGAAGCAATTGGCTCCTCGGATCCGAATGCGACCTGCCCGCTCGATTCGTGCCCATCGTGTGCGTCCCGCGACTTTCTCGTCCAAGACTCGGCCGACGTCGTGTTCCGCTGTCTCGGTTGCGGGACCGGTTGGCGCTTCCATCTCGGCTATGTCTGGGCCGTCGACTCTTGAGGTGAGATGAGGCACGGTCCCCCCGGATCACTCGTCCCGTGGTCAGAATCTCAGGACCGCGGCTTCAAGACCGCAGCTTCAGGACAACGGCTTCAGGACAACGGCGCCGTTTGCCACCGCGGGGCGGCCGTCGGCATTGAGCACCTCGAACGGAACGACGAGGCTCGCATCGCCGTGGTCGGTCGTTGCCGGCCACACCAGGACCGTGAGGTCCGATGGGAGAGGCACCATGGCCGCGAATCGGCCGACGATGCGGCTCACCCGATCGGGAGTAGCGCCGATGTGTTCGAGCACGGTCGAGACGCCGTGGGCAAGGTTCGCCGTGCCGTGGAGGATGATGCCGGGCAAGCCAACGGCCGCGGCCACTCGGGCGTCGGTGTGGATCGGGTTCCAGATGCGAGCGCACTCGGTATAGACATGGGCCGCTCCGGCGGCCAGGGCGATGGTGGTCGATGACGGATCGCCGTTTCGAGTGATCTTCACTGGCGCCGGCGGATCGGGTTCTGGGCGATCCTGGCCTGCGACGCCGACCCCGAGATAGATGGAGTCCTGCCGGGTCGTTGCCACCGCCCGACCGTCGGCATCGACGGTATGCAGGATCGACCGCACCCTGGCTCCGGGCGCCTTTGCCTCGACGGCGACGTTGGTCAAGGAGGTAGTCAGCACATCGCCGGGACGAATCAGCCGGTGAACGGTCAGATCGTGACTTGCATGTACCCCGGTCGCCACCTCGGCCGCGGGGACCGCCGCACGTTCGAGAGCGTCCCGAGACGAGACGATCACCGGCCACTCGGGGCACACGGCGAACAGTGGATGAGCAACGACACCACCGGCTCGGGTGGTGTCGACATAGACCGGGTCATCCAGTCCGAGCCCGGCTGCGAAGGCCATCGTCCAGCGCTCATCGATTCGGTGGACGAGCGGTTCGACTGTCAGGTCGTGCAACGTGGCGGGGATTGGCATGTGTGATCCTGTCGTCGGGGGTCAGCCTACTTTCGCCGCTTTCCACCGAGTTGATCAAACGTTGAGCTCGAGGTTCGCCCCCGGTTATCTTGCGGTTCGACGATCGTGACATGAATTATCACGATGTAGGCGCCGACCTCCGTCCCTTTGGACGGGCGCCAGAAGACAGTCGTCCCCGGATGCCGCGACCCCGTTTCGGTGCGCCGTCGTTACTGGCCGAATGACACGTTCGGCGCCTCGGCGTGGCCGCCGGGTGCTTCGTAGAAATCGCGGCTCGTGACGCCGGCGGGACCGGCAAGGAACATCCAGGGAATGGTGGCCAAAAGTTTGTTGAGGGTGGCGACGGCGTCGTTGTAGTACTGGCGGGCAAACGAGATCTGGTTCTCGGTCTCGGCCAACTGCCGCTGGAGATCGAGAAAGTTCGTGTTCGCCTTGAGATCGGGATACGCCTCGGCGACCGCATTGACCTTGACGAGCGCGTTCCCCAGTTCTTGGTCGGCAGCGGCTTTCGCCGCCACGTCGTCTCCCTGTGCTGCGGACTGAACGTTGGCCCTGGCGCGAGTCACCTCTTCGAATACGCCCGACTCGTGCGAGGCGTATCCCTTCACGGTCTCCACCAGGTTCGGAATGAGGTCGGCGCGACGGGTCAGTTGGACATCGATCCCGCCGAGTGCCTCCTGGGCGTTGACGTCGCTGGTTCGCAGTCGGTTGAAGGCGACAACGCCGAAGACGCAGCAGATGGCAATGATGACAACGACGATGATCACGGTCATGGTCATGGTTGGTACTTCCTTTGGTTGAAGAGTTTCACGATCTCGAGCGTCGCACGCCAGATCGGTTCGAGGCTTACCACGAGCCGCCACCCCCGCCGCCTCCGCCTCCGCCACCGGAGAACCCGCCGCCTCCGCCGCCAGCAGCCTTCGCCTGGCTCGTGTTGTAGGAGGAGATCGCGCTGTCGAGTGTCGAGCGAAAGTCATGGACCATGGAGTCGACGAATGCGCTCGGCGCCATGCCCATGTAGGCCGGGCCGAAGTAGATCGGCAGCGGCGGTTCGGTCCCGACCTCGGTTCGGTACTTCTCGGCCCAGGCGTCGGCACAGCCGAAGGCGATGGCCCATGGCAGGTAGGCGGTGTACAACTCTTTCCGGCCGGAGAAGTCGAATCGGTCCTGACTCGACGGTGTCGAAAGGACTCGTCGGAATCCGCCGACTCGCGACCAAAGGTCTCGCCCGGTTGCGGTTCGTTTGGTTGCCGCCCCCGGGAGCAGAAGGGAGATCGCGCCGGCCGCGAAGCCACCGGGAATGAGGCCGACCATCGACATCCCAAGTGGATTCCAGATGCCCAGGCCCACCGTGGCAACGATCGCAACGACGACGAGCACCGGTCCGGCGCTGCCAAGCCCGACGGTGGTGAGATGGCCCGACCCTACGGCCCACGATCGGGTCGCGCTGTCGAACCGAGCGATCTCGGCTTTGAGCTGCTCGCCACTGGTGACGTTGTCGTTGACTGCCGAGAATTGCCCGCCGGAGCGATCGAGGAGTTGAGAGATCCCCTGGGAAATGGGATCGAGGGTAGACCAGGCGTCGGGGTCGTCGCGCTTGACCATCGTCCAGCCGTCGTCGGTCCGTTGCAGGTCGATTGCTCGCTGCTCGGCCGCATGCATGATCGTGCCGATGTAGGCCTCCTCGCGAGGATTCTCGTGAAGGATGAACGAGGCCTGCGCCGGACCGATTCCCTCGGGAGGTCCGTACATGAGCGGGTACGGAGGTGTGACCTCGATCGAGGTTCGGGCCGCGCTGAGCCCAGCCGCCGCTGCTGCCGCTGCTGCGAGTCCGACGATCCCCAACACGACAACACTCGAACCGAGAGCGGGGTCGAATCGCGCCGGCCAGGCGACGGCGTTGCCCGACGGTGGTGTCGGAATCGCGAGCGCTGTCCGGAGGGTCACCGGTGTGTTCGCCCGCAGCGGTCCGGTGCGCACAACGAGTTCGTTGGTCCCCTCGCCGGTGAGGTCGCAGCCCGGCCGCTCGGTACCGATACCGACCGCACAACGGACGGTCTCGGCCGGTGCCGGCAGGTGCACGCGAAGTTCCGACGCCGAGATTTCCTGAGCCCAGCCAACGGGAATCAAATCCCAATAAAAGGCAGAGGACGCGTCGCCATTGCCGTCGTTGGCGATGATGACGCCGTCGATCGAATAGCTGATGCGATACGTGTGCTGTCCGGGCGTCACGAAGACATCGGGCGATCCAATGCGGGCAACACTGAACCTGCCCCGCTCGCTGCTCGACCGGTCGACCTCGACCGGTGCGCCGTCCATCGTGACCTCGACGTTCTCGATGTTGCGACGAGCGTTGGTGTCATTGCTGTCGAAACGGTCCCAGAATCGGAAGAGCCCGTGCCGATTGATCCCGACCGGGAAGTCGACGGTCAGCGTTTCGACCACCGTGAGGTCACCATCGTCGGCGAGTGTGAAGTCGGCGTCGTAGTTCGTGATCGTCGTTGGCTCGTCGACCGCAGCCGAAGGGTTGGAACTGAACGGGATCAGGGCAGGGAGGAGCAGCCCAAAGCCGATCAGTGTCAGCAAGAGCACGCAGGCGGCGAGTCGCTTCACTTCTGCACGTCAGGATCAGTCGCTGTGTCGCAAAGCAACTGCGGCGTCGTCGCCATCGAGGCGGAAGCCGATCGTCTCGGTGAGATAGAGTTCGACGGAGTCGGCATCGTGTGATCGGTACCCGAGCGCCAAGTCTTGCGATGCCTCGAGGTGGAAATCGCCGCCCTGGAGCGAGATCACGATTGCTCCATCAACGACAGGCGCCCAGACGAGGGGTCCTTCGACGATCTTGCGCAGGTGATCGAACACGATGTAGCCACCGTGATCGGTGGTTTCGATCACGCCCTGATAGCAGCGGGGCCCGAGCGCAACGGCGTAGGGTCCACCGACGCCGGCATCTCGCAGCTTCGCGACGGCCCTGGCGACCACGCTCGGGTAGTCGCCGTAGTCGGCGGGAAGCTCGATCGGATCGTGGATCGACGACGTCACCAAACCCAGAGTGCCCGTGCCCTCGATGCCTTCGAAGACCATCCGGTCTTCGGCTGCTGCCATGGAGCGGGCGGCTTCGCGCACAGGATCGAAGTCGACGTTGGCCGCTCCACGCTCCAGCGCCTCGATCTCGGTTCGCGGCATCGTGAAGTTCCGACGGAACTCGAACATGGGCACCGTCAGTACCCGAGAGATCTCGACGTCGGCGTGGTCGATCCGTTCTCGGCGACCGGTCGAGAGCGACGGGGCTCCGGTTGGGCCGTGGAACTCCATCACCCGGCGAGCGGTGAGGAAGCGTTGGAGTTGATCGGCTGCTTCTTCGTCGAGCGCCGACCACGCAGCTGCCGAGATCGGAGCGATATCGCGGTGGAGGTAGGTCATAGTGTTCCCTTTCCGAGGAGTCCGCCAATGCCGAGATCGACGGCGGCCGGTCCCGTGTTCCGATCGGATGTTTCGGAGAGCTCGGAACCACCGGTGGCTGCTTCTTCGACGTGCAGGATGGGGCCGTCGGTAAACAGATAGGTCCGGAGTTGTTCATCGAACCCCGGGTCGTTGCGTCGCAACCACTCGAGGTTCATCGCCGCGTGTTCCTTCTCTTCGTCGCGGTTGTGTGCGAGGACCGCAGCCAGCGATGGGTCGGACGTGGCTTGGACACGCTGGTCGTACCAGTCGACGGCCTCCAGTTCCTCCATCAACGAGACGATCACTCGATGCCGATCGATGGTCGCCTCGGAGAGTCGGTCGGGGTCTTCGTGTAGTTGGATGCTGGAATCACCCATGAGTGTCCTGCTTTCTTTGTGAGGTCCGTGAGACTGCCGAGCCTAGTTGTCTCTGTCAAGATCGGCGGCGCGAGACTCGATAACCGCCTCTTGCTGGAAACACTCGTTCGGCAAGCCGATCAGGCCTCGCAGCACACCATGGACCGTGGCGATTGGCAGCATCACGATGCCTACGGTGAGCAATCGCAGCTCGTAGAAGAGTGAGCTGTCCGGATACGGCTTTCCGTTACGCCGTGATTGGAAGGCGCTGTAGGGAATCCCGAACATGTTGCCCGCAAGCATGATCTGTACTGCCGAAAGCATGATGCGTGCCGGTTTCTTGCCGTACGCATCGATGAGTGCGTCGTAGGCGTATTTCTCGGGTTGGCCGGATGTATCGGCAAAGTGCTGGGCAAAGGCGATCGCCTTTGCTTCTTCAGGCACGACGAAGTCGTCACCACCGCTGAGAAAGCTGGCGATCTCTTCACCGCTCATGCCCTGTCGCAACGCCATCCGCGTGTGTTCGTAGGAGCAGGCGGCGCAACCGCTCACCTCGGTCACCGCGAGTTGCATTCGGTTCACGAGGTGTTCGTCGACGATCTGGTTCCGACGGTTGTCGACCATGGACCGCATCGCTCTCGGCAGGAACACAAAGGTGCGATACATCTCCGCCACGGTGAACGTGCGTTTGAATTCCTGCCTCAACGCGATCACGTCAGGAAGGAAGACGGTGGTGCCCTTGGCTGTGCCCCTGGTTCTCATGGCCTTCCCGCTTTTCGCTGGGGCCGCGGACCGCGCCTGGTACCGGTTCGGGCCCCTCGACCCACGAATCGATTCGCAGGTCGAGGGGCCCGACATACCTGGCGTCAGATCAGCTCGACGGTGCCGTTGCGTAGCGCAGGTAGGGCTTGACTTCCTCGACGTCTTCGAACTGCTCCTTGGCGTCGGCAGTGGAGATACTCGGGGAAACAATGATTCGGTCGCCCGGCGTCCAGTCGGCAGGCGTTGCGATCGGGTGGGCATCGGTGGCCTGAAGGGCATCGATGACACGGAGCAGCTCGTCGAAGTTGCGGCCGACCGACTTCGGGTAGGTCAGGGTGAGCCGGATCTTGTGGGCAGGGTCGATGATGAAGACGGATCGAACGGTGCTGGTGTCACCCTCACCCGGATGGATCATGCCGTAGAGTTCTGCGACCTTCTTGTCGGGGTCGGCGATGATCGGATAATTCATGGTGTTGCCAGTGGCGTCGGCAATATCGGGGATCCAGGCGTGGTGATCTTCGAGGGAGTCGACGGAGATGACGATCATCTTGGTGTTCCGTTTGGCGAACTCGTCGCTGAGCCCCGCAGCTCGACCGAGTTCGGTGGTGCAGACCGGGGTGAAGTCGGCCGGGTGACTGAACAGGATGGCCCAGGAATCGCCGATCCAGTCGTGGAAGCTGATCTTGCCTTCGGTGGTGTCGGCAGTGAAGTCGGGAGCGGTGTCGCCGAGGCGTAATGACATGTGATGTCTCCTTGGGGTTGGGGGGCTTCTCTTGTTGTTGCCAACGGTCCGAACGGCAAACGTGACATCAGTCGCCATGACACAAGAGCCATGACCAGACAGTCATGATCAGACAGCCATGACCAGGCACGCTGCCGATTCGAGTCGTCTCGTTCCTCATCCTCGGCAATCGGGGCGCGATGGGGGAGAGGCCAAGGTCCTTGGTCTCTGGGCCGGCATGGCTCATGCTTCCTAGGGTGGAGTCAGCCACGAAGGAGAATGGAATGTTTGAGGATCGCATCGACGCCGGGCGTGAGCTCGCCAGACATCTGCTGTCACTCCGGGGCCACGACGTGGTGGTGGTTGGGCTGCCCCGTGGCGGCGTACCGGTTGCTGCCCAGGTGGCCGAAGCACTCGACGCTCCCCTCGATGTGATCCTGGTTCGCAAACTCGGTCTCCCGTTTCAGTCGGAGTTGGCGATGGGTGCAATCGGTGAAGACGGCGTTCGGGTCCTGAACGAAGACATCATCAATGAGGCGAGGGTCACCGAGTCCGAACTCGCCGAGGTCGAAAGGAGCGAACGACGTGAGCTCGACCGTCGCGCCAGCTGCTATCGCGCCGGACGCGAGCGAGTGTCGCTGGCCGGGCGAGTGGTGGTTGTTGTCGACGATGGCATCGCGACGGGCTCGACCGCAAAGGCAGCGTGTCAGGTCGTACGGTCTCAACAGGCGCAGCGAATCATCCTCGCCGTGCCCGTCGCCCCGCCGGAATGGGAACAAGGAATGGCGGACGTGGCCGATGAGTTGATCAGTTTGTCGACGCCGCACTCCTTTGCCGGAGTAGGTCAGTTCTACCGCGACTTCTCCGCCACCAGTGACGACGAAGTCGTCGCTGCGCTCGATCAAGCATGGGTGAGGAGCACGACAGCTCCCACCCAGACAGCTGCAACACCGTCAGCTCCCACACCGACAGCTCCCACGCAGACAGCTCCCACCCAGACAGTGAGTCGGCCTCCTCACAACGGTGACGTCGAAATCGTGACCGAACAGGTGCGGCTCGGCGGGCACCTGACCATCCCCAAAGACGCCCTCGGAATCGTGATCTTCGTTCACGGAAGTGGGAGCAGCCGACACAGCCCGCGAAATCGTCACGTCGCTTCGGTATTCAACGACGCCGGCTTGGCCACGCTGCTGTTCGATCTTCTCACCGCGGACGAGGAACGAGATCGAACGAACGTCTTCGACATCGAACTCCTGGCAAAACGGCTCGTCAGCGTCACGAACGCTGTTGCCGACGACGATCGACTCCACGGGCTACCGATTGGCTACTTCGGCGCAAGCACCGGGGCCGCCGCCGCACTTCGGGCCGCAGCAGAACCGGATTCGGCGGTTCGGGCGGTGGTGTCGCGAGGTGGTCGTCCCGACCTCGCCGGGGACTCCTTGGCGCTGGTGGCGGTACCAACCCTGCTGATCGTCGGTGGCGACGATCGCATCGTGCTCGACGTGAATGCCCAGGCCCAGGCCCAGCTCCGATGCGAGAACGAGCTTCACGTCGTCCCCGGCGCGACCCACCTGTTCGAAGAGCCCGGCACATTGCAGGTTGCCGCCGGAATGGCGAGCAACTGGTTCACCACACACCTCGCGTCGCAGCAGAGTTGTTCGTCTGTTGATCCAGGAAGGGCAACGTGTTGAGCAATATCGAGGACAATCGAAGTGTCATCAACGACACGTCAACCAAGGAGTAAGCAGTGCTCGACGCCGTAACCTTCGCCGACCTTCGTCAACTCGCCAAACCGAACCCGACGAACCGAGTGTCGATCTCGCTGCCGACATCTCGCTCCGGCGCCGAGGTCACCCAGGGCCCGACTCGACTCAAGAAGCTGCTGACGCTGACGGACAAGCACTTGAAGAATGAAGGTATTCGTCCGTCCGACACCGAGAAGCTGCTTGCGCCGGCGTCGGCATTGCTCACCAACGACAACTTTTGGGCGAACACCGAATTGGGCCTCGCCCTCTATCTCGATGGCGATGGAATGCGGACCTACCGACTTGGCGCGACGCTGCCGGAACGTTATGCGGTTGCCGACCGATTCCAGGTGCGCCCACTCGTTCCCGCCGCGGTGGCGAGCAGCACCTTTTGGGTTCTCGCGATCAGTCTCGCCAAGGTACGTCTGTTGCGTGGCCACCGAGACAAACTCGAAGTCGTCGATGTCGAGCAGATGCCGACAGGTATCGATGAGGCATTGGGCCTCGACGATCGCGAGCGCCAGCTCCAGAGCCACGGCGCCGATCGGGTCGGGGCGGGTCGAATGGTGGCGAGCTTCCACGGTCAGGGCGGCATCGAAGACTCCCGCGAGCACGATCGAGCCCGTTACTGCCGTGTGATCGACGAACACGTTGCGCGCGAAATCGGCGACTCGAACGCACCCGTCGTTCTCGCCGGTGACCGTCGATTGGTCGATGAGTATCGGAAGCAGAGTCGATTGACGAGCCTCGCGGTTGGGTCGATCGGTGGGAACCCCGATCTCGTCGCACCGCGAGCGCTGGCTGATGGGGCATGGCCGATCGTCGAGCCGGTCTTCGAACAGGATCGGCTGATGGACTGGGAGCGCTTCGCGGCTGCGCCAGCCGATCGACGTGCCTCGTCGCTGGACGCTGCGGTCGTTGCCGCCGTCGACGGCCGAGTGGCGTCGCTGACCGTGCCGCTCGATGCGGAGCGGCCCGGACAGTTCGATGTCGAGGCTCGCACGCTGCGTGATGCCGCTGCAGGATCGGGTGACCTCTTCGACCTCGCCGTTTCCGAGACACTCCTCCATGGCGGACGGGTACACGCCGTGAATGCAACGGACGTTCCGGGATCCGGCGCGGTTGCGGCCGTACTCCGCTTCTGAGGGCTCGAAGTCTGGAGAGCTTGTCGAACCCGACTATCCAACCCGATCGTCCAACCCGATCGACGTCGAGGCTCATCAGCCTCGAAGTCGATCGGACCAGTCGATGAGGTGATGGTGGATCGCTTCGGCTCCGACGATGGGGGCCGACGGAATCGGTAGACCCGCAGGCGTCAAGACGAACGGGACACATTGTGATCCACCGAGTCCGCCATGGAAACCGATGAGTTCCTCGAACGCGGCGCCTTCGTCGGTCTCGTGATCGAAGAAGCTGTTGATGATCAGATCAGGACAATTGTCGAACGCATCGGTGCGGGCCAGGTGGGCTGCGGCGTTCGGCCCGAATGCCACGAGTGGATCGACACCTTCGATCCGTCCATCTCGAAGGTGGCGGACGCCGTGAGTTCCGAACACCACACCGGCCTGGTCGGCATCAGATCGGACCATGACGAAGCCGATACCCGGATGATCGACCAGGCCGGAGATCAAACCCGGGTGTCGTTCCTCGACGTCGGCCACGCTGGCTCTGTCTTCGATGAGAGTGAACGACACCAGACCCAGGTTGCCCGATGCGAGGACGATGATGTCTTCGTCACTGGTCGGCTCGTGCTGGTGCCGGCTTGGCCCGACGTCGACATCCCCGATCGGATCCGATCAGTGAGCAGACGCTTGACGGTTCGAGAAGCAAACGAGGCATCATCATTGGCAACGTCGGCCAAGATGCCGTGGACGTTCGCCCATCCCTCCGTCACGGTCTCCGGCGCGCTGACCGTTCGCTCGGTCAGTTCACCGATGAGTTGGCTGAGCGTGAGGCCATACCGCTGCAGGAACGTCGATCCCTGGCTCTGACCATGATCGGACAAGATGAACAACTCATAGGGACGCGAAGCATCGGCGAATCCGTCGCAGAGGAGCGCGATCCGGTCGTCGATGCGCCGCAGCGCGTCGAGCGCGTCGGGCTTTCGGGGGCCGGAGTGATGGGCAACTTCGTCGTAGCCGACGAAGTTGGCGTAGGCCGAGGACACCCCCGATGAATGTCGCCGATCAGCGTTGCCACTGTCACCTCGGTGAGGCCGACGTTGACCACCGCTCGTAGCAACGGGTAGACGCCATCACGATTGCGAGGGGGAGATCGCCGATTCGTCGCGCCCGTCGTGCTGCTCGTCGCTCACGAATGACATCGCCGATCATCATCCCGACGATCCGCACCAGTGCCCCCGGTGACGCGAACAGCGGAATCATGCCGTTGTCGCTTGGAAGTGACGATCCCAAGCTGCTGAGGGTGTACAACGAGTCCTCGGCTCCACCGCTGAACACGTTGCCACGTGAGACTCCGCCGCGGAGTAGAGGATTGTCGTGGTTGCGTGAGCTTTCGATGTCGGCGGCATCCCCTGGACTGTTCGACGCCATGATGCGCCGCCGCTCTTTGTCGTACCAGCGGAAGGCCGGCATGTTCGAATTGTCGCCGAACATGATGCCGGCCTGCATGGCGCCGGTCTGTGACGACAAATCGCACTCCCACGAGGTGAGCTGATGGGAGCCGAACTCGAGCATGGCAGCGATCTTCGGTGCATGTCCCGACGCCATCGCCTCGAGCAGTATCTCGTGACCAAGCCCGTCGATCTGGATGAACAAGATGCCGGGGACGTCGGTCGCCGTGATCTGAGACCTTGTACCGAGCGCGCGCACGACCCGAGCGCGCTGGCGAGCGGGATCGTCGAATCCGAGCACCGATCCGACAATGCCGGTGGTGACCGCCAGCGTCAGCGATACCGCCAGTGCTGTTCGGAGTGACTCGATCGAGAAGCCTTCCACGATGGCCGAAGCAAGAGTGATGAAGGCGGCATTCAAGACGAAGATGAGCAGTCCGGCAGTGAGCAGGATCAGTCCGATGCCGTGGCGGACGACAACGGGCCATACCGCTGCGCCGAGAACGGCGATGAGAACAGCAGCGGTGGTGGCGGACCACCCGGGATCGATGGCGACGCCGGGAAACAGCCACACACAGAAATAAAGGGTGAAGAGCGTTGTCGCAAAGACGGCAAACGGGTGGATGAGCCACCGGGAGCTGAACGGAGGGAAATGCCTCGGTTCCGGGGTCGGGTCGGCCGCACCGTCTCGGGGTCCCCGCATGCCGCGGACCATATCCAACACCGGCGGTTCGCTCACGCGGTGCTGCCACAAGCACGGTGGTGCCGAGCCACAGTCCTGCCGAGCCACAGTGTTGATGCGTTGTTGACGTTGCTCCACACCGCGGTTGACGCGGCGTTCATAACGTCAGCCCAGACGCAAACAGCTCGAAGGTGTGGAGGTTCGGTCGTGGGACGTGCAGTTGGAATTGATCTGGGAACGACGAACTCGGTGGTGGCGATCATGGAAGGCGGTCAGCCAACGATCGTTCCCAACGCCGAGGGCGCGCGAACAACACCATCGATCGTGGCCTTCACCAAAGACGGCAGTCGCCTGGTCGGACAGCTCGCTCGTCGCCAGGCGGTGCTGAACCCGAAGGGGACGATCACCTCGGCGAAACGCTTCATCGGACGCCGTTTCGACGAGGTCGAGCAGGAGCGAGACACGGTGTCGTTCGACGTCGAGGCCGGGCCGGGCGGGGTCGCGCGGTTCGCAGTCGAGGGACGGGCCCACGCGCCGGAGGAGATCTCGGCCCAAGTCATCCGCAAGTTGGTCGATGATGCGTCGAAGTTTGTCGGTGAGAAGGTGACCGAGGCGGTGATCACGGTGCCTGCCTACTTTAACGATGCGCAGCGGCAGGCGACCAAGGATGCTGGCAAGATCGCCGGTATCGAGGTGCTCCGGATCATCAACGAGCCGACCGCTGCTGCGTTGGCCTACGGCCTCGACAAGTCCGCGGCCGAGACTATCCTCGTGTTCGACCTGGGCGGTGGAACGTTCGACGTCAGCCTCCTCGACGTTGGCGACGGCGTGATCGAGGTACGAGCGACCGGAGGAGACACCCACCTCGGTGGCGATGACTTCGATCGCCGGATCGTGGATTGGTTGGCTGAGGATTTCCAGAACGGCTACGGGATCGACCTCCGCAAGGATCCGCAGGCGCTGCAACGGCTCTACGAAGCAGCAGAGAAGGCCAAGGTCGAGCTGTCGACCTTGACCGAAACGAATATCAACCTGCCGTTCGTCACGGCCGACGCAGCCGGGCCCAAGCATCTCGAGAAGACGATGCGCCGCTCGGAGTTCGACGCGCTGACCAAAGACCTGGTCGACCGCACCCGTCAGCCGATCGAGGGAGCAATGGCCGATGCCAAGGTCACGGCGAACGACATCGACGAGGTCATCCTCGTCGGTGGCTCCACCCGAATTCCGGCGGTGCAAGATCTCGTTCGTCGTCTCACCGGTGGCCGCGAACCGAACATGACGGTCAACCCCGACGAAGTCGTTGCCGCTGGTGCCGCCGTTCAAGCGGCAGTGATCAAGGGTGAGATGCAGGACGTGCTCCTCCTCGATGTTGCGCCACTGTCACTTGGGCTGGAGACGATGGGCGGCGTGATGACCAAGCTGGTCGACCGGAACACGACGATTCCTGCCCGTCGTTCCGAGACCTTCACCACCGCGGCCGATGACCAGCCCGCCGTCGAGATCGTGGTCCTCCAGGGTGAACGTGAATCGGCGGGCGACAACCGGGTGCTCGGGCGGTTCCAGCTCGAGAACATCCGCAAGGCTCCACGCGGCGTTCCTCAGATCGAGGTCAGTTTTGACATCGACGCCAACGGCATCGTCAACGTGTCGGCCAAGGACAAAGACTCGGGCGCAATGCAGCAGATCACGATCAGCGACAGCTCGACCCTCGATCAGTCCGAGATCGACAGGATGATCGCGGCGGCCGAAGCGAATCGGAACGAGGATCGCCAGTTGCGCGAGCTTGTCGATACCCGAAACGAACTGGACAGCGCCGCCTATCAGGTCGAACACCGATTGGCCGAGTTGGGCGACCAAACAGCTGCCCACGATCGGGCTCGTGCCGAGCTGCTGATCGCTGAAGCCCGCACCATGGTCGAGGCCCGCAGTATCGACGTGGCGGCGCTGCGCAGTCACACCAGCGAACTCCAGCAGGTGTATCACGGACTCGGTTCTGAGTCCGATTCTGTCGGCGCGACAACGGGCGTCTCCGGCGACCCGTCGGCAGGAGACCCTACCGGTGACGACGTGATCGACGCCGAATTCTCCGCTGAATGAGTTGTCATGTTCGACTCTTTTCCCGCCACCAGTGTTTCCGCCACCAGTGCTTCCTCAATAGGTCCCCACTCGACTGAGGTCAATTCAACTGAGGTCAATTCAACAATGCATACGAGCATGACCACTTCGTCCGACCAACAACGCCAGGTCGCCGACCTGGAGCGGCGACTCGAGATGGCCGAGGATCAGTGGCGTCGCTCGGCTGCCGATCTCGACAACCTCCGGAAGCGATTCCGTCGTGAGGTTGTCCGAGAACAGCGGAATGAACGTGAGCGAGTACTTCTCACGATCGTCTCGGTGCTGGATGATCTCGAGCGAGCGGCTGCAGCCGAGCCGGCAGCTGATGGCATCCAGCAGCGCTTTGTCGAGGGCATCGAATCGATCGCCCGCAATGCAGCCCTGAAGGTCGAAGGGTTCGGCTATCCGAGGGTTGGCGCCGTTGGCGACGTGTTCGACCCACGAATCCACGAAGTGGTCGGTACTGCGTCAGCAGGTGTGTCTGCGTCAGCAGGTGTGTCTGCGTCAGCAGGTGTGTCTGCGTCAGCGGGTGTGTCTGCGCCGGCAGGGGATGCGACTACGACGCCAAGGGTTGTTGCGGTGACCCAATCTGGCTATGGCACCGCCGAGCAGTTGCTGCGACCGGCTTCGGTGATCGTCAGCGAGCGAGATGATTGATGGCGGCCGCCGACTTCTACCAGATCCTCGGGGTTGAGCGAGCGGCGTCGGCTGATGAGATTCAGCGGGCCTATCGAGTGTTGGCTCGGACGTGGCATCCCGACATCAACAAGTCGCCCGAAGCCGAGGCCAGGTTCAAGGAGATCAGCGAGGCATACGACGTGCTGTCGGATGCCGAGATGCGGAAGCGCTACGACGCCTTCGGCAGCGATTTTCGCCATGTTCCCGAAGATGTCGATCCAGCTGCCTGGGCCGCGCAACAATCCGCACAGCAGTCGGCCAGGCGCTCCGGGAGCCGAACGGGAGGCCGATCGGGCGATGTGTTCGTCGACTTCGGCGACCTCGGTGGTGCCGGCGGGGCTACGTTCGAAGACCTCCTTGGGGGCATGTTCGGAGGTGGCGGACGGCCGCGAGGTCCGTCGGTTCCCCAACCTGGTCCCGATCAGGAGGTCGAGGTCGAGTTGTCGGTGGTCGAGGCCTATCGAGGGGGGAAGCACAGGATCAGTCTCAGCGGCGGAGGTTCCCCAAGCCCGGGTTCGGGTGGTGGGGCAACGGGTGAGCGGAGGTTCACGGTCACGATTCCCGCCGGCGTCACCAACGGTCAGCGGATCAGGCTCGCCGGTCAGGGTGCTCCGGGCCGGGCGGGAGGTCCGGCTGGTGATCTGTATCTCATCATCCGGTTGCGTTCGGGTGGCCGGTTCCGGGCCGAGGGTCGAACGATCTCGGTCGACCTGGCGATCACCCCGTGGGAAGCAACGCTCGGGGCAAACGTCCCGGTCGAGACACCCGGCGGTGAGGCGAAGGTTCGCGTGCCTCCGGGAACATCGAGCGGCACGACACTTCGACTCAAGGGGAAGGGCATGCCAAACCCGAAGGGGGCCGCAGGTGATCTTCACGCCGTCGTCAAGATCGTCGTGCCGAAGCAGCTCAACGACCGGGAGAGGGAACTGATCGTCGAGCTGGCTGCCGCATCAGACTTCAACCCGAGGAGCAGGTCATGAGCGATCATCAACTGGTGGCACTGCGATCGGGCAAAAATGCGCGCTTGCGGCTCGAGGTTTTCTCCGCGGCGTGTGGTTTGCACCCCGATCTCGTCGATCGCTTCGTCTCGCTCGGTCTGATCGAGCCGGCGGAACGTCGGGGCACCGAGATCTGGTTCGCTCCCCGCCAGGTCCAGGCGGTGCAGCGCATGGTGCGCCTCCGATCGGACTTCTCCTTGAACTACGCCGCGTTGGGTCTCGTTGTCGATCTCCTCGACCGGATCGACGCCCTCGAACGCGCTGCTCGACGAGACGCCGGCTAGCGAACACGTCGATCAGGGCAACCCGACAAAGAAAGTCTCATAAAGGGCAGTCTCACAAAAGGAAGGTCCATGGACCCGAACCGGCTCACCCAACGTTCCCAAGAAGCATTGACCGCAGCTCAGGCCGTCGCAACGGGTCTCAGCCAGACCGAGACGGACAACGAGCATCTGCTCGTCGCCCTGCTCGAACAGCCCGAAGGGCTGGTGGCACGACTGCTACGTCAACTCGACATCGACATCGACGCATTGGTCCGAGCAACCGGCCGCACCCTCGACCGTCGCCCACGGGTGAGCGGACCGGGGGCAGCACCGGGACAGATCTATCCCAGTCGTCGACTCAGCAGGTTGATCCAGGCCGCCGACGACGAGGCCCGACGCCTCAAAGACGAGTACGTCTCGGTCGAGCATTTGTTCCTTGCGATCATCGACGAAGGAGGTGAAGCCGCCAGACTCCTCGCCGAGCACGGCGTTTCTCGCGACGCTTTCCTCGATGTCCTGACCGAGATCCGCGGGAATCAGCGAGTTACGTCGGCAACACCGGAAGGAACCTACGAGGCCCTCGAGAAATACGGTCGGGACCTCGTTGCCGAGGCTCGCAACGGCACCCTCGATCCGGTCATTGGTCGAGACGGCGAGATTCGTCGTGCCATTCAGATCCTGTCCCGCAAGACCAAGAACAACCCGGTGCTGATCGGCGAACCCGGTGTCGGGAAGACGGCCATCGCCGAAGGCCTGGCCCAGCGCATCAACAATGGTGATGTTCCCGAGGGCCTACTCGACAAGACCGTCTTCGAGCTCGACATGAGCGCCCTCGTGGCCGGGGCCAAGTACCGAGGCGAGTTCGAGGAGCGACTCAAAGCCGTGCTCAACGAAGTTCGAGCGGCCGAGGGTCGCATCCTGTTGTTCGTCGATGAGCTCCACACCGTGGTCGGCGCCGGAGCGGCCGAGGGGGCGATGGACGCAGGCAACATGCTGAAGCCGATGCTCGCCCGCGGTGAACTCCACATGATCGGCGCAACGACACTGGATGAGTATCGCAAGCACATCGAGAAAGATGCCGCTCTCGAGCGACGCTTCCAGCCGATCACTGTCGAGGAACCGAGTGTCGAAGATGCCATCTCGATCATGCGGGGCATCCGTGAACGGTTGGAGATCTTCCACGGCGTCAAGATCCAAGACGCGGCGCTGGTTGCTGCGGTCACGCTGAGCCATCGCTATATCTCCGACCGGTTTCTTCCCGACAAGGCAATCGACCTGGTCGACGAGGCCTGTGCCATGCTCCGCACCGAGATCGACTCGATGCCGACCGAGCTCGATGAGATCACCCGGCGGGTGACTCGTCTCGAGATCGAGGAGGCGGCATTATCGAATGAGACCGACCCCGCATCCGAACTCCGCCTCGAGGAGCTCCGACGCGACCTGGCCGATCAGCGGGCCGAGGCTGACTCGATGCGGGCGCAGTGGGAGGCCGAGCGGCAGGGGATCCGTAAGGTCCAGACGCTTCGCAAAGAGGTCGAGAACGTTCGGACTCGGGCCGAGCAGGCCGAGCGCGATTACGACCTCAACGAAGCAGCCCAACTACGCCACGGCCAGCTTCCGCAGCTCCAGCAACGTTTGGAGGCCGAAGAAGCCCGTCTCACCGAGAAACAAGGTGAGCGGCATCTGTTGCGGGAGGTGGTGACCGAGGACGAGATCGCCGGAATCGTTGCCCGTTGGACGGGGATCCCGGTGAGTCGTCTGATGGAGGGCGAGCGCAACAAGCTGCTCCGGCTCGATGAAGTGCTTCATGAGCGGGTGATTGGACAAGACGAGGCCGTGCAGTTGGTGGCCGACGCGGTGATTCGTGCCCGGTCCGGGGTGAAGGACCCGCGGCGACCGATTGGGAGCTTCTTGTTCCTCGGCCCGACCGGTGTCGGCAAGACCGAGCTGGCCAAGACCTTGGCCGCAGCATTGTTCGACAGTGAAGACGCGCTCGTGCGGATCGACATGAGCGAGTATCAGGAGCGCCACACGGTGAGCCGTCTGGTGGGTGCTCCCCCCGGTTACGTCGGCTACGACGAAGGGGGACAACTGACCGAGGCGATTCGTCGCAAGCCGTTCGCCGTTGTGTTGTTCGATGAGGTCGAGAAGGCGCACAGCGACGTCTTCAACACCCTGCTACAACTGCTCGACGACGGCCGACTGACCGATGCCCAGGGGCGCACCGTCGACTTCCGCAACACCGTGGTGATTCTGACGTCGAATATCGGGTCGCCGATTCTGCTCGAGGGCATCACCGAGAGTGGCGAGATCACCGACGATGCTCGGGCCGGGGTGATGGGTGAACTACGTCGTCACTTCCGACCCGAGTTCCTGAACCGGCTGGACGACGTGGTGTTGTTCAAGCCGTTGGTGCTTGATGAGATCGAGCAGATCGTCGAGCTGATGATCGATGATCTGCGTTCGCGGCTGGCGGAACGCCAACTCGAACTCGTGGTCACGCCCGAAGCGCTACAGCACATCGCGCAGCAGGGCTTCGATCCGGTCTACGGGGCACGTCCGTTGCGGCGCTTCATCCAACACCACCTCGAAACGAAGATCGGTCGTTCGCTGCTCTCGGGCGACGTCCAGGACGGCGCAGTGATCACGGTCGACCTCGACGAGACCGACCTCGACGAGACTGACCTCGACGAGAGGGAGATCACCGTTCGCTGGGATCAACCGGCTTCGGTGTAGGGAGCGTTCGATCCAACCACTGCTTGATCGCAGGTTCAGGTAGCGCTCCGATCTGACGGCCGATCTCCCTGCCGTCGTCGAAGAGCAACATCGTCGGGATGCTCTGGACGCCGAGGCGGGCGGAGACTGCAGGTGCGGTGTCGATGTTGAGCTTGACGATGCGGACCTTGCCTGCCCGTTCGCCGGCGATGCGCTCCAGAATCGGAGCGATCATCTTGCAGGGTCCGCACCACGGCGCCCACAGGTCGACGAGAACAGGAAGCGTCGATCGAGCGATCACCTCGTCGAACTCTTCACCCGAGACGTTCACCAGCCAGGGCAGGTCCCTATGACACTTCCCGCACCTTGGACGACCGATCGCCACGCTCGGCACCCGGTTTCGGGTGTTGCAGTGGGAACAGACGACATTGTTGGTGGTCATGGTGATACTCCTTGGACTGGTTGCCAACCGTGCCGCCTATCCGGTCGGCAGCAGGCGGGACACCGAGTCGATGAGTTGCTGCTTGCTGACGGGCTTGGTCAGGAGCCGGGTCGGGTCGATGCTCTCCGTTGCCGGTGTTGCGGCGTAGCCGCTCATGAAGAGGATCTCGATCGAAGGCCAACGCCGACGGACGATTCGTGCCAGCTCCGAGCCGCTCATTCCCGGCATGACAACATCACTCAACAGGACGCCGATGTCGTCGTTGCGCTCCAGGACTTCAAGTGCTTCGGCTGCGTTCAGCGCGCCATGCACTCGATAGCCGGTTGATCGCAGAAGATCGGTCGTCAATTCGAGCAGCTCCGCTTCATCTTCGACCACGATGACCGACGCTCGGGCACCCGACGGAGCCGAGGCCGACGGACCCCCGAGCCGCGATGGGGGCCGGCGATGAGCCTCGGGTCGAGCCACCGATTGGTCGGGTGCTGGTGCGGGGTCGACGATCGGCAACTCGATGCTGACCGTTGTGCCGGCACCGGGGCTCGACTCGACCGCGATGGTGCCGTTGGCCTCGGAGATGCTGGCGTAGGTCGTTGCCAGGCCGAGGCCCGTTCCAATGCCGGGCGCCTTGGTGGTGAAGAACGGTTCGAAAATCGATGCCTTGGTCGAGGCGTCCATACCGACGCCGTTGTCACTGACGACGAGCAGCGCGACCGACGAACCGCTTCGCATCGTCGGGATCAGGCGAATGGTGAGGTCGCCGCCGGTCGGCATTGCGTCGCGGGCGTTGGCCGCCAGATTCAGCAGTGCGGCTTCGAACCGGCTGGCGTCGATCTCCACGACGACGGGATCGTCGGGAACATCGGTGGACACCTGGATGTCTTCGCCCAGGAGCTGGGACAAGCTGGCAGCGGTCATGGAGACCGAATCACCGAGATCGATCGGAGATCGGAGATCGGTGATCGGCCTGCCCAATGACATCAGTCCCTGCACCAGGGATGTTGCTCGCAACACTGCTCGTTGGATGGCATCGACGTGCCCGGCTCGCTCGTTACCGATCGGCTCGCCGGGGGCGAGCGCTTCGGTGTGGCCTTGGATGATGGCGAGCACGTTGTTGAAGTCGTGGGCGATCCCGCCGGCGAAGGCTCCGAGCGACTCCATCTTGGCCGAGTGCATCACTTGCTGTTCGAGTTCGTATTGGTCGGTGACATCGGTGTCGATACCGATGATGTGAATCGGCACCCCAGTGGCGTCCCACTCGATTGCCTTGCCCCGGTGGTGATGACGTCGCCACGAGCCGTTCTTGTGCCGAACCCGGAAGGTATGTTCGATCGTCGTGTCACCATCAGAGATGGCGCTACTCACCGCCTGTTCGAGGCCGGGCCAATCGTCGGGATGTACGAGGTGCTCCCAGCCGGTGTTGACGAAGTCGATCTCGTGTGGCGCGTAGCCGAGCAGCCGATACCAGCCGTCGCTCAGCTCGATGCTGTTCGATCGGCGATCCCATGCCCCGATTCCCGAGTGTGACGCGTCGAGAATCAATTCGAGCCGGGCCCGCTGCTCGGCAGCTTCGTCGAGCGCGCGCCGTAGCTCGGCTTCGGAGAGGGCGAGCTCGACGGTGCGTTCTTTCACCTGTTGTTCACGCCGCTCGGCATGATCGGCCTGCGACTGTTCCAGCGCAACACGGTCCATGATGTCGATGATGTGAGCCAGTGTCATGACCGCTCCATCGGCGCGGCGTACGACCCGTGCATGGAGTTCTGCCCACAGATAGTGGCCGTCGCGATGGCGATACCGCTTACGCCAGTGGACGGTGTCGTCGGATCCTGCCCTGAGCCGAGCCGAGCCCTCGACGTCGGCCGGTTCGTCGTCGGGATGGGTCAGCGCATTGAATGTCTGCCCGACGAGTTCCCCCGGCGTTGTGCCCAGGAAGTCGGCGAGCGCCTCGTTCGCTGCCCGTATCGTGCGGTCGCCGTTGGCGTCGAGTGACGTGAGCGCCATACCAACCGGTGCGCCATCAAACGCGGCACGGGTGAGGTCGTGCAGCGAGATCCGTTGCCGGTCGTCGCCGTCGGAGCGATTGGGGCCGGGCGGGCTCATGGCACGAAGCGGTAGCCAGCGCCTCGCATCGTGTGGATCCACTGCGGCGAAGCGGGATCGAGTTCGATCTTGCGCCGCAATCGATGGACGTGCTCGGCGACAGTTGATGGGCTCTGCCATTCGGGGTCGGACCCCCACACCATGCGGAGCAGTTGGGTGCGTGAGAAAACTTGTCGAGGCGATTCGGCGAGAAACGCTAGAAGGTCGAACTCCTTCGCGGTGAGGTCGATGAATCGGTCGTCGACGATCACATCACGCGATGCAAGGTCGATGACGAGTCGTTCGAAGGTCAGTCTCGTCGCCGCCTCGCCGTCGGTCGAACCAGCCGATCGCCGAAGCACCGTTTTCACTCTCGCCGCCAGCTCTCGGGGCGAGAACGGTTTCACGACGTAGTCGTCGGCCCCCATTTCGAGACCGACGATACGATCGGCCTCGGCGCTGCGGCCGGTCAACACGATGACCGGCAGCGACCCAACGTCGCGAATCTGCTGCAAGATGTCGAGCCCGCCGATGTCGGGGAGTCCAAGGTCGAGGACCACGAGATCGGGCTGCCGTGAGCGGATGATCTCGAGCGCTCGCCGGCCTTCGGAGCAGCCGGCGGTCTCGAAATTGTGTTGGCGGAGTTCGGCATCGACGATGGCCCGTAACTCCTCGTCGTCGTCGACGACGAGAATCAGCGGCGGATGCTGACCGTTCTCGGGTCGAAAGGGCTCCAAACAGGGATCATCAGAGCCGCCGTTGGTTGCCCGATGATTGGTTGCGCCGTGATTGGTTGCCCCGCGAGGTGGGTGATCTCCACTGGTGACCATTGGTGTTTGAGCCTCATGGATGGTGGGGCGGCGCCCAGGGCTGTCGTGCCTTCTGCCGCTTCTCTGTTCTATCGTAGGGCGGTCGAGCTGACCAGGGTCTTCGGTCCCGTCTCTCCAGGGGTCGTGGAGCTGACCAGGGTCTTCGGTCCCGGCGCCGGCGGGTGACATTCGACCATGGCCGGTTGATGCCTCGTTGATCGTGCGGCGAGCTGGGGTGGATTATTGGCTCGAAGACTCCGCCCATGACCAAAGAGCAGCAGGCGATGTCAACGCACGGATCGTTTCAACCAAGAGTGCCCAGCGCCGGAGCGAGCAAGCCTTCGAACCGTCGACGGCGATTTGTGGCTCGCACCTTCGCCGTGACCGCCGCCCTTGCACTGGTCGCTGCGGCGTGTGGCAGCGACAGTGGCGGCGACGCCGCTGGAACAGGCGGCTCCGACAGCGCCGGCAGTGCTGAAAGTGTCGACTACAAGGCGTGCCAGGTCTCCGACACGGGTGGTATCGACGACAAGAGCTTCAACGAGACGTCCTACAAGGGCGTGACCGACGCCGAGACGCAACTGGGCATCGAAGGTAAGTTCATCGAGTCGCAGGCGATCACCGATTTCCGACCCAACATCGACTCGTTCATCAACGAGGGATGCGACATGATCATCACCGTCGGCTTCCTGCTCGGCGATGACACCGCCGCCGCCGCCGCCGAGCACCCAGATCAGCAGTTCGCCATCGTCGACGTCGCCTTCGATCCGCCGATCGACAACGTGTTGGCTTTGGTCTTCGACACCGACGAGGCCGCCTTCCTCGCCGGTTATCTGGCGGCAGGCATGTCGGAGACCGGCAAAGTCGGGACATTCGGTGGTATCAATATTCCGAGTGTCACAATCTTTATGGACGGCTACCTCGAAGGTGTCGAGTACTACAACGAGCAGAAGGGCACGAACGTCGAGGTGCTCGGCTGGAACGGCACCGAGGGGTTGTTCACGGGGAACTTCGACTCGACCGATGACGGTCGGGCATTCGGCGAGAACCTCATCGGCGAAGGCGCCGACGTGATCATGCCGGTTGCCGGTCCGGTTGGGCTCGGTACCGCGGCCGCCGCTCAATCGGCAGGCAACGTCATGATCGTCGGAGTCGACTCCGACTGGTACGAGAGTGCTCCCGAATACCGAGATGTCGAACTGACCTCGGTACGGAAGAACATCGACGTCGCCGTCCTCGATGCGATCGAGGCCGACATCGCCGGTGAACAGCTCGGCACCTCATACATCGGCAACCTGGAGAACGATGGCATCGGCCTGGCCGATTTCCATGACTTCGACGATGCGGTCCCGCAAGAACTCAAAGATGAGATCGAGCAGATCCGCCTCGGCATCATCGATGGCTCGATCCCCGTCGGCTGATCGAGCCGACGAATGGAACTCGTTCTCGACAACATCACCAAACGTTTCCCGGGTGGGGTCGTCGCCAATGACGCCGTCGACCTCACCCTTCGCGGCGGCGAGATCTTGGGTCTCATCGGCGAGAACGGTGCAGGCAAGTCGACGCTGATGAACGTCCTCTATGGCCTCTACCAGGCCGATGAGGGAACCATCAGTCTCGATGGCAAGCCCGTCGTCTTCGACTCGCCTGCCGACGCGATCGCGGCCGGCATCGGGATGGTGCACCAGCATTTCATGCTGGTACCGGTTTTCACCGTCGCCGAGAACGTGGTCCTGGGAGTCGAGCCGGAGGGTCGGTTCGGGTCGCTCGACCTCGACAAGGCGCGGGACGACGTTCGCCGACTGTCGGCGCAGTACGGCCTCGATCTCGATCCGGACGCCCGTATCGATGAACTTCCCGTCGGCCTGCAACAGCGAGTCGAGATCATCAAGCTGTTGTATCGCGAGGCCCGTTTCCTCATCTTCGATGAACCGACCGCAGTGCTGACACCGCAGGAGGTCGAAGAATTTTTCGCCATCTTGTCCATGTTGCGAGAAGGCGGCCGGTCGCTGGTCTTCATCACCCACAAACTCAACGAGGTGCTCTCGATCGCCGATCGCATCTCGGTGTTGCGGCGGGGGAGAATCGTCGGCGAGGCCGACCCCGCGTCGATCGACGAGCGGGCATTGGCCGAGATGATGGTCGGGCGATCGGTCGACCTCGAGGTTGACAAGGCCGACCGGATACCGGGCGAGCCGGTTCTCCAGGTACGGGATCTGCTCGTGCTCGACGAGTACGACTCGCCACGAGTCGCCGATGCGACCTTCGAGGTCCGGCGAGGCGAGATTGTTGGCATCGCCGGCGTACAGGGCAACGGCCAGACCGAACTGGTCGAAGCCCTCACCGGTTTACGTCCCGCCGAATCTGGCATCGTGCTGATGAATGGCACCGATATCACCGACGCGTCGCCCCGTGTTCGACACCGGGCCAGCGTGGCCCACATCCCGGAGAATCGTCAGGAGCGGGGACTCATCCTCGACTTCTCACTCGCCGAGAACGTGGTACTCGACTCGTACTACATGCCGGAATTCTCACAAGGTCTGTCGATGCGGTGGCCCGCGATCCGACAGCGGACCTCGGCCCTGCTCGAGCAGTACGACGTCCGAACGACCGGCCCCGACGCAACGGCTCGGTCATTGTCGGGAGGCAACCAACAGAAGTTGATCGTTGCCCGCGAGGTCGAGCGAGACACCGCGCTCGTGATCGCATCACAGCCGACCCGAGGCGTCGATGTCGGCTCGATCGAGTACATCCATCGACGACTCGTTGCCGAACGAGACGACGGTGTTGCCATGTTGCTTGTTTCCAGCGAGCTCGACGAGATTCTCGCACTGTCGGATCGGATCCTCGTGATGTATCGGGGACGCATCGTCGCCGAGCGAACACCCGCTACCACCTCGAGCACCGAACTCGGCCTGTTGATGGCCGGCATCACTCCCAACTCTGACTACCCCAACCCCGACCAAACCGACCCCGACCACACCAACCCCGACCACACCAATCACGGGACAACCTCATGAGTGAATCTGCGTCTCCTCCGACACCGACCGAGCGAGGATTGCAGCGGGTGATCTCACGAGTTCAGGCATTTACCGCCGACGATTGGCGTTCGAGTGTTCTCCTGCCGTTGTTGGCGCTTGTTTCGGCGCTGGTGTTGAGCGGGCTGGTGGTGATCCTGTCCGATATCGACAATCTGGCTCGACTCGGCTCGTCGCCCGGCGACGCGATTGCCAACATGTTCACGTCGGTCGGCGAGGCCTACTGGGCGCTCCTCACCGGCTCGGTCGGCTCGACACGTGCGCTGTCGGAGACGCTGACCAACGCAACGCCGTTCATCATGGTCGGCCTCGGTTTGGGGTTGGGTTTTCGGGCCGGGCTGTTCAACATCGGCGGTCAGGGTCAGATGATCGTCGGCGGGTTGTTCGCCGTCTGGGTCGGGTTCAGCGTCGACCTTCCTTCCATCGTTCTCATACCGCTGGTGATCGTCGCCGGGCTGATCGGCGGAGGGCTGTATGGCGCCATCGCCGGCGTGCTCAAGGCGAGGACCGGGGCGCACGAGGTGATCGTGACGATCATGCTCAACAACATCGCCCTTCTCGGTCTCACCTGGGTGCTCAAGACCAGTGCGTTTCAAGCCGACGGCCGAGTCGATCCCATCTCGAAGCCGATCAACGCCGCTGCTCGTCTACCTCGGCTGCTCGGATTTCTGGGCCGATCCGACCTTCGAGTCCATCTTGGATTCCTCATTGCCTTGGCGCTC
>RCMY010000903.1_pt1 | contig 28453 bp, 25 predicted proteins | sample 2041341 | NCBI WGS metagenome assembly RCMY01 (sample SAMN09708234, study PRJNA481090) | Marine sediment metagenome, whole genome shotgun sequencing project.
AGATCCTCCAGCAGGCGGGTATGTCAATCTTGTCGCAGGCTAACTCTGCACCACAAAGCGTGCTGTCTTTACTCCAGTAAGCAGCCGCATGACAACACCGGAGCGGGCAACCGCTCCGGCATTGTTCACCACACCACAGAACAGGTGAATAGCAATGGATACAAATAGCATTACCAATCCGGGAACCGGCCCCAAGACTGAGCAGAGCACCTCTGCCTCGGGCTCTGGTGTAGTTCTGGATGTAAGCAAGCGGTTTAACCAAGCCGAAAAAGTTAACGAGACGCCAACGCAGGAAGTGAAAGCAGTTCCTCTTGAAACGGCCGTTTCAAAGATTAATGACTATGTGCAATCGGTCAATCGAAGTTTGGAATTCAGCATAGACGAAGACAGCGGGCAAACCGTCGTCAAGGTTTACAACCGAGACACTGAAGAACTCATCCGTCAACTTCCCGCCGAGCACACGTTAAAGCTCGCCGCCTCGCTTGAAAAGCACACCACGCAGGGCGTTTTGTTCGAAGCTAAGGCCTAGTGCGCTGTAAAGAGTAAAGCGAACACTTTATTCTTTACAGAACATTAGCATCACATCCTGGGCAGTGGCACTGATATTGCAGCCCGGAATCTAATCAGCGAAAAATTGATCGCAAGCGACAGGATTTTGACATGGCAGCAATTTCTTCAATAGGCACCGGCTCAGGCATAGACCTGGAAGGTCTGGTCGGCAAGATCTTGGAAGCCGAGCGGGCACCTGCCGAGCAACGGCTGGAATTGAAGCAAGCGCAAACCGAGGCTTCACTATCTGCCTACGGCACCCTGAAAAGTACCTTGTCAACATATCAGGCAACACTGGAAGACCTGAGCGATGCCGATAGCCTGGAAACGCGTAGTGCCTCATCAAGCAACGAGGAAATTTTTACCGCTACGGCAAACAATGAAGCCCAGACAACGAGCAACAGCATTCAAGTGCTTAATCTCGCCACTGCGCATAAACTGGCATCGGCCGATTTTGCCAGCCCAAGTGAAGCCGTCGGCGGTGGCACGCTAACAATTGGGCTGGGAGCCAAATCATTTAGCCTGGACATTACCGCCGGCACTAACGACAGCCTCACGGCTATCCGCGATGCTATTAATACGTCCGAGGCGAATCCGGGCGTAACCGCCAGTCTTATCACGGTCGACAACGGCCTTGAAGACGGCGGCACGGTGACCAAACTGGTGTTTGGCTCTGCAGAAACCGGCACCGATAATCAAATCAGCATTACCGTAGACGAAACTCCCGAAGCCGGCGTTGACGATGGCGGTCTGGGTGGTGGCATTATCGGTGGAGGAGGCGGCGACCCTGGCGCTGATCCCGCCAACAAAGATAACGTCGGCCTGTCGCGCCTGTTCTTTGCCGCCGACGATCCTGATAACCAGGCAACCGAGCTGGCAGCCGCAGAGAATGCACGCATCACCGTTGACGGCTTCGTCGCCGTTAGCTCCAGCAACAGCTTTGCCGATGTGATCGACGGCATCACCATTACCGCCGTTGGCGTGACCGAAGATCCCGAGACGACTCCTCCGGAGACGCTCTCCGTCAGTCAAAACCCGGCAGCCCTGCAAGAAAAAATAGACGCTTTCGTGGTTGGCTATAACGAGCTGATGATCACGATCAATACGCTGACCAATTACGATCCCGAGACAGGGTCGGCCGGCTTGCTCAACGGCGACTCCGGCGTGCGCGCTATTGAGACCCTGCTACGCCGCAGCTTAAGTAGAGAAATCCCTAACGACAATCCACATTCGAACTTTACCTCGCTGGCATCCATCGGCCTGAGTACCCAGCGCGATGGAACGATCAGCCTCGATAGCGAGAAATTTGGTGCCGCGCTGGAAGGCAACATCGATGAGATTGGCGCGCTATTCTCGGGCGAAAACGGCATCGCTACCGAACTGGCGAACGTCGCGGACGGACTACTCGCCAGCGATGGCGTGATCAAAGCCCGCAGCGAAGGCTTCGATAAACAAATGCGCGACATCGACGATCAACGCGTTGCTCTGGAGCGACGCCTTACGGCAATAGAAGCCCGCACCCGCTCACAGTTTGCCGGGTTGGATTCGATGATCGCCCAGATGCAAAGCACCAGCAGCTTTTTGACCGAACAGCTGGCGAACCTCAGCTCTTACACCAAAAAATAGCCCTTCGGGCCTGCAGGAGTAATCAGCATGGATGCAACCCACTCGCCCGACCCCGCCTGGGATGCCATCGTGAACCTCACGCAGAACATCATCAGCCAGGTACACAAGCAGGACAACAGCGCGCTAATGGCTCAACTGGATACGCGTAACCAAAAGATACGCGACTACTTCCACACCGTTAAGCAGCGTAGCGAACGCCTTGAAGGTATTGAACAACGCATTACCGACCTGCTGGCAATGGATGAACGCATCATCAGCACCTGCCGAGCGTTGCAAAGCGAAGTGATGCTACAGCTTAATTCGGCACGCCGCGCCGACCGCGGCATCAAAGAGTACACCGCTAGTCAGCACGTTAATTCCTAGAACTTCCCCTCCTCCGGCCAGTGTAGCGCGTGCGCACGGCCCACCCTACGGTTGTAACTACTGCACAATTTTGATTAACTGACCGGGTTCTGGTTCGCCGCGGGGATAGGCTGCGTTTAACAGGCGCAACTCCTCTTCGGCATAGTTTTTCAATGGGCTTTGGCTCGCTAACTGCTTATAGGTCAGTCCGGGGTCGGCACGAACATAGATAATTTTGTGCGATAAGGCGCGCGTTCTGTCTTCGGCGTTTAGTGGTCGAAAGCTTTTTATGGAAGACAAAAACAGCGTGTTGTAAAAACTGTTTAGCGCACCATTTTGAGCCTGCGCGTTAAAAATAAATGCCCGGTTGCGATGATAAATTACCGCTACCCGCTGCGGTGGCGTGCCGTCTTTGCCGGCCAGCACGCCGGTATAGCCGGTTAAACCGTAATCGTTCAACTCTTCTGCATCGCTCAGCTGTGCCATTTTTAAATTGTTTTGCATGAATTCTTTAGGCGTTAGCCGTTGGTCAGCGCGCTGCACGCGCAGCTGAATCACGGCGCGATCTTTTGCGCCGAGCGCCTGAATGATGCTACCCCTGCTTTGTATTTGCCAGCCGCTGGCGAAAGCCAGGGTAAAGTCCAGCCGACGATTATAGTAGCGGCTGCCTATTATCGCGCTGGCCAGACTCTCATCGGAGAACTTCAGGCGCTCTATATGACGCTGGAATGTGCCATCTTCTTCGCGCCTGACCGTTGTGTCGGCTGTGGCGGTGCCCTTATCTCCGGCTTTTTTTACCACGTTAAGTAAACGCTGATCGTTGCGCGGATGGGTAGAAAACAGCCCGTGATAGCCCCGGTATTTTTTGCCAGTATCCTTCGCTTTCAGCCGTTCGAAGTTCTCCTGGTCTTTGAGCACGCCAATCACCTCAACCATTGCCTGTGGGTCATAGCCGGCTGCGCCCAGGTATTTTGCTCCCAGCTCGTCAGACTCCAGCTCCATATCACGACCGTAGCCGCTGACCACCGCCGAGCCGAAGGTTGAACCCACATCCTGGGTGACGCCGGCGACTGTGCTGCTGCCCGTTTGAAAACCGACGATAACGGCGGCGACGGTGGATAAAACTTTGGATACGTTACCCGCGTTTTTTTGCTTGGACGCGTGCTTGGAAGTGATGTGGCCTATCTCGTGTCCGAGCACCGCCGCCAGCTGCGCTTCGGTTTGCAAATACGCCAGCAGGCCGCGATTAATATAAACGTAGCCGCCAGGCAGGGCGAAGGCGTTAATCGTCTGGCTGTCCATTACCGTAAAATGCCATTCCAGGTTTGGGCGTGAGCTTTTGTCGGCAAGTCGCTGCCCCACGCTTTGCAAGTAGGCCTGCAGCTCGGCGTCGGCATAGGGCGGCGTCTGTGCAATTAATTTTTCGTGGGTTTCCCTGCCAATTTTGACTTCCTTTTTCTCCGACATCGCGCTGGCAGGCGCAGCGAACAGCAGCAGCAGCGCCAGCAACGCGCTGCAGGCAAAGCCATAACGCGCCAGTGCTGAATATGCAAATCGATTTATCGCAACAGTGCACGTTGGATCAGGCTGCCTGTACATGCTTTCTCAACCTCGCAATCAACCGGCCGGTGCCGGGAACATTGCTTTGATTTGATCCGCTATGCCATTGCATACCGACGTTTTAACGCGCGCGATCAGCGGCACGGGGATGATAAGGGCCGGCATAAACGAGGTGCCCTCGGCGTTGGCGCTAATTTCCGCCACCGACGCCGGCTGGTCTATATCCCAGATAGACACGGTGTAGGCCGAGTCATCATCCCAGGTACCGAAACCCAGGCAGCCGGCACCGCCCGGCCCTACCGCGCAGGAAATTGAACCGGCGCTGTCGGTACGCTGCGTTGAGCCGTCGACCCAGACGATGTACTGCACGCCCATTTCCTCGATTCGGTCGGCAATCACGTCCTGTTGCAGCAACCGTTGCAGGCGTCGCGGCTGCATGGGTGCCGTACGCGGTTCAAACCAGGGATACAGCTGGTTCATAAAATCCAGTTCGCTAATGACATTGATGTCTCTGTTGCCGGCTGCAATCTTTTTACCAATACAGGAAATAATCCACGGCTCGGTTTCGTAATCGCTGGCATGGCGCCGGCCAATGACAACGATTGATTTTTCGCGGGAGAATTCGAACTCCTGTTTGCGGAACTCGTCGATTGTGGTGCTGGTGCAGGCACTTATATTGGCGAGCAAAAAGGCGATAACAACCAGCGCAGTGCGACGCCTGGTGGTTGATCGAATGGCAATATTAATACGCATAGTCATCCCCAGCCGTTACCTGAACGACGTAGCCGAGTTTTTAGCTGTCAGACGTTTTACCAGCCAGTTACGAATTTCGGGCGCGCGCGCGAACCCGATAATAAAGGCGGCACCACAATCGCGCAGCGCAATGCGAGTCGCGAGGTTAACGGCGTCATCTTTTGATTTTAGAAATTTCGTTGGCGTCTTGCCGTACGCCGGCACAACCCAGGAGGCAATTTCTTCACCGTCGGCGGCCTGCAGAGAAAATTGGTATTTAATCCAGATTTCGTAAACGTTGACCTTGGTTATTCGTGGCGACGCAAATTGAAAATCCAGCACCTCGGGCACCAGCAACAAATCAACCGTATCAGAGGGCTGAGTCAAGGCGTCGGCATCGACGGCTGTTACTGATGTGAACATCGCGTCGAAAACTGTGCTCAGCATTTGCGTTTGAGCCTCGCCAATGTTTACCCTGAGCTTCGACTTCTGTTTCCTGTTTTTGTTCTTCTGTCTATTCTTCCGCGTTTGTTTTACCGGTTGCTCATACACGTAATTCTCAAAAGCTTCAGAAAAGTGAACACCAAGCCGCAGCGGCAGCGGCTTTATTAACGGTTGCGGAAAAGTTGCTGGCGGGGTCACGACCAGATTGCTGGCGCAGGCACCAAGCAACAGGCAGGCGCTTAGGATGCCAAGCAAGCGGGTAATTATTAGGATTTGATTCGACCGCACTGTCACCTTGCCCTATGTCGTAATTTAGTCCCGATGGTGGCGTTAACGGCGGTTGTTGCCGTTGCATTCGCGACTGAAGTCGCTCCTACAGGTAGTAACCATTCTGGCAGCAGTAACTACCTGCCTGTAGGAGCGACTTCAGTCGCGAATAGCATAACTTTCTGCAACGCCAATGTCCCGCCTATTTATCAATCGCTCAGGCCGTTCAGGCCCACAAACGTGCCGCCGTTGCGATAGGTCATCTCGCGCATCAGCGCGGCGAAGCGCATGACGGAGAGCTGCGAACGCGGCTGCACCTCAAACAGTACGGGAAAGCCGACCGCATGAATTCTAACCAGGCGATTGCCGTCAGCGTCGACACGGTTAAAGCGGTCTATGGCCGTCATTACCTCTTCAATCGAGCGGCCGGTGAAATCATCGCCGAATACGTACAAGCTGATCTTTTTGTCGCTGGCATAAAACGTGCGAATAGCGTTGGTAACGCCCTCAACCGGGCTGCTGTTGCTGAACGGATTCCAGCTGCTGAGGCGGCTAATAATCACGCGCCGACGGCCGGGCGTATCGGGAATCCATTTACCCCGGTAATTCGGAAACATGTATTTACCCATGTCGTTCATGATTTGAATACCTTTGACCTTGGGATAAATATCCAGCGTTGCGATCAGCTCTTTTTGCATACGCGACCAGGCGTAGTTGAACATTGAGCCCGACGTATCAATGATGAAAACCAGGTATTCGCTGTCAACCGGAATGCCGCCAATTAATTCGTTGCTGCGTTTAAAATTGCTGCCCAAGAGGCGCTGCATTTCAGCACTAAGACGCTGCCGGGCGGCGGCGAGCTTACCCTCCAGTACGGCAACAACCTTCGATTGATCGGCGGTGGCAGAAAATTCTCCTTCCAAATCGCTCATATCGCCCTGCAGGCGCGCCACATAATCCTGCACTGCGGAAAGTTGTTCGCGCTTCGCTATCAGCTCTCTGTTCAATACCTTAGCTTCGCCGCGCACGGCAAACAGTTGTTCCTGCAGGTCGTTGACACTGCCCTCCAGTTCGCGGGAGCTGTCTTCCAGTACAATAGGTTCTACTACCTTGGTAATCATCAATAACAGAATAATTGCGCCGAAGCCGCAGCAGATGACGTCCAGAAAGGAAATGTTAAAGTCTTCGCCTTCGCGCCTTCTGATTTTCATGGCCAGTCCGGAGACGGGCTGAGAAACGAGCCGTTGGTTGCCAGCGCTAATTTCCAGAACGCTCCCGCCGCCAGCGGGTCACCCTCCATTGGTGCCAGAATGACATTGACGGGAATACCGCGCGGTAATTGTCGTAACGCCACGTTGAACAGCTTCAGGCGCTGCTCGCCGCTTACCTTGCTGTTGTTGCCGCGCTTTTGTCCCTGAGTAGGCAGACCGTCGGTGATAAGCAGGATGTTGTCTGGCTGCGGCGCAAAATCGTTAATGCTACTGAACAGGTTCTCCAGGCTGGTGCCGCCGTTTGGCACAATGCTCTTTACGCGGTCTACCACCTGGTCGAGCTGCTTGCGATCGCTGACTGCCAGCCATAGGCCATCAGTATCGGCTATGGCCGGCTCGGCGCTGGTATTGAACGTGTACAGTTGATATTCGCTGTCGCGCGGTAGCTGGGCTGTTAGCCAGTCTATCGTGCGTACTGCCCGCTGCCATTTGACTGCCTTCATTTTGACCGCGTCCGACATATTGCGCGTGCGAATGATATTCACCAGGCTGCGGTCCAGCATACTGCTTGAGACGTCTAACAATATTAATATGCGTTTGCCGCCCAGTTTTAACCCGGTGAGGTATTGCCGGTCGCCCTCGCCTGCGACTTCGCGCGCGCTTTTGCCGTCTTCCTGCTGCGCTTCGGCCTGTGCGCGCTTTTTGTCTTCATCCAGTTTGCGCAGATCACTTTTTAGTTTCTTAACGTGCTGCGCGCGGGCTAACGCAGAGGCATCCAACTGTGCCAGCTGCTCTTCCCGTTGCTTGATCTCGTCGATAATGCGCCGCGATTCTCCCTCAGCGTCGACGACCTGCTGATCAACCGTGTCGATGGTGTTTTTGGTTCGGGCGAGATTTTCCTCGCCTTCGAGTATCTCTTGTTCCAGCAGGCTGACTTCGGCCAAAATATCCTGGTTTATCTCCTGCGCGTGAATATCGCTGGCATGATCGATAATCAGAAAAATCAATATAACAGCGCCAAACCCGCATGACATGACGTCGAGAAACGACAGGTTGAAGGTGGTGAAGCTACGTCTGCGGCGTGCCATTCGCTGTGTGCAACTCGATCAATAGGACGTGCGGCCCGCCACGCGTAAGACTCAAACGGTCGCCTTTCTCCAGCGGCTGACTTTGCCGTGCTGCGGTGTCGTTGACTAACAGCGTCGCGCCCGGCTGCGGGTGCAGCCATAGCTGTTGCTGCTCACGTAGCAGACTCGCTTGTACTCGTTGATCTTTACTCGCTGCCATTACCAGAGCGCCACTGTCATTGGCATGCAGATACAGCGCCGTCTTGCCCACTGCATAAGCCGTGGCGTCGAGCAAAATATGCGTTGCGCAGTGTGATTTTTGCGCAACAGGTTCGCCACCTGGCTGGCGGCTGATCGACGCCGGCAAGCGAGTGATAAAAGGTAAGCTGGCAGCGTTTGAGCAAATAAGCTCGGCATGTTGCCAACACGCCGCGGCCACTGCACCGTGTGAAACGCCAATGCCATTCTCTACCAGCTCGAAAAAACCCGGCAATTTCTGCAGGCTTGGCGTTACCAACGTACACTCCACGCTAACGTTAAGTTCATGAATGCAGGTTTGAATGCGCTGCTGCAGCTGCCGTACCGGGCTAAGTAAAGCGGCGCGCGGTAGCTTGGCTGTGTGCACTGTATCGTCTTGCGGTATGGCAAACACAAATTCCTGCAGCTGGCTGTCCTGCTGCAGCCAGTCGGGCAATGCGTCGTACAGCAGCTGCTCGCTATGCGCATCGTGCAGCGGGTCGAAGCGGCACTGTTGAATAAACGCATCGGCAATGAGGTGCGAGAATTGGTTGTACAGAGCCAGCACGCCCGCCCCTTCAACAATGCGCTCCGCAATGCGAGCAACGCTGTTGTCAGCCGCACTAAACGCCGTCACCACAGCCTGATGCAGCTGCATATCAACATGTACGCCGGCACCGGGAATATCCATACCAGCGGCGGCGGCTATCGCCAGGTCGACCAAACCTACCGCGTCGAAGGGGCATTGTTGGGTAATGCCCAGCAGTACGGCAAGCTGGTCTCTATCGAAACTGGCCGGCACCGCGAAGATGACGAGCTCGGGCTTGCTCGCCAACTGATGAACATGCAGCAAATGCTGGTAGGCGAGATCCGCATGATGGCGTACCTGAGGGCTTTGCTCCGGCAAGGGGTTGAGGCCAAGCTGCTGCCAAAAACGGTTATTGATTTGCCGAGGGTGCAAACGCGCCGCCGCTTGTGCGGCCTTGCCAACCACAACGCCCTCGTCGTTAAACAGCGCGTAACCCGGGCTTTCAGCGTACAGTCCGGCGGCTACCGTGGTAAACAGGCCGATATCGTTTAGTTCAATGATGCATGCGCTGGTGGCCATGAGCTTAGCGGACCTGCAGGTGATACATCAAATTAGTGTCGCAGTATTGCTGGCTGTCGAGCACCAGCCTATCTTGTAACAGCTGCACTTGCTGCATCAGAAACATCACCAGAATGCTGATCACCAGCGCAATAAACGTTGAGTTAAAGGCTACTCCCAGGCTCGCCGTTACGCCGGCAATATCCCCTTCCACGGCCTGATGCGCCTGCCCTAACGCTGCGCCAATGCCGCGCACGGTGCCGATAAAACCAATTGATGGAATCGCCCAGGCGATATAGCGCACCATCGCCAGCTCCGAGTCCAGCCGCTCGGCTTCGCTTTCGCAGGTTTCCTTGATGGTTGTTGCCACATCCTGAATGCTGCGGGTTGAGCCGAATCTTTGTAAGGCAGTTAACAGAGCGCGCGGTAGCAGGCTGTTACGCTCCTCTTCCGGCAAGGCTTGTAAAGAACGCGAATGCTCACGCGCATCCTCCGGCAGAATACTCATACCGGGTGAAATCGTTAGCAAACGTTTTTGCAACAAGGCACGCTGGCGCAAAATGCTTTTTGCCTTAAAGGCCATGATCGCCATCGCCCAGAACATAAGAATAAAACACGTCTCTTGTTCATAGTCTTTTAACACCACGTACAGCGAACGCGATGGCACGTAGGCACCGCCTTGCGCCTCCAGCTCTGCCTGCTGTTCAAGAATGGCTGCGGCATTCGGGCGGATAACACCAACATAAACCGTATGGACGACGATCACCGCTAATAACAGGGCAAATATTTGATAGACAAACTCGTTAGCTAGAATTTTTTTCACTGCACTCTCTGCACTCTCATGTACTGCACTATCTGCACTCTCATGTACTGTATTCCCATGTACTGTACTCGTCCATTGTATTGACGCGCATTAGGCTGAAGCTCGTTGTAACAGTTGTTGCTGTCAAATATCGACCGGAAACGAGACCGATAAGTCTTCGGATATCGCCTCGCTGGGAATAAAAATCTCCGCACTGTCCTGTTTTTTAGCAGCCGTGCCGGCTTTGGATTTTGCTTTCTGCTGCGATTTAGTCTCTTCGCCCGGCGTCGCCGTGGACTGTTGCGTTGCCGTCTTTTGCGTCGCCGGCGGTTGCGTTGCCACCTCTGCCGTTGCTGTTTCTGATTGCGACAAACTCTGCTGTGTCGGCAATAACAGCGGTAGCAGGCACAGTAGCGCTAAGACACTATTTTTTTTCATAAGGACATCTCTATTAACCTCATTTGGCGTTGCGTGCGATGCGAAAGCCAACGTCGTCGCGCGCTTTGGCACCATAGTCACGAAACGACAAGCGCAATTCAACCGCTGAGCCGTGACGCCAACTGGAACCACGAATCACGTGGAACCTGCCTTTCTCTGGCCCCATAGGATTCAACTCCGGCGCCTTCTCGACCGGGCGCAGCTGACCGTAGTAGTCATGCATCCACTCGGCTACATTGCCTCCCATATCATACAGCTTGCGGTGACTGGCGGTGAAACTGGCGACCGGGGCGGTCACGGCGTAACCGTCGCTGTAGCCGGCGATGACCTGGCCGACCAGCTGAGCCGCCGTCCGGTCGGCAAAATTGCCGGCGTTTTCGGCTGGTGGCAACTTCCCACCCCAGGAATACTTGAGCATGCCCGACGCTGTTTTGCGCGCCGCCCACGCCCATTCAGCCTCAGTGGGCAGGCGGTAACCTGTAGCGTTTGCGTCTATCGTCACCGCCTCTTTGCCATCAATCACGTAGGCAGGTTTAAGCTTGTCGCGCTGACTCAGCCAGTTGCAGTAGCGCACCGCTTGCAGCCAGGTGACTCGCACTACCGGCTGCTTATCGCCATTCAGGCTTTTATCGCCGGCCCTGCCAGGCGAGTGCGACTCGTCAAATTGCCTAAACTCGGCATTGCTCACCTCGGTGCTGGCCAAATAAAACGGCCGTGTCAGTTCAACATTACGAATCACCTCATTGGCGCGCCGGCCGGGTTCGCGGCGCGAGGCTCCCATGGTAAAACTGCCGGGCTGGAGCAATTGCATTGTTTGTCCTGCTGCTGTTTTTATGCTCGGCCGCAGCGCCTGCAGCTTGGCTTGCTGCAGCGAAACAAGGGTGACATCGATCCGTTGGGGGAAACCGGGCTTGGGAGTGATTGTCGTTACATACGGTTTGTAGCCGGTTTTCGTTACACGAATGGTTTGTGTTCTGGCCGCCAGCCTCAGCGTGGCATTGGCGCTTTGCTGCGCAACGCCGTTAACGCTCAATGTGGCACCGGTGTGTTTGGTCGCCACGCGAACCTCCCCGATTAATGGCTTGAACGCCACTGCCAGCTTTTGTTGCTCACCCGATTGCAAACTTATTTGCCGGCTGGTTTTTTCATAACCGGTTTTAAACAGCTCAATGTGATAGCGCCTGCCAGGATTAAGATAAAGTTCCAGCGGTGATTGACCGCGAAATACGCCGTCGACCAGAACACCCGCTTTAGCCGGCGTGGTCTGCACTTGCAGCACGGCGTCGGCTTTGGCGAGCACAACATCGTCAAGCTGTTGCGCCTCGCCAGGTGCAACGCTTAATTCGCTGCTCCAGGTTTTGTAACCTGACAGCTGCACTGCAAGAGTGCGCGTTCCCTGCAAAATATCGGCCCTGATGGGGGTGCTGCCAACCGACTCGCCGTCGACCAGCAGCGTGGCACCACTGGGAACGCTGTTAACAGACACTTCAGCCCAGGCCGGCGCCAGTTCCGGCGATCGCTGCAGTGCGTTGCCGCCCCCCTCCACTTCGAGCGTTTCCAGGTAGGGAAGATAACGTTCCGCCCGTAGCTGTAACTCGTATGCACCCGCAGGGAGGTCGATATTCTCCACAGGCGTCATGCCCATGCGCTCTCCATCAATGGTCAGAACAGCGCCGGGCGGCTTGCTGGTTACGCTGAGGACATCGGGCAATCGCTGTAGTGCGAACGCAAACTGCTGGCGTTCAGCCGCTGTCACCCTGAAATCCTCCTGCAGCGGGTAGTAAGCACTGTGACTGGCCTGCACTCGATAGTCGCCGGGCCGCAGCAGGTAGCGCTGACCCAGTTTGATCGCTATGCCGCCCGCTATCTTATAGTCGGCATCGCCAGGGTCGGTACTGATGTGAATCGATTTCGCGGTGAACAGGAACAGCAACACCAGCGCAGCCGTCAAGACGGCAAGCAATAATACGCCAAGCGCCGGCGTCAAGTGCCGGCGCTGCTGAACTGCGCCCGCCTCTGCCGGTGCAAAAGCGACCGGCGTGATAAGGTCGGGGCTGCGATTCTGCGCCGCGCCCTCCGAGAGTTCAATTGGCTTGTTCAAATCTTTTCAACACACTGAATAACGACGTTTGCTGCCTGCATACCAGGCTCGATTCGAAACTCTTTGCGCACGTCGCGATAGCGCTCACGACTGCCAATGGCAACGTATTTGCCCGGCTTCAAGCTTAGCTGCTGTGCAGAAAAAGTACCCAGGTGTTTTACCTTAAGCACGGTAACATCCGTCTCGTTGTCTGATTCAAGCTGCACGGCGATGGGAATTTGCGATTCGCGCAACTGGCGCTGCAGAGTCTCCAGCTGTTGCGACAATTTCGGTCCTGGCTGCTGGATGCTTTGCGCCTTGCGATACAGAGTTTGCGCCGCCGCGTAAACTCTAGTATGCGCCAGCCTTTCGGGTTGTGCCGTTGCACGCTGCAGGGCCTGGTCTAATCTGGCGCGCGTCTGCGCCTGCTGCAGGCGCTGTTGCACTGCGATCAGATTTTTGTCCACCGCCAACGCCGCCGTATACGCTTCCAGCGCCGCAGCCCAGTCCTCCTGCTGCTCTGATTTTTCAGCGCGCTGCATGGCGGCGCTGATCTGCTGCAGGCCAAACTGCGACCTGGCTTGCGCTAACGCTTCCCTGGCCTCGGGCGCATCGGCTTTTACCTGCAGCGCTTGCTGAAACGACTTAATCGCACGGCCGTGCTGGCCTGCGCTCAACGCCTGATAGCCGCTGGACATTAACTGCGCAAATTCAGCGCCCTGTAATTTTGCCTGTACGCGCGCCGCGCCCTGCTGCGCAGTAGCAGATTTTGCATCCAGTTTTAGCGCCTGTTGCAGTTGCTCCAACGCGGGCTCAAGCTTTTCATCCTTCTCCAGCTTTGTTGCGGCAGCGACCAAAGCCAGCACCTCGTTCAACACCGCAGTGCGCTGCAGACCGGCTTTGGCGTTTTCATTATCGGCATCGATACGCAAAACCAGATCGAATTTTGCTTTCGCCTGCGCCGCATCGCCGGCGGTCAAGGCTGCGGTGCCGGCAGTTAATGCCTGCTCGATGGCTGTGTCTGTTTTGGCTAGCAATTTATCAAGCCCCTCCAGGCCAGCCTGATATGCCGCAGTGGCCGCTGCGAAATCGCGCTCGCGATACAGTGCGTCGCCCCGCTGTGCCTGCTGTGTCGCGCTTTCGAACTCGTCGCCAGCCCATTCCTGTACGCTGCGTTCCTGCAGTTCAAACTGGCTTTCCAGTAGCTTTTCAAGCACTGCCTGCGCAGCCTTGCGCTCGCTGGCGAGCTGCGCTTCCTGCCAGGGACTGCGCGGTTTTTCTTTGCTGGTAGCGGGACTGGCACTTAAGTTGTCAACTTGGTCCACCGCGACGCTGGGCTTGCTGACCCAGCGAGGTAGCAGGAAAATAACGGCTAGCATCGCGCACAGCAGCAGGCCAAACAAGCTGCCTAGCAGCAACGCTGTGCTGCCGGAGGGGGTTGTTCGCGGTGACTGAGCTGCGTCGGCAGGTGCGCTCAGCTGCAGCGCAGCCGGACTGATGTGTTCGAAGGAATCAGCGTTTTTTCGCTCGCTGCCGATCGTCGGTTCATTATGATCGGTCACTGCTCAGGAGCCGTCATCGCCACTGCGAACCTCACCAATCTCCTCAGCGTAGATGTCTCTGAGGATGTTGCGCCATTGCTCGTATTGATCGCTCACCGTGCCTGACAAAGTGACCGTGCGGTTATCGAGATCAATAATTTGCGGCTCGATTTCGGCGCCCATAGACGAACCCAGCTCAAGCAAAGCTTCAGCGTGAATTTCAGCTTCCTTATGCTTGTCGATTGCACTCTTTATCAGATAGCCCCCGCCGAGCACCGACACTACGCCGGCCTGGCGGGTGGAGCCGCCATCACCACCGGCGGCGACAATGCCGGCGATAATGGCGGCAATACCACCTGCCGTGCGCAATCGCGATGAACGCTTGAGTTCGCGCAGGGCGATCACCTCCGCGTAGCTCTGCGCGCGCCAGTCAAAATAAGGCGCATCCATCTCACGCGAGAAGGCGCCGTAATAGTCCTGCAGCGTGTCGACGAACAAATAGTCGCGTTCGCGTATTTTACTTACCCGCCGCAGCATCGGGTCCTGCTCGGAAGGTAGCCGCTGCACCTCATAAATACCCTTTTTATTCTTTTCGAGGTGGCCTCCAAACGCCTCCGGCGAAAAATCCTGCGCAAACCTTAGCTCCCCTACTGTGCGCACATTGGCCAGCTGTTTGGGCTTAAGCCCATTGCGGTAGCTGGCGATATCATTGGCAATACGGTTGTATAAATCCTGAAATGGGTCGTCTGCCGTGCTGCGACTTTTCTGGTAACTGTACTTGCTAATATCTTTCGTATACTTTTTTTCAAACCACTGCTTGCCGGTAACATCCTTGACGCTGATTAGTAACGCCATCGATTCGCCGTCGGAATGCAGTATTTTGCCATCGACCAGCACGTCGACCGCCGCCATGTCGGCGGGCACTACCCGTACCGCGCCCCAGTTGGCGCTGGCCTGCAACGTGTTCATTAATATAATCGGAAAATAGCGCGCTTCGGCCTGGCGCACCTCGGGGTAGACGCTGATATCGCTGTCTTTCACGTCGTCCAGTCCCGGGTCGAACAGGTTGACGCCAACGTCGAGTAACAGCTCTTCGGGCACTTCCTGTTGGGCGGCTTCCAGCGGCGTGACCCTGGTTGATTTTACCTTGGTGGTGGAGCAGCCGCTCAGCAGCAGGCTGCCTAACAACAACAAAAATATGCTTGAACGAACGACCATTACCTTTACACCCTTGTGCTCGCGCTATTGCTCACTTTTCTTTCTTGTATTTGCGGTACTCATCCCACAGCTTTTCGCGCAGTTCGGGATCGCTCTCGCGTTGCGCTGCCTCGCGGATTTGACGGGCAACCACGTCGTCATCAGAGCCGTCCGGTATATCCGCTGGCACGGCGTTGGCGGCGCTGGCGTGTTGATAATCGCCCTTGCGATTATCGCCGGCGCGGGCTGGCTGGGTGCCGTTGCCGTTGCTATCTTCACTGCCGCCACCTGCTGCCGGCGTGCTGCCTGCAGGCATAGCCGGTATTGAAAAGCCGCCGCCAAAGTCACCGTCTTCGTCCGCCGCCTCGTCATCGCCTGGGTCATTACCGTCAGCGTTGGCAGCGGCATTGGCAGCACCCTTTGCCGCGTCACGCTCTGCCAGAATAGCGCCGTCGAAATTGCCGAGCGCGCTGTCCAGTTCGGCGTTTAGCTCTCCGATGCGGTCGCCAGCGCTACCGGCCGCGCCGGCAGAACCAGTACCGGCAGAGCCAGTGTTTGAGGGGCCGCCGCCGGCAGCTTGTCCCGCACCCGCGTTCTGCTGCCCGGGCGGCGTTTTGCCCTGCGCGCCGAAGACTTCGAAGGCCTCCTGTAACACTTGATCATCTACCGCTGAATCGACACTCAAATCAGCGCCACTGGCGTCTGACTGCTGGCCGTTGGCGGCGGCAGCGCTGCTGGTTTCTTCAGGCTCTTCGAAGCTGATATCGTCAGTACTTTCCTGCGTGGCATCGCCGCCTGCTGAACTGCTGCCAGCGGTTTGTTCGCCCTCTCCGGTTTGCCCCTGTGAGCGGCTATCGCTGCCGCCTGAATCTGAGCCTCGCTCACTACCGCGTGCCGAATCCCCGCCAGGTGCTGAACTGCCGCCGGGCATGGAAGCACTTGCGCCCGGCGCAGAAGATGCCGAACCCGACGTGCCTGCGGATGGCAGCGAAGGCGCGCCTCCGGATTTGCCGCCGGGCATGGACTGTCCACCCGCAGCGCCACTAGATCCTGGGCGTGACGCGCTGGACGCGCTGGACGAGCTGGACGAGCTGGACGAGCTGGATGAGGAACTTGAGCTGGTGTTTGATTTACACCCCACCATTAACACGATAACTGCAGTTATCATGCAGCAACGAACAAAGCCTGTTGATTCAGTCATAATCTTTAGCCTTTTTTGGCGGTCTTTTTGGGGTCGATAGTAAACCGATAACGGTAACGCAGGCCTTCTGTTGCAACCGCCACGCCGTTTTTGAAACGGGGCCGAAATATCGTCGTTTTAAGGCTCGCTAGCGCACGTCTGCGCATCGACTTCTTCGCCGCGCTGGCGTCAATAACCTCTGCCCTGCGCGTCGCGCCGCTTGCCGTAACGTCGACATTGACGAGCACATAACCCATGTCGCGTTGTTTTTTAGAATCGTCGAAATAATCAAAATAGGCATTGTTAAAATCGGGCAGTGCCACGGGTCGTCCGAAGGTCGATTTGAGTATGGATGCTAACTCCGGTTTGGCCGCCAGCATGGCATAGGCCTGGCTATATGCGGCATTAGCAGACTGCCTTTTACGGAACATCAAATACCAGTCGCCAAGCTGTGTTAATGCCAGCGCGTGCGCCTCTTGAGGTGCGTTTTCGTTATTTGCATACACGGCGATGGAGCTTTTAATAGCGCGCAGCCCCTCGCCAAAACCGCCCTGAATCTGGATCACTCTGCGGAACTTCTCATCTTCCTCGTTGGAGCCCATGTCGAAGCTGATCGGCTCGCTTTGCTGATACAGGGCCAGATAATAGTCCGCGATAGCACGCCCCCTATACTGGTCGGCGAGACGTAAATCGGCGTTACCGAAGTTCACTTCAATAATACTCGCGGCACGATTAAACAGGCCGCGCGCAGCGACCAGGTGCTGCAGCGGGTTGGCGTCGATGTTTTTATCAAACGCGTACAAATGCCAGCGGCTCAATTTGAATAGCACCGGCAGCAACGCCGGGTCGTCAGGTTGCAAGGTTTGCAGACTGAGTTGCATCAGAAAATGATGGCGATCGTCCACCTCTTCCCATTCGCCGATGGACGCGTGGCTAAAGATCAGGCGTTCCAGAATCGGTGCCACACCGGGATTGTACAAACCGCCGTTGATGCGATTGACGTGCAACGCCTGCTTCAGCGTTTTGATCGCGTCATCGTGCTGGCCAAGCTGTTGCTGGGCCAGGCCAAGGTCAAGTAGCGCCTCGGCAAATTGAATATTATAAGCGCCAAATTCGCTGTGCAACTTATCGACCCGCTGGCTATACAGGTCAAACCTGCGCTGCGCAGCCGCTTCATCGTCAGTTTCAACAGGGTGGTTTTCGTCTACTGCAGGCTGCGGTTTGGCGCTCGCAGCTTGCACTGCGGCCGCCGTTGGCGTGGTATTTTCTGCATTAGGCGCAGCGCCGAGCTGGCCACTGGTGACGAGACTGCAAAACAGGTATAGCGATGCCCCGACCGCTAGCGCAGGCCGTGGGCGACGTGGTGCCTTAATACAGCATCTCACAGGCAGCATGATTATGTTCCGACCAACTCAATCATATGACCACAGCTGGATTTCAACGTTCCCGCGCCGACCGACAGCAGCAGCGGCTTTGATCGACAAGCGCGCCGTCTAATTATGCCAGTATTAATGTGCTGGTTGTAGCACAGTTACAGCCGGCGCAAATATCGAGCAAATCAGCGTTTTTGCGGTGAATAATCTGCAAACTTGCTGATCACATCGTGTATTTGTTGATCGCTTAGGATGATCGGTTCACCGACTGATTTCGCTTTGAGATACAGTCCTGCGCAAAATTCAAGCTGTTGGGTCAGTGCGTAGGCATAAGTAATATTTGGCCCGGCCGTTAACGCGCCGTGACTTTCCAGCAACACTGCGTAGCCGCCTTGAAGATGTTTGACGGCCGCCTCGGCCAACTCGGCAGAACCAAAAATGGAGTACGGTACACAGGGCACGGTTGCTCGCCCGGCCATCGCAAGCATGTAGTGAACAGCCGGCAGCGCCCAGCCCAGTACCGCCATCGTCGTAACGTTAGGCGCGTGAGTATGAACCACAGCGTTGATGTCTTGCCGTTGCTGGTAGCAGTTGAGATGCATACCACATTCAGTTGATGGCCGATAATTACCTTCGACCAGGTGCTGCTGGGTATCCATGACCACCACATCGTCCGCTGTTATATGGTCGTAGGCCATGGCGCTTGGGCTTATCGCCGCGAGGCCCAGCTGGCGATTAAAAATGCTGATGTTGCCGCTACTGCCCGGCGTTAAGCCGGAGCTGTTGAGCCGTTTGCAGTAGTGGGCAACATCGTTACGTTCTTGTTCAAGCAGCATGCGATTCGTTCTGGAGTGATGTTTACGGACTGCCAAGAATACCACGCGCCAATGCAGCGAGCGCCGTTAACCGTACTCCCCTGGCCGACGATTATCCGTTACCATACCGACAAATAGTTTCAGGTAGTTTGCTATGCCAGTTCGACCTCTGTTTGCAGTGGAAGCAAGTGTTCGCCCGGAGTGGATAGACTTTAACGGCCACATGAATATGGGCTTTTATGCCGTTGCCTTCGATTATGTCGGCACCGAAGGCTACTTAGCCCATTTGGGGCTGGGCGAGGAGACGTTTACAGTGGAGCAGAAATCCACGTTCACATTGGGTATGAATCTCGACTATATACAGGAGGTGTTCGCAGGCGATAGGCTGCGCTTTACTACCCAGTTGATGGATTACGACCACAAGCGCCTGCACTACTTTCACTCGATGTATAACATCGACAAAAACTATCTTGCGGCCGTCAATGAGTGTTTAACTATGTATATCGATATGCGCACGCGACGCAGCACGACATTTTCCGAGGCGCAGCAGGCACGCTTTGCACTTGAACTGCAGCGTGACTCACAGCACGGCGCGCCGGCTGGCTTTGGCAGGAAGCTGGGCATACGCCGTTGAGACAACAGATGTTGGTACAAAACATAACGATAACGCACTAGGAGCCTGGCGATGAAAGTCCACCAGCCGTCATTTACAGTTGGCATAGAAGAAGAATATCTACTGGTTGATCGCAATACCCGCGAACTGGTCAGCGAGCCTCCGACCACCATTTTGCAGGAATGCGCCGCCGTATGCGGCGATCAGGTTAGCCCTGAATTCTACCGCTCGCAGCTGGAAGTAGGCACCCGCGTGTGTCACAGCATCGGCGAGGCACGCAGCCACCTTGCTGAACTGCGCCAGGCAGTTAGCGACGTAGTTGCACAACACGGCTTAGCCATTATTGCGGCGTCATCGCATCCGTTTTCCGTCTGGCTGGAGCAGATACATACGCCCACCGAGCGCTACACCGAGCTGGCAAACGACTTGCAAAGTGCGGTACGGCGTTTGGTGGTGGGCGGTATGCACATTCATGTCGGTATTGATGAGGATGAACTGCGGATCGATTTGATGAACCAGCTGTGCTATTTTTTACCGCATTTTCTGGCATTGAGCTGCTCGTCGCCGTTTTGGGAAGGGCAGAACACCGGCCTGAAATCGTATCGCATGACCGTTATCGAAAATCTGCCGCGCACCGGCTTACCGGAGCGGTTTCGCAGCTACGGCGAATACCAGCGCCACGTCGACATGTTGATACAAGCCGGACTGATCGAAGACGCCACCAAAATCTGGTGGGACATTCGCCCCAGTGCGCGCTACCCCACGCTGGAATCGCGCATTACGGATATCTGCACCAGCATTGACGACGCAGCGACGCTGGCAGCACTGAACGTGTGCAGCCTGAGTATGCTGTACCGGCTGCGGCGTAAAAATCAACGCTGGCGTAACTATGCGCCAATGCTAATCAACGAAAACCGCTGGCGCGCCATGCGCTACAGCTTTGACGAGGGCCTGGTTGACTTTGGGCGCGCCGAGGTTGTGCCTATGATCGAGCTGATCGAAGAGTGGATCGATGTGCTAAGCGAGGATGCAGAACGCCTCAACTGCATGGACGAACTGCTGAATGTGCGGCATATTTTGCAACGCGGCACCAGCGCGCACAGACAGATTGATAAATACAATGCCGCGAAGAATGCAGGTGCCACGCACGACGATGCCTTATGCAGCGTAGTGGATTACCTGGTCGAGGAGACAACTGCCAATCTATAGCTGCAGGCTGCGCCATGCGCAGCGGTTTTGCCTATACCCACAGACTTGTGCAACGCGCGCACGGCGCAGCCTGCATCACTGAGTAGCACACACATGAAAGCACTGGTAAAGAAAAACGCAGCACCCGGTTTGTGGCTGGAAGATGTAGGAGAGCCAAAAATCGGCATCAACGACGTGCTGATCAAAATCATGCGCACCGCCATTTGTGGCACCGATATGCACATTTACAATTGGGATGCCTGGGCGTAAAAAAACAATTAAAGTTCCCATGGCCGTCGGCCACGAGTTTGTTGGTGAAATTGTTGAAATCGGTGCTAACGTTAACGATTTTCATGCTGGCCAAATTGTATCGGGCGAAGGCCATGTTGTGTGCGGCCGCTGTCGCAACTGCATGGCGGGGCGTCGTCACTTATGCGCACACACTAGCGGTATCGGCGTCAATCGCGCCGGTGCGTTTGCCGAATACCTTTCCTTGCCTATGGCCAATGTGTGGGAACATCGCGACGGTATAGATCTCGACGTAGCCGCCTTATTCGATCCGTTAGGCAACGCCGTACATACCGCGCTGCAGTATGACCTGCTGGGAGAGGATGTGCTGATCACCGGCGCCGGTCCTATCGGTGCCATGGCTGCGGCCGTATGCCGCCATGCCGGTGCGCGCCACGTTGTTATCACCGATCTCAATCCACAGCGGCTGGAATTGGCAGCGACGTTAGGCGCTACCTGCACCGTAGATGCGCGTGCAGAAACCTTGGCTGACGTACAGAAAAAGCTCGGTATGCACGAGGGTTTCGATGTTGGCCTGGAGATGTCGGGCTCGGCCGCCGGCCTGCGCGACTTGCTGGCTAACATGTGCCACGGCGGCAAAGTGGCATTGTTGGGTATTCCCAGCGAAGATGTCGCCATCGATTGGAATACCGTTATTTTCAATATGCTCACTCTGAAGGGTGTGTACGGCCGCGAGATGTATGAGACCTGGTACAAAATGTCGGTAATGGTGGAAACCGGGTTGAATATCGCGCCGGTGATTACCCATCGCCTGCCCTACACCGAGTTTCAGCAGGGTTTCGATGTCATGTCTTCCGGCGCTGCCAGTAAGGTAATTTTGAATTGGAGTTAGTACCCCTTCAACTGCTATATTGGCCCATTTTATCGCAGTGAGCAGGCGTCTCGGTTGCTTGACATCTCTCGCCAGGCAGTTTATGAGTGGGTTAAAAGAGTTGCTATGAGGGCTCTGCCGACGGCAGATGGCGCGTGGTCTACCCCGCATTTCAATTCGGTGGTCGATCAGTGCTGTCTCCATCACAATGCGCACTGCGTATCGCCCCGCTCGAGAGCAGTCAGCCGCAGCCTATCGAGAATTCGCTCAACCCGCTGTGTCAGATCAGTGCCTCCTCACACGGCGGAATAACATTCGCTGACACGCTGCAATCACATCAGTTAGTCAGCTGTTGCCCTACCCTTTTCCTGGTACTGTAAAATGAAGCTGTAAATCACCGGCAGCACCAGTAGATTGAGTATGGTCACCGTCAACATCCCACCCAACATGGGTGCTGCGATGCGGTGGGTGACATCGGACCCCGTTCCACTACTTAACATGATGGGTAGCAAGCCCGCCATGGTCGAAATGGCGGTCATCGCCACGGGCCGCACGCGTTTTGACGTGGCGGACAGCACAGCGTCTTTGAGTTCATCAAGCGATAGTATTCTATTAACCGCAGACCGACGCTTTGAAATTTCAACATCGATGAAACTCAACACCAGCACGCCGATTTCTGCTGCCATACCGGCGAGTGCGATAAACCCCACAGCGACGGCGACCGACATGTTGTAATCATTAACATAAATGAGCCAGATGCCACCAACCAACCCAAATGGGATAGACATCATTACGATTAGTGGCTCGGTGATATTGCGAAAGTTGAAATACAACAGTAAAAAAATAATCAGCAAGGTGGCGGGTGCAACAATGCGTAAGCGCGCGGCGGCTCGCTCCATGTACTCAAATTGTCCCGACCAGGTAATGGTGTAACCTGCAGGCACCTTGACCCGTTCTGCCATCACACGTTTCGCTTTGGCCACGAAACCACCAATATCCGACGTTGAAATATCGACGTAAATCCAGGCGTTAGGTCGTGCGTCTTCACTTTTGATCACCGGTGGCCCACGGTTGTAGTCAATATCGGCAACCATCGCCAGGGGAATTTGACTGCCCGTTGGCGTCGGTATGAGCACCCGCTTGAGTGTTTCAAGATCATCGCGTAACTCGCGAGGATAACGCAGGTTCACCGGATAGCGCTCGAGTCCTTCGACGGTTTCAGTGATATTCATGCCGCCAATGGCGCTTTGAATAATATCCTGCACCGCACCAACCGTCAGCCCATAGCGAGCGGCGCGTTCACGGTCAATATCAAAATCTAGGTAGTACCCGCCCACGGCCCGATCACCAAAGGCAGAGGTGGTTTCAGGCAGCGATTTCATCGCCAGTTCAATGTCTTGTGACACCTGTTGTAACACATTGAGGTCCGGACCCGACACCTTGATACCGATGGGCGTTTTAATACCGGTAGACAACATATCAATGCGGGTTTTTATCGGCATGGTCCAGGCGTTTGCGACACCGGGAAATTGAATGGCTTTATCCATTTCATCCATCAACTCCCGGGTGGTCTTGTCAGGGTCAGGCCACTCTTCTTTAGGTTTCAAACGTACGGTGGTTTCCAACATCGACAAGGGTGCGGAATCTGTGGCAGATTCAGCCCTGCCGATTTTGCCGAACACGTGGTGCACCTCGGGAAAACGGGACAAGATCTTATCCGTCTGTTGTAGTAACTCTTTCGCCTTCGTGATGGAAATGCCAGGAAATGTGGTCGGCATATACAGAATATCCCCCTCATCCAGTGGCGGCATAAATTCACTGCCCAGCTTTGAATATGGGTATACGGTCACAGCTAACAATAACAACGCCAGCACCAAAGTGATCCAACGCCAGTGCATGGCGGCTGTCAACGCCGGGGTATGCAAGGCGTGTAGCAAGCGGTTCACCGGGTTTTTATGCTCGGCTATGATGTTGCCCCGCAGTAAATATCCCATCATGACCGGCACCAGGGTGATGGACAATATCGCCGCCGCTGCCATGGCATAGGTGGCGGTGAACGCCAGTGGGCTGAACAGGCGCCCTTCTTGAGCCTGCATGGTAAATATCGGCAAGAATGAAACGGTAATGACCAACAAGGAGAAAAACAACGCCGGCCCAACTTCGCGACAGGACTCACCAATAGTATGCCAACGCTCATCATTCGTCAGCTCCGAGCCCTTATCCGCCCTGGCCTCGGCCAATTGGCTGTGGGCATTCTCGACCATCACAATGGCACCATCCACCATCGTCCCGATGGTAATGGCAATGCCCCCGAGGGACATAATATTGGCATTCAAACCCTGAAAGCGCATCACGATAAAGGCCATTAGAATTCCTAATGGCAAGGTGATAATGGCAACGAATGCCGAGCGCGCATGCAGTAAGAACATAATAACGACCAAACTGACGATCAGTAGCTCCTGCATCAGCGACGTATTGAGACTGTCGACGGCACGCTCGATCAAGTCACCTCGATCATACACCGGGACAATTTCAACACCCTCCGGCAAACCGCTCTCAAGTTCCTCCAGCTTGGCCCGGACGCCCTGAATCGTGGCCAGTGCATTTTCGCCGAAGCGCATGATGACCACGCCACCCGCTACTTCGCCCTCGCCGTTAAGATCAACCACACCGCGACGTAATTCCGGCCCTAGATGCACATGGGCGACATCCTGCAAACGAATGGGTGTACCATCGGCATCAACATCGACGGGTATACTTTTGAGATCGTCGATGGATCGAATATAGCCGAGGCCACGCACCATGTACTCGGTTTCAGCCATTTCGACGAGGCGTCCCCCCACATCCTGATTGGACATTTTGATGGCCATCTTGATTTTGTCGAGAGGGATGTTATAACGCAACAATGCGTTGGGATCGACTTCGACCTGATACTGTTTAACATAACCGCCCACCGATGCCACTTCAGCCACGCCGTCCACCGTCTGCAAGGGATAGCGCAAATACCAGTCCTGCAAGGAACGCAATTGCGACAAGTCATGCTTGCCGGTTTTATCAACCAGCGCATACTCATACACCCACCCGACACCCGTGGCATCCGGTCCTAACGTTGGCACAACCCCTTGCGGTAACCGCCCGCTGACATAATTAAGCGATTCGAGAACCCGGGATCGCGCCCAGTACATGTCAGTGTTGTCTTCAAAAATGATGTAAACAAAGGAGAGGCCAAAGAACGAATAGCCGCGGACTACTTTGGTATCGGGCACTGCCAGCATCGACGTGGTTAACGGATAGGTCACTTGATCTTCCACCACTTGCGGCGACTGACCCGGATATTTAGTGAAAATAATCACCTGTACGTCGGACAAATCGGGAATCGCATCCAGCGGCGCGTTTTTATAGGCAAACAAACCGACTAACGCGATAATCACCGCGGCGATCAGAACCATAAAGCGATCGCGCAACGACGCATTGATAATGGCTTCAATCATGGTTGTGTTCTCCCTGATTCGATCCATCCGTGTTGGCGGCATCATCGCTGGCCGCGTTCATTTTCATGGTCGAGTGATTTTTTGTCTCCGGGTCAGAAGGATCCATCGCCCCACTTTTGCGGGTTTCGGACTGACTGCCATCTTTGGTCTTTAATACCTCCATCATTTTAGCTGTCGCTTCGCGAAGTTTAGATTCGGAGTCCACCAGGAACTGGGCAGACGTCACCACCTCGTCACCGGGCTTGACACCCTCCAACACAGCAACCTGCCCGTTGGATTCAATACCCAGCGTGACCGGCCTGGGTTCAAATTTGCCTTTACCGCGTACCACGAAGACCTGCGCGCGATCACCGGAACGAATGACCGCTTCCGCGGGTATCACCACCGCATTCTCACGCGTATCAGACTGGATCGACACTTCTGAAAACATATCCGGGCGTAGCAACGAATCAGGGTTTTCAAACACCAAGCGGACTTTGGTCGTACGCGTCTTGGACTCAGCATAGGGGTAAATGTAGGCGAGTGAACCTTTGAAGGTTTTGCCGGGCACGGAGGCTAATGTCATCTCAACTTCATCGCCGACCTTGACCCAAGGCAACTCGTACTCGTACACATCGGCGTATACCCACACTTGGCTCAGGTCGACCACCATATACAGTTCGGTCGCCGGAGTGACATATTGTCCCTGCCGTGAACCAATTCGAATCACCGTGCCGGCCACCGGCGAATGGATATGTAAACTCTTTTTAATTTTTCTGCTTTGCTCCAGTTCTTGAATCTGGTGTTCGGCCACATCCAGGAGTTGTAAACGTTCGCGTGAGCTCTTGACAAGGTCCTGCGCACCGCGCCTGATTTCATCGATGGGGCTTTTTTCGAGTACCGATACGTTATTGAGCGCTAGCAAGTACTCTTGTTGAGTGGAGACCAATTTGGGTGAATAGATACTCAGAAGAATATCGTCCTTCTTAACGGCTTCCCCGGTTTTATCTACGCGTATCTCTTCAATCCATCCTTCGACTTTCGAATGGAGCCGTGCCATGCGCTCTTCATTAAAATCCACGCGGCCTACGGCGCGAATCGTCCGGCTCATCGCCGTTTGTTTCGCTACGGCTGTCCGCACGCCCATGTTCTGAACAACGACGGGGTCAATTTCCACGGTGCCGGCGGCATCTTCTCCGCTACCTCCATCAGCGTAGACAGGCACATAATCCATGCCCATCGAATCCTTAGCCGGAACCGGCGAGGTGACTGATGGATTCATCGGGCTTCGATAGAACAGGATTTCCTTGGACGGTGCCTCTTTGTCTTCGTCTGCGTATACTGGCACGTAGTCCATTCCCATGGAATCTTTGGCTGGTATCGGCGATGTGATGCCAGGGTCCATTGGATTACGATAAAACAGCGGTTCTTTTTCGGTTTCAATCGCCACGGTGGTTGCCTTGTCGGCACCGGATAACCAATACCCGGCGCCAAGGCCGATGCCTAGCATGATGATGGCCGTCAATGGGATGGACTTATTCATAAACAGATTCCTCGCCGACGGCGGCTTCCAGACGCGCCAGCGCCTGCTGTGCCTCGGTCAGCGCCTTCCAATATTGGAGTTCGTAGTTAAAGAGCGTGACTTGGCTACCCACCAGGTTGAGAAAATCCACTTCATTGACCTGATAGCCGGCCAGCATTGACTCAACCGTTTGCCTGGCTTGCGGCACAATTCCGCTTTCAAACAGCGAAAATTGTTCCCGGGCGCGGTGATAGTCGGTGACGGCCGATGAGATCGCGCCCATCACCATGCCTTTTTTGTCGAGCAGCGCGTAACGGCTTTTTTGCAGCTCGGCGCTCTTTTGAGCCACCGCTTTCGACTGTTTACGGCCCGCGTAGAGTGGTATTTTGACGCCCACCATGACGGAGAGAAAATCTGAGCGTGAACCATTCATAGGTGGAGGATTGTCGCCCGTGCGATCACCATAGGTCACACCTACGGTAAAGTCGGGATAATAGTCGCGCTTGGTTAAATCCAGGCGCGACTGCGCGGCATCTATCTGCGTCTCCATCTGTCCCAACAGCGGCCGGGCGGATTCTGACTTCCGGTACAGGGCTTCTTCATCAGCGAGGGTCGGCATCACTCTGGATACCTGGTCAGGGAGCACTACCGTATCGTTTGCCGGTTCGTCCATCAGGATGTTTAATTGGATGGCTTGATTGCGCCGTATCGCCTTTAGCTGAATTTTCTGGTCCATCAGTTTGGACAGTTCCAATTGCGACAGCAGCACATCCTGTTGCAAGCCTTTTCCCGTTTCGTATTTAGTTTTTGCGACCGCGATAAACTGCCGCAACAGCGCGTGATTGTTATCAACCGTTTCCAGGGAACGATCCAGATAATACAATTGCCACCATTTGCTTTTTACATTGTTGATAAGTTGCAGGCGCACCTCGTCGACGGAGTGACCTGCTGCCTTGGCATCGTATTCAGCGGCTTCTTCTTGCAAGCCCAATTTCCCTGGAAAAGGAAACGTTTGGCTAAAACCAATCTGTAACTGCGTCATTGCCTCCTGGTCACGATCAAACGTATCCGTGGGCAGGTTCATCGCGTTCAGATTCACCATGGGGTCGGGCAATGTGCCCACTTGAGAAGGAATTTGTGCCAGGGCTTCATAACGCGCCTGCATTTCAGCAAGGTTTGGGTTGTCACGCACCGCAATCTCAACCGCTGTCTGCGCACTCAATTCCTCGCCTTGTGCACCTTCGCTTGCATAAAGCGTGGTGGTTGCCAAAACAAGGCTGACAGCGCCAATGCCAAGGCCGTATCGAGTCAATGCCACAACGAATTGATACACTAATTGGTGCTGCGCTATCCTTGCAGATAAGCTCGCGAGTCGTTTCATATGTTTTTATACTCCAAAGTCAATCGATCAAGCCGCAGCGGGCTATTCCATCGACGAACGCACAGATATAGAGGGAATACGTAACCAGCGGTGCGACATTTGCGTCACCTGAAGTGCCCGTCGTATCGATGGCTATTTTTCCAGTTCAACGATGTCGTGCATCTTGACGTCGCCGCTGTTGACGCTCGCTCGCGCGAAATGGTCATCGACGATGGAGCCAATGACGACTTCACCAATATAATTCTTTTTAAACAAGTCACCCTTTTCGTAAAAGCGGTTCTCGTTTACAACGCGGTATACTTCAAGTACTTGGCCGACTTGAGCACCATCATGACTTCCAATACAGAGGATAACGTCATTCTCCTCTACACCGACAACTTGGCCTCGCATGATGTAATTATGAAGAAGCGAATTCCCTGCGCAGGCGGTCAGCAATCCAATAAAGACAAGAACAGCACTGAATTTTGCGATATCTTTAAACATCTTACTTACTCCTGTGATTGGCTGTGTTTGTGATGCAATAATTGGTAACGTGAATTGCTTGTGATTTTTCATGATGTCCTCCTCTGTGATAACTAACGACTGCCATGATCAGTAGTCGAACGTTTTTG
>RCMY010000904.1_pt1 | contig 28440 bp, 23 predicted proteins | sample 2041341 | NCBI WGS metagenome assembly RCMY01 (sample SAMN09708234, study PRJNA481090) | Marine sediment metagenome, whole genome shotgun sequencing project.
TCGATGAAACCCGAGGTCCTGTAGAAGCCGGCCGTCTCGGTGACTGCGCCACGGAAGCGACGGATTGACTCGGGCGCATCGATGAACCACCAGGGAACGCCGACGTACATCGACCTGTAGTAGCCGGCCATGGGTGCCAACTCACGTGAGTAGACCGTCTCGTCGATGGTGAAGACGACGAGGTGGAAGTTGGGGTGGTTGCCGTAGCGTCCCAGGAGTGGCCTGAGTGATTCCGTGAACTCCACCGACACCGGGATGTCAGAGCCGACGTCGGCGCCAAAGTTCGCGAGGTTCTCGGGATCGTGGTTGCGACGCACACCGTGGTGGAGGGTCATGACCAGACCGTCGTCGCATGCCATTCGCGCCATTTCGCTCATCATGTGACGGCGGAACGCCACGGTCTCCGCCTCGCTGGCCTCGCCCTGCAGAGCAGCAGCGTAGATGCGGGTGGCTTCCGACGGGCTGAGGGGCTCCGTGCCGGCGTCCAGATGTGAGTGGTCGCTCGACACCGCGCCGTTGGCCTTGAAGAACCGACGACGATCCTCCAGCGCAGTGATGAAGCCGTCGTATGAACCGGTGTCGATTCCTGCCACCTCGCCGAGCTGCTCGGCCAGCGCCGGCCAACCGGGGCGGGCAAGCTCGAAGAAGCGATCGGGACGGAAGGTGGGCAGGACACGTCCCGTGAAGTCGTTGTCGGCGGCGAGGCTCTGGTGCGTGGACAGGTCGTCGAGCGGATCGTCCGTGGTCGCGAGGATCTCGATCCCGAAGCTGTCGAAGAGCGCACGGGGACGGAATTCCGGCGTCTGGAGGGCAGCTGCGATGTGGTCATAGATGGCGTCGGACGTGGCAGCACTCGGGACATCCTTGATGCCGAAGATCTCGGCGAACGTGGTGTCGAACCAGTACTTGACCGGGGTGCCGCGGAACAGATGGTAGTTCTCACACAGGATCCGCCAGGCCTTGCGGGCCCCGGCCTCGTCAAGCTGGACCGGACCGTTGGGCCCACGCCCGAGGTCGCTCATCGACGCGCCGTTGGCGTGGAGCAAACGCAAGACATAGTGATCGGGCTGCAGCAAAAGGTTGGCCGGATCCGGGAACGCCTCATTCTCCGTCATCCACTGCGGTGGGACATGGCTGTGCGGGGAGATGATGGGGAAGTCCTTCACAGCCTCATACAGGCGGCGCGCCACCTCGCGTGTCTCCGGCTGCGGCGGGAGGAGCCGGTCCGGATGGACAATCAGGGGATGCGCGCGTTCCGAGGTAGCCATATCGCAACTCTGGCGGCAGGGCCGCCGGACAGCAACCAAGTTGCCATCCCTTGCCAGAGGAGGCGCACCGATCGCCGCTTTGACGCCATTCAACGGTGAATACTTCGTGTCGCCAGCAGGCAGACGGGATAGCGTCTGTCCCATGACATGGTTCAAGGAAGAAGCCAGGTTCATCAGCCGCTCCACGATCGAGACGATGTGTGACCGTCTCATCGACGAATCGGTCGAGCGCCGAGGCATCAAGGAATTGCGACGGGTACTGCTCCTACCACCGGACCTCACGCGTGCCCATTCGGGCGTCGGGTGGATCACCGAGTACCTCTACAACGCCCTCGACAAGAGGGGCGCTGAGGTACACGTCATCCCCACGCTGGGACAGCACGTCCCCCACACGCCCACCGAGAACGCGTGGATGTTTGGCTCCATCCCCGAAGAGCGCATCCACGCCCACGACTGGCGTGACGGCGTGACGAACGTCGGTACGGTTCCCGCGGAAGTGGTGCGGGACCTGACCGGCGGTGCAGTGGACTGGGAGATGCCCATCGACCTGAACTCGATGCTGGTGGAAGAGGACTGGGACCTGATCATCAACGTCGGTCACGTCGTGCCGCACGAGGTGCTCGGGTTCGCGAACCACAACAAGAACTACTTCATCGGACTGGGCGGAAAGCGGACGCTCGGAGCGTCCCACATGGCCTCTGCCGTCTATGGGATCGAGAACAACCTCGGCAACCTCCTCACCCCCGTGAGGGCCTGCTTCAACTACGCCGAGGACAACATCCTTCCTGACTGGCCCGATGTCTATCTCCAGGTGGTCATGGACTACGACGACGACGGCAAGCTTGCCCACACCGGCGTCTTTGTTGGTGACGACCAGGAGACGTACTTCGACGCAGCACGGGCCTCGAGAGAGCAGAACTTCACCATCTTCGAGGAGCCTGCCCACAAGATCGTCGCTGTGATGCAGGCGGACGAGTTCCGCGCCACGTGGGTGGCGAACAAGGCGGTGTACCGCACCCGGATGGCGCTGGCCGACGGCGGTGAACTGCTCGTGATCGCGCCCGGTGTGGAGCGCTTCGGGGAACAGCCGGAGGTGGACGCGCTGATCCGCAAGTTCGGCTACCTTTCCCAGGCCGAGGTGATTTCGCTCTACGCCGTGGAGGAGGACATGCAGCACATCCCGCACGGGACGGCGCACCTGGTGCACGGTTCCAGTGAGGGACGATTCAACATCACCTACGCGCCGGGCCATCTCAGCAGGGACGAGATCGAATCCGTCGGGTACCAGTACATGGACATCGAGGAGGCGCTGCAGCGCTACGACCCCGCCATCATGAAGGACGGCTGGAACACCATGGCAGATGGTGAGGTTGTCTACTACATCTCCACCCCCTCCGCAGGACTGTGGGCCACGCGGGAGAAGTTGGAGCAGCGGGCGGGTCACGAGCGCCACGACGGCTGAGGGGCTCACGCGGGGCAGGCCACCGGACGCCCGACTGACCGTCGGGCCACGTGGGCCGCGCTCCGCAAGTAGCCTCGCAACCGAGTAGCCACGCACCCCGCCCGGTCACGCACGTCCGTTGAGGAGCATCATGAGTTTCGAGATCACCAGCAACCCCCTGATGGGCATTGAAGCTCACCCGGGGACCGGCCACTACGGCGTCTACGACCATGGGGCACACGTCTGGGCCTGGCAGCCGAGCGGTCAGAAGCCGATCCTGTGGACCTCAGCGGAGTCGATGTACGAGGACGGAGCGGCCATCCGCGGGGGCGTGCCGGTCATCTTCCCGTGGTTCGGCATGGGCCCTGCGGGGGCGCTGAAGCCGGCGCATGGCTTCGCGCGCCTCCACCCGTGGGACCGCTCCCACGTCGACGACACCATCGACACCGACGGCGAACTCGTCGTCGAGTACCAGATTGACCAGACCAGAATCGGTGCCCAGACCGATTTCCCGTACGCCTTCGATGCCCACCTGCGCGTCACCTTCACCCCGGAGTACCTGCAGATGGATCTCAAGGTCCACAACGCCGGCGAGGTGCCATTCACCTTCGAGGAGGCGCTGCACACCTACATCGCGGTCGGCGACGTCAACCACATCAGTATCGAGGGGTTGGAGGGGGCCAGCTACCTGGATCGTGTGCCCGGGGCTCCGCAGCTGGAATGCGTCCAGGACGGGCCGGTGACGATCACATCCGAGACGGATCGCCTGTACAGCCACGAGGGCACGGTCGTGCTCGAGGACCCAGTGTGGGGCCGTCGGTTGGGAATCAGCAAGGAGGGGTCCGCCAACACGGTTGTCTGGAACCCCTGGATCGCGAAGTCGGCCGCCATGTCAGACTTCGGGGACGACGAGTGGGGCGCCATGGTGTGCGTCGAGGCCGCCAACGCCCTCGACGACGCAATCATCCTGGCGCCGGGCGAGAGCCACCTGATGCGACAGCGGATCTCGCTGGTGGCCACGGCCCCGAAGCTCTAGTCAGCAGATCGCGCCACTTCGAGCCCGTCGTGCCGGGGGCGGAGTCGACGATGTCTTCCCCGATTGCCGCCACCCGGAAACGAGCGCGTCGCTGGCACCCCGGCTCAGAGCAGAGGGATCCGGCCTCGTCTGGCCTTGCCGGTTGAGGCACGCGGCACCAACTTGACGGGGAGCAGGACCGGCTCGTGTGAGGAACGCGCCCCACCGATGATCGCCACCAGGTTGCGCACCGCGGTGGCGCCCTGGAGTGAAAGCGGGGACGCGACGGAGGTGAGTGCCGGTGTGGTGAGGGACCCGGTCTGGCTGTTGTCGAAGCTGACCACGCTGACGTCGCGGGGCACCTCGACGCCCAGGGCGCGGAGCCCACGGATGAACCCGATCGCCATGAGGTCGTTGAAGGCCACCACGCCTGATGTCGGGCTCTGGGCCCACTGGTGGGCGGCACGCTCCCCACCCCCCGGGTTGGGTGGGTTGGGGCCGACGCGGCGGGTCCTGATCTCCAGTTGAAGGCAGGCCTCCTCGACGCTTCGCCATCGCACACCGTCGGTCCAGGATGCCTCCGGGCCCCCCAGATATGTGATCTTTCGATGTCCCAACTGTCCCAGGTGTTCGACCGCCCGCCGGGCGCCGCGGGAAGCGTCCGTGAGGACGCTCGGCAGGCCCCGGACGATGCGGTTGAGGACCATGACGGGACGCTGTTTGGCCAGCATCCTGATACCGGAGTCCGACAGTCTCGGACTGGTCAGGATGAGACCGTCGACTGCGCTGAGGAACTCCTCGGCGGCGCGGCGTTCCCGTGTCGCGCTCTCCTGACCGTTGACCAGCAGCATCGTGTAGCCGGCCACCTCGCAGGCGGCTTCGGCGCCCCTGACCACATCGATGAAGACGGGGTTGCCGATGTCTGCCACGATCATCGCGATCAGCTTCGAGGAGACCGATGCCAGGGCTGGCGCGGTGGGGGAGCGTCGGTATCCCAATGCGGTCGCGGCTGCCCTGACCTTGGCGGCCGTCTCGGCGCTGACGCGTCCGGGACGGGCCAGTGCGCGGGACACGGTGGAAGGGGCGACACCGGCGGCGGCTGCGACGTCATAGATCGTGATCGCGGTCCCCTTCGTCTGCCTGATCATTCCGCCACGTTATAGGCTCGCCCTGCAAGAGACGGCAACCGGTGCACATCATGGGCACCCGCAGGCGAGCATGGAGCTTGACGATCTTTCTTCGGCCGAGGAGCCACGATGACCAGACAGCACACTGCGCCGGCGCTGGCGGACGACCCTGATGTCAGCACCACAGCAACAGAAAAGGCGGCGGTGGTGCGTCGCATGCTCCGTGGCCACGCACCGCTCGGAATCGCGTATTCCGGGGGAGTGGACTCAGCCACGCTGCTTGCGCTGGCCGTGGCGGAGCTTGGACGAGATGCCGTCGTGGCGATCCTGGGCGTCTCCCCGAGTCTCGCCGCGGAGGAACGCGCGAAGGCCCACGCCACGGCTGACGCCATCGGAGCCCGGGTCGTGGAACTGGAAACCCATGAGGGCGACAACCCGGCCTACCGGGCCAACGGTCCGGACAGATGTTTCCACTGCAGGGACGAGTTGTTCACCCGGATCTCGGACGAACTAATCGAGGAATTGGGACTCGCGGCCGTCGCCTACGGGGAGAACGCCGACGACGGCCAGCGGACCGACCGGCCCGGTGCCGGAGCGGCGACGAAGCACAAGGTGCTGCGACCCATGGCGGATGCTGGAATGACCAAGCAGATGGTCCGCCACGTGGCACACAGCTTCGGTCTTGCGGTCTCTGACAAACCTGCAGCACCGTGCCTTGCATCACGCATCCCCCACTTCCAGGAGGTCACCCCGGAAAAGTTGCGGCAGGTGGATGAGGCCGAGACAGGGATACGCCGGTTGGGCTTCAATGATTTGCGCGTTCGTCATCACGGCGACATTGCACGGATTGAGGTTCCTGCCCAGGACATCGGTAAGGCCGCTGGGATGCACCTCGCCATCCACTCCGTGGTGACCGCCGCGGGGTTCCGGTTCGCTGCGCTGGACCTGCTCGGAATCCAGTCCGGTGCCTTCACACTCTCCCTGGTGGAGGTCAACCGTGGCTGAGGACACGAAGGAGTGGGTGCCGGGACCTGAGATCAGCCAGTTCCTGCTGGATGATGACCGGGCCGGGCGTCGCGGCTACCCCGAGGCGATTCTGTGTGAGCCGAAGTCCGTGGAGCAGGTGTCCTCCATCGCAGCGCACGTCGCCTCGGTGGGCACGCCAACGCTGTTCACCCGTGTCCGCCCAGAGCAGGTCGACGGCATTCTGGCGGAGCTACCCGATGCGCGGCACCACATCGACGCTGCCCTGATCGCCTGGCCGGCGGACCCGCCGACACCGAGCGGGGGACTGGTCACAGTGATCAGCGCCGGCACCTCCGACCTGGCCGTCGCACTTGAGGCGCAGCTGACCGCCAGCCACCTCGGCCGCTCGACGGAACTTGTCATCGACATCGGGGTGGCGGGCCTGCACCGCGTCCTTGCGCAACTGGATCTGTTGCGACGCAGCCGGGTGATCATCGTCGCGGCGGGCATGGATGGAGCGCTGGCAAGCGTCGTCGCGGGTCTGGTTTCCGTGCCCGTGGTCGCCGTCCCGACATCCGTCGGCTACGGAGCAGCTTTCGGGGGGCTTGCGCCGCTCCTGTCGATGCTCAACGCATGCGCACCCGGTGTCGCGGTGGTCAACATCGACAACGGCTACGGCGCCGGGCACCTCGCTGCCCAGATCGCGGCATTGCCGTCCGACTGAGCGGCAACTGGTGGCAACTGCTACGCCCCCACCGCGTGGGTCTGGCTGAATCAGGCTTAAGAGGAACATCCGGTCCAGCCAGTCGCATCGTCGCAGACGCGGCTGCAGGACAAACAACCGATCGATGAGCACCACTTCGTGGTTCTTGAGTGTCGTCTGTGGGTGGCCCTCGACAGATCGTCCAGCAGGTTGGGATGATCCGGGCATTACACACAGCTCTGCGCCACTGCAGGGCTCACACGAAGGATGGAAACGAAGGTTATGAGCAACAAGAAGACATCAATGGTCATCGCGGGACTCGCAGCAACGGCCCTGTTGCTTGCGGGCTGCGGCGGCAGCGATGAGCCCGGTGGCACGGACTCCGGCACGGGTGGCGACGGCGGCGGTGCAGGCAAGGTCATGCGCCTGGCACTCAACCAGACGGAAGAGCACCCCTCCTACATCGCGTTGGACCACTTCAACGACTACTTGGCGGAGAACACGGACGGATGGGGCATCGACGTCTTCCCCAACGAGACGCTCGGCGCCCAGGCTGAAGCCCTGCAGTTGGTCTCCGACGGCAGCGTCGACATGGCCATCGTCTCGGGCCCGCAACTGGAGAACCTCAATCCTGATTTCACCGTCTTCAACCTTCCCAAGGTGTTCGACGGCGTGGATCACCAGATGGAGGTCATCAACAACTCGGACATCCCCAAGGATCTCTACGCCTCTCTCGAGGCCGACCAGAGCCTCACAGTGCTGGGAGGCTTCACACAGGGTTCCCGCAGCGTCTACACCTCCTTCGGACCAGTGAAGACCCCAGCCGACCTCAGCGGCAAGAAGCTCCGCGTTCAGGAGTCCACGCTGAACATCGCGATGGCCGAGGCACTCGGAGCTTCCGCCACGCCCATGGCTTACGGCGAGCTTTACACCGGCCTGCAGTCCGGCGTCGTTGATGCGGCCGAGAACAACGAGGTCTCCTACTTCACGCAGAAGCACTACGAGGTTGCCCCGTTCTGGTCCTCCACCAAGCACCTCGTGGGGCTGGATTACCTGATCATCAACTCCGACGTGCTGGCGGGTATGTCCGAGGAAGATCGCGCAGTCTTCGACGAGGGCTGGAAGCAGGCATGGGAAGAGCACACCGAGCTCTGGGCCCAGGCAACTCAGGAAGCCATTGAGGGAGCAACGGCCGGTGGTGCCACCTTCACCGATGTTGACGACGAAGCCTTCAGCGAGGCCCTGGCCGCGCTGGCAGACGAGTTCATCACCTCCGACACACAGCAGGCTCTCTACGACGCAGCGCGCGACGCCGCCAAGTGATTGACCGGGCCGAGCCATCGAGGGAAAGGAGCTGAACCATGGAAGCAGCCAAGAAAATTCTTGATCGGGTCCTGTACTGGATCACAGTGGTGCTCTTCGCGTTTCTCGTCGTCATCGTCGTGTGGCAGATCTTCAGCCGACAGGTGCTGCAGAACCCCGCCACCTGGACCGATGAGGGCGCACGCCTCACCTTCGTCTGGCTCGGCCTGTTCGCCTCTGCGTTCGTCTTCGGCGAGCGTGGACACGTGGCGGTGGAATTCATCGTCCGCAAGTTCCCGGCGGGCGTTGAGAAGGTGATCGCGATCGTGGTGCAAGTGATCGTGCTCGCGTTCGCCCTCGTGGCCCTGGTCTGGGGAGGATGGAGAGCCTCCAACAACGCTTGGACACAAGAGCTCAGTGCCCTGCCCTTCACCTTCGGTCAGATGTACCTGGCGCTGCCCATCTCCGGCGTACTCATGGCGTTCTACTCGGTGTACTACATCCAGGGCATCGCGCGGGGCATCGTCTCGCCGTACCCCGAGATGGCGGAGGATCCGGAGCTCCAGATGGACAAGTACGCTGCCGACACCCTCGTGCTGCCCGATGCCGACGAGGCAGAGCTGCGCAGTGATGGCTCGATCAACGACAACTCCACCGGGTCGACCACCAACCACGACGACGACAAGGGGGCATGATGGACCCCGCAACACTAGCTGGACTCATCCTGCTGTTCGGGATCATCATCGGCATCGTCTTCTCGATGCCCATCGCAGTCGTCATCGGCAGCGCGTCCTTCCTCGCCGCCGTGACACTCCTCGGCCTGGAGGAGGCCGTGCTCGCGACAGCGCAACGCATGTTCACGGGCATCAACTCCTTCCCCCTCCTGGCCATCCCCCTCTTTGTGCTGGCGGGGGTCATCATGAACAACGGCGGTATCGCCGGTCGCCTCGTCGACGCCGCCAAGGTGTTGACAGGACGGATGCCGGCCTCGCTGGCACAGACCAACATCGTGGCGAACTCGCTGTTCGGAGCCGTCTCCGGGGCAGCCGTGGCGGCTGCTGCGGCCGTGGGAACAGTGATGAACCCCCGGATGGTCAAGGAGAAATACGACAGGCCCTTCGCGGCAGCTGTCAACGTTGCTTCGGCGCCCACGGGAATGATGATCCCGCCGTCGAACACCTTCATCGTGTACTCGCTGGTCTCCAGCACCTCCATTGCCGCGCTGTTCATGGCAGGGCTCTTTCCGGGCATCCTCTGGGCGGTCGCGTGCATGATCGTGACGTACCTGTACGCCCGCCGCCAACCCGGAAAGCTGAAGTCCAAGGAGCATGCCACATTCGGCCAGGCGCTGGGCATCATCTGGCGGGCGTTTCCGTCGCTGCTGATGATCGTCATCGTGGTGGGTGGCATCCTCATCGGTTTCTTCACCGCCACCGAGTCGGCATCGATCGCCGTCGTCTACTGCCTGGTTCTCTCGGCCATCTACCGCTCCATCAAGATCAAAGAAATGCCTGACATCCTCATCGACGCCGGGCGCACCACAGCCATCGTCATGCTGCTGGTTGCCGTCTCCACAGCCCTGTCCTTCGTGATGTCGTTCGCACGCATCCCGGACCTGATCTCCGACACGATCCTGGGGGTCACGGACAGCAAGACAGCCATTCTCCTGATCATGATGGTCGTGCTGCTCATCGTGGGAACGTTCATGGATCCGACGCCTGCCATCCTGATCTTCGTCCCCATCTTCCTGCCGATCGCCAAGGAACTCGGCGTGGATCCCGTGCACTTCGGTGCAATGGTCGTGATGAACCTGTCGCTGGGCGTGATCACACCTCCGGTGGGCAATGTGTTGTTCGTCGGGGCCAGAGTGGCCCGGTTGCGCATCGAGCCCGTGATCAAGAAGCTGTGGCCCTTCCTCATCGCGATTCTGGTGGCGTTGTTCCTCGTCGTCTTCGTTCCGGAGATCTCGTTGTGGCTGCCGAAGACCATGGGGCTCATCGTCGGCTGACAGACAACAGATGACAGGGGCGTGGCGGTCGGCTTGTCCGGCCACACGCCCCTTTTATCTGCTCATCGCACATGTCTGTTTTCCGCATCCCATCTCTGTGAAGGACGAAAGGAGTTGACGGCATGCATGATGATCTGCGCGTCGGAATCGTTGGAATGGGTGCCGTTGGCATCACCCACGCCAGGGCCCTGCACCAGGTTAAGGGTGCCCGTCTGACCGCCTGGAGCGGCGGCGACCCCGGCAGCGGAGCAGATCTCGACTGGCCCGACGCCCACCGGATGACCCATGACGCCCTACTGGGCTACGACGGGGTGGATGTGGTGGTGCTGTGCTCACCCACCGAGTTCCATGGCCGTGACGCCATCGCCGTGGCGAAGTCCGGCCGCCACGTGGTGGTGGAGAAGCCGATGACACTCAGCGTGGCCGAGTCAGAGCAATTGGTGGCGCTCCAGCAAGCCGGTCCGGGACTTGTGGCCATGGTGTCGCAGCGTCGATTCGAATCGGAGTACGCGACGGTGAAGCGGCTTCTCGATGCAGGAGAGCTGGGGGAGATCCGGCTGGCCATGGCCCAGGTGCCGTGGTTTCGGGACGAATCCTACTTCCAGGCGTCGCCCTGGCGCTCCGGTGCAGCGGGCGGTGGGTCACTCGTGAATCAGGGGGTGCACAGCGTCGATCTGCTCCAGTGGCTGTGTGGCCCGGTGCATGCGGTGACTGCACAGGCGGCAACCCAGACCGGGGCGATGGAGGCCGAGGACACGCTCGTGGCCACGATCCGATTCTCCTCCGGAGCGCTGGGAACCGTGGTCACCTCCACAGCCACGCCCCCCGGATTCCCCGCTTCCCTGACGATCCACACCTCACGGGGCCGGATCGAACTGGGGCAGGGTGAGGTGCATTCCTGGCAGATTCCAGGGATTCCCCCTCCGGAGCAGGGATCGGTTGCCCCGAGCGGATCATCGGATCCCGCAGCCATAGGGCTGGCGGGGCACGTGGCCGTGTGGGAGGACGTGGTGGATGCCATTCGCAAAAGCCGCAGGCCTTTCGTTGATGCTGTGGAGGGAGCCGCGGTGACCCGTTTGCTCTGTGCCATCCGGGAGGCTGCCCGCACGGGGCAAGAGGTCATCCTGTCGGATCTGGTCTGAATCCTTGTTGGTGCTGGGGTCCACATGGATTCAGCCGGAGGGGAACGGTCTGTCCCCGCCATGGATCGATACTCCTTCGATAGGCTGCGGACATAACTGGAAGGGGACTCCACAATGGGTTTGCAGAATGAGCTGCTCGGCTTTGCCACCTCGGTTGGCGACATGTTCCGGAAGCGCGTGGCGGAAACGCCCGGCGTTCTGGCGTTCATGGAACCTGATCGGGCAGACGGCCCCAACACCTGGAAGAACTACACGTGGGCGGAGACCCGCGAGCACGTTGATGTGCTGGCGGCTGGTCTGCTTGCCCGCGGACTGGGTGCCGAGGAGCGCGTCGGGATCATCTCCAACACCCGGCTGGAATGGATCTTCCTCGACCTTGCGATCGCTTGTGCTGCTGGTGCCACCACGACGGTGTACCCCAACACGGCCGCCGGTGACGTGAGCTACATCCTGCACGACTCGGGCTCCGTCATCGTGGTGGCGGAAAATGCGGAGCAGTTGGGCAAGGTGACAGACGACGAGGTTCTCGCAACGGAGGTCCACACCATCGTCGTGATTGATCCTTCCGGTGTGGAGGAAACGGATCGCATCATCAGCTACGCGACGCTCAAGCGGCTCGGGGCTGAAGCGCTCGCGGCCAACGCCACGCTCGTGGATGATGCGATCGCCAGCACCAACCACGACAGCCTCAGCACACTCATCTACACCTCCGGCACCACGGGACAGCCCAAGGGTGTGCGTCTGAACCACGGCTCCTGGGTCTACGAGGGTGCCGCTACCAAGCACTGGGACCTGCTGTCACCCACGGACCTGCAATACCTCTGGCTCCCGCTGAGCCATGTCTTCGGCAAGGCGCTGCTGGCTGTCCAGCTATCCTACGGGTTCGCCTCTGCCGTGGATGGCCGCATCGAACGGATCGTTGCCGGGCTCGGTGAAGTCAAACCCACGTTCATGTGTGGTGCTCCCCGCATCTTCGAGAAGGTGCGTGCCGCGGTCCTCACAGGCAGCACGGGGATCAAGGGCAGGATCGCCAGGTGGGCGTTCGGCGTGGGCGCGAAGAGCCGGCCGTACCGTCTTGAGGGACGCGAGCTCCCGGGCCTTCTGGGTGTGCAGTACAAAGTGGCCGACAAGCTGGTGTTCAGCAAACTCAAGGAGAAGCTGGGCGGAAACATCCGCTTCCTCATCTCCGGCTCAGCCAAGCTGTCCTCACAGGTGCAGCAGTGGTTCTACTCCGCCGGCATCGTGATCGTGGAGGGCTACGGCTCAACCGAAACGAGCGCCATCGCCTTCCTGAACGTGCCCACGGATCCGAAGTTCGGGACCGTCGGCAAGGCACTGCCGGGCATCGAGGCGAAGCTCGCGGAGGACCACGAGGTCCTGATCCGTGGCCCCATCGTCACTCCGGGCTACCACGGGAAACAGGACCAGACCGACGAGGTGCTGGTGGATGGCTGGTACCACACGGGCGACATCGGAGCGTTTGACGCCAACGGCAACCTCAGCATCACGGACCGAAAGAAGGACCTCTTTAAGACCTCTGGCGGCAAGTACGTCGCACCGCAGAAGGTGGAGGGCGCTCTGACGGCGAACATTCCCTACGTGTCGCAGGCCGTGGCTGTGGGAGCAGACCGCAAGTACTGCTCGGCGCTCCTGGTGCTCGATCCGCCGCTGCTGCAGAAGTGGGCCGAGAAGCGCTCAATGTCGCACCTCACTTACGCGGAGCTGACGCAACTCCCGGAGATCCATGACTCCATTGAGCGTCAGGTCGAGAAGGCCAACACTCGGCTGGAACGGTGGGAAACCGTCAAGCGGTTCGCCATCCTGGATCACGAGCTGACCGTGGCCAATGAAGGGGTCACACCCAACATGAAGGTGCGACGCTCGGCCGTGTCCAAGCGCTACGCGGACCTCGTGGACTCGCTGTACGACAAGGAAGATTGAGTGTTTTCGTTTCGCTGCCCCCTGCGCTGGTCCGATCTCGACGCGCAGGGGCACGTGAACAACGCCCACATCGTCGACTACATGCAGGAGGCGCGCGTCGCCTTCTTCCGCAGTGGCTCCACCTCGTCCCTGCTGGATTCGGGAATCGTCGTGGTGGGACATCGGGTGGAGTACCTCTCCAGCGTCGAGTACTCGACCGATGGCGTGGACATTGAACTGGGTGTGGCCTCACTGGGAGGTGCCCGGTTCGAGGTGGTCTACACCCTCACCCAGCAGTCGCGACCAGTGGCCAGGGCATCCACGGTGCTGTGTCCCTATGACTTCACCACGGAGCGCCCTGCGCGTCTCTCCACTGAGGATCGGGCCTTCCTGCTGGGAGCATCGGTGGATGTGGAGCCCATGCGTGAGCTCACCTCCCCACCCCTGGGGCGACGGGGAACGATGACGGAGTTGTATCCACGATGGTCTGATCACGACAGCTACGGTCACGTCAACAACGCCAAGATGTATGACTACCTGCAGCAGGCGCGCATCGAGGTCACGGCCCAATGGGATCCGACGATGGCCAGGGCCGGTGCCGGGGACTCGTCGTACTTCTGGCTGGTGGCACGACAGGACGTGGACTACATTTCCCAGATGTCCCACAGGCTGGAGCCCTACGCGGTGCGAACGGCACCGGCAAAGCTCGGCACGTCTTCCATGACGCTCGCCAGCGAAGTCTTCAATCCCGACGACGGCACGGTTTTCGCCCGTGGACGCACGGTGGTGGTGTGCGCAGGCCCGGACCTGCGTCCAACCCCTCTGCCGGATTCGATCAGGGAGCGGCTCGCACCCCACCTGCCCGGCTGAGCTCGTAGCTCCGATTGATGGCATTTTCCAACGCCCGGCCCCGCACGATCCAGGCAAAGGAAAATGCGACGATCGCCGCCGCCTCGGCCCAGAAGACCGGACGGAAGTGCCCGAGCGCGAACACGATGCCTGCCGGCAGGAACTGCCAGATGGCGACGAAGATGCTGGCGGCCACTATGAGCCAGCCGCAGCCCAGATAGATCCGTACTCGCTCCACTGCACCGTGGCTGCGCACCACGCTGCGGGGCAGCAGCACGAGACAGAAGACGGCCAGGCAGATGAAGAACACGCTGGCACCGATGCTGTGGACGAAGGCCGCTGGGCGTGGACCGATGATGCACTGGACGAGCGTGCAGCGGTCATCGTTGCGTGGGATGATCGGCGCGAAGGCGATGATGACGGCTGCCACGGCCGCGACTTTGCCCACCCGGCGGTCTGCACGCAGGTCGTCGTCGCGGTTGCTGAAGCCCCTGTAGCTCCATAGAAACACCGCCATGGTGATGAGGGTTCCCACCATCAGGTCCCGCACAGGTGTGTAGTAGTACTCCGAGAGACTTCCGCGGATGGAGGAGCCGGTCAGCAGGCTCCATGCGAGCATTGATGCTGGCAGGAAGAGGCCGAGGATTGCGATGGCGCGCCCTGTGGTGAGGAACGACACCACAAGCTGGTGACTGGCGCGGCCGCTGCTGTGCTCCGGCTGCGGATCCGGTGCCTCGAGCTTTGCCATCGCGGCACCCTGGGCCGAAATGGTGTCCTGGGGGGGACCAAAGTTGGGGCGTCTGCGCATTGCTTGCCGAACGGTCATTTTGTCGTGCCCCCTGTCGACTGAGATGCCATGGCGCCAACATCCTGTCACATCTGACCACACAGCCGCAGATGTTTTCCACGCCTCATCCTTTTGGTGTGCGACGACCTGTGACATGATGATGTGAACGTTCACTTGGCATCTCGTGCACTCGGAGGTCTTCATGGTCCACAATCCCGAACCGCTGCTCGTGGGAGTCGATTTCGGCACCCTCTCTGGGCGGGCGGTGATCATCAGGGCGCGCGATGGAGCTGAGCTGGGCTCGGCAGTTCATGACTACAGCCATGCCGTCATGGAGTCCCGGCTGGATGCCGGCGATGGACGACGGCTGGGCCCGGACTGGGCGCTGCAGAACGCTGATGACTACAGGGACGTCCTACGCAACGCCGTCCCGGCTGCACTGGTGGCGGCCGGGGTGGATCCGGGAGATGTCGTCGGGATCGGCACGGATTTCACGGCGTGCACCATGGTGCCCGTCACGGCTGATGGGACGCCCCTGAGTGAGCTGGAGCAGTTCACCAACACTCCACACGCCTACGTCAAGCTCTGGAAGCACCACTCGGCGCAGCCGCACGCGGATCGCATCACGGAGTTGGCGCACGCGAGGTCAGAGCCCTGGATCGCCCGGTACGGAGGACTGATCTCCTCGGAGTGGGAGCTCGCCAAGGGGCTGCAACTCTTCGAAGAGGCACCCGAGGTGCACGAGGCAATGGAGCACTGGGTGGAGGCGGCCGACTGGATTGTCTGGCAGCTCTGCGGCACCTACGTCCGCAATGCCTGTACCGCCGGTTACAAGGGGATGTACCAGGACGGGCAGTACCCCAGCGCCGAGTACCTGGAGGCGCTGGCGCCGGGTTTCGGGAACTTCATCACCGACAAGGTGGAGCATCCCATAGCCGATCTTGGCGCCAGGGCGGGCGGCCTCACTGCTGAGGCTGCAGGCTGGACGGGACTTCCGGAAGGGATCGCCGTGGCGGTTGGCAACGTCGACGCGCACGTCACGGCACCGGCTGCCCAGGCCACGGGACCCGGGCAACTGGTGGCCATCATGGGCACGTCCACCTGCCACGTCGTGAGTGGGAAGGAACTGCACGAGGTGCCGGGGATGTGTGGCGTGGTGGACGGCGGCATCATCGCGGGCCGCTGGGGATACGAGGCCGGCCAGTCCGGCGTCGGCGACATCCTCGGCTGGTTCGTCAACAACTGCGTTCCCGGCCCCTACGCGGCGGCCGCCCACGAGGCCGGCATGGGAGTACATGAATACCTGACGTCGCTGGCCGAGAAACAGGAGGTGGGGGAGCATGGGCTCGTCGCGTTGGACTGGCACTCGGGTAACCGATCCGTTCTCGTGGATCACGAGCTCTCGGGCGTCATGATCGGTGCCACGCTCGCGACGAAGCCGGAGGACCAGTACCGCGCGCTCGTGGAGGCCACCGCCTTCGGCACGCGCACCATCGTGGAAGCCTTCACCACCTCGGGCGTGGAGATCACCGAGTTCATCGCCGCGGGGGGTCTGCTGCGCAATTCCTTCCTGATGCAGGTGTACTGCGACGTTCTGGGCATGCCGCTGTCCGTCATCACCTCCGAGCAGGGCCCCGCCCTAGGCGCCGCGATCCATGCGGCGGTCGCCGCAGATCTCTACAGGGACGTCGAGGAGGCCGGGGAGGCCATGGGCAAGCGGCAGCAGAATGCCTACATCCCCAATCCTGAGGCCGTGACGGCCTACGACAGGCTTTTCAAGCTCTACACCGCGGTTCACGACCACTTCGGGCGGGATCATCGCGACATCATGCACACGCTGCGAGCCATGCGACGTGAAGCCCACGAGACAGCAGGAGAGAAGGGATGAGTATCGTGCTGGCGGAACTGTCCGCCGATGTTCAGCAGGCCGTGGCGCGCACCAGGGAACGGGTGGCGCGGCTGCACGCTGAGCTTCCCCGCAACGGCCTGGTGGTGTGGACGGCCGGCAACGTCTCCGAGCGCGTGCCCGGTGCGGAGCTGTTCGTCATCAAGCCCTCAGGTGTGTCCTACGACGAACTGGCTGCTGACGTGATGGTGGTGTGCACCCTCGATGGCAACAAGATCATGGACGGCACCCCGGAGACGCTCAATCCGAGCTCGGACACTGCCGCCCACGCCTACGTCTACCGACACATGGCGCACGTGTCAGGTGTGGTGCACACCCACTCCACCTACGCGACGGCGTGGGCCGCGCGGCGTGAACCGATTCCCTGTGTCCTGACCATGATGGCCGACGAATTCGGGGGCGAGGTGCCCGTCGGCCCCTTCGCGCTCATCGGCGACGATTCGATTGGGCGCGGCATCGTGGAGACTTTGCAGGGCTCCAACAGCCCTGCCGTTCTGATGGCCAATCACGGCCCCTTCACCATCGGCAAGGACGCACTCTCAGCTGTGAAGGCCGCCGTCATGGTGGAGGAGGTGGCACGGACCGTCCACATCTCCCGTCAACTGGGTGAGCCGCACGCCATCCCCGCCTCGGATGTGGCATCCCTTTTTGACCGCTATCAGAACGCCTACGGCCAGCCCGCCGGCCCCGACACGACGAGAGGGACCCGATGAAGAACCCCTACGTGGCCAAGGAGATCTGGTTTCTGACGGGGAGCCAGGATCTCTATGGACCGGAGACGTTGGAGCAGGTGGCCAACCAGTCCAAGGAGGTTGCCGCGCTTCTCGACGGCGCCGGGGCCATCCCGGTGAGCGTTGTCTGGCGCCCGACGCTGAAGGATCGTGACGCCATCCGTGCGGAGATGCTGGCGGCGAATGCGGACGAGAGATGCATCGGCGTCATCTGCTGGATGCACACTTTCTCCCCGGCCAAGATGTGGATCCTCGGCCTGGCCGCGCTGGACAAGCCGATGCTGCACCTCCACACCCAGGCCTCCATGGAGTTGCCATGGGACACCATCGACATGGACTGGATGAACCTCAACCAGTCCGCCCACGGTGATCGGGAGTTCGGCTACATCGCCAGCAGATTGGGCAAGGCACGACGCACCGTCGTGGGCCATGCTTCCGTGCCAGCCGTCCAGGAGAAGGTGGGCACATGGGCGCGCGCAACGGCCGGCTGGGACTGCCTGCACCACCTGAAGCTGGCACGCTTCGGTGACAACATGCGCAACGTCGCCGTCACCGAGGGCGACAAGACCGAGGCGGAGCTGCGGCTGGGAGTCTCGGTCAACACGTGGGGTGTCAATGATTTGGTGGCCGCCGTCGAGGGTGTGGCGGAGGCTGACATTGACGCGCTGGTGGCCTCCTACGAGGAACTCTATGACGTGGTGCCCGAACTCCGCCGGGACGGAGAACGTCACGATGCACTTCGCTACGCGGCGCGACAGGAACTGGGGATGCGCGGCTTCCTCGAAGCCGGGAACTTCGGCGCTTTCACCACCAACTTCGAGGACCTCGGCGGGCTTCGCCAACTACCCGGACTGGCCGTGCAACGCCTCATGGCCCTCGGGTACGGCTTCGGCGCCGAGGGCGACTGGAAGACCGCCATCCTGGTGCGTGCGGCCAAGGTCATGGGCCATGGACTTGCGGGTGGCGCGTCCCTGATGGAGGACTACTGCTACGAAATGACCCCGGGCAGGGAGAAGATCCTCGGCGCACACATGTTGGAGATCTGCCCGTCCCTGACCACGGCGAAGCCGCGGATCGAGATCCACCCGCTGGGCATTGGTGGCAGGGAGGATCCGGTGCGGATGGTGTTCGATGCGGACCCCGGCCCGGCCCTGGTGGTTGCCATGTCAGACATGCGGGAGCGCTTCCGGCTCGTGATGAACCTGGTCGAATGCGTGGAGCCGGATGCGCCGCTGCCAAACCTTCCGGTTGCCCGGGCCGTGTGGATCCCCGAGCCGGACTTCGCCACCTCAGCGGAGTGCTGGCTCACGGCTGGGGCTGCCCATCACACTGTGATGTCCACCTCCACCACGCGCGAGATGTGGGAAGATCTTGCTGCCATGGCGGGTATGGAACTGGCGGTGATCGACGAGGACACCTCGACGAGGGGCTTCGAGCGTGAACTTCGTCTCGAAGCGGTCTGGCACCGTATGACACAGGGCATCTAACCCCTGATGGGCAAGGATGGGCACATGATGGGCAACACGAAGCGTCCCCCGGGAATGATGGCCGTCGCCAAGCACGCGGGCGTCTCCCACCAGACCGTCTCCCGCGTGCTGAACTCGCCGGACAGCGTCCGGCCACAGACGAGGGCACGTGTGCAGGCATCCATTGCTGAGCTGGGTTTCCGTCGCAATCTTGCGGCGAGATCCCTGGTCACGCAACTGAGTGGGCTCGTGGGCATCGTGTGGACGGGCTCGGGATATTTCGGTCCCGGAAGCACGGTCGCGGCCATTGAGGTGGCTGCGCGTGCCGCCGGATATTCGGCCCTCGTGACGGCCGTCAGCGATCAGGATGAGGACGAGCTGGCCGCGGTGTTCGAGGCGTTCCGGGACCGTGGCGTCGAGGGCATCGCCGTCGTGGCCCCCCATCAACACATGGCTGAACACATTCGGGGTGCAGCTGGAGGCGTACCCATGGTGATCGTCGCGGACATGGGTGCTGATCCGGATTTCCACGTGGTGTCCGTGGATCAGGGCCAGGGCGCGGAGATGGCCACGAACCATCTTTTGGAGCAGGGTGCATCGACGGTGACGCACGTGTCCGGGCCGCTGGACTGGTTCGATGCCGTGGCACGGATCGAGGGCCACAAGCGCGCACTCGCCGCGGCCGAGATCGAGCCGCCGCGGGAGTGGGTGGGTGACTGGACCGCGGAACGCGGCTATGAGATTGCCCGCGAGATGTTGGCGACGGACTCGGTGCCATCCGCCATCTTCTGCGGGAATGACATGACGGCCCTCGGGCTGTTGGCCGGGCTGCGTGAGGCTGGTCTGGAAGCACCGACCGACGTGGCCGTGATCGGTTTCGACGACGTCGACGGTGCCGGGTTCTTCTCACCACCATTGACCACCATGCGTCAACCATTCGCGGAACTGGGGGCGCTGTGTCTGGAGGTTCTCCTGAAGGCGATCGCGGGGGAGCCCCCTGCCGTGCACCGCATTGAACCTGAACTGGTGGTGCGCAGCTCCTCCCGCTGATCCCTTTCCTCTGGGAGAGGTGGCACAGTGGGCGGCATGGCCAGATCCATTGTCATCCTCACCGGGGCGGGCATGTCCGCCGAATCCGGAATCGCCACCTTCAGGGACTCCGACGGGCTGTGGGAGAACCACAGACCGGAAGACGTTGCCACTCCCGAGGCATTTGATGCGGACCCTCATCTCGTCCACCGGTTCTACAACGCACGCCGTCGTGAGTTGCTGAATGGTGTGGTCGCGCCCAATGCGGGACACGTTGCGCTGGCCCGGCTGGAACACGAGCTTGATGGCGATCTTCTGCTGGTGACACAGAACATTGACGATCTCCATGAGCGGGCAGGCTCAACGGGGGTCCTTCACATGCACGGTGAGCTGTTGCGTTCCCGCTGCCGTGGGTGCGGGTCCGTGAGCGAGTTTCGGGGCGACGTTGATGACACCACCCGCTGCTCGGTGTGCGGCGAAGATGGGGGGATGCGTCCACATGTGGTGTGGTTTGGTGAGATCCCGCTGGGGATGGAAAGGATCTTCACAGCCCTGGAGCGCTGTGACGTCTTCGCTGCCATCGGCACCAGCGGCAACGTCTATCCGGCGGCCGGTTTCGTGCAGGTGGCGCGGGCGGCGGGAGCCCACACCGTCGAGCTCAACCTGGAGCCGTCGTGGGTCAACACCGATTTCGAGGAGACCCGGCTGGGACCTGCGGGAACGGCCGTCCCGGAGTGGGTTGATGAGGTGCTGGTTTCAGACACAGAGCCACCGGCGTCCCGGTGGAGGCAGCCGTTCTGAACACGAGTCCTGGACGTGTCTTCGGCGGCGAGTCGTGCGGTGTCGGCGCTAGGTCAGGACGGCGCGGCCATCTCGGCGACCATCCGCCGCGACAGAACGCGAATCACCGGCACGAGGGCGAGCCCAATCCCGATGGCGACCACGATCGTCACCCAGACCTGGGACAGGGTCTCGCCGAGCACCGCCACCCGCCAAATCGGGTCGATCATCCAGAAGGTAGGGAACAGCTGCGCGATCCACTGCGGCCAGTCCGGGAAGAGATAGAAGACCACCGGGCCGAACAGCAGAATCCCGCTGCTCTTGACGATGACGAAGAGCATCGCGCCGTCCTTGGCGAGTGCGCCGATCACCAGGCCCAGGAGTGAGGAGAACACCGCACCCAGGAGCACCACCACCAGGACCTGCGGCCAGTTGGCGCCGAGCGCGCTGTTCAGCCAAAGGGTCATGATCGAGACGAGGAACGCCATCAGCGTGCCGAGGGCTGCCTTCGCGGTGAGCACCTCGCACGTCCTGGTGGGTGTGACGAGGATCGCGGTCATGGTTCCTTGGACCCGCTCGTCGACCATCGACGACGCAGGCAGGAATGTGCCGGCGATGAAGAGCGCGTACATCATGAGGATCGGCACCAGGCGCACCTCGATCGGCAGACCCGCGCCGCCGGAGCGGACGAGGTCCACCTGAACGGGCGGCTGGCCCCCGTCGACGGCGCGCACGAGGTCGAGCGTGGTGACGCTGAGGATGAGTCGGTTGGAGGCGTACGACTTGCCGCTGATGTAGAGCTCGAGCGGCGGTTTCTCCCCGGCCCGCACGGCGTCGTCGAACCCTGCGGGGAGCACGAGTCCGGCGTCATAGTCGTTCGCCTCGACCGCTGTGGTGAGCGCCGCGGCGTCGTCCAGGACGGTCAGGTCGATGCCATCCATGTTGCGCAGTGTGGCCGTGATGGCCGAACCGCCGTCGTCCACCACCGCCATCCGGGGAGCCGGCTCGAAGAGCGAGCCGAAGGCCAGTTGGAAGACCGCCGTCAAGACCACGGGCAGCACGAGTGCGTACAGGAGGATCGGCGAGCGCGGGCCGAGCACGAGGTCCTTGCGGAGCACCGCCCAGATTCTCGAGAGGCTCACAGCGACTCCACCTTCCTCTTGAGCACCAGCACACCGATGAAGTAGATGACCACGACCCAGACCAGGGCACCGGCCAGCCCGGGACCGATGTCCGACCAGCCGGCACCGTAGGTGGTCACCTGGTTGAGCCCGTCGATGATCGCGTACGACGGCATGGCTCTGACCCACCCGGCAGCGGTACCGGGGAAGAGCACGGAGAAGGTCGGAACCAGCAGCGGCAGGACGAAGAGCATGGTCAGGAACAGCGTGCCGATGAAATCCTTGCCTGCCGAGCCGCTGATCATGGCGATGCCGGTGAACATCACCGCACCGAGCAGCACCGTGACCAGCAGTGGTCCCCAGGCCGCTGGCGTCATTGCCCCCACCGCGGCCAGGAGAATCAGGGCCTGCCCCCCGGTCAGGATTGTCCCGTAGATCGTTTTGGCGGCCAGGAAATCGCCCACCCGCGCGGGGGTGATCAGCACGGCCGTGACCGTTTTGTTGAGGACCTCGTTCGCGATCAGGGATGAGAGGGCGAATGTCTCGATCATCAGCACGAAGAACGCAAGCATCGGCCGCATCCGGTCCCGCATCGAGGCCTGGTCCCCGGTCCGGTCGGTGCCCAGCACGACGGCATCCTCCGTGACCGGGAGCGGCCGGCCGGAGAGCGTGTAGGCAATCTCCCGCACGAAGCTGGTCATCGCGCCCTGCACCTCGGACGGGACGGCGGCGTCGGTGTAGACAGCGACGCTCGGCTGCTGCCCAGCCGCCGCCGCCTCCACGAAACCGGAAGGGAAGACGATCCCGATGTCGACGGTGACCTTCGTCGTGCCCTCCGGGCGCTCGGAGCCCGCGCCCGAACCGACGAGGGCGATCTCGCCCGTGGTGCTCCGGTAGACGTCGAGCTCGCCCGCGACCGCCGCCTGGAGGTGCTCGGCCGTGTCGATCAGCACGAGGTCGAGTGCCTCGTCTGTGCTCGCTCCGGCCTCGTAGGTCTCGACGAGTTCGTCCATGCCGGTCTGCTGAATCCCGATGGTGAGCGACTCGTCGACGGTGTCGGGTACGAGGTAGAACAGCGCGACGAATAGCGCCAGGCTGATCGCCGACAGCACGATGTACAGCGTGTCGCGGGAGAACTCCCTGAAGTCCTTGCGGACGATCGAGGCGACAATCGCGCCTCGCGAGCGGAGGTTCATCCTGCGAGCCCCCGCCCGGTCAGCTGGATGAAGATCTGGTTGAGGGTGGCCTCTTCAGTGTGGATCGTCAGGAGGTCGGGGGAGGCTGCGAGCTCGGCCAGCCGCGGGGAGCCGTCGAGCGGTAGGACCTCCTCTCGCACGCTGTCGCCGTCGCGCAGCCGGACCTTCACTGAGCGGGTCCCGTAGGTGAGCTTGAGGTTGTCGGCCGTGTCCAGGGCGACGATCTCGCCGTTGTTGATGAATGCGATGCGGTCGGCGAGTTGGTCGGCCTCAAACATGTCGTGCGTGGTCAGCAGGACGGCGACGCCACGTGCTGCCTCCTCCTCGATGGTGGTGCGGATGGCGGCTGAGGTCACCGGGTCCAGTCCGTCCGTGGGCTCGTCGAGGAACAGGACGTCTGGGGTGTTGATGAAGGCGCGGGAGATCATCATCCGTTGGCGCATGCCCTTGGAGAACGTCTTGACGCGGTCCTTGGCACGGTCCGCCAGCCCCACCCGGCGCAGGACCCCGGCGGCGTCCGGGTCCTTGATGCCGTACAACGAGGCGAAGAACTCCAGGTTCTCCGTCGCTGACATGTTCGGGTAGAGGTTCTTCTCCTCGAAGCAGACGCCGATCCGCGCCTGCATCTCAGGGTTGTCGACGCCGACGTCGATGCCGAGCACCGTCGCCCCGCCCCCGCTGGGCTTGAGCTGCCCGGTGAGCATCTTGATCGTCGTCGACTTCCCTGCGCCGTTCGGGCCGAGGAAGCCAAGGATCTCGCCCGGCTGGACGTCAAAGGAGATCCCCTTCACGGCCTCAAGGTCGCCATAGGAGAACCGGAGATCGTGGACGCTGATGGCCGGACCGGTCATGGTGGTGCTCCTTCGTCTCGGCGCACGACCCGGCAGTTCGGCCGCCGGAGGGTGACTGAGCACATCCTTGGGTCTCCTCCAACAATAGGCCGTCAGGTCAGGGAGGTGGCCGATTTCGGTGCGGAACTCTGGTGCGAGTCAGGGTGAGCGGCGGTGTCCTCCGCGGTCCAGGACGACGACGTCCAGGCCGTCTCCGGCGACCACCAACAGGTCCTCACCCGCGTGGGCCTGGAACATCGTCAGGAGCGTTTCCTCGGACCACTCGGGCGCGGCACCATCGGCCCTGACGAGTAGGTCTACGCGCGCCCCCGTGGCACGCGAAAGAGATCGTTGTAGACCGGGTGCGGGGGCGCCGACGAGGAGCACCGACCGCGGGCCAGTGGACTGCTCCGGAAGCGCGACCTCCCGGTCCTCCCTGTACACCGCCCAGTGATACGCGGAGACGGCGGCTGCGGTGACGAGTACTCCGAGGGCGTAGCGCATCGAGCGGACGGTCTCGCCGGATGTCGTGCCCGCGAAGATGTCCTCGAGCAGTACGAACACGGCGACGATGAGCGCCACGACTGCCGCGACGCCGGCGACACCGAACAGGAGCACCAGGTAGATCCTGCGGGTGGGGGATGTCGTTTCCGTGATCGGATCATCGGCCAGCGACTGCTGGATTCGGCCCCAGAAGAGCAACCACACCGGCACATTGACGGCAAGAAGTGTCAGAGCACCGAGCAGCGTGTTCGTCACTGACACCCCCAGGTCCAGGCCGGGGGTGAAGGCCTCGATCACCGCAACGATGACCATTCCGACGCCAGCCGCGGAGGCGAGCAGCCCGATGGCTGAGACCAGATACTCGTACACGCGGCGCACCTCGGTCCGGCTTTCCCGCGTCTCCGCCAGAATCGCGCCGTGGTACCACCAGAGGAGAAGACCGACGACGGTGAACGCGAAGGCACGCGGTGAGTCGGCGAAGTGTTGTTGCGCGCTGAGGGCGAAGGGATCCCCGAGAAGCCAGACCAGCACCTGCCACAGGAGGACGCTGGCGGCCACGAGCGCCGTGAGCAACCCGCCGCCCACTCCGATGGGGAGCACGAACACCAGCCACGGGGTGGTGCGCGGCAGACGCGCCGCGGCCGTCGGCCAGTAACGAACCCACACCAGGGTCCCGGTGACGAGGGTGGCGACGTTCTCCGCCAGGCGCAGGTTCGTCCCGAAGGACAGCTGTCCGGAGCTTTCCAGCAGGAGTGTTTCGAGGCTTGTACTGAGCAGGAGGCCGAGGGCGACGGCGGCCGGTCCGAGCCCGATCAGGGAGCCGAGCAGGAGGTGAGGCCAGCTGCGAGCTTCGCCGAGACGCCGTGCGAGTGTCCAATGGAGAAGCCACAGCGCGCCCCACACCACCAGTTCGGCCAGGGCGCGGCCGTTGAAGTCACCCCGGAGCGCTTTGGAGATGAAGCCCTGGAGCGCAATCATGGCAATGATCAGGGATGTCCATGCGGTCAGCGTGAGATACAGGTTGTAGGCGCTCGCCTCCGCCTCCCGCGGATCCTGCCGGATGGAGCGGCGGGTCCACCACGCGATGAGACATGCCAGCGGCAGTCCGACCAGCGCGAAGGACAGTGGTTGGGCAAGGGTCTCGTCGCCGAAGACGTCGGCACCGAGTGCCCGTCCCAGCAGCTCTGCGACCCCGGTGGCGGCCACCATCGTAAGGGCGAACAGGAGGAGGTACTGGAAGAAACGGCGCACACTGCTTGTCCCGCCGCCGGGGCTTACCCCGCCGCCGGGGCTCGTGGCGTCCCCTCGCCTGCGGAGCGCAAGGACGATGACCACCACGAGTCCGACCGGGATGACCAGGGAGAGTAGGGCGAAGACAGACATCATCGGATCACCATTCACTTGCAATCGTAGGCGGGCCAGGGATCCCCGGTGATGAGCCACGTCTCTGAGTCCCGACGCAGGGTGAAGTCCTCCCGGTGCGTCCATGTGCCGTCAAGGCCTGTGCCCTCTTCGATCTGCAGTTCCACACGGGCGGTGTCCTCGTCCGTCTCGGTCTTCAGCACCGCGATCCGGGAGGTGTCCGACAGGTAGTTCTCGTGCAGGAAATCCCCGCAGTCCAGTGCTGGGTCCAGGTACTCCTCGGCGCCCGCGGCGTCGTCGTCGAACAGTGCGCTCACGTAGAGCTGGACGACACCTTCGGGTGTGGCGGCATCGAGTGCGGGCCGTGTCCGGTCCCTGGACACGACGGCAGCGACGACGGCCAACGCCAGGACGAGGACGGCCACGACCGCCAGAACGATGGTGGGGCGGGCTCTCATGCGGACAGTATCCTCCAGAAGCGTGCGCGTGGGTGGGATGTCGCTCCCCACGGCACAGCGCTGCCGGAATGTGCGAACAGGCGACTGGGTTGTGGAGACGCGCGGCTTTGGTATGAGTGAGGGCAACCACAATCTGGACCGGGTGGTCGCGGCTCACCTTGGGTCTGCCTGCAGCGGCCGGTCGCCAGCTCACCCGGCTTTTGGTTGGCGCGCTTTTGCGCTCTTGTTTTGCTGCACTTGTGTGTTGTGCTCTCCATCCGGTCACTCAAGCGGTTGGCAGGTGGGGCACCAGTAGGTGATGCGCTCACGGCCGGCCCGGGGGTCAGCCACGCTGGTGGCTCCGCCGAGAAAGCCGGAGCGGATGGACGCGCCGCAGCGACGGCATGGCCGGTTCTTGCGCCCGTAGACCCACGTGTTCTCCCCCGGGCGGTTGACGCCGGTGAAGACCCGCAGGTTCACGTGTCGGTTGGCGCGCATGGTCTGGGCGGCCAGGTCCATGATGCGGGCGGCGTCCACGGAACTGGCGGGCGACGATGGGGGCCGCCCCTGCAGGAAACACAACTCATTGCAGTACACGTTGCCCACGCCCGCCAGGACGCGCTGGTCCAGCAGCGTCTCCCCCAAGGGGCGCGTCCCTTCGGCCACGAATCTCCGAACGGCCTCATTACGGCCGGGGATGTCCCAGCGGCCGGGCTCGTCCCAGTCCTCGTCCAGCGGGTCGGGGCCCAGATGCCCTGTGTGTTCCGGGTAGCTGGTGGCGTTCCAGAGCTCGACCCTGCCCAGCTCATGGCCCACCAACTCCACCTCCCTCTCCGGGTCCGGAAAGCCCTCCACCCGCACCACGACCCGGGCGGTGTGGCCGGGTGAGCGCCACCTCGTGCCGGCGGGATGGATGTTCCAGATGCCGTCCATGCGCAGGTGCGTGTAGAGCACCCGGGTGCTGCCGTCGCTGTCCGTGCAGTCCCAGTACAGGTTCTTGCCCCAGGCCCACACCCGCTCGATCCGACGCCCGGTCAGGCTCGCCGTCGCCAGGTGGGGCACGCGAAAGTCTGAAGAAGTGATCAGCCTGCCCGTGAGCCCGGTCATGCGTTCGGCGAGGCGGTGGACCGTGTCACCCTCGGGCATTGCTGCCCTCGATGACGACGCCCTGTGGTGACACCCTCGCTCCGGCGGCCCGCATTGTGTCCATCAGATCCGTGGCCCCGACACGTTCACCGTCGACCTCCTCGATACGAACCCTTCCCAGACGCCCGTTCATGGCTGCGCGGTGAATGGCAGCGGTGACCAGGGCGGCCACCTCCTGACGTGAGGGGGCTTGCGGCCAGGTGGGGGGATAGAGCGTCAGTTGTCGTCCGCCACGGCTGATGTGGGCCAAGCACACGCCGTCGGCCAGGACGACGAGGGCGCCCGCTGCGCGCGACGGCCTGGCCGTGGGGTGCTCCGGCCAGGGCAGCACATTGCCGTACGGGTTGGCGGGATCCACCGCGGACAGCACCACGACGGCGGGATCTGCAGCACCCGAGGGCCAGGGGGTCTCGTCGGGACTGTCCGTGAAGTCACGCACCTGATCGATGGTGGCCGATGTGGCGAACTGTGACCCGCCGAGCCCGTCCACCACGTAACCGCGCAGCACCTTGCCGGCAGACTCGAGCTCGGCCAGCACGCGGTAGGCGGCAGCGAAGCCGCCGCCGAATCCGTCGCCGGCCACCGCACCACGGGTGATGACGCCGAAGCGCTCCAACCAGGCGGACACCTGCGCGATCGCCTGTTCCGCAGGCGGCGTCACCGGGTCCACCACGGGATACCACCGCCCGGATACCTGGGGTGGGCCGCCGATGCTGCCTGTGCGGGACAGTAGTGAACGGCCCGGGCGGGGGAGCCGCGTCCGTCGACGGGGCGCGGCACGCGCCGCCTTGTGGGCACCTCGTGTGGGACCACCGATGCGGGCGCGTACCGGCGCCATGGATGCCGGTGCCACCAGACCCAGCTCCGCCGTACGCCACATCTCTTCGGCCAGGGCGGCGGAGCTCAGGCCCGGTTCGCCGGCCTGACGCAGCGCCCTCAACTCCGAAAACAGTCCGCCCGCGTCCCGCAGGTCTGACGCGAGGCTGATTGCGTCCTCGTCAGAGACCGGCTCAGCGGGTGCGAGCAGATCAAGGTCATCACGCGGGACGAGCGCGATGAGCGGATCGTTGGGTCCAACGCTGCCCCTGATCCGGATGAGCACCTCGCCCTCGGCAACCAGTTCGTCCAGATGGGCGCTTAGGTAGCCGCGCAACCGTGACGGCAGGACGTGTGTCTCCCACGCGCTGGCAGGCAGGGCGGCGCCGGCGAGTCGCTGTAGTGCGATGAGCACCTCGTCGGGGTTCGATTCCGGTGGGTCACTGACCTGGTGCCAGTCAGCCAGAAAACGGGCGTAGGCAGAAGGCGAAACGGGCTGCACCTGGGAGCGGGCGAGTGCGAGACAGCGGGTGCGGATGCGTCGCAGCACTTCCGGGTCGCAGTACTCCACGCCTTCGCGGCCGGGGG
>RCMY010003328.1_pt1 | contig 28431 bp, 28 predicted proteins | sample 2041341 | NCBI WGS metagenome assembly RCMY01 (sample SAMN09708234, study PRJNA481090) | Marine sediment metagenome, whole genome shotgun sequencing project.
TTTAACCATTATTCAGTTACACAACAAAAACTTGGGAAGAAATATTAATCGACTGAAAATGGGATTCCCCTAAATGCGCAACGGGTTTTACTATTTATCCGCATTATCAAACCAAAAATTAATGCCGCAGCACCATCATTAATTGCAGCCAACCCGCCCAAAATCTTTGTTTCAAAGTGCCCTCCACACGCACTCAAGCGCTTTTTTCATGCCGAAACCCACACCCAAACAGCAGCGCCCACGCAGGTTCATTTAAATCAAAACAAACGTTTTAAAGCTTTGCCCGCCTTTTCAGACGGCCTGTTTATTTGCTTATCATCAAACACCCGGCAAACACGCTGCCAAATCATATACAAACCCTGCAAAATCATGCTTAAATAAGCGCCACAAATTTTGATAACAGGCCGCCCAAGCAGCGGCCGCCACCTAAGGAACCCACCATGACTGTCATCAAGCAAGAAGATTTCATTCAAAGCATTGCCGATGCTTTCCAATTTATCAGCTATTACCATCCGGTAGACTACATCCAAGCGCTCACCCAAGCCTGGGAAAAAGAAGAAAACCCTGCCGCTAAAGACGCCATGGCGCAGATTTTGGTCAACAGCCGCATGTGTGCCGAAGGCCACCGCCCCATCTGCCAAGACACCGGCATTGCCACCGTGTTTCTCAAAGTGGGCATGAATGTGCAGTGGGACAGCAGCATGAGCGTGCAGGAAATGGTGAACGAAGGCGTGCGCCGCGCCTACACCGACCCCGACAACACCTTGCGCGCATCCGTGCTGGCCGATCCGGCCGGCAAACGCACCAACACCAAAGACAACACTCCCGCCGTCATCCACATGGAAATCGTGGCCGGCGACAAAGTAGAAGTCACCTGCGCAGCCAAAGGCGGCGGCTCGGAAAACAAATCCAAGCTCGCCATGCTCAACCCCTCAGATTCCATCGTCGATTGGGTGCTGAAAACCATTCCCACCATGGGCGCGGGCTGGTGTCCGCCGGGCATTTTGGGCATCGGCATCGGCGGCACACCCGAAAAAGCCATGCTCTTGGCCAAAGAATCGCTGATGAGCCATGTAGATATTCAAGAATTGCAGCAAAAAGCTGCATCCGGCGCCGAATTAAGCACCGTTGAAGCGCTGCGTTTGGAGCTTTACGAAAAAGTAAACGCGCTGGGTATCGGCGCACAAGGCTTGGGCGGCCTCACCACCGTGCTCGATGTGAAAATTCTCGACTACCCCACCCACGCCGCCGGCAAGCCCGTGGCCATGATTCCCAACTGCGCCGCCACCCGCCACGTTGAATTCGAGCTCGACGGCTCAGGCCCCGTAAAACTCACCCCGCCCTCGCTCGACGACTGGCCCGACATCACCTATAGCCCCGACAACGGCATCCGCGTGAATGTAGACGAAATCAGCAAAGCCGATGTGGCGCAATGGAAAACCGGCGATGTGCTGCTTTTAAACGGCAAAATCTACACCGGCCGCGATGCCGCCCATAAACGCATGGTGGATATGCTCAACAAAGGCGAAAAACTGCCGGTGGATTTCACCGACAAAATCATCTACTACGTAGGCCCCGTCGACCCGGTGCGCGATGAAGTGGTCGGCCCCGCCGGCCCCACCACCGCCACCCGCATGGACAAATTCACCCGCCAGATGCTGGAGCAAACCGGCCTTTTAGGCATGATCGGCAAATCCGAGCGCGGCGAAGCCGCCTGCCAAGCCATTGCCGACAACAAAGCCGTGTATCTGATGGCCGTGGGCGGCTCTGCTTATCTCGTGGCCAAAGCGATTAAAGAAGCCAAAGTGGTGGCCTTCCCCGAATTGGGCATGGAAGCGATTTACGAATTCGAAGTGAAAGACATGCCCGTCACCGTGGCCGTAGACAGCAGCGGCTTATCGGTGCACGCCGTGGCACCCAAACAATGGCAGGCCAAAATCGGCATTATTCCTGTGGAAAGCTAACTCTTTTCTCCGGCAAAGCAAAGGCCGTCTGAAAGCATTCAGACGGCCTTTTTGCCGGTAAAAAATCCATCAAAATTGTCTTCCGTTACAGCTTAGCAGCCACACCTTTTCGCCGCTCAAGCACGCTGCCAATCCCTTAACCCTTCTTTTCAGACGGCCTGAATGAATTATGCTAAATTAAGCGCCGTTACCACCCATTTGAAAGTCCCACCATGTCGAAAAAAGCCCTGTTGCTGGCCGCCTTGGCCGCCGCCACCGCCGCCGCGCCCGCCGTGGCCGAGCCGCTCAACTACAACGTCATCGAATTTGCCGAGAGCGCCAGCGCCGAAGTGCAGCAAGACACCATGATCATCGGCCTCGAAGTCAACCAAGAAGGCCGCGACCGCGCCGAAGTCAACCGCGCCTTTATGCAGAAATACAACAAGCTCACCCGCCACATCAGCGCCAACAAAGTGCTCAAGAGCGAGCTGCAAGGCCGCCGCGCCAACCCGCTTTACCAATATAAAAACGGCAAACAAACCCAAATCGGCTGGCAGGAAAGTGCCCAAATCCGCGTGGAAAGCACCGATTTCACCGCCATCAACCAGCTGATTGCCCAAGCGCAAAACGATGCCGCCCTGCAATACACCCAATTTAGCGTATCCAAGAAAAAGCGCGAAGCGGTCATCGACGAAGTGAGCAAAGCCGCGCTCAAACGCTTCCAGGCGCGCGCCGACACTTTGGTGCAAACTTTGGGTTTCCGCGGCTATAAAATCGTGCATCTCAACCTCGGCCAAATCGGCAACCAAAGCGCAGAATACGCTGCCCCGGCTCCGATGATGATGCGCGCCGCCAAAGCCGACAGCATGGGCGGCATGCCCGAAACCACCAACCCGGGCACCGAAGAAATCCGCATCACCGTAAACGGCACCATTCAAATGTAATGCAACAGGCCGTCTGAAACTTTTTTGTTTCAGACGGCCTGTTGAACCAAATTGAAAACATCATGTAAATTCCATTCATTGAATACTTTAAGGGAAGCCAACCACCATGAAAACCCGCACCTTACGCCTGAGCGCCCTCTTCACCGCCGCCGCCTTGGCCGCCACCGGCTGCACCTCCGTGGCCGATATGATGGGCTACGACACCGCCACCCTCAACGCCAGCGCCGCCAAAAGCTACACCCAAGTGGTGCAGCAGGCGCAAGACAAGCGCGTGCTCGACACCACCTCGCAAACCTCGCGCCGCATTCAAACCGTGTTCAACCGCCTCAAGCCTTATGCCAACCAAGCCAACCAAACCGGCGTGCCCTTCCAATGGCAGATGAGCGTAATCAAATCCAACGAGCTCAACGCCTGGGCCATGCCCGGCGGCAAAATGGCGATGTACACCGGCATGGTTGACCGCCTTAAGCTCAGCAACGATGAAATCGCTGCCGTAATCGGCCACGAAATGGCGCATGCCCTGCGCGAACACAGCAAAAAAGCCGTCGGCCAGCAAGCGCTCACCGGCTTGGCCGCCAGCATCGGCGGCGCCGTGCTGCAATCCACCACCGGCGCAAGCAGCGACACCGTCAACCTAGGTGCCAACATTTTGAGCGAATACGGCGTGAACATGCCTTTCTCGCGCAGCCAAGAATCCGAAGCCGACCTTTTGGGCGTGCGCCTGATGGCCCAAGCCGGCTACAACCCGCAAGCGGCCATCAGCGTATGGGAAAAAATGAACAGCGTGAGCGACAACAACAACGCGCTCAACGCCATCACCTCATCACACCCCACCAACAACGCCCGCATCAGCGCCATCCGCCGCATGCTGCCCGAAGTGATGCCCATTTACGAGCAAAGCCGCCGCTAAACCGCCGGATAGGGCTTGAACACAACAGGCCGTCTGAAAGATGGGACACTTTTCCAAGCTTTCAGACGGCCTTTTTCCGTTTACCGTTCTCTACTCTACCAAGTGCAACCTGCATACAAAAGGCACGCACGCGTTTTCTCATTCAACAACAAGGCCGTCTAAACGGTTAATGTTTCAGACGGCCTTGCTTTTATACCCATTCCAAAAAGTAAGCTTACCAAGCGGCGAGCCTGCGCCAGCACAGATAACACGGCAAAGTGAGACAAGACATTAAGGTTATTTTTGAATGGATATTGCCCATCAAAAAATCAACGCAAGTCGATTAAGAAATCGACACCACCCAATCAAACAGGCCGTCTGAAAAATGTTTCAGACGGCCTGTTTGATTATTGCCGCTTCAGGCTCAACCTTCAAACTTCTTAAACACCAGCGTGCCGTTGGTGCCGCCAAAGCCGAACGAATTGGAAATCGCCACATCAATGGCCACATCGCGCGCTTCGTTGGCGCAATAATCCAAATCGCAGCCGCCCTCGATATCTTGCTCGAAAATATTGATGGTGGGCGGTGATTTTTGATGGTGCACGGCCAAAATGCTGTATACCGCTTCCACGCCGCCGGCGGCGCCGAGCAGGTGGCCGGTCATCGATTTGGTGGAATTCACCACCACTTTGCGGGCATGCTCTTCGCCCAGCGCCAGCTTCAGCGCATTGGTTTCGTTGGCATCGCCCAGCGGAGTGGAAGTGCCGTGCGCGTTGACATAATCCACATCGTCAGCGTTCAGGCCGGCATCTTTCAGCGCACGGGTAACGGCCAAGGCGGGGCCGTCCACATTGGGGGCGGTGATGTGGTAGGCATCGGAGCTCATGCCGAAACCCACCAGCTCGGCGTAGATTTTCGCACCGCGTTTTTTGGCGTGTTCCAATTCTTCCAGCACCACCACGCCGGCACCCTCGCCCATCACAAAGCCGTCGCGGCCTTTGTCCCACGGGCGTGAGGCAGTGGCGGGGTCGTCGTTGCGGGTGGAAAGCGCTTTCATGGCGGCAAACCCACCCATGCCCAAGGTACACACCGCGCCTTCGGCACCGCCGGCCACCATCACATCGGCATCGCCGTATTTAATCAGGCGGGCAGAATCGCCGATGGCGTGCGCGCCGGTGGTGCAGGCGGAAACCATGCCGTAGCTGGGGCCGCGATAACCTTTGAGAATGGTTACATGGCCGGAAATCAGATTAATCAGCGAGCCGGGAATGAAAAACGGGTTGATTTTGCGCGGGCCGCCTTCTTGCACGGTCACGCCTGTGGCTTCTATGCTGGGCAGGCCGCCGATGCCGGAGCCGATGTTCACACCCACGCGGTCTTTATCGAGGCCTTCCACATCATCCAGCCCGGCATCGGCCACGGCTTGCAGCGCGGCGGCGATGCCGTAGTGGATAAACACATCCATGCGGCGGGCTTCTTTGGGGCTGATGTAGGTGCCGATGTCGAAATCTTTTACTTCGCCTGCGATTTGGCAGGCCAGCTCAGAGGCGTCGAAACGGGTGATGGTGCCGATGCCGCCTTGGCCGGCCAGCAGGTTGCGCCATGCGCTGTCGATATCGTTGCCGACGGGCGACACTTGGCCCAAGCCGGTGATAACCACTCTTCTCTGACTCATAACTGTCTCGCTTTACGGGCGCAAACGGCTTTGCTTTACAGGCCGTCTGAACGCCCTCATGTGTATTCAGATGGCGGAAAATGCCGCCGCTGATGGGAAAAAGCCTCTGTCGGCAGGCAAACCCGCAGCAGAGGCCGGAATCGGTGCGCGTGGGCGCGGATTAACCGTTGTGGGCTGTGATGTAATCGATAGCCAGCTGAACGGTGGTGATTTTTTCAGCTTCTTCATCGGGAATTTCGCAGCCAAACGCTTCTTCCAGAGCCATTACCAGCTCAACGGTGTCCAGAGAGTCGGCGCCCAGATCGTCTTGGAATGAAGATTCGTTTTTCACTTCGGCTTCATTTACGCCCAGTTGTTCGGCAACAATTTTTTTAACTTGTTGTTCAATGTTTGACATGTCGGTCAGTCCTTATATGCCTTGTTTAAAAATCACACAGGCGGGTTACGAAAGTTTGCTTCGGCGCATTGTACCGAATTAGTTTAGAGTTTTCCATCTAAAAAAGCAAGCTGCTCGGTGTGCAGGCAGGCTTAGTTTCAGCGCATATTATCATAGGCTTATTTTGTATCACAAGCGGCTTTTCGTTTTCTTAAACATATCAATTCTTTAAATCAGCCAAGCTGCTTGCGGCGCTTCAGACGGCCGTTTGAAGCGCTTCAGCGCAAAAATCCGTTTAAAAACTGCAACACGCAGGCCAATTCGGCGGCGGTTTGCGCTTGCGTGCCGTTGCCGCTGTGGCCGCCTTCTGCGGGCGCATAAAGCCAGCTTTGCGGGCTGATTCGGCGCAATTTGGCGTAAAATTTGAGCGCGTGCGCCGGGTGCACGCGGTCGTCGGAGAAGCTGGTGGTGATGAGCGCAGGCGGGTATTTCTGGCCGTCTGAAAGCCGGTGATAAGGCGACAAAGCGGCCAGGCTTTCGCGCTCGGCGGGGTTTTCAGGGTCGCCGTATTCTTCTATCCAGCTCGCACCGGCCGAGAGCTGCGCATAATTAAGCATATCGGTGAGCGGCACTTCGCACACCAGCGCGCCCATGCTTTGCGGCGCGCGCACAAAAGCCGATGCCGCCACCAAGCCGCCGTTGCTGCCGCCTTGCAGGCCGATATGCGCCGGTGCGCTCAGGCCGCGCGCGGCCAAATCGTGCACCACCGCCAGCAAATCATCCACGCTTTTGTGTTTGTTTACGCCTTGTGCCGCCTGATGCCAGGCGGGGCCGAATTCGCCGCCGCCGCGCACGTTGGCGAGCACGAAAGCATGGCCTTGCGCCAGCCAATGGCGCCCGATAGTGCCCAGATAATGCGGCAATTCGGGCATGCCGAAGCCGCCATACACATACACCAACGTGGGTGTGTCGGGCGCAGCCTGTTTGCCGACATGGTAATAAGGAATCGACACGCCGTCTGAAGATTGCGCGTGAAGCTGCTGCACTTTAATACCGCTTGCATCAAACTGCTTGGGCTGGCGGCGCAACACGGTGAGCTCCATCACATTCAAATCGAGCGCAAACAAGGTGAGCGGCGTGGTGAAATCGCTGGCGGCCACATAAACCACATCGCCGCCCCAGGGCTGATCGGTTAGTTCGAGTGCGCCTTGCGGCAGCGCGGGCAGGCTTTGCTGCTGCCACAGGCCGTCTGAAAAACGCCAAGCGAGCAGGCGGCCGGAAACGTTATCCAAAATATTCGCCACCACAAAGCGCTTGGTGGTTTCCACGCTTTCGAGCGCCTGCGTGTCGTTAGGGGCAAACAATAAATGCGCCGCGCCAAGCTCACCCTTGTTGAGCTTCACCGCCACCAACGAACCTGCCGGATAGCTTTGATTGGCGCGCACCCAATCGCTGCGCAGTTGCAGCATCAATTGCCCGGCCAGATAGCCCGCCACTTCGCAATCGCGCGGCAGCTTCAGACGGCCTGTTTCCCCTTCGGGCGACACATATAAATAATCTTTGCTGAAAAAGCCGTCGGCCGCTTCAATCAAATCAATCGGTGCGCCTTGGGCATCGAGATAGCGCCATGCGTTCACCATCACGCCCTCGGCATCCATTTGATGCACCGGCAAAGCTTCTTCAAAACTTTGGCCGCGCTGCATCAGCCACACTTGGCGCGGATAGCCCGAGCGCGTGAGCTGGCGCTCGTCCCACGCAGGGCACACCCACACGCTGTTTTCATCGCGCCAGGCAATGTGGTTTTTGCCGGCCGGAAAATGAAAGCCGCCCGCCACAATCGCGCCGGCCTTTAAATCGAATTCCACCGTGTAAGCCGCATCGGCACCGGCGCTGCTGAGCGTGAGCAGCGCCTGATGCGGCGCTTCCACATAATGCGACACGCCGTCGAGATACACATCATCGCCCAACACTTCATCAAAATCGGCCACCGCAAACAACACCTGCCAATCGGGCATGCCGGCGCGGTAAGACGCCGCCGAACACACGCGGTAAACGCCTTTCAGATATTGCGCGTTTTGATAAAAATGATACATGCGCCCGCGATGCTCCTGGCAAAACGGAATCTGGCGCTCGTCTTGCAGCTGGGCGGTGATGTCGGCCGCCAGCGCGGCAAAGGCCTCATCGGCGCAAAACCGCGCCAGCGTTTCGGCGTGTGCCTCGGCGGCAAAATGCGCAGTGGCGGGGGAAGACAAATCTTCCAGATAAGCGTAAGGGTCTTGCATGGCAATCAGGCCGTCTGAAAAGCAAAAAAGCGATTATACCAACCCGAGCTGTAATATAATGCGCTTTTATTCTCTGCACCGAATCAAAATGGATATCAACACCAAACGCCACCACACCCAAGCCATGCTCGATCAGGCCGAATTATTGTTCAGCGAAACCGAATGCCGCGCCGCGCTCGAGCGCCTGGCCGGCGAAATCTGCACCGATTTGGGCGGCAAATATCCGCTTTTGCTGCCGGTGATGGGCGGCGCGGTGGTGTTTACCGGCCAATTGCTGCCGCTCTTGCGCTTTCCGCTTGATTTTGATTATGTGCACGTGTCGCGCTACGGCGACAAGCTCGAAGGCGGCAATTTCAATTGGCTGCGCATGCCCGAGCCGCAAAACATCGCCGGGCGCCATGTGGTGGTGCTCGACGATATTCTCGACGAAGGCCACACCATGTCGGCCATCAAAGAAAAGCTGCTCGAAATGGGCGCGGCATCGTGCGCCACGGCGGTGTTTGCCAACAAGCTCACCGGCAAACCCAAGCCGATTCAGGCCGATTATGTGGGCATTGATGTGCCCAACCGCTATGTGTTCGGCTACGGCATGGATGCGGCCGGCGCCTGGCGCAACCTCGGCGCCGTGTATGCACTAGGCCCTGCCTGAGCCTATTTTAAAGCAAGGCCGTCTGAACCCTCTTTTCAGACGGCCTCATTGCCCCTATATTATTCTCGATTATCCTTTAGCACCTATCCGCATCCGGCCACTCTATCGCTTTTCAAGCCACCGGCCTGATATAATCCTTTTTAATCTTTAATATAAAGCAACAGGCCGTCTGAAACGGCCGCAACACACCAACTCCCGCCCGCGCGGGCCATCAGGACACCCACTTATGATCGGCATACTCATCATCACCCACGAAGCCCTCGGCGATGCTTACCGCAGCCTGGCGCAGCATTTTTTCCCGGGCGAGCCGCCGGCCAATATTAAAATCCTCGGCGTTACCCAAGAGCAGCAACACGAAGAAATCATCGCCCACACCCAAACACTGATCAGCAGCTTAGACAAACTCGAGCATTGCAACGGCGTGTTGGTGATCACCGACATTTTCGGCGCCACTCCGTGCAATGCCGCGCGCAAGCTCGTGCTCGAAGGCAAAGTGGCCATGCTCACCGGCCTGAATGCGCCGATGATGGTAAAAGCCCTGCAATCTTCGCCGCATGCCGATGATTTGGTGAAATTCACCCAAAGCGTGAAAACCGCCGCCATCAACGGCATTCTCGACATCACCTCACCGCCCGACGAAAGCTGCTGAACCATGCTCAAACAAGAAATCAAAATCATCAACAAGCTCGGCCTGCATGCGCGCGCCTCCAGCAAATTCACCCAAACCGCCGCGCAATTTTCAAGCGAAGTGTGGGTTACGCGCAAAGATCGGCGCGTCAACGGCAAAAGCATCATGGGGCTGATGATGCTGGCCGCAGCACAAGGCGCCACCATCGAGCTTGAAACCGAGGGTACCGACGAAGCCGCCGCCATGCAGGCGCTCGCAGACCTTATCAACGACTATTTCGGCGAAGGCGAATAATCATGAGCATCGTGTTACACGGCTTCACCGCCGGCAAGGGCATCGCCATCGGCCGCGCCCACCTGATTTTGCGCGGCATGACCGAAGTGCCGCAATACAACATCATCGCCGACGAATTGGCTGCCGAAACAACACGGTTCGACAACGCCATCAAGGCCAGCCGCCGCCAGCTCGAGCAGCTCAGAAGCGCCATTCCCGAAAACGCCCCCACCGAATTGGGCGCGTTTATCTCGCTGCACCTGATGCTGCTCACCGATGCCACCCTCTCGCGCGAGCCGGCCGACATCATCCAAGAGCAGAAAATCAACGCCGAATGGGCGCTCAAGCTGCAAACCGACAAGCTCTCACAACAATTCGACGAAATCGACGACGCCTATTTGCGCGAACGCAAGCAAGATATGCTGCAAGTGGTGGAGCGCATCCACAATAATTTGGTCGGCCAAAGCAACGAATTAAACCTCGAAACTAATCTGCTCGAAGACACTGTTTTGATCGCGCACGATTTATCGCCCGCCGACACCGTGCATTTCAAAGAGCAGCGCATTGCCGGCTTCGTTACCGATGCCGGCGGCCCCACCAGCCACACCGCCATTCTCGGCCGCAGCCTTGATATTCCCTCCGTTATCGGCCTGCGCAACGCACGCGATTTAATCAGCGAAAACGAATGGGTGATTGTAGACGGCATCAACGGCGTGCTGATTATCAACCCCGACGACACCGTGTTGGCCGAATACCGAGGCCACATGCGCGAATACAAAAACCGCAAACGCGCGCTCAACAAGCTCAAAAAAACCGCCGCCACCACTGAAGACGGCCTCAACATCGAATTGCTGGCCAACATCGAATCGACCGAAGACATCAAACAATTGCACGGCGCCGGCGCCGACGGCGTGGGCTTGTTCCGCAGCGAATACCTTTATCTCAACCGCGACACCCTGCCCACCGAAGACGAGCAATACGAAGTTTACAGCACGCTGATTAAAAAGCTCAAAGGCAAGCAGCTCACCATCCGCACCGTTGATTTGGGCGTAGACAAAAACCCGCGCTGGTTCGGCCAAAACGCCACCCCCAACGGCAGCCTCAACCCCGCCCTCGGCCTCACCGGCATCCGCCTGTGCCTGGCCGAGCCGGTGATGTTCCGCACCCAGATGCGCGCCATTTTGCGCGCCGCCGCTCACGGCAAAGTTAACATGATGTGGCCGATGGTGGCCTCGCTCACCGAATTGCGCCAATGCATCGTGCATTTCGAAACCGCCAAGCGCCAGCTGGCCGAGCGCGGCGAAGAATATGGCGAAGTGTCGCTCGGCTGCATGATTGAAATCCCCTCCGCCGCGCTCACCGTCGGCAGCCTGCTCAAATTGGTGGATTTTATTTCCATCGGCACCAACGATTTGATTCAATACACCTTATCGGTCGACCGCGGCGACGACAGCGTGAGCCACCTCTATCAGCCCGGCCACCCCGCCGTGCTCAAGCTTTTGCAGCACATCATCCGCACCGCCAACCGCATGGGCAAATCGGTGTCGGTGTGCGGCGAAATGGCCGGCGATTCCACCTACACCCGCCTTTTGCTCGGCATGGGCCTGCGCCGCTTCTCGATGAACCCGAGCAACCTGCTCACCATCAAAGACATCGTTTTGCGCAGCCACACCGGCCGGCTCGAAGAAGAAAGCGCCAAGCTCATGCGCAACGAAGACCCGGAAAAAACCGATAAATTAATCAAAGAATTAAACAAAATGGACGAGGCCGTCTGAAACGCAGCGCGCATTGTTCACAACCCGACAGGCCGTCTGAAACATTATGTTCGCAAATGTTTCAGACGGCCTCAGCCATTATTTCCAAAACCCTTGCGCGAAGCTGCTATAATTCCGCTTTATTTTTATTCTGTTTGCGCCTGCCGCAATTTCACATCAAAGCCAAACCATGCAAGAACACTACCAACCCTCGGCCATTGAGCCTGCCGCCCAAGAAAAATGGCAACACGCCCGTTTGTTTAACGTGTCTGAAGACACAAGCAAACCCAAATATTATTGCTTATCCATGTTTCCCTATCCCAGCGGCAAGCTGCATATGGGGCATGTGCGCAACTACACCATCGGCGATGTGCTGTCCCGCTTTAAGCTCTTAAACGGCTTTAACGTGATGCAGCCCATGGGTTGGGATGCGTTCGGCATGCCGGCCGAAAACGCGGCGATGAAAAACCACGTTGCTCCGGCCAAATGGACGTATGAAAACATCGATTATATGCGCAGCCAGCTCAAAAGCTTGGGCTTTGCCATTGATTGGGAGCGCGAAATCGCCACCTGCACGCCGGAGTATTACCGCTGGGAGCAGTGGCTGTTTACCCGCCTGTTTGAAAAAGGCATTGTCTACCGCAAAAACGGCACCGTAAACTGGGATCCGGTGGATCAAACCGTGCTCGCCAACGAGCAGGTAATCGATGGGCGCGGCTGGCGCTCGGGTGCGCTGATTGAAAAACGCGAAATCCCGATGTATTACTTCAAAATCACCGATTATGCCGAAGAGCTGCTGGCCGACCTCGACAAACTCGAGCATTGGCCCGAGCAGGTTAAAACTATGCAGCGCAATTGGATTGGCAAATCGCGGGGCATGCAGGTGCGTTTTCAGGTAGCCCCTGAAAGCAAGCAAGGCTTGGCGGGCGACTATGCCGATTATCTGCAAGTCTACACCACCCGCCCCGATACCTTGATGGGCGCCACCTATATGGCCGTGGCCGCTGAGCATCCGCTGGCCGCCGCTGCCGCGCAAGACAACCCCGAGCTGCAAGCCTTTATCGCCGAATGCAAAGCCGGCAGCGTGGCCGAAGCCGATATGGCCACCATGGAGAAAAAAGGCGTGCCCACCGGCCGCTTTGTGGTGAATCCGCTCAATGGCGACAAGTTGGAAGTGTGGATTGCCAACTATGTGTTGTGGGGCTATGGCGACGGCGCGGTGATGGCCGTGCCCGCGCACGACGAACGCGATTTTGAGTTTGCGCACAAATACAGCCTGCCTATCAAGCAAGTGATTGCCGTGGGCGACAATGCTTTTGATGCCGAGCAATGGCAGGAATGGTATGGCGACAAAGAAACCGGCGTGTTGGTGAACAGCGGCAAATACAACGGCTTAAACTTTCAGACGGCCTACGACACCATGGCCGCCGATTTGCAGGCAGCCGATCAAGGCGCGCCGAAAACCCAATACCGCCTGCGCGATTGGGGCATTTCGCGCCAACGCTATTGGGGCTGCCCGATTCCGATTGTGCATTGCAGCACTTGCGGCGATGTGCCCGTGCCTGCCGAGCAATTGCCGGTGGTGTTGCCCGAAGATGTGGTGCCCGACGGCAGCGGCTCGCCCTTGGCCAAAATGCCCGAATTCTACGAAACCACCTGCCCCAAATGCGGCGGCGCGGCCAAGCGCGAAACCGACACCATGGATACCTTTATGGAATCGAGCTGGTATCCGTTCCGCTATATGTCGCCCCAATTCGAACAAGGCATGGTTGACCCGCAAGCCGCGCAATACTGGGGCGCGGTAAACCAATACATCGGCGGCATCGAACACGCCATTTTGCACCTTTTATACGCCCGCTTTTTCACCAAATTGATGCGCGATGAAGGCCTGGTGAATGTAGACGAGCCGTTTGAGCGCCTGCTCACCCAAGGCATGGTGGTGTGCGACACCTATTACCGCGAAGCGGCCAACGGCAGCAAAGATTGGATTAACCCGGCGGATGTGGATTTGACGTTTGACGACAAAGGCCGCCCTGTTTCCGCCGTGCTCAAAGCCGACGGCCTGCCGGTGGTGATTGGCGGCACCGAAAAAATGTCGAAATCGAAAAACAACGGCGTCGACCCGCAAGCGCTGATTGAAGCCTACGGCGCCGACACTGCGCGCCTGTTTATGATGTTTGCCTCGCCGCCCGAGCAATCGCTGGAATGGAGCGACAGCGGCGTGGAAGGTGCGTTCCGCTTCTTGCGCCGCCTGTGGCGCACCGTATACGACTACCGCAGCAGCGGCGACACCGTGGCCGCCTTTTCAGGTAGCCAAGAAGGTTTGAGCAAAGCGCTGAAAGAATTGCGCTTCAAGCTGCACAGCACCATCGCCAAAGTGGGCGACGACTACGGCCGCCGCCTGCAATTCAACACCGCCATCGCCGCCGTGATGGAGCTGCTCAACCAATACGACGCCTGTGTGCGCAACGGCGATTGCAGCAGCGCCGAAGGCCGCGCCGTGGCGCAAGAAGTGCTCGAAGCCGCCGTGCGCCTGTTGTGGCCGATTGTGCCGCACATCAGCGAAGCCTTGTGGCAAGAGCTGCGCCCCGGCACCGCGCTGTGGGATGCCGCCTGGCCGCAAGTAGACGAAGCCGCGCTGGTGAAATCGGAAATCGAAATTATGGTGCAGGTAAACGGCAAACTGCGCGGCAAAATCACCGTGGCCGCCGATGCGCCCAAAGATGCGCTTGAAGCCGCCGCGCTGGCCACCGAAGGCGCAGTGAAATTTATGGAAGGCAAACCGGCCAAGAAAGTGATTGTGGTGCCGGGGCGTTTGGTGAATATTGTGGTGTAAGCCGTTGTTGTGCCGACATCAAGGCCGTCTGAAACATTGTTTCAGACGGCCTTTTCAATTGCGGCAATCCGCTATTAAATTAACCCGCATTTCCTTACTTGCGCGGCCGGCAGGCTCAGCTGCCGAATTCCTGCCACAAATCGTTTTGCAGATTCACCGGCGTGTCGCCCTCGGCAAAAGGCGCGCGAATGTAGCTGCCGTCGGGCTGCATCAGCCAGGCTTGCTGGTTGTCTTCCAGCGCCAGCGTGAGGCCTTCGCGGATCACGCGCGCTTTGAGCTCGCCCTGCTCCACCGGCGTGCAGGTTTCGATGCGGCGGAAGAAATTGCGCCCCATCCAGTCGGCGCTGGCAATATAGGTATTTTCTTCGCCGCCGTTGTAGAAATAGAAAATGCGCGAATGTTCGAGCTGGCGGCCGATAATCGAGCGCACGCGGATATTGTCCGACAAACCGGGCACTTGCGGCCGCAGCGCGCACATGCCGCGCACAATCAAATCAATCTCCACGCCGGCATCGCTGGCGGCATAAAGCGCTTCGATCACGCTGGGTTCGATCAGCGAATTCATTTTGGCGATGATGCGCGCGCTTTTGCCGGCCTTGACGTGCGCCGCTTCGCGCTCGATGCTGTCGATAATCATTTTATGCAGCGTAAACGGGCTTTGATACACTTTGTTCAGATGAATGGGCTGGCCCAAGCCTGTGATTTCCAAAAACAAGGTGTTCACATCCATCGTGATTTGCTTATCGGCGGTAATCAGGCCGAAATCGGTGTAGATGCGCGATGTGCCTTGGTGGTAGTTGCCGGTGCCCAAGTGAGCATAGCGCTTGAGCCTGCCCTCTTCGCGGCGCAACACCAGCGCCATTTTGGCGTGCACTTTATAACCGAACACGCCATACACCACGTGCGCGCCGGCGTTTTCCAGCTGCTGCGCCCAATTCACATTGGCCGCTTCGTCAAAGCGCGCCATCAATTCCACCACCACAGTTACCTGCTTGCCGGCCAGCGCGGCGGTCATCAGCGCGCGCACCAAATCGGAATGGCTGCCGGTGCGGTAGATGGTCATTTTGATGGCCACCACATCCGGGTCGACCGAAGCTTCGCGGATAAACTGCACCACCGGCTCAAACGATTGGTAAGGATGGTGCAGCAAAATATCTTTATCGCGCACCGCATCGAGTATCGAATTGCCTTTGCGCAAGCGCTTGGGCACACCGGCGGTGTAGGGCTTGAATTTCAAATCGGGGCACGCCACCATATCGGGCACGGCCATCAGGCGCACCAGGTTTACCGGCCCTTGCACCTGATAAAGCTCGCTTTGCCCCAGCTTGAAATGGCTGAGCAGAAAGTTGCGGATATGCTCGGGGCAGGTGTCGGCCACTTCCAGGCGCACGCCGTCGCCGTATTCGCGGTCGTGCAATTCGCTTTGAATGGCGGTGCGCAGGTTTTTCAGGTCTTCTTCATCCACAATCAGGTCGCTGTCGCGGGTGAGGCGGAATTGGTGGCAGCCTTTCACTTCCATGCCGGTGAAAAGGCGGTAAACGTATTCGTGCAAAATCGACGATAAAAACACAAAGCCGTTGTCGCCGTCGCAGATTTCCGGCGGCAGTTGCAACACGCGCGGCAAAATGCGCGGCGCCTGCACAATCGCCATGCCCGAAGCGCGGCCGAATGCATCTTTGCCCTCCAATTCCACCGCGAAATTGAGCGATTTATTCAAAGGGCGCGGAAACGGGTGGGAAGGATCAAGCCCGATGGGCGTGAGTATGGGCAAAAGCTCGCAATCGAAATAGCGTTCGATCCAGGCGCGCTGCGCCGGCGTCCAGTTGCGGCGGCGGTAAAAATGAATGCCTTCGCGGCTGAGCGCGGGCTGCAATTCATCATTAAACAGCGCGTATTGCTCTTGAATAATGGCATGCGCTTCGGCCGACACGGCGGCGATGGTTTCGGCAGGGGTTTTGCCGTTGTCGAGGCGGCTGTTGGGGCGCAGCTTCTGCTCGCGCTTGAGCCAAGCCATGCGCACTTCGAAAAATTCATCCAGATTAGACGACACAATGCACAAAAAGCGCAGACGCTCCAAAAGCGGCACACGCGCATCTTGCGCTTGCGCAAGCACGCGGCGGTTGAAAGCGAGCAGACTCAGCTCGCGGCAAAGCAGGCGGTTTTGATCTGTCATAACGATTCCTGAATATGGCTTTTTCGAACGCTTCAGTATAACGTGTTTTGATGACGTTTTGATGAAAAATCAGGCCGTCTGAACGCTTTCAGACGGCCTGATTTGCACGGCAGAGCGCTTAATGTTTGCCCGATCGCCAAATCGACCAAATAATCCACAAGCTGTTGGTAAAGGCCAATAAATAGCCGAGAAAGCCGATAAACTTGGGGCCGGTGTCGATGCTCATCACAATCGACGAGCCGATAATCAGCGCGGCGGTAACGATGCCCATGGTGAGCCGGTTGGTGGCTTTGTCGATTTGGTGGATAAATTGCTCGGTGCGCTTGAAATCGAGGTTGACCACAAACTGGCCTTTTTGAATGCGCCGGCTCAAGCGGAAGAGATTTTGCGGCAATTCATCAAGCGATTGCAGCAGCGTTTGCGCGTGCATCTTGCTTTTGCGCAGAATATGCTCGGGTGAGGCGCGCGCTTTAAACACTTCGGCCACAATCGGCTTGGCCTGCTCCAGCATCTCGGCGCTGCCGTCGAGCTTTTTCACCACGCCCTCGAGCGTGATCAGGGTTTTAAACAGCATCACCAAATCGCCCGGCAGCGTGAGGCCGTGTTGGCGCATAATTTGGGTGATGTCGTTAATCACTTGGCTGATGCGCAGATCGCGCATGGGTGTGTGCTCATAATTGAGCAGCATTTCGAGCACATCGGCGCCGAGCAGGTTTTCATCGGGCAATTCGCCCTGCGCCCAATTGCTCAGCACATATTGCATGGTGAATTGGTCGCGGTGGGTGAGCGCATTGATCAAATCAATGATTTCGCGGCGGCGGGTGCTGCTCAAATGGCCGACCAGGCCGAAATCGATCAGCGTGATGCCGCCCTCTTCGTTGATAAAGATATTGCCCGGATGCGGGTCGGCATGAAAAAAGCCTTGCTGCAAAATCATGGTAAACAAGGTATCGGTGATGCGGTTGGCCAACATGCGGCGGGTGTCGGCAGCCAGGCTTTCAGACGGCACGTTTTTCAATAATTTGTCGCCGATGTATTCCTGCACCAAAAGATAGCGGTTGGAATATTCGGCATAAATCTTGGGAATGTGCACAAACGGATGGCCGGCAAATGTGGCCTCAAAGCGCTGCATATAGCGCAATTCCACCGATAAATCGGTTTCTTTGGCGAGGCTGCGGGCAAAATACTGCACCATCTGCACCGGCTGGTAGCGGCGGCTTTCGGGAATTTCCGATTCGATAAGATGCGCCAAATGATTTAAAATGCGCAAATCGGCCTGTATGGTCGGCTCGATGTCGGGACGCTTGATTTTCACCGCCACAATATCGCCGTCCACCAATTGGGCGCGGTGCACTTGCGCAATCGATGCGCTGCCGATGGGATGCGGGTCGATGTGTTTGAACACCTCGTGATAAGGCCGCCCCAGATGCGTTTCGATCAACACGCGGATATCGGCGGTGGCAATGGGCGCCACATCGCTTTGCAGCTGCTCGAATTCTTCAATCCACTCTGCATCAAAAATATCCACGCGCGTGGAGAGCACTTGCCCCAGCTTCACAAAAGTAGGCCCCAGCTCTTCAAACGCCAGCCGAAAGCGCCTGGGCGTGCTCATATAGCGCTGATTCGATGCCGCTTCATCATCGGCACCGCGCACGCCTTTGTGCGAAAGCTTGATGCGCTGGACAAATTCGCCCAGTCCGTGCTTCGACAAAATCGTCATGATTTCGCGCATACGCGAGAAATCGCGCATGGCAAGTAAAGTTGTAATCATCATGGCTTTTGCTGTATTGTGTGCGCCTATACAAGAATGATTGACAGCATAGCACACAAACCCACGGCAGCGAATGCGGCCGAGTTGCGGAAAACAAAGATTGGCAAAGGCCGTCTGAATGCATTCAGACGGCCGTGAAACACACGGAATGCATGTGCATGAACTCATGGAAGCAATTTTTTATCACCACGCTGGCCGCCATCTGCCTGTTGATGCCGGCCGCCGCCCATGCCGACGAGCTGGAAACCCTGATTAATCTGCAAGCCGCCGCGCGCACCGACAGCCGCGACATCAGCCGCAACGAAGCCGACAATCTGATCGGCAGCGCCATGGGCCTGCTCGGCGTGGCCTACCGCTACGGCGGCACTTCGGCCAACACCGGCTTCGATTGCAGCGGCTTTATGCAGCATATTTTCCGCCGCAGCATGCAAATCAACCTGCCGCGCACCTCGGCCGAGCAGGCGCGTATGGGCGAGCCGGTGAGCCGCAGCGATCTTCAGCCGGGCGACATGGTGTTTTTCAACACGGCGGGGCGGCGCATTTCGCATGTGGGCCTCTATATCGGCAACAACCGCTTTATCCACGCCCCGCGCACGGGCAAAAACATCGAAATCACGAGCCTTAGCAATAAATACTGGAACAGCAAATACGTTACCGCGCGGCGCGTGAAAAAAAACGACCCCGCGCGCTTTCTTCAGTAGGAAACCATGATGAGCATGCCTGAAATGCCGAAATGGTATGGCGACGATGGCGACATCGTTTCCTGTACCGAAAAAATCAAAGTCATGACCGAAAACATGCAGGAGCTTTACCAAACCGCCCAAGATGCGTTTGAAGACGCGCTCTTGATGGGCTGCGGCGAAGCGCAGCTGCGCGACTATCTGCAAGCGCTGGTGGCCGGGCTGGAAAACCCTTACAAACGCGGCTGAACAAGATAACAAGATATGGTTCGGATCACACCGCATCCGAAAATTTGTTAGCACCGGCCACACTCGGCAAAAAGTTTCAGACGGCCTCTTTTATCGACAGGCCGTCTGAAAGTCGTTTCCTTATCTGAAAAGCTTTGAAAAGAGAGAAAAATGATACGTGCAGTGGGCATTTTGCTGGGCTTTTTGACCGCAGGCGAATGCATTGTGTTTTTTACCGGCTTGAAGCTGCCGGGCAGCATTATCGGCATGGGCTTATTGTTTGCCGCCTTGCAGGCGGGCTGGGTGAAAAAAGCCTGGCTCGAGCAATTGGTCAACGTGCTGATGACCAACTTATCATTATTTTTAGTGCCCGCCTGCGTGGCGGTGATCAGCTATTTAGACCTTATCCGCAAAGACTGGCTCTCGATTACCGTGGCGACATTGGCCAGCACTTTTCTGGTGTTGTTTGTCACCGGCAAAGCGCATGAGCTGATGCGGAGGTATTGGTGATGGAAATGCTCGCGCATCCGGTGACGCTGCTGTTTCTGACCGTAACGGTTTACGGGCTGGCCAACCTCGTGCGCGCCCGCACCGGCAGCATTTTGTGCAACCCCGTGATGATCAGCACCTGCCTGATTATTCTTTACCTGAAGCTTTTCGATATCGACTACCCCACTTATTACGAAGCCGGCCGCATCATCGATTTTTGGCTGCAACCGGCCGTGGTGGGGCTGGCGGTGCCGCTTTACGTCAACTGGCCGAAAATCCGCAGCCAATGGCTGCCGATTATCACCTCGCAATTGGCCGGCAGCATCACCGGCATCATTACCGGCATGTATTTCGCCAAATGGCTGGGCGCCGAGCGCGAAGTGGTGCTCTCGCTGGCGGCCAAATCGGTCACCAACCCGATTGCGCTGGAAATCACCCGCAGCATCGGCGGCATACCCGCCATCACCGCCGCCACCGTGATTCTCGCCGGCATGATGGGGCAGATGATAGGCTTCAAGCTGCTCAGCAGCAGCACCGTGGGCCCGCCCACCTCGCAAAGCATCGCCCTGGGCACGGCCTCTCATGCCATGGGCATCGCCTCGGCCATGGAGCGCAGCCGCAAATTTGCCGCCTATGCCAGCCTGGGGCTGATTTTCAACGGCGTGCTCACCGCCATTCTCGCGCCGCTGCTGATTCCGCTTTTGGGCATTTAATGTTTGGTTGCTTGCCCGCAGGCATTTGATTTGATACCCATTCAAAAAAGTAAGCTAACAAGGCGGTGAGCCGCAGACAGTACAAATATAGTGGAATGCATAAAAAAGTGGCACAACGGGTAGGTTGGATTGAAAACCCAATAAGCCCACAGGCCGTCTGAAACGTTGGGTTTATCAACCCAACCTACCCGTTGTGTCACTTTTTCTTGCATTTCACTATAGTACGGCAAGGCGAGACAACAAAGTTAGGTTATTTTTTGGATTGGTATGAGTCGGCTCATAAGCACGATTGCGTTTCGTTGCTCGCACCCTCGCTGAAGGCCGTCTGAACGCAGCGGAAAATCTTGTTCTGCGAACAAGCGTCGGATTCGAGAATCCGACCTACGCACTAAAAAGGCCGTCTGAAAAATTTTCAGACGGCCTTTTGCAACTTAATGGGTTTATCCGATGCTTAAAACAGATTATCCATCACATCTTTAGGTTTGGCGGGCTTGGCTGCGGGTTTGGCCGGTGCGGGCGCAGGTTTTTCCGGCACAACAGCCGGTGCGGCAGGAACAGCGGTTGCAGCAGGTGCGGCGGCAACCGTTGCGGGTTTGGCCGCCTCAACCGATTTGGCTGCCGTTGCCGGCGTTTCGGCATTGGCCGGCGCGGCCGGTTGTGTGCGGCCGCCTGCTGCTGCGGCTTCGGCCGGCGGTGCGGCTACCTGCCCTGGCAACAACACTTGCCCGGCCGGCACGGCCACATTCGATGCGCCGCGCGGCGATAAGATTTCAACGGTGTTGCCGCTGCTGTTCGCAGGTGGGGCAGCGGCGGTTTCGCCCGGTGCGCTCATGGTGCGGAACACGCCCACCACCAGCGCGGCCACGGCCAGCGCCACCACCACAAAAGCGGCGAGCAATAGATGTTTGGGGGTGAGGTTGAAACCTTTTTTGGCGGCATTCTGTCGCGCTGGCATATGAATATTCCCGATGGCGGCAGGCCGTCTGAATGCTTGCGGCATTTCAGACGGCCTGTTCCGGATTATGGTTGTTGGATATAGGTTTGATAAAGGGTAACCACTTTTTGCACGCCGGCGGTGGTGCTCACTTTTTCGGTGACTGCAGCCTGCTCTTCGGGCGTGAGGATGCCCATCACATAAGTGGTGCCTTCATAAGTGACGATTTTTACGCGGCTGGGAATCACGCCCTGAATGCCGAGCAACGTGGTGCGCACTTTGGTGGTGCTCCAGGTGTCGGCGCTCACATTGCCGAAGGTGCGCGCTTGCGGTGCCACTTCGATGTAGTTATACACCGCTTGGGCCGATTGCTCGGCGCGCGCCACTTGTTCGACAAAGTTTTTCTCGCCCTCGGTGGCCACTTGGCCCAAAAGCAGGATGTGGCGGTTGTAGCTCACTACGGCAAGCTTGGGCTCGAAGCCTTCGGCGGCATTGTTTTGACGCAGGTAAGTGTTGGCGGTGTTGCGGATACGCAATTCCATCACTTCGTCATCGGCTTGCGCGCCGGTGCTGCGCCGGTCGATGGCCGATGCGCCGCCCACAGCCGCGCCGCCCACAATCGCGCCCACGCAGCCGCTAAGGCCGGCGGCCAACAAGGTGGCGGCGGCTAAGGTGAGGGCATGCTTTTTGATGCTCATACAAACGTCCTTTCGTGATGCGTTCGGGCAGCCTTTGCGGCTGCCGGAGAAAATCGGAAACAATCAGGGCGTGATTCTAGCGTGTTCTGCGCACTTTTGCATACACCGCCGCCCGGCGGCGCTTATACGCCCTCGAGCAGCATGGTGTCGATGCAGTCGCACAGCGCATGAATCAAGAGAATATGCACTTCTTGAATGCGGGCGGTGCGCGGGTGCGGCACGTTGAGCAGAATATCGTTGTCTTTGAGCATGGCCGCGATTTTGCCGCCGTCGCGGCCGGTGAAGGCAATCACCTGCATGTCGCGCTCGTGTGCCGCTTCGATGGCAGTGATGATGTTGGCCGAATTGCCGGAAGTGGAAATGCCGATCAACACATCGCCCGGGCGACCTAGCGCGCGCACTTGCTTGCTGAACACATGGTCGAAGCCGTAATCGTTGCCGATGGCGGTGAGCGCGGAAGTGTCGGTGGTGAGCGCCACGGCGGCCAATTCCATGCGCTCTTTTTCAAAGCGGCCGGTCATTTCGGCGGCGAAATGCTGCGCATCGGCAGCCGAGCCGCCATTGCCGCAGGCGAGGATTTTGCCGTCGTTCATCAGGCATTGCAGCATGATTTCAGCGGCTTGCGCGGTGGGCGCGCTCAACACTTCGGCGGCTTGCTGCTTGGCTTCGATGCTTTGGGCGAAATGCTCGGCCACGCGGTTTTGTAATGTTGTCATGTGATGGATTAACCTGTGATATTTTGCACCCATTCGGGCTTGTGGCCGCCTTCAATCAATACGGCATCGAGGCGGCAGGGCGCGTGGTTGAGACGGTGTTGCTGCAGATAATGTTCCGCGCTGCGCTGCAATTTGGCCAGCTTGGCCGGGGTGATGCTGCCGGCCGCGCCGCCGAAACGGCTGCTTTTGCGGTATTTTACTTCAACGAATAAAATCGTGTTGCCATTTTTAACAATCAGGTCGATTTCGCCAAACGGGCAATGCCAGTTGCGCGCCACCAGCTTGCAGCCTTGCCCCTGCAAAAACGCCAGCGCCGCATCTTCGGCGGCCGCTCCTTCTTTATGGTTTAAGCGCATTGTGTTTATCCCCGTTATAATGAAGCCTTTCAGACGGCCTCTTCCATTATTCATATGCAGAAACATTATCAAAAAGCCTGCGACAGCCTGGCTGCGCAAACATTATATGTGGTGGCCACGCCCATCGGCAACCTGGCCGACATCACGCTGCGTGCGCTGGCGGTGCTCGCGCATGTGGATATCGTTTGCGCGGAAGACACGCGCGTGACCGCCCAGCTTTTGAGCGCTTACGGCATCCAGGCCAAGCTTTTGAGCGTGCGCGAACACAACGAGCAGCACATGGCCGATAAAATCATCGCCGCGCTGGCCGAGGGCAAAAGCGTGGCGCAAGTGAGCGATGCGGGCACGCCGGCGGTGTGCGACCCGGGCGCGAAGCTGGCCGCGCGTGTGCGTGAAGCGGGCTTTAACGTGGTGCCGGTGGCAGGCCCGAGCGCCGTGATGGCGGCTTTGAGCGTAGCCGGCGTGAGCGAGCCGAATTTCTATTTCAACGGCTTTTTGCCGCCCAAAGCCGGCGAACGCCAAAGGCTGTTGGCCAAATGGCTTGAAGCCGATTATCCGGTGGTGATGTTTGAAACGCCGCACCGCATCGAAGCGGCGCTGGCCGATATGGCCGCGCTTTTTCCCGAGCGCAAAATCGTGCTGGCGCGCGAAATCTCCAAAACGTTTGAAACCTTTTTAAGCGGCAGCGTGGCCGACATTCAGACGGCCTTGAAAGAAGACAGCAACCAGAGCCGCGGCGAAATGGTGCTGATTCTGCACCCGGCGCAGGTGGCAAAACACAGCGACATGCCCGAAGCGGCGCAGCAAGTAATGAAAATATTGGCCGCCGACCTGCCCACCAAGCAGGCTGCCGATTTGGCGGCGAAAATTACCGGCCAGAGCAAAAAAGCGCTCTACGATTTGGCGCTGACCTGGAAAGCCTAAACCGCCTGTTTTTTTTCAGACGGCCTGCATCGATTTATTCGGAAAGGCAGCCGTTATGTATGATACCAATTCAAAAAAGTAAGCTATAGATCCGGCAATTAAAACTTGAAGATTTTAAAAATACAACCTATTGAAAATAATAGAATTTAATAAATAAAAGTTTCAATGTTTACCGTTTCTATAACAAGGCGGAAGCCTGCGACAGTACAGATAGTACGGCAAGGCGAGACAACGAAGTTAGGTTATTTTTTTGGATTGGCATGCCGTGCAAATAATCCACGATTACAAACCCGGCAGCGAGCGCGCCGGCATGGCGGTGTTTGTCGACCGCCTTTATCCGCGCGGCATACCGAAAGTGCGCATGGCGGGCGTGTTGTGGTTGAAAGACATCACCCCGAGCATGGCTTTGCGCGAATGGTATCACGCCGATGCGCAAGCGCATTTCGATGAATTCACGCAGCGTTCTTGGGAAGAATTGCACGGCCAAACCGAGTAGGCGGCCATAGGCCGTCTGAAAACGCTGGCGCAGCAGCACGATGTGTTGCTGCTCACGGCGGTGAAAAATCCGGCGCAATCGCATGTGTCGGTGCTGCTGGATTATTTGGGCGAACCTTTTACCGCAGCCTGATGCCGTGCACTTTGATGTGCTTCTTTCAAACTTCAGGCCGTCTGAAAGCTTTCAGACGGCCTGTTTGTGTAAAGCCTTTTTAAGCTGGGTTTATGCGGTTGTTGATGGCAGCTTGTTTATGTTTTAATCAATTGCAACATGCAGCACCCGACTGATTCAACCTCAAAAGGAGCGATGCAATGAGCAGCAAAAAAGTAGCAGTAATCACCGGCTCGGGCGACGGCTTGGGCAAAGGCATTGCCGAGCGTTTGGCGCAAGACGGCTTTGCCATTGTGTTGTCGGATATTAATCCCGACACCTTGGCCACAACCGAAGCCGAATTCAAGGCGCGCGGGGCGGCGGTAAGCGCATTTTTGGGCGATGTGGGCAAGCGCGAAGATCAGTTTGCGCTGGTCAAACACGCGGCAGACACCTTCGGCCGTGTGGATGTGTTTATCAACAATGCCGGCATTGAAGACGTGATGGCGCTGGAAGATGTGCGCGAGGCCGATATCGACCGCGTGTTCAATATCAACGTTAAGGGCGTGATTTTCGGCACACAAGCAGCGGCCGAGCAGATGAAAAAGCAAGGCGGCGGGCGCGTGTGCAAAATCATCAATGCCTGCTCGATTGCGGGGCACGAATCTTATGATTTGCTCGGCGTGTATTGCGCCAGTAAGCATGCCGTGCGCGCGCTCACGGTGGCGGCGGCCAAAGAGCTGGCCAAGCACAAAATCACCGTTAATGCTTATTGCCCGGGCGTGGCCGCCACCAAGATGTGGGACCGCATTGATGCGGAAATGGCCAAATATATCGACACCAAACCGGGCGAAGCATTTGAAAAATTTTCGGCCGGTATTTTGATGGGGCGCCCGCAAGTGCCGCAAGATGTGGCTGCACTCGTGCATTATCTGGCTTCGGAAGATTCCGACTACATGACCGGCCAATCGCTTTTGATCGACGGCGGCATGGTGTTCCGCTGATTGTTGATTGACTCTGTATGAAATAAAAGGCCGTCTGAAAGTTCAGACGGCCTTTTTGGTGAGTTTTTATGATGTTTTCTACTGCATTTTTTCCACCAGAAAATCAATAAAGCTGCGCACTTTGGCGCTCAAAAATGCGCGGTCGACATAAGCTGCATAGAGCTTGATCGGCGGCATTTCATATTCGGGCAAAAGCTGCACCAGCGAGCCTTGACTCAAATCGTTGGCCACCAGCCATTCGGGCATATAGCCGATGCCGCTGCCGGCCTGAATCAGCTTGCGCAGCATCAAGGTGCTGTTGCTGCGCATGGGCGATGTAAGCTGCAAGGCTTCCGTTTCGCCGTTGCGGGTGAACGTTACCGTGCCCATGTCCACATAAGAAGGCAGCACGGCCTGATGTTGCGCCGCTTCGGCCAAGGTGGCCGGCACGCCGTGGCGGCGCAGGTAATCGGGCGAGGCCACCGGAAAAAAACGGATTTCGGTGAGCGGCTTCACAATCAGCGAGGGCTGCGGGTCGGACGACACACGCAAAGCCATGTCGAAGCCATCGGCAATCAGGTCGATTTTGCGGTTGTCGAGCGACAATTCCAGCGTCACTTCCGGATAACGGCGGCGATATTCGGCCAGCCACTCGGCCACGCGGCGGTTGGCAAACCATTGCGGCATGGTGATGCGCAAAAGCCCTTGCGGGGTGTCGGTGCCGCTGGCGGCGCGCTCGGCGGCGGTGTCGAGCGTTTCGAGCGCATAGCTGCATTGGCGGTAATATTCTTCGCCCGCTTCAGTGAGGTGCAGATTGCGGCTGTTGCGGTGCAAAAGCTTGGCGTGGATGCTGTTTTCCAAATGGCTCACATGCTTGCTGGCCATCGCTATCGAAATATCAAGCTTGTCGGCCGCGCGGGTGAAGCTGCCCTGCTGCACCACTTCGCGAAACACTTTCAGGCTGAACAAAGTATCCATATTTTCCTGCTAAGAAATAGTTATTCAACAAAACGAGTATATATCAACCAAACAGGCAAGGCTATACTGCGCTCTATTCATCACACACCAACGAAAGAAAAATCACCATGAATGCTTTAGCCCGTTATCAGCCGGTTTTGTTGTCGGTATTGCGCATTGTTGCGGCTTATTTGTTTTTGCTGCACGGCACCGCCAAGCTTTTCGGCGTGCCGCATGTGGAAATGTTTGACGGCTTGCAACTGTTTTCGCTCTACGGCTTGGCCGGCGTGCTCGAGCTGGTGGGCGGCCTGCTGCTTTTGCTCGGCTTGTTTACCCGCCCGGTGGCTTTTGTGCTTTCAGGCCAAATGGCGGTGGCCTATTTTATCGGCCATGCAGCCAGCACCCCGCTTTTCCCCTTGCTCAACCGCGGTGAAGCAGCTGTGTTGTTCTGCTTTGTGTTTCTCTATCTGGCCGCAGCCGGCGGCGGTGCCTGGGCCTTGGACAACAAACGCCATAGCGATGCATAATCTCTCTTGCAGTTAAAACCCAATCTTGATTTTAAAGCCGGCATTTTGCCGGCTTCACCAAAGGAAACCAAAATGGCTTACCAAGATGTTCAAAAAGTGGCTGAAAAGCGCCGCACCATTTATGCTTTAAATAAAAACCTGCCGCTGCCCGCTGCCGAAGTGGCCAAAATCATCGAGCATGCCGTGTTGCACACGCCCTCTTCTTTCAACTCGCAATCCACCCGCGTGGTGGTGCTGTTTGGCGCAGAGCATGAAAAGCTGTGGCAAATCACGGAAGATGCGCTGCGCGCCATTGTGCCGGCCGATAAATTCGAGCCCACCGCACAAAAGCTGGCCATGTTTAAAGCCGCTGCCGGCTCGGTGCTGTTTTTTGAAGATCAAGAAGTGGTGCAAGGCTTGCAAGCTAATTTCCCGGCTTATGCCGACAATTTCCCGGTGTGGGCGGAGCACACCGATGCCATGCACCAATATGCGGTGTGGACCACGTTGGCCGAAGCCGGCATCGGCGCCAACCTACAACACTACAACCCCTTAATCGACAACGCTGTGGCCGAAGCTTGGGATATTCCGGCTTCTTGGAGGCTGCGTGCCGAAATGGTGTTTGGCGGCATCGCCGCACCGGCAGGCGAGAAAGCTTTTGCACCGCTGGAAGGCCGTTTTAAAGTGCACGGCGCCTGATTTACCTGAATCAACACACAGGCCGTCTGAAAGCGGATATTGTTTTCAGACGGCCTTTATTTGTTTAATTCAATTTGTTATAATGTTAACCACTCAACACAACGGCTGCCGCTGCGCAGCCGTTTTCCTGTTTATACCGCACACGAAACGATAAAAAAATGTCACACACCATCCCCCACCCACGCTTGCTGCTGCTCGCGCTCGCGCTCGGCGGCTTTGCCATCGGCATCACCGAATTCGCCACCATGGGCCTGATTCCCTATATCGCCGCCGGGCTGGGCATCAGCGAGCCCACCGCCGGCCATTTAATCAGCGCTTATGCGCTCGGCGTGGTGGTGGGCGCGCCCTCGATTGCCGTGCTGGCCGCGCGCATGTCGCGGCGCACGCTGCTTTTGTGTTTGATGGGCGCATTTGCCCTCGGCCACATCGCCACCGCGCTGGCCGACAATTATTCATCGCTATTGGTGTGGCGCTTTTTAAGCGGCCTGCCTCACGGCGCTTATTTCGGCGTGGGCGCGCTGGTGGCCGCGTCATTAGTGCCGCCGGCCAAACGCGCGCAAGCGGTGGGCATGATGATGTTGGGCCTCACCGTAGCCTGCACCATAGGCGTGCCGCTGATCAGCTGGACAGGCCAAGCCATCGGCTGGCGGGCGTGTTTTGTGATTGTGGCGGTGTTGGCGGGGTAATCCTCCCTAAAAATAATTGAGTTTAAAAGTAGAAAATCGAATAACCTTGATTTAAGGAGATTTTCTATGAAAACATCTAAGTA